>Ga0209726_10002350_pt1 | contig 28169 bp, 27 predicted proteins | sample Subgrocontami54m_FD_187453 | JGI IMG/M metagenome (GOLD analysis project Ga0209726, IMG submission 187453) | Subsurface groundwater microbial communities from S. Glens Falls, New York, USA - GMW46 contaminated, 5.4 m (SPAdes) (version 3) | ecosystem: Environmental > Aquatic > Deep subsurface >... | reverse complement strand
CAGCAGCGCGTCGCGCTGGCGCGCACCATCGCCGTCGAACCGCGCGTGCTGCTCCTGGACGAGCCGCTGTCCAACCTCGATGCGAGGCTGCGCGTGCACATGCGCCGCGAGCTCGTGGCGCTGCAGCGCAAGCTCGGCGTCACCACCCTGTTCGTCACCCACGACCAGGAGGAGGCAATGACCACCTGCGACCGCATCGCGGTCATGGACCAGGGGGTGATCCAGCAGGTGGGCACGCCGGTCGATCTCTTCGACCGGCCGGCGAACCGCTTCGTCGCGGAATTCGTGGGCACGATCAACCTGCTGCACGGGCGCCTGGAGAAGGCCGGCGGGAAGACCGCGGGCGATACCCTTGCCTTCGTTTCGCAGGCGGCGGGCCCGCTGAGCCTGCCGCTCGCCGTAGCCATGCCCGGGCAAGGCGAAGCGAGCATCGCGTTCCGCCCGCACGGCGTGCTCGTCGCCGAGCGGGAGTGCGACGCGGCGCGGGTATGGCTGTCGGGAACGGTGACCGAGCGGGAGTTCCTCGGCGAATTCGTGCGCTATCACGTCCGCGCCGGATCGGCCGACCTGATCGCCGACCAGCCGCATTATCTGGGAGTGCGGGACTTCCAGCGCGGTGCGCAGGTGCGGCTGGGCATCGATCCGGGGCAGGTGCGGCTGCTGCAGCGCTGAGCGCCCCTGGGAACCGCGTCTCCGGTACCATTGCCCTCGAGAGGAGATCGGATGCCCATCACCTTCTACTACGGCGCCGGTTCGCCCTACGCCTGGCGCGTCTGGCTGGCGCTCGAGCACAAGGCGCTTGCCTACGATTTCAGGCCGCTGTCGTTTTCCGCCGGGGACCTGAAGACACCCGACTTCGCCGCGCTCAACCCGCGGCGCAAGGTTCCGGTGCTGGTCGATGAAGGCGCCGGCGGCCGGTTCGCGCTCTACGAATCCGCGGCGATCCTCGAATACCTCGACGACGCCTATGCGGGCTCGGGCGGGAAGCTGTTCGCCGGCGGCGCGCGCGAGCGTGCGCTGGTGCGCCGCATGGTGTGCGAGGTGGACGCTTACCTAGGGCCGGCAATCAACCGGCTTGCAGCGAGAGTGCTGTTCACGCCCGAACCCGAGTGGAACGCCGCGAAGATCGGCGCAGCGAGCGCCGAATGCGTCGAGGAGCTGGACCTGTGGTCGCGCCGGCTCGGCGGCGAATTTCTCGCCGGTGGCTTGTCCGCCGCGGATTTCACGCTCTACCCGGTGATCGCGTTCGGGCTGCGCTGCGAGAAAAGAAAATCCGACCTCGGCCTGGCAGCCTCGATCCCCGTGCCCGTCAGGGACTGGATGCAGCGCGTGGAACGCCTGCCGTATTTCGCGAAGACCTGGCCGGCGCACTGGAAATAGCCCGCCATGGCGCTCCCCTTCGAAGAAAAAATCTGCGCTCCGGCGCGGCTGGAAGACAGGCTCGCGTCGCTCGCCCGGCCGCTCGTATTCACCAACGGCGTGTTCGACATCCTGCACCGGGGCCACGTCACCTACCTGGCCCAGGCGCGCGCGCTGGGCGCGAGCCTGCTCGTCGCGCTGAACAGCGACGCCTCGGCGAAGCGGCTGGGCAAGGGCGCCGACCGGCCCGTCAATACGCTGGAGGACCGCGTGGCCGTGGTCGCCGCGCTGCAAAGCGTCGGCCTGGTCACCTGGTTCGAGCAGGACACGCCGCTCGCGCTCATCCTCGCCTGCCGGCCGGACGTGCTCGTGAAAGGCGGCGATTGGAAACCCGAAGCGATGGTCGGCGCCGCCGAGGTGAGATCCTGGGGCGGCAGCGTGCACTCCATTCCCTTCGCGCACGAGCGCTCGACCACCGCCATCCTGGCCCAAATTCGCGGTGTGCGAAATTAGTCCAGTTTCAGCGCCATGCACACCACGCCCGGCAGCGGGTTTTCGTAATAGCCGGGGATCTCGACGAAACCGAAGCAACGGTACAGCGCCTGCGCCTCGGGCATCTGCGGCAGCGTATCGAGCACCAGGCGCTTGTAGCCGATCTCCTTCGCTGCGGCGATCGCCTGCTCGACGAGGCGCCGCCCGACGCGCTTGCCGCGCGCCTCCGGGCGCACGTACAGCCGCTTGAGCTCCCCCGTGGCCGCATCGATGGGGCGCAAGGCCACGCAGCCGACCGCCCTCTCGTGATGGAACGCGAGCAGCAGCCTCCCCCGAGGCGGCGCGTAGTCCCCGGGCAGGTTCGCAAGCTCGCGCTCGAAGTCCTGGAAGCACAGGTCGACCCGGAGCCAGTCGGCATATTCCCGAAACAGCTCGCGTGCCACTGCGATATCCTGCGGCGTCCCCGCCTGATGAATCGCCTCGTCGCGCAGGTCCATGGAATTCAGGACTTCGGAATTTCGGAAGCGCAGTCCTTCACTTCGCTGCCTGGAAAGCTCTGTTTCAGCTCGTTCAGCTTGGCCGCCACCGCATCGCCCGCGTCGCGCACCTGGAACCAGACCTTCTGTGCCGGCGTGTCCCGGGTGCCGATCTGGGCGGTACGCACGCCCTTGGCGCGCAGTTCCTCGAGGTGGATGCGCGCCGCCTCCTCGGTGCGGAACACGCCGAGCGATATCGCGAACCGGAACTTCGGGTCGTCCTGCAGCACGTAGAAATCGCCGATTCCCAGCCGCCGAAGCTCGCCCGCCTTGTTCAACGCGGCCTGCCGGCTGCCCTGCGAAGGCATGAATACCCACCATGCCGCCGGCTCCTCCGCGCGCCGCTGCGCAAGCTTCGCGCCGAGCGCGAGCGGCGCAAGCGCCTCCTCGACCCGCCCCGCGTCGGAGCCGGCGAATGCACCCCACTCCAGGCAGGCCACGATCTTCGGGGGCTCCCGCTTCGCTCCGGCGACCTTCGCGACCTGCTCGGGGCTGAGCAGGCGGATTGCCTGCGGGTTGATCTGCTGCTGCAGCAATTGCGACTCCCCGGGGAACAGCTCCGCGCCCAGCCTGCTGTAGGCGAAGAAGGCGAAATTTGCGAGCAGCAGCAGGAAAAACAGCGTCCTCATGCGCCTATCCGGACCAGGCCCTCGAGCGCCAGATTATCCACCGCGCGCGCAGGAATGGTGAGCAGGGGGATGATCTGACACGCGTTGCCCCCCGAGACCAGGCAGGCGGCGCCTCGCTCGAGTCCCGCGAACATGCGCTCGATGGCGCCCGCCTGCGCGTGCAGGCAGCCGGTCTCGATCGCGTCGGCGGTGCAGCGCGGATCGTCCGCGTATTGCCCCTGGGCAAGCGGCAGCCCCGCGGTGTTTTCCTGCAGCGCGCGCTTCATCAGCTCGACACCGGGAAGGATGATGCCGCCGCGGAACACCCCCTGCGAGGACAGCCTGTCAGCCGTCGTGGCGGTGCCCGCGTTCACCACCAGGCAGGCGCCGCGAACGAGGTGCCAGGCGCCGATGAGCGCCGCCCAGCGGTCCGCTCCGAGCTGCCCGGGGTCGGCGTAAGCGTTGCTGACGCCGCATTGCTCCTTCTGCGACACGAGCCATTCCGCCGTGGCGGCGAAGCGTGACAGCGGGACCGCAAGCGCCTCGCGCGCGCGCTCGCCGGCGACGTTGGCGATGACGATGCGCGAGGGCGCGGGCAGCGCGCTCCATTCCGCATCCAGGCGCGCGATGTCCGCGAGCGGCACCGCCCCCGATCCGCGCCACGCTTGTGCCCGCGGATCGCGCAGGCCCCATTTCACGCGCGTGTTGCCGCAATCGATCGCGAGGATCATCGTTCCGCGAGCCTCAATTCGCCGCTGTGGAAGGGCTGCACCCCGCGCGCCGAGCGCAACAGCAGCGCTCCGTCCTCGCCCACGCCCACCGCCTCGCCCTCGGCGACCTCGCGCTCGGCGATGCGCAGTGTCACGCGGCGGCCCTGCCAGGCGTGACGTTCGAGCCACTCGGCGCGAAAGGCCGCGAACCCGCCGCGCGCGAATTCCCCGAGCGCCGCGCCGAGCTCGGCAAGCGACGCGGCCAGCAGCGCGGTGCGCGACGGGACGCTGTCGCCTTCTTCCGACAGAGCCGTCGCGGGCTGATCCAGCGCGGCGGCACGCGCAGCGCTCCAGCGCACGTTGAGCCCCACGCCGATGACCACGGCACTGGGCCCGAGGTGGTCGCCCGCCACCTCGATGAGTATGCCACCCAGCTTGCGCCCGCGCAGAACGAGATCGTTGGGCCACTTGAGCTGAACCTCCGTATGACCGAAGCGCGCCAGTGCGCGCGCCAGCGCGACGCCGACCGCGAGCGAAAGCCCGGACAGGGCGCCGGCACCCTGCTGGAAGCGCCACAGCAGGGAAAACGTCAGGTCCGTGCCGATGCCCGAATGCCACGGCTTCCCGAGGCGCCCGCGGCCCTGGGTCTGGTGCTCGCACGCGAGCACGGATGCGTGGGGTGCGCCGTTGCGTGCGCGCTCCATCAGGACGGCGTTGGTCGACGGGCATACGTCCACGATCGCCACGGTGACGGCCGTGGATTCCGCCCGCAGCAAGCGGCCCAGGGCATCGCGATCGAGCAGGTCGATCGGGTGGGCGAGCCGGTAAGCTTGCCCCGGGAGCTCCTGCACGCGAAGCCCGAGCGCGTTGAGCGCCCGAACGTGCTCCAGGACCGCAGCGAGCGGCGCACCGAGCCTCTGGCCGAGGCTCTCGCCGGAATGGGACTCGCCGTCGGCAAGCAGTCGCAGCAGGGGAAAGGGACTCACGCGAGCACGCGCAAAGAGTGGGTCGTGCCGGGGATGATACCAGCGCGGCGTCGTTCGCCGCATCCGGCGTCTCAGCGAACCAGCAGCACCGGCCTGCCCGCGTGCTGCACGACCTCTTTCGAGACCGAGCCCATCAGCAGCTTGGCGAACTTGGAACGCCCGCGATCCCCGACGATGTCCGGGGGCTCGGCGACTGACACCACATACAGCGGAACGCCCGATTCCCGGCAGTATTCATCGGACGAACGCCCTGCGCCCGGCATACACCGCCGATTCACCTAGTGTTTCTTCGATTCGTAGCAACTGATTGTATTTTTCCACCCGCTCGCCGCGACAAGGCGCCCCGGTCTTTAGATGGCCGGTGCCCAGGGCTACGGTGAGATCGGCAATGAAACTGTCCACCGTCTCGCCGCTGCGGTGGGACACCATGGCGCCCCAATTTGCGTCAAAGGCGAGCCGCACCGCGGCATTGGTTTCGGTCAGGCTGCCGATCTGGTTGAGCTTGATGAGCACAGCATTGGCCACGTTTTCCGCGATGCCACGGGCAATGCGCTCGACGTTGGTCGCGAACAGGTCGTCACCCACGAGTTCGATCTTGTCGCCCAGTTCCCCATTGAGCAGTTTCCAACCTGCCCAGTCGTCCTCGGCCAGCCCGTCCTCGAGCACCGCGATGGGATACTTGCTCACCCAATCGGCGTACATCGCCACCATCTCCTCGGCACCCACCTTGCGACCCTCGGTGCGCAGATGATAGAAGCCGTCTTCGAAGAAGCCGCTGGAGGCCGGGTCCAGGGCCAGCACGACGTCCTGACCAGGCCGATAGCCGGCGCCTTCGATGGCCTTGAGGATCAACTCCACGGCGTCGGCGTTGCGCTTCAAGGCCGGCGCGAAGCCGCCTTCGTCGCCCACGCCAGTGGAGTAGCCGCCGTCCTTGAGCACCTTCTTCAGTCGCTGGTATATCTCCGAACCCCAACGCAGGGCTTCGGCGAAATTGGGCGCACCCAGCGGCGCGATCATGAACTCCTGCAAGTCCGTGCCCTGCCAGTTGGCATGGACGCCGCCGTTGAGGATGTTGAACATGGGCACGGGCAGGCGGCAGGCCGTAGAACCGCCCAGGTAGCGAAACAAGGGCAGGTGGCAGGCATCGGCCGCCGCCCGCGCCACCGCCAGGCTTACCCCGAGGATGGCGTTGGCACCGAGCTTTTCTTTGTGTGGGCTTCCGTCCAGTGCGAGCATGGCCCGGTCCACCGCGCCCTGGTCCAAAGCATCCATGTCCTGGATCGCAGCCGCGATATCGACATTGACGTTCCTGACCGCGTGTTGCACGCCCTTGCCGCCGTAGCGGCGCGAATCGTCGTCGCGCAGTTCCACTGCTTCATGCACGCCGGTGGAGGCACCCGAAGGCACCGCCGCGCGCCCCATGGCGCCGCCAACGAGAATCACATCTACCTCTACAGTGGGGTTGCCGCGCGAGTCGAGGATTTCCCGGGCACGAACGGATCGGATGCAGGTTTCCATGTTTTCCTCGGAGGGTCAGGTGTTCAACGCCGGTTCAAGCGGGCTCCATCGCTTTATGATTTCGACATTGCACGCATGTGCTCGTTTCCTGTTAGCTATTGCTGGTGTCGGGGGCCCGTCTCGATTGAGCCTCCCCGCGCCAAATGGAAACGATCCGCGATCCGCATTTGGTTGCAGTACCTCACTCCTGTGGTTCTATCGCCGCACCACCGTCACTGGGCAGGGAGCATGGGCGATCACTTGGCGCGCCACCGACCCCAGCAGCCAGTGCTCGAATATCGAATGGCCGCGATGGCCGACGACGATGTGATCGATTCCGTGTCGCTCGGCATAACGAAGGATCTGGTCCGCCGGGTGGCCGATCGTGATCTCGAATTTCGCCTGTATCGACTCCGTCGCCATGCGCGCCTTGAGAGGTTTCAGCAGGTGCCCATAGTGGCGGCGGGAAGATTCGACCACCGCTTCGGTTTCCACCTCGGTGCCGAACTCCGGCGGGCGTGCAACGGCCAGGACGTGCAACTCCGCGCTATAGCGGCGGGTGAAGTCGAGTGCGAAATCGAAGGCCTGCGCCGCTGCCGCAGAACCGTCGTAACCGACGAGAATTTTCTTGATCATGAAGATCTCCTGACGTGTGCCGCGGTCGTTGCGGCCGGATCGGCCTGCGGCGCCTCGTCGGATTGCAGCAGGTGGCGCGGCAGGAAGAACGCATTGGCGATCAGAGTCGGCACCACCGCACTGGCGATCACCGCGGCCACCAGCGCCGAATACTGGGCCTGGTCGATGAGATCGTGCGACAGCCCGAAGAGCGCCGAGATGGTGCCGAACGTGAGCCCCGTCGACATCAGCAGCGTGGTGTAGATTCCTTCCTGGCGCGGCGAGCGGTAGGCACGCGTCACCGGATAGACCCCGGTCACCTTGGCCGCCATCTTGACGAACAGCAGCACCACGAAAGCGGCAGGCGCGGCCACCAGCGCCGGCAGCGAAACCAGCGCGCCGGCGCGAATGAAATAGAACGGCGTCAGCAGCCCGAAGGTGAGCGTGCGCAGCCGGCGGACCAGCGCGTGGTCCTTGCCGACGGTGCCGGCAAGCACCATGCCCAGCAGGTAGGCAGGCAATACCGCCTCGCTGTCGGCCCAGGTGGCAAGCGCGCCCAGTCCGAACAGGCACAGCATGAGCAGCTTGGCTTCGAGTTCGGACGGACGATTGCCATAGCGGCGGAAAAAGCGCGGGATGAGCCAAGGCAGCACCAGAAACGTGACGGTGCCGGCGCCCAGAAACACCAGCGTCTTGACCGTGAATGGCGCGAATATCAGTCCCAGTGCGACGACCGTTGCAAGGTCGGTGATGAAGCACGCGGCGAGCACGGTCTTGCCGTAGTCCGTCTTGTTCAAACCGAACTCCAGCATCACCGCATAGACCACCGCCACCGACGTCGTGGACATGGCGACGCCGGCGAGCCAGCTCGCGTCCGTGCTCCAGCCCAAGCCCCAGCGCGCCACGGCGGCACAGCCAAGGAAAGGCGCGGCAAAACTCACCAGACCGATGGCGATTGCCTGTTTCCATTCCCGGCGCAATACCATCGGATCGAGTTCCGCACCGGCCAGGAAAGTGAGCAGAATGGCGCCTGCCCCCGAGAGAAACTTGATCCAGGTGGCGTCGCCCGCAAGGATGGCGGAGCCGAGCGCGGCGCCGATGAACAACTGCGCGATGGTTCCCACCACGATTTCCGACAGCGCGGTGGCAATGCGAAGCCAGATCGAGACCAGCGAGGCAATGAGTGCAAGCCCCAGCCACAGCGCCGCCTGCGCCCAGATCTCGGTCATGATGCGTCTCCTGCCTCAGCCACAGCGGACGGATCTTCCTTGTCGGGGTTGATCACGCCGAAGCGCGCCGGAATGTGCGCGTAGAACACCCGGATTCGCTCATTTCGGATCAGGTCAAGCAGTTGTCCCGATTCTTCGGCGGTGACGATGAATTCCACCTCCACCGTGAGCGATCCTGCGAGTTCAAAAAAATGATCTTCGTGCAGGGTGTGGTGCCGGCCGAAACCGGCCATGGCGCGAAACGCGGAACCGCCGCGTATGCCCATCTTGCTTGCCTTCTCCAGCAGCCATTCCCACGCGAGGACGCCGTGGTGGCGCTGGTTTTCGTGGACGTAGAACCGAAGAAATGTGCCTTGCATCGTTGCTGCTCCTCTGTCGCGTAGCCGGTTCTAGCTTACTCGTGACCAGGCAAAGGTGGACACTCCCAGCAGCGTCATCGCGAGGGAACCGCAAACGTGGACCGCGATTGCGCCGCACGCCCAGGCGATACGCCCCTGCTGGAGCAGGGTGACCACCTCTGCGGAGAATGTGGAGAAGGTGGTCAAGGCGCCGAGGAAGCCAGTGATGATCAGCAATCTCCACTCGGGTGCGAGGGAAGGATGCTGGGCGAAGAAGGCAACGGCGACGCCGATGAGATAGCCGCCGATGACGTTCGCTGCAAAGGTGCCCGGAGGGATGGTCGGGAAAAGTCGGTTGAGCCTGGTGCCCAACTCCCAGCGAAGGAGCGCACCGAGGGTGGCGCCCGACGAGATGGCAACGATGGAACTCCACATGCGTCTGTCCTTTCGATCTTGTTACTTGGACAGGCTGCGGAAAACACCTACACAGCCGGCTCCGGGGTTTGTGTAGGCATCATTAGCCGACGAGCGGCGGTTACAGGAGGAATGCCATCTCCTTCTTGCTCGCCGCCATCATAGCCGAGCGGGGGGCTTCGGTAAACCCGCAGCGATCCGGATCTTCCGCCGTCCGCCCGCGCGCTTCCCGAGGCTAGAATGCAGGCATGCGATACGGCCGCGCGCTCCTTCACCTCTGGTCCCTGGACCCTCGCGTGCGCTATCTCAATCACGGGGCTTTCGGCGCCACGCCCAGGGCAGTGCTCGAGGCGCAGCGCGCCGTCCGGGACGAAATGGAGCGCGAGCCCGCGCAGTTCATGGTCCACGCGCTCCCCGGCAGATTGCGCCGCTCGGCCGCACGGCTTGCCGCGTTCCTGGGCACCACCGGCGCGGGCGTCGCCCTCACCGAAAACGCGACCGCGGGCGTGAACGCCGTGATGCGCTCGATCGCGTGGCGGCGCGGCGACCAGGTGCTGCTGTCCGATCACGCCTATCCCGCGGTCACGAACACCGCCGCCTGGTTTGCCCGCAGTCAGGGGATCGACGTTCGAAGCGTGCGCCTCCCCTGGCCGGCGCGCGGCCCCGGCGAGGTCGTGGACGCCTTCGTCGCGGCGGCCACCTCGAGTACTCGGCTTGCCATCGTGGATCACGTGACCTCGCCGACCGCGCTGGTGCTGCCGGTCGCCGAGATCGTACGCGCGCTCAAGCGCCGGGGCATCGCCGTGCTGGTGGACGGCGCTCACGCGGCCGGAATGGTGCCGCTCGCGCTCGACGCGCTGGGCGCCGATTGGTACGCCGGCACCTGCCACAAGTGGCTGTGCGCGCCCAAGGGCTGCGCCTTTCTCTGGGCCGCGCCCCGGGCCCGTCGCGGCTTGCATCCGGCGGTCATTTCCAACTTTCTTGGCGAGCCGTTTCCCGCGGAATTCGACTGGACGGGCACGCGCGACCCGAGCGCCTGGCTGGCGCTGCCCGCCGCGCTCGAATTCCACCGGCGACTGGGCGGCGCAGGCCTGCGCCGCCGCAACCGCGCCCTCGCCCTCGAGGGCGCGAGTGTGCTCGCGGACGCACTCGACATCGGGCAGTGCGCGCCGGCCGGCATGCTGGGGGCGATGGCGAGCCTCGCGCTGCCAGCCGCGTTCGGCTCGGGCCGCGAGCGCGCAGAAGCCCTGAACGGCTGGCTCTACGCCCGCCATCGGATCGAGGTGCCGGTGATCCCGTTCCGCCGACGGCTGCTGCTGCGCATCTCCGCACAGGCGTACAACGAGCGCGAGGACTACGAGCGGCTGGCGCGCGCGCTGGGCAGGCTCCGCAGCGCGGCTCGCAGTGGGCGAAGCGTATAATGCGCGTCGAGGAGGGCCCATGAACCGTCTGGTCCTGGCAATTGCCGTCGCAGCACTCGCCTACGCGCACGCCGCAGGCGCGGCCACGGAACTGCAGTTCTGGCACTCGATGAACGGTGCGGCCGGCGAGGAGGTGAACGCGCTGGCCGAAAAGTTCAACGCCCTGCAGCACGCCTACAGGGTGGTGCCCGAATTCAAGGGAAGCGACGAGGCGTCCCTCGCGGCCGGCATCGCCGCGTTCGCCTCGGGCAGGGCACCGCACATCCTCCAGGTGTCCGATTCCGGCACGCCCGCCATGATGGAAGCCAAGCGGTCGGTTGTGCCGCTCTACAGGCTCATGGCGGAGGCGGGCGAGAAATTCGATGCGCACGTGTACATGCCCGCCGTCGCGGCCATCTACAGCGACAGCCACGGCAAGCTGATGTCGCTGCCGTTCGACAGCTCGACTGCGGTGTTCTACTACAACAAGGATGCGTTCAGGAGGGCGGGCGTCGATCCGGACCGGGCGCCGCGCACCTGGTTCGACGTCCAGGCTGCAGCGCTCAAGCTGCGCGAGAGCGCGGCGACGCCCTGCGCCTACACGACCGACTGGCAATCGTGGGTGCTGGTCGAGAACCTCTCGGCCTGGCACAACGAACCGGTTGCGACCCGCGACAACGGATACGGCGGCGGCGACGCCAAGCTCAATTTCAACGCCGAGCTCCTCGTGCGCCACATCGGCCTGATGTCGTCCTGGGTGAAAAGCGGACTGTTCACCTATGCCGGGCGGGGCAGCGGAGGCGAGACCAAATTCGCCCTCGGCGAGTGCGCAATGATCACGTCGTCTTCCTCGGCCTACACCGATATCGCGCGGACGGCGCGGTTCGATTTCGCGGTGTCGCCGCTTCCCTACTATGACGAGTTCCGCGGCGCCCCTTACAACACCATCGTCCGCGGTGCGAGCCTGTGGGTCCCGGCGGGAAAGAAGCGGGCCGAGTACAAGGGCATCGCCGCGTTCTTCAGCTTCCTCTCGCGTCCCGACGTGCAGGCCGACTGGTATCGGCGGACAGGCTACCTGCCCAATACGCTCGCGGCCTACGACCTGATCAAGGCGCAGGGCGATTTCGACGTCCGCCCGGGGAGCGACGTGGCGGTCAAGGAAATCAGCCGCAAGACCGCCGCGTACTCCAGGGGCCTGCGGCTGGGCAACTTCACCCAGATCCGGGCCCTGATCGACGAGGAACTGGAAGCCGTCTGGTCGCAGAGAAAGACCCCCAAGGAGGCGCTCGATTCGGCGGTCGAGCGCGGCAACGTCCTGCTGCGCAGGATCGAACGCGACCGCAGGAGGGGGTAGGCCGGCCAGCGGCCCCGGGCCGGCGGCGGCTGAGCGTCGCACAGGGATGAGTCCCCGCATTCTTCGCTATTTCCTGAATCTCTGGCCGCCGTACCTGGGCGCCGGAGTGCGGGTGCGCCTGCTCGCGGCGGACTTTCGCGAGGCGCTTGTCGAGATACGCCTGGGCTGGACCAACCGGAACTACTTCGGCGATCACTTCGGCGGCAGCCTGTACTCGATGACCGATCCTTTCTTCACGCTCATGCTCATCCACATACTCGGACCCGCGTACAAGGTCACCCACGCCGCGGGCAGCATCCGTTACCTCGCGCCGGCCCGCGGCACGGTGCAGGCGCGCTTTCGCCTCACCGAGGCGCAGATTGCCGCCATCCGTGCCGCGACCGACGGCGGCGAGAAGCACCTGCCGGAACTCTCCGCCGATCTCGTCGACGAGGCGGGCAGGATCGTCGCGCGCGTCACCCACACCCTCTACGTGCGGAAAAAACCGCCGCAATGAACGCGCGCTGGCCCTATCCCCGCGTCATCGCCCACCGTGGCGGCGGCGCGCACGCCCCGGAGAACACGCTCGCCGCGATACGCAAGGGGAAAAGCCTTGGATTTTCCGGCGTCGAGTTCGACGTCATGCTCGCCGCCGACCTGGTGCCGGTCCTGATCCACGACGAGACGCTCGAGCGCACGGCCGGCGTCGCGGGCACGGTGGCGCAGACGCCCTCGGACCGGCTTGCCGCGCTCGATGCCGGGAGCTGGTTCGGCGCCGGGTTCGCAGGCGAGCCCATTCCCCGCTACGCCGATGCGGTGCGCCTGTGCCGCGAGCTGAGTCTCTGGGCCAACGTCGAGATCAAGCCTGCGCCCGGCTTCGAGCGCGACACCGGCCGTATCGTCGCAGCATCGAGCGCGGCACTGTGGAGGGGCGCATCGATCGGACCGCTGCTTTCCTCGTTCTCGGTCGCGGCGCTCGAAGCCGCGCTCGAAGCCGCGCCGCGGCTTGCCCGCGGCCTGCTCGTGGAACGCGTCGCGCCGGGCTGGCGGGAGACCGCGGAACGCCTGGGCTGCGTGTCGCTGCACTGCGACCAGCGGCACCTGACGCGAGAGTTGGCCGCCGAGGTGCTCGCCGCCGGTCGTGCCCTGCTTTGTTATACCGTGAACGATCCTGCCAGGGCGCGCGAGCTCTTCGCCTGGGGGGTCGATGCGATCGTCACCGATCGTCTCGATGTTGTTTCCCCTGCGGAGTTTTCCTAGGCCTGAAGCGGACAGCTTGCCGTGATTTGCCATCCCAACTCTCGTTATTTTGCGCAGTTGCAACTGCGCAACTGCGCAAAATAACGAGACCTGATTAAACCCCATATCATCGCAGCTCGCGTCAAGAATCGAGCGCCAAGAGCTAAGAGACTAGAACGGCAGCGGTGCACCGGGTTTGGCGGGCTGGAGCACGCGCCTGAAGTCGGCCTTGATGCGCTCGAGCGCGCGCGCGTTGTCGCCCTCGAAGCGGATCACGATCACCGGCGTGGTGTTGGAGGCGCGGGCCAGCCCGAAACCGTCCTCGTATTCCACGCGCAGCCCGTCGAGCCGGATGATCCCGGTCGCGCCGGGGAACTGCGCGCTCTGCTGCAGTTGCGCGACCAGCCGGTGCGGCTCGCCCTCTTCGAGGTGCCAGTTGAGCTCGGGCGTCGTCAGCGAATCCGGCAGCGCCTCGAGCGCGGCGCTCGGATCGGTTTCGCGCGACAGGATCTCGAGCAGGCGCGCGCCGGCGTACTGGCCGTCGTCGAATCCGTACCAGCGCTCGCTGAAGAACATGTGGCCGCTCATCTCCCCGGCAAACATTGCGCCGAGCTCCTTCATTCGCGCCTTGATCAGGGAATGGCCGGTCTTCCACATCTGCGGAACCCCGCCGTGCTTGCGGATCCACGGCGCGAGGTTGCGGGTGCATTTCACGTCGTAGACGATTTCCGCGCCCGGGCAGCGCGACAGCACGTCTCTTGCGAACAGCATGAGCTGCCGGTCGGGATAGATGATGAGCCCGCTCCGGGTGACCACGCCCAGGCGGTCGCCGTCGCCGTCGAAGGCGAGCCCGATCTCCGCGTCGCCCGAACGCAGGGCGGCAATGAGGTCGGCGAGGTTCTTCGGCTGAGACGGGTCCGGATGATGGTTCGGGAAGGTCCCGTCGACCTCGCAGAACAGCTCCATGACTTCGCAGCCGAGCCGCCGGAACAGCGGCCCGGCCGTCGCCCCGGTGACGCCGTTGCCGCAGTCGATCGCCACTTTCATCGGCCGCGCGAGGCGCACGTCGGCGACGATGCGGTCCAGGTAGTCCGCGCCGATGTCCACCTTGCGCGCTGCGCCCGAGCCCTGCGCGAGATTGCGGGTCTGGATACGCGCCCGCAGCTTCTGGATCGCCCCCATCGCCAGGGTGGTGCCGCCGATCACCATCTTCAGGCCGTTGTAGTCCGGCGGGTTGTGGCTGCCGGTCACCGAGACGGCGCTGCCGCAGCGCAGGTGATGCGCGGCGAAGTAGGTCATCGGCGTGGCCACCATGCCGATGTCGATCACGTCCATGCCGCTCGCGCGGATCCCATCCATGAGCGCGCCCGCGAGCTCCGGGCCGGACAGCCTGCCGTCGCGTCCGACCGCGATCGCGGGCTGCCCCTCTTCGCGCGCCTGCGTGCCGAGCGCCTGCCCGATCAGCCGCACGCCCTCGGTGGTGAGCGTCTTGCCCACGATCCCGCGAATGTCGTACGCCTTGAAGATCTCCGCAGGAAGCGATGCCATGTCCTGTGTGGATGCCATGTCCCTTGCGCCGGTTGAGCGCCGCCCGTCGACGGTTGCACAGGGCACGTCCTTGCGGGCGTGCGCTCGAACCGGCGCAGGCTAGGCCCTTAGTTCAAAGAACGAAATTATACGGTGTGGAAGCCAATCGATTCTGCCGGGAAAGGCGCCGTCGACGAAGCCGGCGTGTCCGCCCTGCTCGGGAAACTCGCATTCCACCGCGGCGGAGACCTCGGCAGGCGAAGGCAGGGCGGAGGCGGGAAGAAAGGGGTCGTTGCGCGCGTTGACGATCAGCGACGGGACGTCGATGCGCGACAGCAGCGGCTTGCTGCTCGCGCGCGTCCAGTAGTCGTCGGTGTCCCTGAATCCGTGCAGCGGGGCGGTCACGAGATCGTCGAATTCGCGCAGGCTGCGCGCCCGCGCCAGCGCGTCTGCGTCGTACAGGCCCGGATGCGCCGAGAGCTTCGCGATGCTCTTGCGCTTCAGGGTGGCGAGGAAATGGCGCGCGTAGACGATGTTGACGCCGCGGCCGAGCGCCTCTCCCGCCGCCATGAGATCGAGCGGCGCGGAGGCCGCCGCCACGGCCGAGACGATAGCGGGCGCCTCGCCGGCGCGCTCGCCCGCCCACTTGAGCAGCGCATTCCCGCCCAGCGATACCCCCGCGGCGAACAGCGCCGCCGCGCCCGCCTCGCTGCGGAACCGGCGCAGCATCCAGTCGATTTCCGCCGAGTCGCCGGAGTGATAGGCGCGTGCAAGCCGGTTCGGTTCGCCCGAGCAGCCGCGGAAATGCGGTACCGCCCCGCGCCATCCGCGCCGCGAAATCGCGCACATGAACGCGCGCGCGTAATGGCTTGCCGAGCCGCCTTCGAGCCCATGGAATAGAACGACCAGCGGCGCGCGCGCCGCACCGGCGACGCGATCGACGTCGACGAAATCGCCGTCGGGGGTGGTCCAGCGCTCGCGAGCGTAGCGGACAGTGCCCGAAGCAGCGAGCAGCGCGGCGTAGATCGTCTGCGCATGCCCGCCGGGCAGCCAGCGCGGGGCCCGGTACGGCGCCATCAATGCAGCGTCTTGGTCGGCGGTTCACGCTCCGGCGCGGCCGGCCGGGGTCCGATCGAGGCATGGTGCACGATCATGCGCCAGCCGCCCGCGGTGTGCAGGTACACGTTCGTCGTCACCACCGGCGGGCGCGGCGCCTTCTCGCCGGCGACGAGTATGTTCTCGTGCAGGCTGTGGACCGCCAGCATCATTCCCTGCGTGCAGACCGGCGCGGACAGTTGAACCTTGAGGCGCTCTCCCGAGGCGAAAATCTTCGCCCAGTTCGTCCGGATCTGTTCGAGACCCGACAGGCGCGGCCAGCCCGGATGGACGCAGACGGTTTCCTCGTCCTCGGCCCAGACTTCCATCATCGCTTCGAGGTCGGCAGACTCCAGCGCCTCGTAGAACGCCGCTTCGCAGTCCTGGGGCGTGGGGAAGGAGGTCTTTTTCACGGCGCCGATGGTAGCGGAAACCCCCCAGCGCCGCCACGCCGGCGGGGGGGTGGGAATCGTCCGTTTGCGCCCGGGGTTGACGAATCGTTCCTGGAGCCGGCACGGCCGGAACCCTACAGGTTGCCGTGCTTTGCCTTTCATTGATCTCCCGATTTTGGGAAGTTGCGAAGTTGCAACTTCCCAAAATCGGGAGACATTAGTACCCCAAAGTCTTCGCCAGATCTGTCAACACGTGCGCAATAAAAGACTAAAGCCGCAGCCCAACGCTGCCGATAAAACAATGTGACCACCCCTTGGAGCGCCGGCCATGGATCCGAACCTCGCCCCCCGCCGTTCCTCCCGGCACGACGCGACGCTTGCCCGGCGCGCGGGCCGGGCTCGATACTGCTTGCCTTGCCGCCATGACCTCGCTGTCGCCTGACGCCGTCAGCACCAGCCACGTCCTGCGCCTGCGAGCGGACCAGGTCCGCGTTCGCGAGCCCCTGCCGTTCGACACCTACGACGACAACGGCAAGCTGCTGCTGCGTCGCGGCCAGATCATCCAGAGCGAAGACCAGCTGAGGCGCCTGGTCGACCGCGGACTGTATCGCGTGAGATCCTCGGGCAACCACGACAATCTCTTCGCCAACCAGTACGCGCCGAACTATGCGGGCAGGAAGATCTCGATCTTCTCCCTGATCGAGGAAATCCAGCAGTCCCTCGAGCGCCTGTTGCGCGATCCGCCGCGCAGCGGGTTCGCATCGGCCGCCCTCGAACTCGCGCGCACGCTCCAGCGCGCCTGCACCCTGGACGCGGACGCCGCGCTCGCCCACACCCTGCTCACGAAGAACAATGCCAACTGCCTGCGCCATTCGCTGCATGCCGCGATCGTCGCGGAATTGCTGCTCAGCCAGTTGGAACGCGCCGACACGACGCGGGTCCCGGTGATCGCCGCGGCGTTCACCATGAACCTGACCATCGTCGAACTGCAGGACCGCCTCTATCACCAGGCGGGCGCCGTCGACGCCTCCCAACACGCCGAAATGTCCGCGCACCCGCGCGCCTGCGTGGCGCGGCTGCGCGAACTGGGCGTCGAGGACCCGCTCTGGCTCGCCGCGGTCGAGCAGCATCACGAGGCCTACGACGGCTCGGGCTACCCGGCCGGCCTCGCCGGCGACGCGATCCTGGTGGATGCCCAGGTGCTGTCGCTCGCCGACAGTTTCTGCGCGATGGTGTCCGAACGCGCCTATCGCCCCGCCGCGCTGCCCAACGCGGCCCTGAAGGAATTGTTCCTCTCCCAGGGCAAGACGATACATCCCAAGCTCGCGGCGCTGCTCGTCAAGGAGGTGGGAATCTTTCCTCCGGGTTCGCTCGTTGCGCTCGCCAACCGTGAAGTCGCCGTAGTGGTGAAGCGCACGCTGAACGTAAAGCATCCCGTGGTGAAGAGCTTCATCTCCTCGATGGGGACGCGCCTTCCGGGGCCGATCAAGCGCCTCACGAGCGACCCGAAGTTCGCCGTCGAACGCGTGGTCGCGCCCCACCTGGTCGCCTATGCCCCGCCGACGGAACAGTTGTGGGAGGCGGCCTTCGAGATCAGCGCCGGCCCGGGCACTTCACCGGTCGATCAGGCAGACGCCGAGAAAGCGACCACGGCCTCGCACCACTGAGCGATGCTCAGCAGTCGGTCTTCGGCGCCCGAGCGCGCGGCGAGCTGAAGCCCGAAGGGAAGTCCGGCCGCGGACAGCCCCGTGGGTATCGTGATCGACGGGAACCCGGTCAGCGACCACAGGGTGCAGAAGCTCGGGTCGCCCGTACTATCCAGCCCGGCGGGAGCGACGCCCGGCGCAGGAAGACTGGCAACGACATCGCAGCGCTCGAACAGATCCGAAGCACGCTTGCGGATCTCGCCCGCGGCCTCGAGGGCACGGGCATAGTCCCCGTCCGGAATCCCGAGGCCCTCGTCGATGGCGGCATTGAGCTCCGGGCTCAGGCTCGCACGCTGCGTCGCCTGCCGCGAGGCATGCTGGCGCGCGCCTTCGTAGAACATGATCGTCCGGTGCACGCGCTGCGCCTCGCGCAAGGCTGCCTCGAGCGACAATTCCGCCACCGATGCACCCGCCGCGGCGAGCCGCGCGAGGACCGCCTTCAGATGAGCGGCCGCCTCGGGCTCCGCCGCGTTCCACGGAAAATTCGCCAGAAAGGCGATGCGCGGGGCCCTCTCCTGCTTCGCCACGCCGGCCGATATCGAACCGGGTTCCGCGATCGCTGCAGCCAGGGCTGCGGCATCGGCCACCGAGCGCGCGAACACGCCGAGCTGGTCGAGCGAAGGCGAGAACGGCAGCACGCCTGCAATCGGCACCAGGCCGAAGCCGGGCTTGAATCCGACCACGCCGCAGAACGCCGCAGGACGGATCACCGAACCGTTGGTCTGGGTGCCGATCGCCCCCGGCACCATTCCGGCCGCGACCGCCGCCGCCGAACCCGAGGACGAGCCACCGGGCGTATGGGCGGGGTTCCTGGGATTTCGCGTCTTGCCCGGATGCAGGAACGCAACCTCGGTGGTCACGGTCTTGCCGAGCACATAGGCGCCCGCGGCCAGCAGGCGCTCGACCACCGCGGCGTTCGCCGCCGGCCGGTTGCCCGCGAACACGGGCGAACCCATCTCGGTGGGCAGATCCGACGTATCGATGATGTCTTTCACTCCCACCGGGATGCCGTGCAGCGGACCGAGCGCCGCGCCCGAGCGCCGCTTCTCGTCGCAGACCTGCGCGAGCGCCAGCGCGCGGGATCCATCGAAGGCCGCCCATGCCTGCACGCGCGGCTCGCGCTCACGGATCTTGCCGAGCAAGCGCTCGCAGTAGCCGCGCGCGGACAGCTTGCCCGAGCGTATCGCCGCCGCGCTTTGCGCCAGTCCGGATTTCACGGCCCGCTACTTATAGAGAATGTGCGGCAGCCAGAGCCCGATCGCGGGGAAGATGTAGAGCAAGGCGAGCGCGATCACCTGGATCGCCATGAAAGGCATCATGCCGGCGAAGATTTGATTGAGCGTCACGTGCGGCGGCGAAACGCCCTTGAGATAGAACGCCGCCATCGCCACCGGCGGCGACAGGAACGCGGTTTGCAGGTTCAGCGCCACCAGCAACCCGAAAAACAGCGGGTCGATGTGGAAGTGCGGCAGCAGCGGCAGGAAGATCGGCATGAAGATGATGATGATCTCGGTCCATTCGAGCGGCCAGCCGAGGATGAAGATGATGAACTGCGCCAGGATCATGAACTGCACCGGCGACATGTCGAGCGACAGCACCCACTTCTCGATGATTTCCTGGCCCCCGAGCAACGCGAACGCCGCCGAGAAAATGCCGGAGCCTACAAACAGCCAGCACACCATCGCGCTCGTCTTGGCGGTGAGAAAAGACGATTCCTTGACGATCACGCCGAGCTCTTTCACCGTCTTCCAGATTACGGGACCGGGTCTCGGGCCACGTGGAGATGCCTCACGCCAAAAGCCGATGAAGCGATAGATCGCAGCGAGGACGAATCCGCCGAATCCGCCGACCGCCGCCGCCTCGGAGGGCGTCGACAGCCCGAATACGATCGAGCCGAGCACTGCGATGATCATCAGCGCGAGCGGAAAGAACGAGGTGAGCAGCAACTTGAACACCTCGAGCCGCTCCCAGTTCCAGAGCCAGTAGATAAGTGCGATGGCGCCGATGCCGACGCCGAGCACGATCCACAACCACAGGGGCACGGGCAGCCGCTCGGGTGCCGCGGTTGCGGCTGCTGCAGAGACGGGTTTCTCCTCGACCGTGGGTGCCGCGCCCCGCGACTCCTGTGTACCTTCCCCGGTCGTCGCTTCGGCGGGTGCAGCCTCCTTCGCCCCTTCAGCCGGGGGTTCCTTGGCGCCGGATTCTTCTTGCTCCGGCTCCTGCACGCCGGCAAGGCCCGCCGGTTCTTCTTTCACGTTAGTCGTCGCGAAGCCGGCCGCTTCCACCCCGGCAGTATCGACCTCGGCCTCCGGCGTCGTCGCCAACTGATACGTAATGGCCAGCAGCGCGGCGATGAACAATGCCGGCACCAGCGAGACGGTCAGTTGCCAGAGCGCGGTGTGTTTCGCGACGCCAGAGCCGCCGCTGGTGAGCGCGCGCGCGAGTCCCGTCAACGGGTTGCTGCCGTGCCGCGACAGCGTCTGCGCAAAGGCTGGAAGCTCCACGCGTCGCTCTTCTTCGCGCAGCGGAGGCATGAGGTCAGGCTTTAACTTCGCAAGCACGATGACGTAACCGATGTAGAGCGACGCGAGCATGAAGCCGGGCAGGAAGGCGCCGGCGTAAAGCTGCACGACCGACACGCCCGCCACGGCTCCATAGACGATCAGCAGCACCGAGGGTGGGATCAGGATGCCGAGGCAACCACCCGCGGTGACGCAGCCGGCCGCGACCTTGACGTTGTAGCCGGCCTTGAGCATCGCCGGAAACGCGAGCAGGCCCATCAGCGTGACCACCGCGCCGACGATGCCGGTCGCGGTGGCGAAGATCGCGCAGGTGACGATGGTCGCCACGGCGAGCGACCCCGGTATGCGTGACGTGGCGAGATGCAGGCTCCTGAACAGCCGATCGATCAGCTGCGCCCGCTCGACGAGATAGCCCATGAACAGGAACAGCGGAATCGCGATCAGTACGTCATTCGACATCACGCCGTAGGTGCGCTGCACGAAGAGGTCGAGCACCTTTTGCCCGGCGGTCGCCGGGTCGACGCTGCGGTAGGAAAGCCAGGCGAAGAACACGCCCATCCCCATCAGCGTGAAGGCCGTGGGAAAGCCGAGCATGATGCCCACGCAGATCAGCGCGAGCATCATGAGGCCCAGGTGCCCGTTCGTGAGGTTGCTCCAGGGCATGAACACGACGAGCGGGACGATGATGGCCGCCATCAGCGAGAAGCCGAACCACAACTCTTTGCGCATTTTCACTTGCCCGCCCCCTGGCGCACGACGTACTGATCAAGCTTCTTGATGTCCTCGTCCTTGACGTGGACCATCTCCTTCAACTTGTCGACATCGACTTCCTGAACGTCCTCCTCGCGCGACGGCCACTCGCCCCGCCTGATGCAGATCACGCAGCGGATGATTTCGACGATGCCTTGCACGAGCACGAATGCCCCCGCGACCGGGATGACGGTCTTGAACGGGTAGTACGCCGGGCCGCCGGCGGTGATGTTCGAACTCTCCCTGATCGCCCACGACTCGGCGGCATAAGTGTAGCCGGCCCAGACGAGCGCGACGACGCCGGGAATGAAGAATACGATGTAGAGGGTAAGATCGAGGCTGGCCTGCGACCGCGGCGTGAAGAAGCCGTAGACGACGTCCCCGCGCACATGGCCGTTCTTCGCCAGCGTGTAGGCGCCGGCCATCATGAAGAGGGTCCCGTACATCTGGATCATCGCATCGAAGGCCCAGGCATGCGGAGTGTCGAGGGCGTAACGCGAGAATACTTCCCAGGAAATGAGCACGGTAAGCCCCACGATGAGCCAGGAAAACGCGTGCCCGACCCAGGTGCTCACCTTGTCAACGAACAGCAACAGTTTCTGCATGACTGATTCCTGCGACGATGTGGCCGTATGAAGAGCTTATTTGCTAATGCTGTCGCCTTCCTGACGAAGACGACAAAAAAACACCATCCGGGGCTGCCGGATGGTGTCTCTTGCCAGCATGCGCGACGTCAGGCCTTCTTCTTCGCGGCCGGCTTCTTGCTGAAATAATGGTTATAGGCCATGCGCGGACTGACTATGGTATCGAGACCCCACTTCACCGTGCGCTCGGCGAATTTCTTCTGCGATTCGAGGACCTCTTTGAACAGCGCGTTCTTCTCCGAATACTTGGCCATGACCTGGTCGAAGATGTCGAGCTGCCTTTGCAGTATCGATGCCGGAGTAATGTAGACCTTCACATTCTGCTTGGTCTGCATCTCGATGTAGTCCTTCGAGTAGCGGTCGATCGATTTCCACTGCAGGTCCTGCGACGCGGCCTCCACGGCGTTCTCGATGATCGTCTTCATCCTGGCCGGCAGCGCATCGAACTTGGTCTTGTTGAACGTGATCTCGAACTGCTCGCCGCTCTGGTGATAGCTTTGCAGCATGTACACCTTGGACACGTCCGGGAAACCGAGCAGGCGGTCGGAACTCGCGTTATTGAACTCCGCCGCATCGAGCAGCCCGCGATCCATCGCCGGCACGATCTCGCCGCCGGGCAGCGCGTTCACCGCCGCGCCCATGCCCTGGAACAGGTCGATCGAGATGCCCACGGTGCGGTACTTGAGGCCCTTGAAGTCGTCCGGCTTGGTCATCGGCTTCTTGAACCAGCCGAGCGGCTGCGTCCACATCGGCCCGTACGGGAACGACACCACGTTGGCGCCGATCGAGCTGTAGACCTTGTTGAGCAACTCCTTGCCGCCGCCGTACTTGTGCCAAGCGAGCACCTGGTTGGCGTCCATGCCGAAGCAGGGACTCGATCCCCAGAGTGCCAAGGCGTTCTGCTTGCCGTAGTGATAGACGAGCACGCCATGACCGCCGTCGAGGGTGCCTTTCGATACCGCGTCGAGCAGGCCGAAGGCCGGCACCACGGCACCGGCCGGCAGCACCTCGATCTTGAGGTCGCCCCCCGTCATGTCGTTCACCTTCTTGGCGAAGTCGAGCGCGTACTCGTGAAAGATGTCCTTGGTGGGCCAGGTGCTCTGCCAGCGCATGGTGATCGGCCCCTGCGCCTTGACGATGGTCGGGAAGCCGAGTGCCGCGGCACCCGCGGTGGCTGCAGCCGCCCCCGCCAAGAACTTCCGGCGCGACGCGGTCTGCGGTTTGATCGCTTGTTCCTTGCTCATGGTTACTCCTCTTGATAAGGGGGGGTTGCGTCCGGCCTTGGCATCGTGAACACGCACAGCGGCGTTTTCATTCCTATGTTCTCGGTCCCGGATTATGGAATGGAATTGCGGAGCGCCAATGCCGGGGAATGCTATCCCCAGGCAGGCGCAAAATCAAGCATAGCCGGACATTCCGGACCCATTTATTTTTGCGCCGTGCCGGGCACCGCGGGCGCGCTTGCAGCCGCCGGGGTCGCCGCTTCCCTTGCCGCCCTGTCCACCTTGTGCGGCTCGTGCGGCTGCCAGCCGAGGGTGAGCATCAGGGCGACAAAGCCCACGACGTAGGCCAGGGTCACGTGCCATCCCTGCCGGACCCACTGGCCGACCGACTTGGCCTCCGGGTACATGTTGGACAGCGCCACGCCCGCCGAGGAGCCGAACCAGATCATCGAGCCGCCGAAGCCCACGGTATAGGCGAGCATGCCCCAGTCGTAGCCGCCCTGCTTGAGAGCGAGCGCGGTGAGCGGGATGTTGTCGAACACCGCCGACACGAAGCCCAGGCCCAGCGCGGTCTGCCACGAAGCGTTGGGCAGGCGCTCGACCGGCATCATCGAGGCGCAGGTCACGAGCGACAGGAGGAACACCGAGCCCTTGACGGTCTCGGGCAGCACCTCCCAGTCCGGCCGGCGCAGGACCAGGCTGAGGAGGATCGCGACCCATACCGCAGCGCCGAGGAACGGGAAACGATCCGACATCTCGGGGAAGATCACGTTCACTACGACGTTCGTTACGATCGCGAGGACCAGGATCAGCACCACGATGCCGACCCGGGCATAGTCCACCTGCACGTGTTCGTGCTCGTGCCTGAGGATGGGCGAGTACCTCTGCTGCTGGATGGCCGCCGGAATCCCGCACACCACCAGCGCCACCGCCGCCGCGGCGTAGGCGTGGAACACGTCGAGCGGATTCACGCCGTCGATCCACATCATGGTGGTGGTCGTGTCCCCCACCACGCTGCCCGAGCCGCCGGCGTTGGACGCGGCGACGATCGCCGCGAGGTAGCCGACGTGCACCTTGCCGCGAAACAGCTGGTGCGCCATCGCCCCGCCGATCAGCGCCGCGGCGATGTTGTCGAGGAAGGAAGACAGCACGAACACCATCACCAGCATCACGAACGCGCCCTTCCAGTCGTGCGGCAGGATGCGCGGCAGCACAACCGGCACGCGGCTCTTCTCGAAATGGCGCGAGAGAAGGGCGAACCCGGTCAGCAGGCAGAACAGGTTGGAGAGCATCACCCACTCGTGCCCCAGATGCGAAGCGAGCCCCGGAAATCCGTTGCCGTACTTGAAGCCCGTGAATATCAGCTTGTAGGCGACGATGGCGGCCAGCCCGCTCAGCGCGACCCGCAGCGTGTGGGCATGGAACAGGGCCACCCCGATCAGGGTGAGCGTGAACAGGATGAATTCGACCGGAATGCCGAACACGGCCGGCATGGGCGCCGACGGGTTACCCCAAGCGGGCAGCGAAACGCAACCCAGGAGCGCTGCAAGCGCAGCGCCGGTCAGCGGCGAACTCATCGATATCCCCCCGAAGCGAGGGGCGATTGTAGCACCGCCGGCCAAGCGGCTATGCGCAGGAGAACTCGACCAGGTCCGGGCGGATTGCAGAGCGGGTGCTTTGCCCCAGGCCGATCACGCCCGTGCCGTGCAGCGGCAACGCCTCGCGGCGCAGGACCAGCTCGTCGCCGCCGTCGATGCGCACGAAGGTGCCGTTGGTCGAGAGGTCGACGAGCACGAATATCGACTGGCGCAGCTCGATGCGCCCGTGCAGCCTGGAGGCCCGGCGGACCGGCACCACGATGTCGTTGTCCTCGCCCCGCCCGAGGGACCATTGGATCGCGCCCGACGGGAATTCGAACACCCTTCCCCGGTACGTGAGCGTCAGGCGCCGTTGCGGCGCGTCGGCGGACAGCGCGGCGTGGACCGGATCGACCATGGTCAGCTCGGCACCCCACTGCCAGACGATTTCCACCAGGTCCACCGGCTGCTGGCGGCCGCGCACGCTCAAGGCCCCGAGCGTGCGCGTGCCGGCGCGCATGAAATCGGGCAGCGCGAGCGCGGTCGTTTCGGTGGTGAGGATCTGCTTGGGCTTCGCGTACCCGACCACGCGCGCGGCGACGTTGACGGTATCGCCGAACAGGTCGCCGTCGCGCTCGATCGCCTCCCCGGCGTGGAAGCCGATGCGCAGCGACAGCGCGGGCTCGGTCCGCATCTGCGAGAGCTGCATCTCGCTCGCCGCCCGCAGGGCCGAGGAAGGGTCGGGAAACACGCACATCAGCTCGTCGCCGATCGACTTGATGACGCGCCCGTCGCCCTTGACCGCGACTTCCTTCAGGCGCGCGAGGCACCCGCCGATGCGCGCGAGCGCCTTGGCGTCCCCCATGACTTCGTAGAGTGCGGTGCTGCCGGCGATGTCGGCGAACAGCACCGTTGCTTGGCGTGCTCTGTCCATAGGATCGCGCGGGGCGGGGGCATTACCCGACCCGGCTTCTTCTCCTATATCGGCACGGTTCGGCCGCGGCGCAGGGCTTATCGGGCGCGGAAGCGCAGACTTGGCGAGGAGTTTGGGGTTCAACATGTCTCCCGATTTTTGCAAAATCGGGAGATTTATGGATGCAAAATCGAGGGGCTCAGGTCTTCTGCCTGAAAGCGAGCACCGCCTGGTTGCGCAGCGTCTTCAGCAGGTTGAGTTCTTCGGGCTGGAACCTGAGCACCGAGGGGTTGTCGGTGTCGGCGTAGATAAGCGCCACGGGCCGCTTGCCGACCATGATGGGGAAAAGCACCATGCCGCGGGAGCGGAGCGCCGCGCGGTACCACTCCGGCACGTGCCTGCGGATCCGGTCGGCGTTGATGTCCTCGATGCAGGTGTCCAGCCCCTGGTTGACCGCCGCGTAGAAGACGTCCCGCTCCTGGGAAATCGGTATCGAGAATCCCCGGCGCACGATGGCGTCGGCGTCGTGGCCGAATCCGAACCGCGCACGAAGAGCCGAGTGACGCGGGTCGCTTACGCACAGGAGCACCCGCGAGAAGCCGATGCCGCGGTACATGGTCTCGAGGATGATGCGCAGCACGTCGTTCAGCTTGTGGCTGGAGACGAGGGTCTCGGTGATGTCCTGCACCCCCGCGGCGAGCACGCCGCGCCGGTCGCTCGGCGCGGCCGCCGCTCCCGGCGCGCCGAACAGCCCGGTGGGCTCGAAGGTGGCGAGCTGCGTCGCGTCCACCAGCGTGGCCGCCGCGTCGTTCGCCGCCGCTTCCTGCCTCTCGGCGGACCAGGTGCGGACCGCATCGAAGAACGGGCTCCTCGTCGTGCTGAACCCGAGGAACTCCGCGTCGCGCGATAGCGCCTTGACCGAATCGTCCACCACGACAGCGAGCTTCTCCTGGTCGACGGCGATGCCCTCGCCGAACTTGGCCACCACCGCCTCCAGGTCCCTCGCGCGCGCCTCCGGGCCGGAATCGGCGCGCACGACATCGGCGACGCCGTTGGCCATGCTGGCGAGCGCGCGCAGCCTGTCCTCCTCGCCCTCGACGCTGCTGCGCAGCGCTTCGGCCACCGGGCGCATGCTGTTGACGATCTTGTCCGGGAAGTTCCACTTCCTCGCGACGCCCATGCCCAGGTCCTCGTAGGGCATGCCGAGCACCTGGATCGCGGCGCGCTCCCGGTCGATGTGGCGCGACTGCATCAGCCGCTCGATCGCGTGCGCCTCCTCGTGGAGGTAGAAGGCGACCAGGAGCTTGCCCAGCCGGTGGAACATGGCGCAGACGAACGCCTCCTCGGCGTCGCGTACGCCCATCTTGTGGACGAACTCGCGCGCGAGCACCGCGCTGAAGTAGGTCGCGGCCAGCTCGTCGCGGAGCGCCGCGGCCTGGGCCTTGTTCTGCATGTGCTCGAACAGCATCAGCGACGCCGCCACGTTGCGTATGCCGTCGAAGCCCAGGATGGCCACCGCGCGGGACACCGTGCTGACCCCGCCGCCGAACTGGTTGTAATAGGCGGCGTTGACGAGCTTGAGCAGCTTGGTCGTCAATCCGAAGTCCTTCAGGATCGCGTTGCACAGCACGCTGGTGCGCTCCCGGTCCGAGGAGGCGATCACGCGGTTGAGGGTGCCGATGGTCGCCGACAGCGCCGGGAAGTCGCTCTTGTGGCGGATGCGCCTCAGCAGGAACTCGAGGGTGCCCTGCGTGCCTTCGGAGGAGGCCTCGGAGGCAGGCTCCAGCCACGCCGCGAGCGCTTCGGCCATCTGCTCGGCGCTCTGGAAGCGCTCGCCCGGGTCCTTGGCGATCGACTTGACGACGATGCCGTTCAGCTTCTCGTCGATCTCCGGGTTGAGCTCGCCGGGCGGCGGGAACGGCAGGTTGACGATGCGGTAGAGGGTCTCGACCGCGGTCGGCATTTTCACCGCCGGTTGGCCGGTGAGCATCTCGTAGAGCACCATGCCGATCGAGAACAGGTCCGAGACGGTCGTGTACTGGTACGAGGCGACGTATTCCGGGGCCATATAGCTCGGCGTGCCGTAGAGCGTGCGCTCGCCGGTCGCCGCGTCCGCCGCGTGCCTGGCGATGCCGAAATCCATGACCTGAGGCACGCCCTGCGTGGTGAGGATGATGTTCGCGGGCTTCAGGTCGCGGTGGATGACGTCCTTCGCGTGCGCGTAGCCCACGCCGCGGAGCACCTGCAGCGCGATGTCCGCCGCCTGCGCTGGAGCAAGCCGGCCCTTTTCGCGGATGAGCGTCGCCAGGGTGCTCCCCTCGACGTATTCGAATACGAGGTAGGGCGTGCCCTTGTCCTCCCCGGCGTCGTGCAGGGTGACGATGTTGGGGTGCTGCATCTTGGACACGATGCGCGCTTCGTCGAGCAGCGTGCGCACCCGCTCGCCGCGGACGGCGGCGTCGGTATGCTCGAACCGCAGGGTCTTGACCGCGACTTCGCGCTCCAGGTGGGTATCGCGCGCGAGATAGACGGTGCCCTGGGCGCCCGTGCCCAGCACCCTGACGATCTCGAAGCGTCCTATCCTCTGGCCTCCAGCGGGCGCGGCGGCTCCTGCCAATTCAATCTCCCTGGGGAATCCCCCACCCAGCCATATTAAGGCCCCGGGCGGGGAGCCCAATTCGGGATTTGGCGGGAGTTTGGAGGGCTAATTGGCAATTGGAGCAGCCCTTGCCATGTCATCCCCGCGGAAGCGGGGATCCAGCCGTTGATTGAGATTCCTGGATTCCCGCTTGCGCGGGAATGACGAAACGCCGCGGCGGCTACCCGCGCGCGATGACGATGTGCACCCGGTAAGGCCCGTGTGCCCCGAGCACGAGCTGCTGCTCGATGTCGCCGGTGCGCGATGGGCCGGAGATGAAGTTGATGGCGCGCGGGAGCTGGCCGAAGGCCTGGCGCGCGAGGTCCCATGCCTCCTCCATGCGCGCGACGATGCGCTCCGCGCGCACGACCGCGACGTGGGTCTCGGGAAGCAGGCTCGCGGAGGCCGGCGTATCGGGTCCGGAGG
>Ga0209726_10002345_pt1 | contig 28174 bp, 16 predicted proteins | sample Subgrocontami54m_FD_187453 | JGI IMG/M metagenome (GOLD analysis project Ga0209726, IMG submission 187453) | Subsurface groundwater microbial communities from S. Glens Falls, New York, USA - GMW46 contaminated, 5.4 m (SPAdes) (version 3) | ecosystem: Environmental > Aquatic > Deep subsurface >... | reverse complement strand
GGCGGCTCACTCGCGAGTCCGGACGGGAGGTTGACTCTTACCGTTCCGCAAAACGCTTTGACCGAAACGGTCGCGTTTTCTATCCAACCGATAACCAATAAGGCGGGCAACGGCCTCGGGCTTGCCTATAGACTACAGCCGAACGGAAAGACTTTCACTACCCCGCTCGAGATCTCTGTCCGTTACGACGAAAAAGATCTTGAAGGCACTATCCCCGAGGCGTTGGCTTTGGCCTATCAGGACCAGAAAGGAGCATGGCATGCGCAAAAGTCGGCAAAGCTGGATCAGGCCGCTAAGACCCTTACGGTTGCGACCACACATTTTACCGATGAAGCGTTCTTGGCTCGCCTTCGAATATACCCCTCTGAAAAAACACTTTACGTGGGAGAAGATGTAACTATTCATTTGGTCGAATGCAAGGACCCTGGTTTTTGGGACAAGCTCTTTTCCCGCCCCTTGAATTGCTCCAAGGCTAGAAAAGGGCAGGAGGCCTGGAAGTTGCGCGGGCCAGGCAGATTATCAGGGTGGTTACCAGGGGTAGCTTACGAGGCGCCCTCCAAAAAACCGACGCCGAATGTTGCTTGGGTGGATTTGACAGTCAAATTCTTTTTCTGGAACCGGATCACGGGGGAGACCTCAACGGGCGAGAAGACCCTTTCTGCGAAAATCACGATCATTGATCGGGGATACAGGGCGAGTGGGAAAATTCTTGACACCGTTCTCTCCGGAGATATTTGCGATTTAGAGAAGCCCTTTACCATTAAAACTAATAACCCATTTAACACAGATTTCAAGTGTGTTCCGTCCTCGCCGACTAAGGGCACGTGCGCGGTCTCCGAAACAAAATGGGGGGGAGGCGGCGGCGGCCCATACACGATAACAGGAACCGATACCTTAAAGACCGGGATCGAATTGGACTTCAGCGGCAAGGCGTACATCGGAGGACTAACCGGTACCGGCGGCAGACCAATTCATATCGATCTTGTTCCGCTCGACACGGAGTGCAAGCAGCCATGAGTCGGGCAAAGGCGCTCCACGATAGCGATCTGCACTATATAGCCGTCTTTATGGGGGGCGCAGAGATCGCAAAATGTCTTTTGAGCCATAACGCCGACGTGAATGCCAAAAATAAGGAAGGTAATACACCACTTCATGCACTGATGGATTCAACGACAGAAGAAGAGGCGCAGTCCGCCTGGAGCGATTGGATGAAGGAGATGGCTGAATTACTCCTGGCTAATAAAGCCGATCTAAACGCCAAAAATAATGAGGGGCAAACACCGCTCATGATAGCTATCAAGCTGAAGAACAAGGGGGCAATCGAACTCCTACGAAAGCATGAGGCGAAATAATAGCCGCTGCCCAAAAGGGGTGGGCTGAGCGGTGCATTCTGAGCAATTCGTCATCGACCTCATTCTCAATCGGGTTCGATTGCCAAGAATTCGGAGAATATGGGGCCATTGTATGGATCATCGCTCGTCCGGGTGCCCCAACGGACCACCTGGTTCGTCGGGGCCGCGCAGTTGTTGTTGGCGTTTCCCTATTCGCTGCGGCCAACCTGACTGATGAGGGCAACGATCGAAGCGGATGGAGGACCTTCAGCATCTCCCGCCCATACTCCCAATTGATCATCGGTCATCGACAAAGCCGCCGCGCCTATTTCGGTTTGACGACCTTGCGCGTTACCGAATAAGAAAAGATGATGTTGCCTTTGTACTCAGTCACCTTGCCATAGGTGAACGGGATGGTGACCGCGCCGTAGTAGTTCGTCGCATCGGAATCGATCACTTTCGTTTCCTTCAGCGGGATCTCGATCGGTTCGTCCCTATCGAACGGAGGCAGCAATTTGAGGCCGAAGAAAATGCTTTTCACATCGTCTTTGTCTTGGCGGCCTGTGATTTTGCCGGTCTTTGTGATTTCGACGAATTTGACCTTGAGGAGTGAATCTGCCGAGACCGTGACGATCATCTTCTCGAGATCGACGGAAACCTGGAATTTATCGGTTGGTGCATAGGCGCGGGTGTCAGACCCGATCCATGTGGTCGTGGTCGTCGTTTCATCAGTGTCGCCGCACTCATCAGCGGGACTGCGCTTCCACCTCAGGTCGTTGATCGAATAGCGCATAGCTCCCGGCCGTTCGCCATTAAACACACGCTTCTTGGCCATTTCGGCCTGCTGCTTTATCCACGCTTCCATTTGCTGTCGTTCCAAGGGCGTGGCGTGCGCAAAGACCCCTGGGTCGGGCGCCGGCGGTGGTTCGCCGCCAATCACTTGCATTCCGACGTCTGTATAGACCAACGACCGGTCGATCGTGTGCCGCTCCGCCGTAGTGTTCCTGATACGACTCCAGTTTTCCCGCATTGAAATACTCAGTTGACCGATCGTGTCGGCTTGGCTCCAGTCGCGAACCTGCAGAACCAACGAAGCGCTGCCGGTCCATTTCAAGCGGTAGAGCATCTCCATCAGCGGCGTGATGAATCCGACGGGGCCGCCCTTGATTCCGATCGCGCCGGTCACTGCGTCGACGAGGTCCTGCTGCATTCCGATCTCTTTGACCGACGGTATGACCGTAATCCGGGCTTGTTTAGGCATCGGCATCACCTTCTTGGGGTCGAGGACAACGGGTTGCGGGAAGCCCTCCCACTCAACTGAGGCTTCGCCCTTTTCGTCGGTCATTCTGTTGTGGAGCGCTCCCGTTCCCCCGGTTGTCTTAATAAGCTGGTGGGCGACAAGGTTGCTCTGGTCGACCGCCCAGTCGGTGGGGACTCCCTTGAGCGCGCCTGTCTTGGGCATGTCCAAGTCGAGGCCGGCGAGAGCAACGAGCACCCGGTGGTCCTTCATCCAATCGGTCACCTTCATGCCGTCAATCCAGAACCTAGCAACCACTTTGCGCACCTCGCCGGCGTGGAAGTCCATAGTGCGGATCAGCGGCTGGCCGGGCGCTTCCACACGGACGTCACCCTTGAGAAAAACATACGTTGCGATGAATTTGATGATGCTCAGGATGGCATTGGCCTTTCCGACCTTCTCGCCGTAAGCTTCTAGGCCTGTTCCGGGGGTAAGGTGATCCCAAAGACCGGTTATGCCACCTGCAAATGCATCTTCGGCCCAGCCAGGTGCTTCGCCAGCCTGCTGTGTGTGATTGAACGATGCCGACCGTGGCGGAGGCTTCTCCTTGGCGAGAGCTTTTCTTAAAGCCTCTCCGATTTCTTCAGTCACGACCCGTAGGATGAGCAACGATTGGATTGGATCCAGAGACTCATTCCCGGTCTTAAAAAGCGACGCGCTTCCGCCCCCGCGATACGCGCCCAGAGACTGAAGGAACGAGGTTAGCGCCCGAACCGAAGGGTTTTCAGAGCGGCCCCCGTTCTGGAGCCACTCCATGATCATCGGTCCGCAAGACGGCTTGGAACCAATGCCCGCATAGACCACGTCCACCATGGCGATGAGATCCTTCAGGACCACCGAATCGCCGGTTCGAAACATCTCGGCGTACTCTCGGATCTCGGCATCGGTGACGGCGAGCTTCAGCCTAGGAGCACCGGATGGATCAGCGATTTTGGCGCGGTCTTCGGTCCATATCGCAAACCCGCAGAGCCGGGCTGCCTCTGTCAGGAGGGCGACGGTGTCTTCTTTGGGGTCTTGAAGAAGCCGAGCGATCTCGGAAAGACGGTTAATCCGTTCGGACTCTTGCTTTGGGTCCCCACTCTTATATGCAGGCGCGGATGCGGGCCTTGGATTGGGCGTGGATCCTTTCGGATTCTCGGCTGGCGGATTTGTAGTGGCCGGGTCGCCGGTTGGCGGCGCCCCACCGGTATCGAGGTCCATCGTTCCAAACATCCCATATACTTCATCCTGGTGCTTTTCCATGAGGGGATAGTCGTTCGCCTCGTAAGCGACAAGCACATAATGGCCTCCGACCGACCCGGCGATAATCAAGGCGTAAGCTTCGCCGCTGCCCTCTTCGTAAGCTCCGGACCGCACCAGAACATCCGCAGACTCCACTTTTTGGCTGAGCGTCTCGCTCGTGCGGAGCTTGGGTTTGCCGGACATGAGCGCGTTCCACCGACGCTTAAACCAGGCGTCAAACGCTTCTTTGGAGACTTCGTCCGCAAAAACTCTGACTTGGCAGACCTTTCCCGTCGGAAGGTCCGGCGGAGCAAAAGCGAGCAAAACACGGCTCGTCGCCGAGGTTGGCTTCCAACCTTTCGGTGGAGTAAATTTGAGCGACCCGATTTTGATCTGGTCTTGGACCGGCGCCAAAACAAGCGCCGCCACCAAAGATTGGTTTGAACCGGAATGAGAGAGCGCTTCCGGCCAACCCCCTACCGATAGCTGCCCCAACACGGGCAGCGACCCCAAGGCGCATAAAGCGAGGGCAAAAGCAAACTTGGAATTTCGCATGGTACAGACATTGTACTACTGACCTGTTGCGCCGACTATCCTTTCATACCTTCCCGTGCGACCTGATCGAGAGTGGCTCCGAGCCGGTCGACCTCCTCATGGGTCGTAAACACGTTCGGCGAGATGCGGATGGCGTTGATCCCTGCGCGGAGCACGGTTGTCACGTGGATGCGGTGTTTGATCAGCAGCCAGCTCGCTAGGTCGGTCGCTTGGGCCTTTTCGAATCCAACGGTCAGTATCACTCTGCAGAGGCTTGGATCGAGGCTGCCGTAGTGGGTCACGCCCGGTGCATTGAGAACACGCTGCGCCAAGCGATTGCGGAGCGATTCCAAGCGCGCGGCCTTTCGCTCGCGTCCGAGCATATTGTGAAAATCGAGCGACTCCTTGATCGCCAGGAAAGGGGCAGCGGACCGTGTCCCGATCTGTTCGAATTTGCGAATCGAATCATCGAGCGTTTCGTCAGCCGGATGCAGCGGCCAGATCTTCCTGATCCACGGACGCTTCACAGCAAACACTCCCGTTCCGATAGGAGCCATCAGCCATTTGTGAAGACACGCCGTGTAGATCGCTGCTCCCGTCTCGGAAAATTTTTCCGGCAACAGGCCAATGCCGTGAGCGGCATCCATCAATACCGGAATTCCGCGATCAGCGACGGCCGCCGCGATCTCCCTGATCGGCATGAAAGCGCCGGTGAGGAACGTCATCTGGCTGAGCACGATCAGCCTGGTCCTTGAAGTAACCCTGTCAAGGATCTGCTTTTCCAGGTCCTTTTTGGAATTGAATGGAGCTGTGAGAGGAACAATGACGGGTCTGATCCCGTCACGTCGCCGGCGCTGCTCGATCGCGGTCAGGCTTCGGCTGTATTCGTGGGTCGTGGCCAGGATCTCATCGCCCGCGGACATAGGCACGCCCATGATCGCCGTCTGCAGACCATAGGTAGCGTTCATAGTAAGCGCCAGCTCTTCCATATCGCAGCCGACGAGTTCTGCCAGCTGTTTGCGGACCGCATCGAGTTCGTTGTCCTGCCGGCGCCAGATTACAAGACTTGGGTCAAAATTAGCGCGCTTTGTTTGTTCAGCGATCGCTTCGCGTGTAGCTCGCGGCGAAGGCGAAAGACCGGCGTGATTGAAAACCGTGATGGTTGGGTCGATGTCGAAAAGGTCACGCACTCGAAGCCAGAACGCCTCGTCGTCCGGGCCGCCTGAACCGCTGTCGCGTGTCAGCCTTTCGAGCTGAGCCAGGGCCTGATCGCGAAACGCAATTGCGGCGACCGTACCGGCCAGGAATTGTCTGCGAGAGCATGGCATGAATCATTGCCCACAGAGGGAAACCCAAACTACTGCGTTTTCTTCTTCATCACCCGCTTTATATAAAATGTAAGATAAGCATTACCCTTATAACTACCAAAAGTAAACGGTATGGTGACCTTCCCGGAATAGCTATAGCCCGTCCAGCCAAGTGCAGCAAGATCGCTATCAAGGTCTTCTTTCGTTAGCGGGACGACGATCCCCTTGTCGGTAAACGGAGCTTCCGGTTTGAGCCCGTGAAAGAATGTCCGCGCCTCGTTCTTGTTCACAGTGGTGGTTTTCTTGTCCTCGGTCTTGACTATCACCGCCTTCAAGGGAAGCGCATAGTCCCCCTTGACGGTCGCCGTCATCTTGTCGAGGTCAACGTCGACCGAGAAATTCGTTAGCCCTGGCAAGAAATTTTGCGGCCCGAAGTCCAGATCCCGTGGTCCCGGGGGCGGTACGCTGGCGGTCTGGGTTTCCTCGGACTGGGAAATGTCTCCGCATTCATCTGCGTTTTGTCTTTTATACGACACATCGGAGTACGTCATGTTCAATTTACCCGGCCCCAAGCCGATAAAACTGCGTTTCTTTGCGGCTTCCTGGGCAGCTTTGATCCCCGCTTCCGTTTGTTCCCGCTTAAGAGGCGGCATCTTAGCCAAAGCCTCCTCGTCAATTTCCGGCATATCACCGCCGACGATCTGCATCGCGACATCCTTGAATTCAATCGTGCGTTCCACATTCCTTTGATAAGCGTAGTTTTGGCGATAGTTATGCGCCGATGCCGTAAGAAACATGGTCATGCCGCCGATAGTTTCTGCCTGCTCCCAGTCTCTGACGCGCAACGGATAGTAGGCGGTGCCGTTCCATTTCAGCCTGTAAAGCTGCTCGTATATGGGTGTCAGCAGGCCGAGTCCACCACCCTTTATTCCGAGCGCCCCCATTAAAGCATCCACCATATCCTGTTTGATCTCCGGCCGTTTCACCTGAGGTGTTACGGTGATATCGACAATTCGGTCCCATGGTGTAACTTTATTCGGATCGAGATCAACCTGCTGCGGAGCACCTTCCCACTCAAGTTTCGCCTCGCCGTCTTCATTAGTCAGAATGCGGTCGGGGCTGCCCTGACCGGGAACTATCCAGATGATCTGTTTTTTGGGATCATCGCTTTGGCCCGCCCGCCAGGACGTCTCTATCCCGCTGAGAAGGCGGTTCTTCGGTGCGTCCAGATCCAGTCCGGCGAACAGCGCCCAGCAACGGTGCTCCTTCCAGTAGTCGAGTTTCCCGCGATCTATGGAAAATGTAGCAACCAAAGTACGCTTATAGCCGGAATCATGGTCCTTTGTACGTATTAGCGGTGCGCCGGGAGCCTCTACTTTTATGTCCCCTTTTAACCAAGCGTATGTCGCAATGAATTTTACCAGCGACGACGTACTATTCAGCCAACTCAGAGTTTTGGCATACCCCTCGCCAAGTTCTTTGGCTCCCTCCTTGCCAACTCTTCCGGCTTCAGCATGAGCGATTACCCATTCGGCGGCCTTTTCATAAAGCCCGGCTATGCCGCCTACAAATGCGTCCTCCGCCCAGTCTTTACCTTCAGGGGCACAGTCAAACAGCGTTGGCATAGTACGGTAACTGGCGGGCAGAAATGCATAACTTCCACTTTGCGGTCTCAAATTCCGGCCTGTGGGATGTGCCTTGAAAATTGCCTTTCGGACCGGCGTCGCAATTTCCTCGGTCACCACGCGGAGTATCAGCAACGCCTGAATGGGATCGAGCTGGGCCTTTGGATCGCTGAATTCCAAGGATTTGCCGCGTCCGCGGACGAAATTCAGATCTTTTAAGAATAGCGTTAACGCTCTGACGGAAGCGTTATCCGAACTATCACCGGTACTTAACCACTTAAGAATATTGGCCCTTGTCGATCCGCTCGGGTTGATCTTCTTATAAGAATAATCTACCGAATTGATCAGATCGGCGAGAGCAACCGATTGGTGAGAGCGGAACATCGCAGAAAAACTTTCGATCTCGTTGTCGGTTATCGCCAAATGAAGGGCCGCACCAGTCGGCGGCGATATAAGCGAATGATCTTCTCTCCAGATCGCAAACCCGCAGAGCCGGGCTGCCTCTGTCAGGAGGGCGCCGGTGTCTTCTTTGGGGTCTTGAAGAAGCCAAGCGATCTCGGAAAGACGGTTGATTCGTTCGGACTCTTGCTTCGGATCCTCACTCTTGTATGCAGGCGCGGATGCGGGCCTTGGATTGGGCGTGGACCCATTTGGATTCTCGGCTGGCGGACGTGTAGTGGCCGGATCGCCGAGAGGTTCACTGCGAACGAACACAAAACTACCTCTCCAGGCGCCATAGCTCCTGCTCGAAATGCCATTGCGGGTGCTCGCCGTGTATGAGCCGGCGTCGGGTTTAATTTGAATCGTAACCACGCCGCCAGCCTGTCGGGTGATTAGCCCTGAATGAACGGCGGCGGTACAGATCGACGAGTCGTCTGTGTAAGCGTCTGTTCCATACAAGCGGCTGTTTAGCGATCCATTTGCCGGGCAAACGTAAGTGAATCGCTCACCGTTGCGACCACGTAACGAATCAGCTTGAGTGGACCAATTAATCTGCTCCAGCTGTGTGATTGCTGGACTCGCGAGCCGGAAGGTGATCGCTTGATCATCAGGTGAGATGGCCGTGAGCTTGAAGCTGTAAGGTTGATTGGCAACGGCCGGAGGCACAGCACTGTCAGCGATATGCAATCGTCTGAGAAAGCCGGTGAGGCCGTGGGTTTTCTCGCCGGGCGACGACTCAAACCCATCGATTGTTATATCTCCCTTCGCGAGTTTGCCGTGCAGGGTAATTCTCCCCAGCGTCCCCGCAATTGTCCTCTCGGCTTGCAGCCTGATGTCAGAGCCGGATTCAGACGCCTGGACAATGTCGAAAGTGCCATCTGAAGTGGTTAGCTCGCCCTTCAGAGTTCCTGCTTCTTTGCGAAGATTGAGATCGACGCTCACCGGCGCTAACTTTCCATCGGGGAGCCGCCTGGCATAGCCTCCCTCCCAGCGCCCGGTGGCGTCGACCTGACAATTGGGGAGGCTGATGGCGGCGGGGTTGTTATTAAGTTCGGGAACATCGAGCACTGTACAAGTCGTGTTGCAGCTTTTGTTCAGTCTAGTGACTGTATGAGTGAATTGTTGTTGGGCATAGGCTGCTGACGCACTCAGGGCAATCAATAAAACTACGCCGGCCATGTTTCTGTTATTGAGCTTCATGATATTCGGTTGCTCCTCTTCTGGAAATGATTCGGCAGTCCAAACAACGACGCGCTTTCCCTAGTGGTCTGGTCCTGACTTCAGTCTGAGCAATATTTCTAAGGTGTAAGCTGTCACTTTGTAATAAGACTATTTCTTCACGTGCGACGAACCACCAGCCCGAAGTATCTGACTGATTGGTGCAGTTCGCGATCGTTGAGCGCCTTCCCCCAACTCATGGCTTGCACTCCGTGTCGAGCGGAACAAGATCGATGTGACTTGGTCCGCCGCTGGTAAGGGTTGGTGTACGGGTTCGTGGACCTTGGCCGTACGCCGAGCTGCTTCCGTTCATTGCGATCCCGGTTCTTAAGGCATCGGTTCCTTCTATTGTGTATTCGCCTCCGCCGCCTCCGACGAGATTGCTTTTGCCGGAGAACGACCACGTGCCCTCAGTCGGCGAGGACGGAACAAACTCGAACGATGACAAGAATGGATTATTAGTTTTGATGGTAAAGGGCTTCTCTAAATCGCAGATATCTCCGGAGAAAACGGTGTCGCCGCCAGCATTCCCACTCGCTCTGTATCCCCGGTCAACGATCGTAATTTTCGCAGAAAGGGTCTTCTCGCCCGTTGAGGTCTCCCCCGTGATCCGGTCCCAGAAGTAAAACTTGACTGTCAAATCCACCCAAGCAACATTCGGCGTCGGTTTTTTCGCGGGAGCGGTATAGGTCACGCCAACTATCCCGTATTCTTGGAAAAGCGCTGACTCCTTGATCGTGCCTGCTCCACGAAGGCTCCAAGCGACTTTTCCTCGGGGCGGTTCTTTACAATTTAAAGGCCGCGACAAGATCTTATCGACAAAATTTTGTTCCCCGCATACCTGCAATTGAATAACCATACTTTCTCCGACGTGTAATGTTGCTGCCGAGGGAATCATCCGAAGGCGAGCCAAAAACGCGATATCGGTAAAATGCGTGGTCGCAACCGTAAGCGTCTTGGCTGCCTGATCCAGCTTTGCCGACTTTTGCGCATGCCATGCTCCTTGCTTGTCCTGATAGGCCAACGACAACGCCTCGGGGATAGTGCCTTCAAGATCTTTTTCGTCGTATCGCACAGAGATCTCGAGCGGCGTTGTGAAAGTCTTTCCGTCAGGCTCGAGTCTATAGGCAAGCCCGAGGCCGTTGCCCGCTTTATTGGTTATCGGTTGGATAGTAAACGTGACCGTTTCGGTCAAAGCGTTTTGCGGAACGGTAAGAGTCAACCTCCCGTCCGGACTCGCGAGTGAGCTGCCGGCCGGACCGATACTCTTAGTTACGGCGGGGCCATTGGGTGTTCCCACTTCCGTGGCAGCATAGACAACCTCGGTCCCGCTCGAAGGGCGCAGGAACAAGATGTACGCGACGGTCGCGACGGTCGCGACAATTGCGACGGTCGCCACAACCAAAACTACGGCTATGATTAATCGCTTTTTATTTAACATATAAACATTCTCCTCGGGGTCAGTCTTGCCACCACGCTGCCGTCGTGTGCGTGGCTTGAACGGTTTGCGCTTTGAGAGGCAGCGCCAGGTTTAGCAAAGAACCGTCCTGCCATTTCGTTGCAGCAAGGACGCTTACGCTCCCATAACCTACTTCGCCGGTTTGGCACTAAGCCGCGCCCACTCTACGCCGCCGACACAGTGAATGAAGCCCTCGCTGTGACCGCACTCCAAACTCATCCCCTCAGCATCGTATCCCTGTTCATTTTCGCCGATTGGAACCAGCGAGAGAATCGCCGAGCCATTTGGCTGGGTCATGAACGCGATGAACTGAAACTTCTCGGCCGTGCGTCCCTTGAACTTGAACGTGATGAAGCCGCCCGACAGAATGACGTTGCCGCTATCCGACTCGCGGACTGTCCTATTGTTGGCACGCCCGACAAACTTGTACTCAAACGTGCCGTCTGACCTGATCGAGTATTGCTCACCGTAAAATGTTGTGTTCGTGTGCGAATAGTCGCCCGTGTACGAGTCGATATACGTTTGTACGCTTCCCGCGCCATGGTCCCAGGTGCCCACCAGATCTGCCATCGTGATCGTGGCGTTCAGCGTGCCGGACAACGGTTTCTGTGGCGCATAACCCGGGCGGTCCGGAAATGGATCGTTTTGAATTGTCGGACTTGGATTGGCTGAGACTTTGGTTTTGTCCATCTTGATGCTGGCCAAAAAAGCATCGAGTTGAGGTAGATATGCCTGGTCATTGAGAATGGCATAGACGCTCGCTGTTTTTCCGTAACCGCTCAAGACTGTCATAATCACATAAGATTTAATTCCTTCCGATTCGATCTGCGCCGCGCCCGCCACCGACGTCCAGCCATCCTGGGTCTGTGTTTCGGTTTTCGGATTTGCTTCCGCCTTGAAAGGTTTGACAACCAATTCATTCCATTCATTGGCAAAATCTTTTTGCGGACTCCCAGCGCTCGGCGTGCTTGCGTAAACGGTCAGAATACAAAAGCCCTTCGTGGTTTTGTTACTATCGCTAAAGATCATCACGCCTTCTTTCTGGGATCTAGTCCAGCCTTTCGGCGGCGTGTATTGAATGATGTCGAGCGTTTCCGTCTGACAAAACATCGCCTGCGGAAAGATCAAACCGGCAACCATCAAGACGAATAAGCTAAAACTCAACTTATGGAACAATTCTGTAGATTTCATAATATTCAGCGCCTTCCTTTTGAGCAAAATGTCTGAGCCATGATTCGCGGATCTCTGATTCGCAGACTCAGTCAACTTGTAACCACGCTAACTGGAATTCAAACCAGCGCAAACTGGTTTCCCCCGTAGCCAATTCTTCATGAATTGGTTACCTCAGATTTCCGATCGCTCGGGCACCCCTTTTGGGCAGCGGCCATTACTCTCATAGATCTTCTCCTTGCTTTCCCAACTCTCCCTCAATCAATTGACGCGCAAGATGGAACGGAATCGGCTCAGGCCGGCCGGTGCTCATTTCTTGCGAACCCACTTCGAGTCGAGGTTCGCGCCCTGATCGGGATTGGTGAAGATCTCGGCTGGGATAACGTCATCGTTGTACCAAGGCCCGCAAACCTCAAGGATGGTCATGTCCGGTAGTTCGAGCCAGCCGCGAATGACGAATTTGCGCACATTCCGATCTTTGATCACAAGGACGCGTCCGCTCACAGCGACCGTCCCCGAAGTATCTTCCTTGATCTTCCGGCCGTTCTGAATGGCAAAGAAATCGTTGTAGTAGCCGCCCTGCGCCGTTATGGTCATCTTGTTGGTGAAATGGAGCGAGTCAGCTCCGGCGTATGTTCCCGAATCACGGTAAACGTATCTCGTGTTGATGCCGTCATTCTGTCCCCATTCCCCCACAAGATCGGCGACGGTGAGTTGCCGCGTTGGCAACGGTATGATGAGCCGGCCGGAATCGTCTCGCAACGGCGCGGCAACGCTGGCAGGGGCGGCCGCGACGGTTTCCTTTTCTTTTTCTATATCCATTCCGGTCACAAAGGCGGTCAATTGATTCGCATAGGCTTCGTCGTTGAAAATGCCGAGAACGCTGACCGCTTTTCCGAAACCGCTGTAGACGGTCAGCAACGCGATCGCTTTGCTGCCTTGAAAATCCACCGCTGATCCGCCCGCGATCGCCGTCCATCCATCCGCCGCCGCCGTTTCTGTTTTTGGATTGGCGTCTCCCTTGAAAGGCTTGATGACCAGATTGTCCCACTCGCGCGCGAAGTCACTTTGCGGATTTCCGGTGCCGGGCGTCGCACCGTAAAGCGTTATGGTGCAAAAGCGTCCGGTGGTTTCGTTAAGCTCGCTAAACGTAACGATGTTTTCACCAGGTGTTTTCTTCCACGCCTTAGGCGGCGTGTAGCTTACAATGCCCAGCTTTTCCGTCTGACAGAAAGCCGTCTGCGGAACGAACAGGCAGGGAATTAGCGTAACTAGCAAACCTAGAATGATCCTGGTTTTCATGATATTTTCTCCTACAAACATAAACTTCCTCGCCTAAAGACCTAGAAATTCGATGATCTGCCGCGCCCAATAGCTCCGCCGCTCGTTGTCGAGCGAGTGTCCCGTTTTGTCCAGGAAGAGGGCTTTGCCCGGAGTCCCGGTCATAAGAGGTGCAGTGCTCTGGGTAGCTGAACAGATCCTGTTCCAGGGAACATCGTCCTCGGTTCCGCACGCCAGGAGCATCGGTTTCTGATTGGCCATGAAGCGCGGCTTGTTAGTCGACGGATCTATAGTCTGGTGGCTATAGAGAAGCTGCTCCGTACCAAGCCGCCAGCGCCAAGCATAAAACCGAGCGTCGTATGTCTCTTGACGATCGAGCCGAGCTGCGGCCACCGCTGATTTCTTGCATGGATAATACTCGCTCGTCCACGTATCGGATTGAGCCATCGGAACGATTAGCTCAACGATAGGTTTGTCCCAACTTCCAAAGAATTCGGCGCGGTCGCCATCGACCGGGAAAGATCTCGCTCTATTCGCCCCTTCCCAACCTTTCCGAACTGCCAGATGCTTCGTGATATCTGAGCCTTCTCCGAGCGATTGCCAGATCGAAGCGGGCGACCAAACAATGACTTTCGGTAGCCATGACAAACCGGGATTGCGGCCTAAACGGAACGACATGTTCCCACCGAGGCTGCCGCCCATAACGGCCTTCATATTGGTCTTGATCTGGCTCTTGACCGAAGGCTCTTCATCGAGCTTGTCGACGAAGCGGACGATGAAGTTCTCGATAAAATCGAGTAGCGGCGTCCTGCCAGTCGCCTGAAAATCGATAAGATCCTTGGGATTTCCGATCTCCGAAAGCGGAGAGAACAGCTCGTAGTCTAGGTTTGTGGCGTAGCCCGACGTGGGAAGATCGAGGCTGATGACGACGAGGTTTTTGCCTGAGCTGCCGGTGCCGGACGTTCGCGACTGAGCGATCACGTACCGTGTCCGCACCTTCACGGTCTTTGTCCCTGAGGCGAGCGGGACATCAACATCGATGTTGTATTGCGGGTAATCGCTGGATGGGGCATTCACCGGCCGTTCGGGCTGATCGTCTTCTCCCGAGACGGCTATCCAGCCAAGTGCCAGCCTCTCGTTGGTTTTTCTGGTCTTCTCCGCCGGAGTGTCTCCGCGTTGGCCGGTGCGGAGAAAGTTAGCGACCCTGTACGCGCGATCGAGCGCCGTCCGGCAACCATTCAACACATCAGCATCGTTGAGTTGTGGTCGCTGGCCGCGCAACGATTGGCAAAAGTCTTCCTTGGGAGGAGCCAACTTGAAGTCGTTGAAGGCCCTGCGACCCGTTACGCTGAGATCAGCGTACGCTTTGCCCATTTCATTCTCTTCCGCGGCAAAAGCGTATGCGGCAAGCCGCAGGCTCTCGAGCGGCTTCCTGTCAGCAGCAGCCTTTCGCAACTCCGCATTGAGACGCCCCTCATTACTCCCCATGTTTCGACCGGGTGGGACATTTGCCTGTGTATTGGTTGGCGGTGCCGAGTCGAGCATTTTTAACGGGATGAACGGTGAGAAGTACAGCGGCACCTGTTGACCGTTGACTGTCTCGTACGAGACGGAAGCAGTCCGCTCTCCGCTGGCATAGTTGTCAGGATTACTGCACGGCTCCGGACATCCGCCCAAAGGGTTGGGGCACGAGTCAAATCGGACGGTCGAAAAATTGGTGCCGATAGTCGGACCACCCGTTGACGTCGGCGGTGGAGCAAGTTTTCTAATTTCGGATATGATCGCGCTAACGAAGGTGTTGGTCACCGCAACGAGGTCGACTCCCGCCTTACAGACCTCGAAGGCTGGGCCCTGGAAAATCCCACTGTTTCCGCCGACGTCCATGGTGCAGTGTACATGTTTGGTATGCATCTCCTGGTGCTTCGCGCACTCGAAGCAATCCATTGGAACGGCTCTCTTGAGCGTAGCCTCGAAATTTGTGGCATCGCCACGATCTGCTTGAGCTTGCAAAATACCTAAGCTTTCGATCCTGGACATCAGGCTGCAGGGATTGCCGTCCAAACAGATTACCTCCGCATCCCTGTCCCGCAGGCCGTACGTACTGGCGAGTCCCGACAAATTAGCATCCAAACGACGGTTTACCATGTCCAGTTGTGTTTCATACTTTTCGCGAATGCAGCTTTTATATTTTTGCAGGAGCTGTTGCAATGCAGGTACCATCGGCGACGGCAGGGTCGGAGCACTAGGTGAAGTTGCCGGCGGTGCTTGAGATGGATTTGCCATTAACTCGAACAGAGCTTTTGTGATGTCGTCCGCCTCTTCGGCACGCGAATCCATGCCGTGGATGAAGAGCAGGATCTCCGAGTTCGGAGGAATCGCCGGCGGCGGCTCCTCACGGAGAATCCAGTTCGGGTTTGGAGGTGGTGATTGCGCGCCTCCCGGCGGGCGTGCTGCTGAATCAGGAGGATTTGCTGGCTGGACTTGCTGAATAGCAGGATTGGTTGGTACGACTACCCTTACTGGGTTTGGAGATTTTGCAATCTCCTCGAGATTTTTGGGAATTTGCGGACCCGCAGGAGCCGTAGGACCCGTATTAGCAACGGCTGCGCCAATAACTATATTATAGACGGTACCTCGACCAATGGGTTCGCCGTTGATGTTGGCGATATACCATCTTCCGGCAGCAGAACTGTAGCCTGCCTTGGCCTCAAACCTATTCAGATAGTAAGGCGTACGAACTTCCGGCGCATAATTTTCCAGAATCTGTAATTGCGCACCCGGATTATTGTTTAGTGCAGGATTATCGATATACGAACCTTCGGCTCCCAAGTTTTCTTTGGTCACCAGATGCATAAATTGATTTGGTCCGGGCTGCAGGAAAAATCGCACCTTGTATTTTGCTCCGACGGGCATCACGGCATGGTCGGTATTGAAGATGTTCCATTTCCCCGAGTAGTACCAGGCCCCAATCGGATGCGGATTCAGCATCGCCGTATTGCCAACGGGAGTCGCCACAATGATTGCCAGCGGATTGCCCGTCAGTCCCGGCATATCTACCGACGCTCTCGATGAAGTAAGGTTGGCATTAGTAGTCGTCAGTGTGAACTCCTGCGCGCTCGTGCTTGCGGCCAACCCAAGAATGATAAGCAAGCCGAAAGTGATTTTTGCTTTTGCCATATTTGCTCCTTAAATTACTTCACAAACGCAATTGTCTCTGATTCCGATCGAATCCTCTCTGAGATCTGGATGAGCTAATTTCCTGGTCTGCGTTTCTCCTCCGGCGCGGGCGCGTTGTTGTTAGCCACCACCTTTGTCTGCTCTGGACGCGGCATGTGCATGTAAGCCATCGGAAGATTCACGCGCTTCCAGCTCATCACCAGCATCGCCAGGCCTTGCGCATCTTTCTTGTCGAGGTTCAAGTTCGGCATCTTTGTCTCGGGCGAGACGCCTTCGGGATTCATGAAGTGCTCTACGTGCCAGCCAAACGCGGTCTTCGCACCAGTGATGTGCGAAAAATCAAAATGCTCCCCGGGTTGGTCGCCGATATACGTCAAATCGGGTCCGACTACTTTCCCCTGGCCTTCGATTCGGTGACACGTGTCACAGCCTATGTCTTTGGTCCATTGCTTTGCCGCGTTGATGTAATCGGCGCCGGCGGTCTCGGTATCATGACGATGGCAGACGTTGCAATTGATCTGGATCAACGCCTTGGGATCTTCAATCGCATAGGTCTTGCTAAGTTGTGAAGCCAACACTGGCTCTTCCCAGAAATCGATCATCGTCGCGTGCGCGTCGCGCGCGTCGGTGGCAAAGCCCTGACCGCCGTGACAACTGGTGCAGCCGTACTTTGAAATGGGATGCTTCGCGAGGATTTCTTTGGGATGTGAACGATACGGCTCAGGCGCGTCATCAAAGCCGCTCCACTCGACGCCCTGATGACAGGTCACGCAGCGATCGGTGCGGTTCAGATCCTTGATCCAAACCTGCTGCAAGCCCGTCGGAAGCTTCGCCGCTTTGTCGGGACCGAGACGCTGAGTCACCAAATCTTTGAAGCCGGACTGATACTTTCTCCACTCAGGCCGGTAATACTTTGCATACACCACACCGGTGACAGACAAGAGCAAAAGAGCGAAGGCATAAATCCAGATTGCGTCACGAGTTTTCCACTTCATGGTTTTCTCCCCCGAACTGAAATCAAGCCACAGAGGCACGAAGAAAATACAAGCCACTGATGAACACAGATAGACACGGATCTGCATTTGGCACTTCTTATCTGTGGGAATCTGTGTTTATCTGTGGCTTCTTTTCTCACCGCCTTGTCTCCGGGTTTCTGTGGCGAACTACTCCTCAGAATTTCTTCGGCATCACGGGCCACGCCTGCCAGGGCCAGAAGAAATGCCAGTACGGGCCGCGCATGAACGTGCCAACCGCCGTCAAGCCGATAATCGCCAGCACAATCACCATGAAAATCAGGTTTTGCTTGCGGCGCTCTTTGCCAAACCAAACACCGGTTGAAGTCACCGCGCTCTTATCCAGATAAGGCCAGGCCGCGAGCAGCAGAACCAGCAGGCCCGGCACCAGAATGCCGCCGACCAGCGCGCCGTTAATCGTGAACAGCTTCAGCTTGATCGTGGTATCGGTCACCAGTTCCTGCAGCCAAAGAAAATACCATGGGGCCTTGGCCGGGTTGGGCGTCACGCTCGGGTTGGCCGCTTCTTCCAACGGCGCGCGCACGATTAGCGTGAGCAACGCGCTAACGGCTGTGGTGCCCAGCATCACCATCAGCAATCGGCGCGTCAGGTTTGGCGAAGAGGTCACGGTATCTTCGTCTTCATTGATCGCGGTGGTTTCGACTTGCATGCTGCGGCCCTTCGTAATTCCCAATAGCGAATAAGTCTTGCTCTTGATCGGCGTCACGTGCTCGCGTTTTTGTTTCAGTGCCTCGTGATCGACGCAGGCCAGACCGCCGTCCTTGCGCACGCGCCACATGTGCCAGGAGAAGAGCAGCAGAACGAACGTGGGCAGGAAGAAACAATGCAGCACGTAAAAACGGAGCAGCGTGCTCTGATTGATTTCGTTGCCGCCGAGAAAGAGGAAGCGAAGTTTTTCACCGACGACCGGCGCAGCGCTGGCGATGTTGGTCCCGACCGTGATCGCCCAATAAGCCAGTTGATCCCACGGTAGCAAATAACCAGTAAAGGACAGAAGCAGCGTCACGAGCAGCAGCACGATGCCGACGATCCAGTTGAGCGGACGATTCTGATTCGTGGCCGTGCTGTTCTTGTATGCGCCGGTAAAAAACGCCCGCACCATGTGTAGAAAGACGACCGCCACCATCAGGTGTGCCGAGATCCGATGCAGCCCGCGTATGAACCAACCGAAAGAGATCGCGAACTCGAGGTCCTTTACTGACGAATAGGCGCGCTCAACCGATGGCACGTACAGAAACATCAGAATCACGCCGGTGACGCTGAGAATCAGAAAGAGAACTGCCGAGATCGTTCCCAGCCAGAACGAGTAACGAAAGCTGATACTCTCTTTCGACACTCTCGCGGGAAACCAGTGCAGCAAGAGATTTCTGACGATCGAATCGCCGGCTTCGCGCTCGCTCTCAGGGTTCCAGCTCCAGGTCATCTGCTCCCAGATTTTCTTAGGTGCTTGCATGCGTTTTTCCTTTCAATTTCCCTCTCCTCTTGGGAGAGGTGAGCGAGGAAAATCGTGTCAGAAGCCCGCGCGTAAGCAAGGGCAACTTTCGCCAATCTCGCCCTCCCTCACGGTCGGGCTTCTGACACGCCAATCCCTCACCCCAACCCTCTCCCAACGGGAGAGGGAGTTATTTAGTAACGCCATCGCGGTCTCCACGGAGAGGCAGAGGCACAGAGAAAGGGTAGGAATCAATGCGGTGAACATATGATTTCCGTCCATCTGATTATCTCTGTGCCCCTGTCTCTCCGCGGCGACCTGCAATAGTCGCCCATGCAGGAACGGACTGGATTTTCAGCCACTCAACCAGTCCCGTAGGGACGAAATATTTATAGAAACGCGAGCAAATAGAATCCAGCTCCGTAGGAGCGGCATGTCAATCGACCCTTTCGAGGCTCCTTGAAACGAAATGTCGCTCCTACGGAGCTTGGTTCTGAATTGGCTGTCATTGCTATAAATATTCCGCTCCTACGGAGCTAAACCGTCTCCCACTTCGACGGGGCTATGGTCATCTGGTTGTCGCTTCGGGATGCGTTTCTCCATTGCGATCTTCTACAACTCGATTAAACCGTCAGTCTAAAATTCTGCGCCACCTTCTCAGACAAATTCACGACCAGCTGGCCGTCCTCGGGCGCGACTTCCAGCCTGACCCAATTCAAGGGCTTGGGCGCCGGGCCGGCATAGTTTGTCCCGTCGGCGTAAAACTTCGAGCCATGACACGGACAGTGAAATTCCCAGCTCTCCTGAAAGGTGCCGTTAGCGGTCTTAACGGACTGGGCCTGGGCCAGCTTATTCATCTTCACGGTGCAGCCCAGATGCGTGCAGGTAGCGGAGATCGCATAGAAGGTGCTCTGCTCGCGAAACACAAACAGCCGGCGGTCGTCGAGAAACGTAGCGCCTTCCGGAAAATCCGCGGGCGCGCCCAGTTTGAATCGCAGAGGCTCTTCGTAAAGCACGTCGGGCACGAGCGCGCGCAACATCGCATAAGCCTGGCCCGCAATCGCTGTCAGCACCGCGCTCAGACCGAGCATGTGGAGAAATCTGCGCCGGCTTTGTTCCGCGGGCTTTTGCTTCGGTTCACTTCGGGGCGCCGGCTCAGGCTTATCGATCAGCTTTTCTTTCGCCCCGGCAATCTTCATTTTTAGAATCTCCTGTTCGACGATTTGCTCTTCAGGCAACAACGTCACGTTCCTCATACGAGAACACCTCCAGCGTCATGGCATTTGTCGGACAACGAATGGCGCAGAGGCCGCAGCGAATACATCTTTCATCGTCTTTTATCATTGCGGAGAGACCCTGCTGGCCCACGCCTTCTAACCCATAGAACACAATCAAGTCACTATCAGTTCTTCCCAGTAGATCAAGCTCTTCCATCGGCACGAGCTTGAGACATCCTTCGGGACACACATCGACGCAGCGGTTGCACAGCACGCATTTCTCCGCGTCGTATACGGTTTGAATGTGGCAATGCAAACAACGCTCAGCCTGGCGCCGCGCTTCTGCTTCGCTGTAGGTTGATTCAACCTCTGAGATACCCGTGCGGCGATCGAGCGGCATCGTCGGCGGTGATTGGCGCTCGCACTTTTCATAAGCGTCGGGCATGCGATAATTTCTAATGGAGAGTTTTTCCATCGACACCCGCAGGACGGACGACGTCTTGACCTCACGGAGATAGTCGTCAATTGAGAGCGCCGCCTGTTTGCCGTTGGCGACAGCCTCGATCACGTTACGTGGCCCGAAGGCCACGTCGCCGCCTGCGAAAACTCCCGGCGCGGTCGTGGCCAGCGTCGCGCGATCGACTTTGATCGTGCGCTGCGGCGTCAGCTCGATGCCGTCGTCATCTTTTAAGAAGGAAAGATCGGCTTGCTGTCCAATCGCCAGAATCACCGAATCGGCTTCAACAATTTCGCTGAAGCTCTCGTCGAAAACGGGATTGAAACGGCCATCGGCATCGTAGGTACGCTCCACCCGAATCAACTCGACCGCGCGCACCCGCCCGTTGTAGTCGCTGAAGAAACGGCGGGCGCTGCGCTGCGGCTTGAACTTGATTCCCTCTTTTTCAGCCTGCTCGAATTCTTCGCGACCCTGGCTGGAACGCCTTACCGGCATCTCGGCAAATGACTCCAGGCTGATCATGCGCACGTCGGCTACGCCCGCGCGCAGCGCGGTGCGCGCCACGTCCAACGCCTCAACCAGGGTCCCATCTTCCTGTTCCGCACCGTCTCCGAGCGCGTGTCGCAACGCCATGCGCGCCGCGTCGAAAGCCACAAAGCCCCCGCCAATCACCAGCACGCGCTGGCCCAACTCGACGCGGTAACCCTGGTTCACATTTAGCAGGTAATCGACTGCTTTGATAACGCCGTCCAGATCCGATCCTTCTATGTTCAGGTCCCGGCCACGCTGCGTGCCGATGCCGAGGAACACGGCTTCGAAACCGAGCGAGCGCAACTGTGTCAATCCAAAATTCTCAGTCAGCGGAGCATCGGTCAAAATCTCGACGCCCAGACCTTGAATCTTGGCAATCTCTTTATCGATTACTGCGCGCGCCAGCCGAAACTCCGGGATGCCGTGGATCAGCATGCCGCCCGGAGCGTTCGACGCTTCGAGCACAGTCACGCGATAACCCATCAGCGCCAGATCGTGCGCGCAAGCCAGCCCCGCAGGGCCGCCGCCGATCACTGCCACCTTTCGGCCCCGCGCGACGTTCTTGCGGCTCGCCGTCAGCAACGGCAGATGCCAACGCGTTTTGTTTCCCGGCTCGGTCCCTCCTTCAAAAAGTTTGTTCTGCTCATCGGGCGCCAGGGATTCGACTCCGTAACGGTCACAGACAAAACGTTTCAACGCGCGGATGCTGACCGGAGCATCGATGCGACCACGCCGGCATTTGTCCTCGCACGGCGCCGCGCAAATCCGGCCGCAGATCGAAGCGAAAGGATTTGGCGAACGCGCGGTGAGATACGCTTCTTCGTATCTGCCCTCGGCGATCAATTGCACGTACCGGCCAGAGTCGGTGTGCACGGGACAAGCCGTCTGACAAAGAAGATTCTGCTTCCAGATTTCTATGTCAGGAACCACGGTCGGAAACCTCTTTAGGTTTGTCATTGAGTCCTCCAGTCCGGCGTAACGGATCGGTTTAGAGTTCAAACTTCAGTTTGCTGCCGACAGCTTGAAGGCTGAACTCTGAACCGGTGTTTAGAGTTCAAACTTTAGTTTGCTGCTGACAGCCTAAAGGCTGAACTCTGAACCGGTGTTTAGAGTTCAAACTTTAGTTTGCTGCTGACAGCCTAAAGGCTGAACTCTGAACCGGTGTTTAGAGTTCAAACTTCAGTTTGCTGCTGACAGCCTAAAGGCTGAACTCTGAACCCGTGTTTAGAGTTCAAACTTCAGTTTGCTGCCGACAGCCTAAAGACTGAACTCTGAACCGATTTTTCGGAGGGCGGACTTATGAGCACCGCGTGAACGGGACACTAAGTCCGCCCCTGGTAACGCAACCCGTGAGGCTGCGACCATCGCGCAAGCTGACAGCTTGCGTTACGTTGTTGCTCCTAGAGCGAGCGAATGAATGCGATTACGTCGTGTATCTGATCGTCTGAAAGCTTCCCGGCCCACGCCGGCATCAGCTTCGACTTTCCAACGGCGCCGCCGCCGCCCTTGATTACATTGAACAGATCGGAATCCGACAGCTTGCTCATCCTGGCCTTGTCGGTCCAATCTGCCGGTTTGGTTTTCAGGAGCTTGCCCGCCGGGCCGTCTCCCTTGCCTCCGGGCCCGTGGCATTTGGCACAATTCGCCCTGTGTACCTCGGCCCCCGCAGCCCTGTTTCCGCTGGGCGAGGCCCCAGCCTTTTGCGGAATAGCCAGGTAGAGAGCTACTCCCAAAGCCAGGAAAACCGCGGCTACCACTAGTTTCTTCAACATGCTTTCTTTCACCTCCATAGTTTGGTTTGGTTATTGGTTGTAGTTTTCCGGGCTGTGCTGCTTTCCATGACATTGCAGATAGCAGCGACCGCTTCGAAAACCCGTTGACTCGTACTTAAGCAGACCGGTATTCGGGTCCGGTCCCACGATGCTCAGATCGAAATTGATCAAGTGAGCGTTATTAAGGGCGTTGCCGCCGTTGATGCCATGCCCGTCATGGCACACCGAGCACGAAGCGCCTACGCCGCGCACATGCTTGTCGTGTTCCTTGAAACTGCGGTTCTGCAAAATGCTCCCATCGATGTCGTGACACTTGTTGCAGAGGGCGTAGGTGTTCGTCGAATAAGAAACTTGTCCAATCGTTCCGCCCGGCGTAGCCGGCGGCGTGTTGTAGGTGTAGTTGCGTTCGAGAATGTGAATGACGTTCGAGCCGTGCGGTCCGACGGGACCTGTGGCCGAACCGAGATTTCTGCCGCTGCTGTTGTTGTGGCAGTCAGTGCAGTAAATCAGACTCGTGGCGGAAAGTGTTCTTCCGGAAATTGGAGAACCGTTGGCGTCGATAGGAGCCGACCTCAGACTCGGAACCACTCCGTTTGTGTCGGTCGTCAGACCGCGCGGATTCACGACCGGATGCCAGGCAACGGTGGAAGTGAATTCGATACGCACATTAAAGGCGTTCGGATTGCTTTGGTCGGTCAGCCGCCTCGGATTTCTACCAAACCCAACGCCAAAGTTTCCGGTATCGACCGATTGCGGCTTGTTCGCGCTGTCGCCGTGACATTTCAAGCACACTTCATATTGATTCGTGACGTTATCGATCGCCGCGCCCACCGAAGTGATGCCCTTAACGTAACGTTGCAGTCCACTCGCCGCCGGCGGAGTTGCGGTCTGGGAATTCGCGGCGTGCGGATTGTGGCAATCGGCGCATTCCGCATGACGGGGTGAACCAGCGGCAGTCTCGGGCAGCCGAAATGTCGGGTTCGTGGGACCTTCCGCAGTGTCGTGGACCGAAGGCGTCGTCAAGACCGGATGACGATAGACCTTGGTCTGTAATTCCGACTGAATGTTTCGATTGCTGTCCGCGACCGCGCCGTTGTGGCATTGGAAGCAAGTGTTCTCTTCGACAAACTTCAGCAGCCGCTGCCCCACCGCTGGTGAATGCGGCCGATGACAACTTTCACATCCGTTGTTCGACACACCGGTGTATCCGGTGTGCGCGCCTTGCAGTGCGCCATACCTGCCATCATCAACGCTACTAGCCGGCTGCCGATGTGACGCCGCGTCCCATCCCGTGCGGGCGTGACAGGTAACGCAGATCGCCGATCGCAAGTTCGCTTTGACTAAAAACTTGCCGACCGTGGGATCGTTGTTTGGAACGTGCGGCTGATGACAGGAAACGCACTGCACCTTGCCGTTGCTGTCCAGTTTGACCGCGTCGCCGGGCGGCGGAACTCGAATCTCAGTTCCGGTCAGCGGAACGAAAGCAAAAGGATGATCATCCGAAAAGCCGGTAGCATTATTCAGGTTCGCGGTTGAAGCAGAAGGCAGCTTGTAGTTCGTCCCTTGCAGAAAAGGAATCAAACCGTTGTTAACTGTGTCGCCAAGCGCCACCGTGCCGTCATGACAGCTCAAACAGAGCTTCGATACGTCCGCGCTGGTCGGTTGCGTTACCGTGGACTGCAATGTGGAGCTGCTATAAGTCTGCGCACTTGCGACCGTGGCGCTGCGGTTCCACAGCGGAACGTTTGGCGTGGCGTTGTGCGGCGTGTGACAAAAGACGCACACCTGCTCTTCTGTCACGGCGCGCGTATCGCTGAAACTGTGCACGCTGAAATCGTGCCGCGTGTTCAGCAGCGACGATTTGTAGCTTTGGCTATAAACGGCCATGGCCATTGTGAGAATCGTTAGTGTTGGCAGTAATGTCCTGCTCCAGCCGACAGTCCCGTTAGGGACGAAATATTTATAGACACCGATGGTCTTGTTTATCGCCAGCTCCGTAAGGAGCGACATATCAATTGATGAGCGCCGAAACCGCTTTAAGAAATATTTCGCTCCTACGGAGCTTGGCGTTAAATTGCGCATCATCGCTATAAATATTCCGCTCCTAACGGAGCTGTGATCTCGGTTCGCATCGTTGCTATAAACATCGTGCTCCTACGGAGCTAACCCGCTTTCAAGTATTTGAAGACCTGCACCCGGCGGTTATAGGTGTCCGAGACGTAGATGTTGTCGTCGCCATCGATATGAATTGCGGTCGGCAGATAGAACTCGCCTCTGTGCGAGCCGGTCCCGCCGAAGGACAGCAGAAAATTTCCCTGCTGATCGAAAATCGTTACGACATCGTGCAGCCCGCCTACAACGTAGATATGCTGTTCGCTGTCGACGGCCACGCCCTTTGGTTTGTCCAGGTCTCCGATTGCGTCTCCCAGATGGCCAATCGAAGAGATATATGTGCCGTCCAGATCAAGAATCTGAATGCGCGCGTTCAGCGTATCGGTGACGTAAACGCGAGCGTCGCGGATGCAGATCTGCGTCGGGCGATTGAAATCGCCTTTACCCACTCCGCGCTTGCCGAATTTGAATAGCTCCGCGCCGTTCAGATTCAGGACGTCGACTTCGCCTTTGCGGGTTTCCACCACGTAGAGATGGCCACGTGTCTTATCGATGGCGATGCCCGTTGGGCGATCGAATTGCCCTTCGTCGGGACCCAGACGCTTTACAAACTTGCCGCTCTTGTCGAAGACGAGAATCTTTCCCGTGTAAGAATCCGAGACGTAGATGTTGTCCGCGGCATCGACAGCGACGCCGATAGGCGAGACAAACATCTCGCCTTTTGGCTGCTTGATCGAGAAGTACTTTTTCCCGCGTTCGTCGAATACGTGAATCAAACGCGAGCGTGAATCGACGACGATGATGTGGTTCTGGCTGTCGGTGGTGACTCCGTACGGAAAAACCATCGTCGTGTCCGCATCGCTGATGCCGACGATCTTTTTAACGATGCGCTTGAATAGCGATGACTGCTTGAGCTTGAGATCCTTCGGCGAGGAAATGCTTTCGAGATACTTAATGCGCGCGCGATCGGGCGGCTTCGGCCAGAAGAGTTCGCCCCGATCGTCGTCGCGATCGTTATTCGCGAGCGAGCCGCCAAACAGAAGCAGACTGAAGGCGCACAATACAATTGCGCCAACCGCCAGTTTCCATGCTCTGCTGCGATTCAGTTTCATATAACTTAGCCAGCTCATGAACCCATCCGCTTACGCGGATGGTACTGACTGCGTCAACTCAGAAAAGCGTGAACGGCCGCGATAGCCGAAAGAAAAAATAGTTTCGGTCGCGGCGAAACAGCCCCTCGGTGTCTTGCTGGAAAAATATCAGGCCGCTGGTCAGAGTGATCTGGCCCAGCTTGTATCGGGCCAGAATGTCGAACTGCTGGGTAAAGACGTCGTTGGTTCTGGCAAACAGAACCTTGTCTCTTAAGTACCGAATTTCAACGTCGAGCCCGCGGCGTGGCTTGAATCTGACCAGCCCGAGCGTAAAAACTCCGGCGCCATTTAGCAGCGGATCGCGCAGCAGCGAGTCCACCGGCAGCAACCGAAAGATTCGCGTGTTGTCCAGAGTGATCGGAACCAGAAAGACATCGCGCACTCCGCTGTTGGAATTGTGACTGAGCAGCACCGTGAACCACTTATCGTCAATGCTCAACGAATACGTCGAGGTGTGCAGATGTTCGCGCCCGCTGGCCGTCAAATAGTCGAGCAGGTTCTGTCCGGCCGACGCGCGAATCTGGAAGCGGCTGACCGCGTGCGTCTCTACGGCAACGTCGAAATACCGTTGTGAGAAGAACCCGCCGATCTGGAAAGCATCAGGTCGTGACGTGGAATTGAAATCCGCCGTCACCAGGGCGCGACTTACCTTTCCCATACTGAGGCCCGCGGAATAGCTTCTGAACTGCACGCCACGACTTTCGCCAAAGCTGGAACGCACCTGCGTCACGCCTTCGACAAAACTGGCGCGCGTCTCGGCGAAACCCAGGCGCTTGTTCCATGAAATGCCGGCTGTGAAATCAAGGAAGCGCGTCGCAGTTTCGGCTTTCGTCTCGGGTGTGCTGATAAAGCGCGCGCTGGCCGTGCCGCTGATTTGCAGTGCAGACCACAATCGATAATTGACTTGGCCCAGAGCGGAATTGAACGACGTAACCGATTTCAGTGGCGCAGAAGTTGGCGCGGGAACATCCGAAGTCGCTGGAAGTTTGTTCTCGGTAGAGGTCGCGGTCTGATCGTTGCTGCTGTAATAAAACTGATGCGCGGCGCGGAAACTCAATTTCTCCGTCTGCTGCAAACTAAAGTCGGTATGGACGTCGAAGAACGAAAAATCCTGACCCAGACGCGTGCGCGGGTTGTCGAAGTGGAGCTTCTCGAAGAAGGAGTTGACGAAGAGGTTCGACTTGCTGGAAAGCTGCCGCCGTGCGTCGAACCGCAGGAAATCGAGACCGGTTTTGAGATTGGTAATCCCTTCGGTCGCCGACTGTTTGCTGAAGTTTGAATTTACGTCCCACCCTTTCACCTTGTCGGTGAGACTGAGCGAGAGTGTCTTTGATTGGCTCTTAAACGAAGAGCTGGCCACGAATCTCGAAGCGTAGCTGGTGTCTTCAAAGTTGACTGAAAGGTTTGGGAAATGCGGTTTGCGCAGTGACCAATCAAAACCCAGACTGCGCCGGCCCGTACTGGCCGAAGAAATCTGCTGTTCCAGAAAATGCGTGTTCTGGCGCGTGAAATGAAACCTGAACGGATACTGCGAAGTCGGCAGAAAATCGACATACAAACCGGCACCTTTGTTTCCCTGGCGCGTGGCAAATTCATCGAAACCGCCGCGGTTTGTAGTAAAGCCGGTGTCGAAAGACAGTTTTAGAAAGCGCGGATCCATCAGGAAAGTGCCCAGATGCATATCGAGCCCGACGCCGAAGTTGTGGCCGCGGTTTTTGATCGCATTGCCGAAGGCGCCGGTTTCAGGAGTGGTGGTTTGGTTGGTCTTTGAATAATCGATACTGACAACACCGCTCAACTCAATTCGTCTTTCCGGCGAAAGCGAAGCCCGCCCTCTTGGCCTGGGCAATGGCGCTTTGGGAAGATTTATTTGGGCCGGCGCCGGTTTTGTCGGATCGACAGGCGCTGAGTTTTCGGTTTCCGTCACCGTGCCGACGTCGGCTGCCGCGAGTTTAGCGGCTTCGGCCGCCTCGGTTTTTTCGACTGGCTTGTCCGCTGCTGTCGGCGCGGCATTCGGAACAACTGATGATCTTTCAATGGCGGCATTCTCTGACGCCGATCTTATCGGCGCCGGCGGAGGCGGCGGCTCGTCAGGAAGCGACACAGTCGGCAATAGGCGAGGAAGATCGCCCGTGACTGCTGTCATTGCAATCGGGATTGTCGTTGCAACGTTCAGTCGAAGCGATGGCGGCGGAAGAGGATTCTTCGCGATCAGCTTTGGCGGTGGGGGCGGCTCTTCGGATATCAACACCGTCGGCATGCGGTACGCTTCGCTTGGAAAATTCAGCTGCGGCCCCGACACCGTTGTTGCAAAGCTCACGTTCGAGACCAATAGCGCCGGTGGATTCTTCGCGATCAGCTTTGGCGGGGGGGGCGGCTCTTCGGATATCAACACCGTCGGCATGCG
>Ga0209726_10002340_pt1 | contig 28210 bp, 29 predicted proteins | sample Subgrocontami54m_FD_187453 | JGI IMG/M metagenome (GOLD analysis project Ga0209726, IMG submission 187453) | Subsurface groundwater microbial communities from S. Glens Falls, New York, USA - GMW46 contaminated, 5.4 m (SPAdes) (version 3) | ecosystem: Environmental > Aquatic > Deep subsurface >... | reverse complement strand
TTCTTCTTCCGCCACTCGATATCTCTATTGTTCACATTGACCTCCTATGCCGGTGATTTGTCTTCCCAAGTCCTTCATCGACATTCGGAGGTCTTTTTTTATATATTCCTTAAGACAGTGCCATTCGTGACAGTCACTGTCTTTCTACGGAGAAATGAGCCCATGGGCACCCTAAAATTCAAGAGATGTGATATTTGAGGAAAAATTCATTCAGTTTGTTTTTGTAAACGACGGAAGTTACGAACAAGCTATCATCATGAGCTCCGTCAAAAGGAAGAAATTCCTTGGGGAGAGCGGCTTCATTGAAAAGCAAGCGGCCTTCGGGAAAAGTAATGATCTCATCGTCCATTCCATGCACAATGAGCTTGGGGATATAAATTTTTCTCATTTTCGATATCGCGTCAAACTTCTCGGAAACCAGCCATTGGATGGGTAGAAAGCCGCCCACATCCCCCACATACGTCCTAAGCGAGGGAAAGGAGCCCTCGACTATCAATGCGGCCAGCTTTCGCGTCAAACACAAGTTGGCGGCAACAGGGCCCCCCAACGATTTTCCGTAAGCAACCATTTTATTCTTATCCACATCTTTTCGAGTCATTAAATAATCGTAAGCAGCCTGAGCATCTTTGTAGAGACCTTTTTCGCTGGGCTGCCCCGAACTGTTGCCATATCCTCTATAATCAAAAATAAACAAATTGGCGCCCATTTCATGGAAAAATTTTACCTGAGGCAAGTTGTCGGATAAATTACCGCCTCGGCCGCGGCAATACAAAATAGTGATCCCCGCATCTTTTGCCGGGACAAACCAGCCATTCAGAGACTGCCTGTCATCTGTCCTGAAATAAAGGCTTTCATAATTGATCCCTGCACTTCGAGGGGTTGAAGTGATGACTTTATCCGGAAGATATAGATTCTTTTCTTCGGTAAATAAAATCAAAGCTTTTGCGATCACCACAACGTAGAGCAAGGTGAAAAATATAATTTTTATATTATATTTGAGTCGGCGTTTTTCGCTGGGTCTCATGCTGTCTTCACTGTTATATTAAGTTTAACCAATCCAGCATGGCTAAGCAAATACCTTGGAGGAGGTCGGCTTCAAAACGATGACGCGTCTCTTTTACCAATCAATGGGGAAATAGTCTTTTAGAAATTTGCCGCACGGGTGGGAGCCGGTCAAAATGCCGTGAAAAAAGGGGTCGCAAACTCTTGCCGCTCCATCCACGATATCCAAAGGCGGTTGGAAATCATGTTTTTTCTGCTTCAAGGCGACAAGCGCGGCAGGATCTTCATCCGTCACCCATCCCGTATCTACGGCATTCATAAAAATCCCATCTTTCGCCAAGCCGCCGGCCGCGCTATGGGTCAACATGTTCAACGCCGCCTTAGCCATGTTGGTGTGAGGATGCCGGTCCCCCTTTTTAAAACGGAGAAACTTCCCTTCCATGGCGGAAACATTCACCACATGCTTTTGTCCCGTGTTGTCGCGCTTCATGAGCGGAGCCAGTTTATTGCACAAGACAAAGGGCGCGATCGCATTGACCAACTGGAGCTCAAGCATCTCCAAAGTTTCTATCTCGCCGAGGCGCAGACGCCAGCTATTCGTTTCACGTAAATCCACCTGCTGCAAATCGGCATCCAGCTTCCCCTTCGGAAAAACTTTTTGCGGGGCCAAGGCCTGGTCGTACGGATAAGGAATTTGGGAAAGTTCGGCAGATCGCCGCATCCCGATTCCGGGCGCTTTGCCATTCCAGGCAATAGCAAGTGCGGAATCCGAAGGGGAGGCAAGCCTCTTCTTGCATTCGGCAAAGTCGCCGAGGAGCCGCTGAACTTTTTCGGGCAATTCCTGAAACTCCCTGGTTTCATTCGGGATCAGGTGCGCGTAAAACCCGGGCGGCCGCCGGACTGTTTGAGCCGCATTGTTGATCAAGAGATCCAGACGTTGATATTTTTGCCCGAGGTAATCCGAAAAAAGCTCGACGCTGGGGATATGCCTCAAATCCAAACCGTAAACATGCAAACGGTCTTTCCACTCCTGAAAATCTTTTTCACCGGCGTACCGCATTGCGGAATCCACCGGAAATCTCGTCGTGGCAATGACCCGGGCGCCGGCGCGAAGCATCATGAGCGTGGCCTGATAGCCGATTTTCAAACGCGATCCCGTTATCAACGCGACCTGCCCCTCGAGCGATGCCGTTTGAAAGCGTTTTTCATAATTAAACGGGGCGCAGGCCGGGCACAGGGCGTCATAAAAAAAATGCAGTCGGGTAAATTCAGCTTTACAGATATAACAATTGCGCGGCGATTTTAATTCGGGCCTTTCCCTTTTCGAATCAGCGTCTGAGTCCGAAAGACGCGGAGGCGCGGTGAAGACGCTCGACTGACGGGCGTGACGAATGCCTGTCGCGGCACGGGCAGAACGGCTCTGCTTGGACGCTTTCCGGTGTTCGAGCAGGCGGAGATCTCTTTTTCGCTTGATCATTTCATGGCGCGCGGGACGCGAGAGACGGCCGGCGGCCATTAAAAGCGCAAGCCTTTGCTCCTCCGAGAGCCCGGCAAAAAGTTCGCCATCCTTAGCCAGATTCTCAAGCAAAGAAACACATCCCGCGATTTCTTCGGCTGAGTACCTCATAGCGGGTATTTTACGCCGAAAAAAAGAAAAGAGCCATCAGCTTCAGCCTCTTATTGAGGCTTGACGTGGGTTAAAAATGTGGGAAAATAGCCCCTCTTTGTTTGTTGGGGCAGTCGGGCATCTTTTGCCGGCAGTCCCGATTACTATACCTTCAGCGGGTGTTTAGCACCCGCGACTTTAATCAGGATCGGGGCGTAGCGCAGCCTGGTAGCGCACACGCTTGGGGTGCGTGTGGTCGTGGGTTCAAATCCCGCCGCCCCGACCATTTCTCCATAGGAGTCAATGACTTACAATCATTGACTCCTTTTTAATTTTCGGCTAAAATGCCATCTGCTACTTAATTTGCTACCTTATTTTTGGACTTTTCAGGGTGAACTCCACCAGGGTGCGTGCGGTCCGCCTAGACGGGTTTCCTTAAACCGCCAGGCGGCCGTACTCAATCATGGGATTGAGTGGGTTCGAAGGAGAAATATAAAAAATGCCAACAAGACATATCCTCAAACGTGGGAAAGTTTATTACGCACGCTATGATGACCGCAACGGCCGCTTGCGATGGCTGTCTCTTAAAACCAACTCCAAAGAAATCGCCCGTCAAAAATTCGCACTCTTAGAAGAAGCTCTTGAGAAGGAAGAATTAGGCTGGCGCATTCATCCCAAACTCATTTCCGAATACCTCCCCGAATATCTGGCTATTTGTCAGGCAGAACATTCTAAAAGAACCTACAGGCATGAAAAACAAATCCTCGAAGATTTCCTAAAATTCTGCGGCGCGCAGAATCTCAAGCAAATCACGGCGGACGTGGTTGAGAAATACAAAGTTAAACGAGTCCATGAAGTCAGCAAGTCAACGGTCAACCGCTCCATGACGGTTATCAAGGCCTTTTTAAATCGTGCCGTCCAGCTTGGATATCTTGAAAAAAATCCCGCGCAATTCGTAAAAAAACTCAAGGAGGAACAACGGCAGATCAAACTTCTCAGCGACGAAGAGGTTAAAAAGCTCCTGAAAGCATGCTCTCCCCGCGTGCAGCAGATTGTGACAGTCTTTCTTTTAACGGGAATGCGCTTAGGCGAGCTGGCTCACCTGCGTTGGAAGGATATTGATTTCCGTCACAATTTAATCCATATTCAAAACCAGCCGGACTGGACGACCAAAAGCCTCCGGCCGCGCGTGGTGCCGATGCACTCCACGGTTAAACAGATCTTGGAATCGCTTCCCCGCAATAAACCCCAGGAATATATTTTCAAAACTGAGTCAGGAAGAACTATTGAAAGCTACATTCGCGCGGAAATCCTCCGCTACGCCCAAAAAGCCGGCGTCAACGCCAACGTCAAAATGTTCCGCTCCACCTTCGCCAGCAACCTTGTCATGTCCGGCGTCGACATTTATGCTGTTTCGAAAATTTTGGGTCATCATGACGTCAAAATCACCGAAAAACATTACGCACATTTAACGCCAAACTTTTTGGGCCAATCGATAATGAAATTACCATTTCTCAAGGCTGAAGACATGGGGCGCGGATGAACCTCACTATCATTGATCTGAACTGTGAACGCGGGACATCCCATTTTGATGAGAAGAAACGTGTTGGATAATTTTTGTGGTGCTGATAATGAGGTTTGTGAAATCCTTAATATATTTAGGGAAGATCACGCGTTCATCCATTGCCCGGTAATTTGCATAATATCCTTGTTCTGAACTCGCATGGCTTTTAACTGCGTTATCTCAGAAAATCAGCGGGCGAAACAATCTGAACTCCTTGACGATCTGCCGGCAGATAATGCTTTAAATTACCGGTAAACTGAAAAGTTTACTCATGCACTGCTTTTTTGATTTTGGGCTCTTGAAACGGGATATCCACGACATTCGGATGATGATCGGAGATGGGAGTTTTTAAACTGGTGTTCATCTCTTCTAAAGTTTCACCAAAATGGGGGGCGAAGCGGTAAGGCGCAGTTTTGTCGTAGGGGTCCTTCAGGTACGTCGATTTGACAAAAACCCAGTCGAGCCGGTACTTGCCGATAATTGAAATCGGCCGTTTGACACTCCATGAAGTTTTAAATGCCTTACGGCTCCTTTGATTGGAATTTGCCAGAATGCCTTCCTTGCCGTTCATGGAGCGCACCGCATCTCCCCGGAAATCAAACGCCCTGCCATCGCTAAACCGGTAATTTTGAATCATTTCAAATAAAGGCTTCAGAGGATTGGGCGCAATCACTGCAATGTCCTTGGCAAATGGGTCATTAAAATTTTTAGTGTATTTGGCCGCATAGCGGGTCGCGTTAATGGCCAGGGCATAGGGGAGCAATACCGCCGTCCCAACAGATACCCATGTCTCCGGACTTTCTACGACCCGTGTAGCAACCCGCGAGGCGGAGGTCGGGCTGAGGTCTTCAGGCGCGGAGTTAAAATCCCCGACCATGATGACCGGATGTCTGATCCCCCTAATATAGGAAAGAATCTCAGCCATTTGAGCTTCGCGGGCCTTGGGGAGACATTTGATTTCAAGGTGGATATTAATAATTGTCAACGTGCCTTCGGGAAGACCCGGCACGGCCAAATCCACACGAAAAAAAGTCCGGCCCCCGGCTTTGATCTCACGCGTGAGCTGATTATGAAAGAGAACCTCGGAGCCCACCCGCCTTGTTTCCTCAACAAAACCAATCTTGGGTTTTTCGCCTGCGAACCAATCATATGCCTGGCTTTTTAATTGAAATGCCTGCGCTTTTTTAATCGGATAGCGGGAAAGCACGGCAATACCGAACGCTCCTTTATATTTGGCAGGATCGACCGCGTAATAATCCGTCTGCTCCTGGTCTACTATTCCATTATCGTAATAAATTTTTTCGAGACCCAGATAAACGGGATCGATTTCAAGCTGCTCGGGCGCATAGGCGTAATTCATTTTCAAAGCCCTGGCAAGTTCTCCAGCCGCATTGATATACCCAGAACGTTTGACCCCAATATCCATTTCCTGAAGCACGATCACATCGGCCTTTTCAAGCCGGTCCCGCTGCTGGAGAACCATCTTGTATTTAAGAGACCCTTCGGGGGCTTTTTGAGGGTCAATCAGAGAACGAAACCGGTCCGCAGAAGAAAATGCCGTAATGGCGTCTTTCATCTGAATTGATTTTTCAATGTTCCAGCTGACCAGGTGCAGAGAAGGGCCCAACTGGGGATCACTGGGACGGTAAGGTTTCACCCCGGCGTAATAAGCCTCATTGCTGATCAGCGGGGTCCGCCAAAACCGTTCCAATTTACTTTTGAGAAAAAAACCAGGCTGAGGATTTTTGGGAAGTTGTTTGAGTTCGCTAAAAGTTAAAAATGGGAGCTCCTGATATTTGACAAACCGATTGGAATAAAAAAGTAGCCCTAACGTCAGAACTCCGGCAAACCCGATTGCCAAGAGTTTCTGATGGGGCTTTAATGATTTTACAAATGGGCCAATCTTAAGAATATTTCACCCCCGGTTTCTGCCAAACGAACTCCGGTTCCATCAAAGGGCCCTTATGAGGGTCGGGAAAATCAAAGGGACAGGTCAAAACATCAATCAGTCCCGAACCCAAACGGACAACAGCTTGGCCAAGCCCTTGGACAAGTCCGACTGTCCACCCATTCAGAAGATTTTTTTCGTTTGACGTCATCTGGATTTGCCGAGCCACCTCCACGGGAGAGGTCACAATATTGATCGCGCCTCTTTTGAGTTTCGTTTGCCAATCATATTTCTTGGTTTCGGAAGTTTCGGAGCTTCCAAATCCCGATCCTTGAAGAGCACCTACAAAAAAACAGAACAACACAAGTCCTCTTGCGAATGGTTGTTTCATTTTCATAACCCCCTTTCTTAAGCACTGTATAGTGGCCCCGGTTTTTGGTCCGGTTTTCCGGGGCCACTATACTCCGGTCCCTAAAAAATCATGAGAAGAGATTTCCGATGACTTTGAACGGAAAAATCAGGACTTGGCCGGCCGTATAGAAAATACCCCCGATCACACCGCGAGGGTGCGCATCGGTTACCACCTCTTTTTGGGTCGTCACAGAACTCGTACTACCGCTGCCCGATGCTCCATTCGTAGTCCGCGTCGTCACCGTTGAGGTTTTGGTTCTTCCCGCGCAACCTGCTGTCGATACTGCACCCAAACTGATGAGGCACACCATTGCCATCAAAAGCCAGCGATGTTTGACTCCCATTATTTTTTTCATTTTATAGCCTTTCTGTTAATTCGTTAAAGGGGATGTCATCTTGTCAAAATTCGTTCCCCATCGCTTGAAAGCTCCTTCCGCATGAATAAATCTAAAAAAACCGCCGATCAAAAGCGATTTGATATCATGCAAACCTCCGCCGCCTTTTCTTTCTTCAGCAACCGCAGCAATTTCTTTACCCGTCCCTCCGTCGATGAGTTTAGCTTCAAGAACAGCAGAACCTTTTGAGAATTGAAACCCAATGAGCCAAAATGTGGCCGCATTAATAATCCATTCGGGTGAAGTCGCATAAACAAGGGCCGGACTGATAACCAGGGTTCGCTGATCAGGCCTATCCTTTGACCCCAGAATTTCATACCTCTTGGAAAGACGATTTTCAAGCGCGGTCTTTAACTTAACCGCCAAGTTTTGAATCTCCGTGTCTGAATATTCTTTGTGGGAATTTTGGAAGCGGTCAATTTCCACAGGATTGACTTTAATCTTTTGGTATTTCGTTAAATCAACACCTCCGGCAACGCGTTCTTGCTTGAAATTTCTTCCTTTCTGAAGGCTAGAATAATCTCCCAGAAATCCGGATGGAGGCTGATGAACCGACGTGCATGCAGAAAGTGAGACTAAAAAGAAAAGCAGGCAAGGTGACAACAGAATTTTTTTGTGTTTGTTCATTTGATTTCTCCAATGTTAGGGACGCCTCCGTCAGCTTATTACTTCTTCTCTGATTTAAAGGGTTCTTTGACGACGACTTTGACGCCTGCGATTGTTCCCGTCACAACCTTTTGAACTTTCGTGCCGACTTCAGAACTAATTTCATAAGCGGCTTTCACAGCGCCTGTCGCAGCTGAGGAAGCAGCCTCTTCGATATTCAAGCCGATTTCTTTGGCGCCATCAATGGCGCCTTCGACCGCGCCTTTTGCCGCTAGAGCGACATCTCCTAATAGCTCGGCCGTATTCTTCACAATACCGCCTGCCGTATCAGCAATCGTATCGAATGCTTGTGTGCCCACCTGCCCGGCACCGCGGATCACTCCGAGAACAATGCCTTTCGCGGCTAAACCCAAATCACCGCCTACTTCCTTGAGCCTTGACCACATCCGAAGTCGCCTCCATTGTGGAGGTTCCTATTTTGCCCACGTTTCGAATTGTGTTCGTAACGACATCGCTAACAGTACTCACTGCGGCACTTACAACCTCACCGGTTCCTTTAATCGCACTGACAATTTCATCCTTGATTGTTTCAGCAATTCCTTTTTGTTTTGTTTCCATGGCTTTTTCTCCTTTGTTTTAATTAATTTCAGATTTTTCCGTCCCAACGCCCCCCTTGCCGGGCAATCAAAGCATCCCAGCCGGACCAGAGACGGAAGGGCGGGAAAAGCCCGATAAGAGCATGTGTCCAATTTTTTTTGGTCTCATTGTTATTCAGATACTGCCCGATTCCGGGCCAAATAATTAATGAGCTCAGCCCAAAGCAAGCTGTTTTACCCGTTATTTTTCCATGAACCGCCGTGTTCACCGCAAGCGCGGGTGAAGGAATCATAAAAATCAACGTCAAGATTGTGAGTATCAGTATTATATTTTTCATTTTGAATTTCTCCTCAATGGGTTCTCTATTGTTTATGACTCATGATAGACCGGAAGCGGTGCAGACTCTATGGGGTGTTCACCCCAAGCGGCGAGAGGCAAAATTTTCAGCAGCAAAATTCCAATTAATTAATTTATCCAGAATTATAGTCAGATAATCATTTCGTCGGTTCTGATAATCCAAATAATAGGCATGTTCCCACACGTCTAAGGCCAAAAGCGGTGTCCCCAGTTCTTCCGAAATGGGATTTCCGGCGTTCGATGTTTTAATGATTTTTAGGATACCGCCCTCTTTAACAAGCCACACCCAGCCGCTTCCAAATTGAACCATTCCTGCTTGAGCAAATTTCCTAATAAAATTCTCATAACTGCCAAAGCTGATTTCGATTTTTCGACCCAACTCTCCGGACGGTTTCCTTCCCCCTTCGAGCGACAGGCTATTCCAATAAAAGGTGTGGTTCCAGACCTGTGCCGCATTGTTAAAAATGGCCCCTTTATTGCCGTCCCCGGCGGTCTTGGCAATAACCTCTTCAAGCTTCAACTCTGCAAACTCGCTTTCTGAGACAAGCTCATTAAGCTTATTCACATAAGCCTGATGATGTTTGCCGTAATGAAAATCAAGCGTCCTGGCGGAAAGGTAAGGTTCCAAGGCATTTTGCTCGTAAGGAAGGACGGGTAACGTGAAAGGTTCTGCTTTGGTTTTAATCATTGGGAGCTCCTTTGATTTTTACTTCTTAGATTTCCTTGGGGTGAGATAAATACAATCACAGCTTCCCGATGGTCAAACCACAATCCCACTGTCGTTTTCATGAAACTACCTCCCGCCTTCATTCGCCCACTGTTCAGCATCTTGGGTTGAACCACCCTCAGGACATTTATTTAATTCCGCCTCAAGAAACTCTTTCAAATAATAAACCGATGTATCCTGCGGGAGGATTTGCGATTCCTTCTTATGGCTGTGGTGAAGTAGCGTCACGGTCCCACCTTCGGCTTCTTTCACAATTCTGTCAAACCAGGTACGGCTCTCCGGTTCCTGAAGTTCCTGTTTGTATTCATCCCGGAACTTTTCCGGAGTCCAATGCGTCCAGATCGCCATTTCCTTCAGATCATAAGAAGGCGCCAGCTCGCGCACCCACAGAAAGGGCGATAGTCCGTAAGTGTCCACTCCCTCCGGCCACAGGGTTTCCACCAAATACCTCGCCCCGTCCGTTGAATCGTAAGGTAAATAAGCGCTCTTCAACGTCACCCTCATCGACCCCGCACCTTCTTTATTTCTGCATATTATTTCCGAGCCTCGAAATATCGGAACCAATTCCGCGTGTGGTTCCACTGTGACAGCCGGCTGACAAACCCAAGACGCAGAGCAGAATCACCATCCCTAGAAATGTTTTCATAGTTTTCCTTACTATTTTTTTCATTTTTTCCCCTTTTCCCCTTTGTTTTCTGATTGATCGTAAACGAAAACCCCTGGGGGCACTATGGGGTATTCACCCCAAGCGGAAGTTTTTAGCATTGAACCGGCGCTGAATTTTCTATTTTTAGCTTTTTAGCAATTCCTGAAAAGTCGATTGCACTTCTCCCCCGATGCCTTTCAGCAAAATATCAAAGTTCGAGATGATCGAAGAAAGTCCGACTTTACGGAGAATAAGAAAAACGATGTCTTTGACAAGACTCTGGGTATTCGTGACATTTTTAAAAGTTTCATTATGGACGCCGAGGTCATATTCTTTCACAATCGATGGATGGGCTGCGGAATCCACATAGCGCGTTTTTCCGATATTCACAAATACTTCATCCATCTGCAGCTCGGGCCCTTTCTGAGCACCCGGCTTTCCGGGTTTTGCTTCTCCGCCGCCCGATCCAATTCCTTTAGTCATCCCTTTCACTGCACCAAGCTCAAGCAGATTGACTTGGCTGGTGCTTTTTTCAATCGTCACATCACCGAAGTCGAGCCGCACCTCTTTAAGGTGGACCTTACCGCGGAAAAAAGCTTGTAAATCATACTTCACCGAAATCTCATGAATATCGGCGAGCGTCTTTTCGCGGAATCCCTTTGGGTTTTTAATCTTAATATTATAAAGGCCGACGCTTGAGGAGAAAATTCCCACATGAAGCATGCCCACGCTTACGGGAGCGCCGATCGCGTTTTCAAGAATATGCCCAAGCGCCATGGTTCCGAATAACTTAACAACCACAAAAAAAGTCACCACCAGGAAAACAAATGCCATGAGGATTTTTTTCATGTTTCACTCCTTTGTAATATTTGTGCAGGAAGCAAGCTTAAATCTTTCAAGAGCGTATTTTCAGGAAGATTTCGGAGGACCTCATCAAAGGCATCCAGAGAGACACGCAGATTTTCAAGCTCCGGCGTTTCCGCTACCGGGATATCTTTTGTGCCGGCTTTTTCCATTTCCCGGATCACAAACTGGAGTGTCATTTCACCGATATCACGCGCCGGCTGGTAATGCCTTTCGCGTTCATCCTCCCCTTGCGCTACATTCAGCAGGTTGGCTTTGGCTAAGCGATCTAAGAGCTCATGCGTGAGGCGTATTGGCATTTCCAGCTGTTCCGCAATTTCTTCCGAAGAAAGAGGCCGAAGACCGGCCGCAAAACGGCTCACGCAGACTTGCGCGATACGCAAGGCCAAAAGTTTTTTAAATTCTTCGCTTGCGTTCAGGCAGTCCGGCTCAAATTCAAACCTGGCTTCATTCTGATGCGCAAAAGCAAGCTCCGCGCCGTAAAGGACGATCAGCCAGCTCGTCTGCAGCCATATCAAAAACAAGGGAAGCGCTGCAAAAGTTCCGTAAACCGCACCCGCATTGGAAGCCCCAATTTGGAAATAAATGTAGGCCCATTGCACGGCCTGATACACGACCCCGGCCACAAACCCTCCTAAAAGAGCGGATTTAAACTGGATTTTGCCGTTGGGTAAAAACATATAAAGGTAGGTTAAAAGACCCCAAAATACAGCAAAGGGAAGAAGCTGCAGTCCGATGAAAAGAACCGGTCCCAAAAATTCAAGCACTCTACCTTCCCTGGTAATCATCCTTACCTGGCTTACGATAAACACAGTGACACTGCTAGCCGTCACAAAAAGCACCGGTGCAATCAGCATCAGAGCCAAATAATCGGTGAGCTTCTGTCCCATGCCCCGTGCTTTCTTGATGGCCCAAATGTCGTTAAAGGAATTTTCAATATTGGTAAGGACCTGGATCACACTCCAAAAAAGAAGCACGAGACCAATGCCCGCAATAATACTAACCTGGGTGTTTTGTAAAAGATTTTCCGAAAACTGGATAATGCGTATCACTACCGCATCCTGCCCCTGAGCATTTTCGAGAAGTTTTTCTTTTAGGATTTTTTCCATCCCAAAGCCCTTTGCCACACCAAATGCCATCGCAAAGACCGGAACAATGGAAAGAAGGGAGTAAAAAGTCAAGGCAGAGGCGCGAAGCGAACATTTGTCGCTTGTAAACTCGCGAAGGGACAAAAGAAAAATTCTAAGCGCGCGAAGGCTAAAACCCTGTTTCCCCCGGAGCAAAGCCCCGCGGAAACGCCAAATATCATGCTTCATAAAATTCAGTAGTTTTTTAACCATGTAATCCCCTGCCACGAGCCGGTTGTTCAAAGGCGGCCGTTTAGCAATAAAATAATTAAAACTAACACGAGCAAACCTGAAACACCGCTAGGAATGTATCCCCAAGATTTGCTGTGGGGCCAGGCAGGCAGCGCACCAACAAGAAATAAAACGAGTATGAAGAGGCATAAGGTTGAAACTGTCATCGGAGTTCTCCTTTCGGTTAAAGTCGAATAGCTTTTTGTAGATCCAGCTTAATACAGCCTGGGCAGCTGTTCTATGGGGTGAACACCTAATACACCAAAAAAGGGGCCTCATAATTTTTGAATCAGGAATTTTTCAAAAAATTTTTGAAATGCCGCTGGCTGCTCGAGATTCACAAGATGCCCGGCCTTCGGAAGAAGGTGAAGCTGGGAGCCCGCGATCTGCGTGTGCATCGTTTCGGCTTCCGAAAATGGGATGAGAGTGTCTTCCTCTCCGGCAATGATAAGCGTGGGGCACTTGATGGAACTAAGAAGATCGCTTGAGTCCCGGCGCTCCGCCATCGCGAAAAGCGCAGTAGCAACGCCTTCACGGTTGTTCGAAGAAATCATGCCCGTGATTTCGCGAATAAGCTCCGGATTGGATTCCAGGGTGGTCTTCCCCACCAGATTGGGCAGAATTATTTTTGCGAAGGATTCAAGACCGTCTCGCTGGATCTGCTCCGCTGTTTTCAATCTTTTCGCGCGCGCTTCCGGAGTATCGGCCCCGGCTCGGGTTGAAAATAGTCCAAGCCCCTTCACCCGTTCGGGAAACTGACGGAAAAATTCAAAGGCCACATATCCGCCCATTGAAAGCCCTGCGATCATTGCGGGCTCTTTCACCTTAATGGAATCAAGCAAGCGTGCTACTTCCTGCGCCATTTTCGGAATGGATGCCCTGGCTTCGCACGGCGACCGGCCAAATCCAGGGAGATCCAAAGCGATGACCTTTCCCTTTCGCTCTAAGTTTTTCATTTGCGGCTTCCACATGCTGGAAAAAAGAGGAAACGCGTGAATCAATACCAAAGGAATTCCTTGACCTGAACTTTCATAGGCTAACATCATTGATGAATCCTCCTTTCACCACGTTTAACTTGTTAAAAGATCCACTTCCCGTCTTTTCTGAATCAATATTTAAATCCACTTTCAAATCTACGATAAGCGGAAGATGATCTGAAGCAATCCGGTCCAATTCCGTGGTGGGAACTGCGATGCTCATCACTTCAATGTCCGGGCTGACAAAAAAATGATCGATCCTGCTAAAAGGATGACTTGCTAACCAGGTACTCTTCGGTTTGTGAGATTCAACGATCAGCTGAGCATCACGAAGCTTGCAGCCGATGCGCTTACACACCCTTGAGCGCGGGCTCGCATTAAAATCCCCGCATAAGATAACAGGCGCCTGGCAAACGGCACTGCCGGCCCAATCGGGACCGAGCAAGGCCTCAGCTTGAAGCAAGCGTTCGGCAGGCCACAAACTTAAATGACTTGTGATCAAATTAACTTTGATGCCACTCACATCAATTTCTACCCATAACGCACCCCGCGGTTCGAAGAGCCTGCTGGCTTTGAGCCGGGGAAGCGCATCCATTCGAATCATCTTCAGAGGGTAACGGCTTAAGATTGCATTTCCGTATTTACCCTCGGCCAAAGAAATCGATGGCTGGAAATGAAAGGTCATTCCTAATTTACGCGCAATACTTTCCGCCTGATCAATCTTCCCTGAACGATTTCTTCCCACATCGATCTCTTGTAAAGCCACGACATCCACACCCTGACGCGCGATCACTCGCGCAATTCGATCCGGCGAAGTTTTTCCATCCAGCCCCACACAGCCGTGAACGTTATAAGTCAGCACGCGTAATGTCTTTACTAATGGCGCCGGGGGATCAGAGCCAATCCCGGAAGTTCTTTCCAAATGCCGGAGCGCGGCTTCACGAATATCAACCGGCCGCAAATAGGCTCGTCCCTGTAGGTTCAAAGGCGCATCCGGAGGAAGAAGCGCGAACCCTCTCGTTTCTTCCGGCCCATAGCCCGCGTGGCAGCCATTCTCCGAGGCAAAGGTAATGAGCTTCTTGCCTTGACACCAGCCTGAAATAATAATTTTTCCGGCGCTCGGATGATGGCATAAAGCCACAAGATCGCAAGCGGCCTCCTTTAAAAAAGGGTGATCTTCTCCCAATATTTCACTCGCGTCCCCGGGAAGCATGAATTTCCCTTTTAGCGTTTGCGCCTCCACCTGCCCTGCTTCTTTCGGAATCAGAACCACGGGGACTTTGGCCGTCATCAATAATTCGGAAATAACACGTTCTTTTTCTTCGGAGATCAATTCCGCGGAAGGATAAATGTGAACGATCGGCCCCATGCCTACCGCGATCACTTTTGGACTCGCATGTTCGACTCGCTGGTCATGAGAAAAACGGATGTTGCTTTTTGAAATTTTCGTGTCCGCAAGTTCCCCAAAAATTTTTGCGATCGCATCTTCAATCGGCCGGCCATTCTCCACGGCATAGGGAATCGCATCTTCTTGTCCGTGGTCTGAATAAATCCAGATATCATAATCCCGGCGCTCCGCAAGCCGCGCTTCTTTCCATACGCGGCTAACGGCATCATCAATCCCCCGGAGCGACCAATGTGCAAATTTTGAAGAGGGACCCCGCCAATGAGCTTGCTCATCGTATCCCGCAAAATTTAAGTGGATGACAGGTAACCCGCGGGCGATATCAATTTTCCCTCCTATGACTACAAGCTCCCTTAGCAAAACACAAATCACGGCCCTCGCTAAGATGAATTGAAACTCCATCACTATTTTTTTCCCCGCCAATGTCCCCCGGACAAAATCAACGACCCCGATGACGAGTTCAAGGAGAATCAGAATTACCGTACGAATAAAAATATTAAGATGAAAAATAAAAATAAGAAACCAGGTAAAAGGATTAAAAACCTTAAAGAGCCTGCTATAGCCGCCGCCGGCCGCGCAATAATGAGATTCATCGGCGCCGCCCGTAAAAATATTAGAATAGGAGCTCCCGCCTTTAAGAAGGGGTTCGGCGTCTTTGCTGATGCGAGTCTCTATTTCGCGGGCGCATTTCGGATCAAACATCACAAATGTTTCGCCGCTCTGCCGGTCCACGAAATTAAAGGCGGGAACACATCCTTTGGCGCCATAAAAAAGTTCGCCCTGCACCGCGGGCGTGTTGGAAGGCATGCCGGAATAATGCGCATAATCCTTGTATTTTTGCTTCTCAATAAGAGAACGAAGAAACGGAAGGTTCCCTTGGCGAAGCCCCCGCTGATAGTGTCTAAAAGAGAGCCCGTCAATCTGAATCAATACCAAACCAGGAGCGGTTGCAGTGCCCTCTGATTTGGATAAACGGAACAAACGGACCGCCCAATAAGAACGGTTGAACGCATTTCTCAATTTCCTGATTCTGAATCCTAGTTCAGCAATCATGTCCGCCTTTCAAATATTTAAAGGAACCGCCTCAGAGAACTTCTCGTCACTTGGAGTCAAAGCGCCCATCGTCGCTTTCGTAAAATTACAGAGAAGATCCCATTCCGCTTCGGCACGCTGCATGAAGGGAAACCAATCTTTTTCTTCTGATTTCCTCTCAAAGCCCTTCGCTGGCTGTAAACTTTCGTAAAGTCGAAGAGCCTTGCCCGCACACCGCAGCATAGAAAATTGTTTCGCTGTTTTTTTTGCCTCAGCGATTAGTTTTCTTCTTTCACTGGGAGAACGTTTATGCACCCAGCTTAAAGCTTCTAAAAACTCTTCCTCACTTTCATGGGGAAGAAGTCTGCCATTGATTTTATCTCTAACAATATCCCGAACACCCGGCGCATCAACACCGACCACAGGCGTTCCCGCCGCCATGGCTTCATTGAGCACCATTCCCTGGGTTTCACTTTGAGAGGAAAACGCAAAAACATTGATTGCCTGAAAAGCTTCTATCAATTTCTTGCCTTTCATTTCTCCGACAAAGCTCAGTTGATCTTCTAATTGCAATTCCTTAAAACAGCTTAAGAGTTCCGCTTCCGATGGCCCGCTTCCAACCACTAAAAACACGGCTTTCTTTTCTTTTTTTAAAAACGAAGCAACTGCCCGGGTGAGAAAAGGAAGATTTTTTTCCGGCGCGAGTCTTCCCACATAACCGACCACAAAAGCGTCTTTGGGAATTTTGGACTCTTCTCTGAAATTTCCAGCCGTTTTTTTATATTCATTTAAATGAAGACCCGTTGGGATCACCGCAATTTGTGTTCTCACGCCCCGCGCTTTTATCATTTCAGCAACGCTTTCACTCGGCGCAATCACATAGTCGCAGCAATTGGCATACCCCGTGGCAAGTTCCGTCACGAATTTTTTTACGGTTTCCGAATCACCTACGTTTTCCTCATAAAGCGAGTGGTGGGTGAAAACCAGAGGCACCTTACGTTCATAAGCGAGTCGAAGTGCGGTATCCCCCATTAAAAAGGGATGATGAACATGAACGATGTCGGGCTTAAAATCACCCAATGCCTCTGAAAAAAGTCCGTCGAGAGGCAATTTCACTGAAAATTTGGACCCGTAAAAATTTTGAAGCGCGGGCACCCGAACCACATCCAATTCTTTCTTGGGGCTGTTCTCATATTCCGGAGCAACGATCATGACCCGATGGCCGCGTTTACGGTATTCTTTCGTAAACGATTCAATCGAACGTTCCAGACCGCCCACCAGGGGCAAATAGGTATTGGTCATCATCAAAATATTCATAAATTTCCTCCTGGGATCACCAAAGAATTTTCACCTGGCTTGACTTGAATCGATGCCGAGTTGGATAGACGGATTTCAATCGTGGGCTCTTTACCCTTGCGCCAGTCGCCGGACCATTGGATCTTGATTTTTCCATCTTCCGTCTTCATTTGAACTTTAATGGAACCAAAGCTTGTGAGCGTGGGGCCTAAGGCAGCCTCTTTGCCCTCCGTCATCCAAGAAGCTGGAATGCCGGATCCTAAAATAAGCTTCCCCTCCTCTTCGCGCACAAAACAATTTCGGAGTATCAGGATCCACTCGGCCGCTGCCCATAGGTGTTGTCCATCGCCCATGCATCCGCCTTTGGTTCTAGGATGAACCGCTTCAGGCCATTGGCCTGTGGGCGTTGCCAAAGAGGCCATCGAACTCATCAAATCAAAAAAACGAGGGTCTCCGGCCCGCAAAAAAACCTGGGCGACATGCAGCGTTAAATAAACATTGATTCCGGAATGATTGATCTCTTGATAAAACCCTCCCTGGACAAAACATTCCCGGAACAGGAACTCGGCTGTGTTAAGAAGCCGGGGATCTTGTGCAGAAAAAAGTTGAAGCGGATAGCCCGCTGCAAGCGAACCGATTGCTCCTGCATCCATTCTTCGATGAGGAGACGCGGGCATGACATTTCCTTTTGTTTGTTCGGCGGTCATCTTCAGGCTCGCTTCAATGCACCGCAGAAAATCCTCTGCCTGGCCCAAAAATTGGGCGGCGAGATCGTGATCGCCAAATTGCTTCGCGAGGCATGCACTCGCCTTGAGACCCGCGACACCCCAAAAATCATCCCAGTAATAATTATCATTAGGTCCAAGATGTTCGGCGCTGAATCCCACAGGAAGCAACCCAAAGGAGTTGCTCCCTTTCTTGAATTCCCTTCTATTTTGGATCCATTTAGCAGCCCGGTAAATGGAGCGTTTCCATTTGGGATCCGGTTTCTGGCCTGTCAATTCACAAAAACGGCGCATGGCCCACAAAGCTTCTCCGTTAGAATCCCATTCTCCGTCTTGCGACAAAAAATAGCCGGTGGAAGTTTGACGCCTAGGGAATCCACCAACAATTTTCGTTACTCGCTCGCTCAAGCCCACACAGAGCATGGCATCTAGAATAAAGGCGGCGTCCCGGAACCAAAAACGCTTATAGGTGTAGGGACCCGGATAAATATCCTGCTCGGGAGAATGCAAAATGATGGATCGGATCGCGGCCTCATAAAGAAATTGGAAATGTTTATCCGGCAGATTCGTTTGACATAAACCCTTCAAATTTTCATCCCATTTTAAAACGGCAGACTTCAATTCACCCACAGGCTTCATCGCAGCATCTTTTACGATCGGGATAGAAATCGTGACTTCGCGTTTTACATTCGGCTCAAGTTTAAAAAGAGCCACGGCTGTAGCCATCCCCACATGGCACTCCACTCCATCCGCTTCTGATGGCAAAGAAAGCTGGCCAAAAACATCCCCTTTCCAATAATGAGAAAAATGAGTTCTTTCAGGTTCCGAATCAAAATGGACAAAGGAGTGCCCATTCACTTTCCACCCAAGACGGTTTTCCAGCAAAGATATCTTATTCAAAAAACTAATCCCTTCCGGATTGCAAGGACGAAGAGAGACTGCCAGCCAGCCGCTCGACCTTGAGAGCGCCGTCAATTTGATTTGGCATATCACAATCCCGGACTGTTCATAAGCTTCAACGCATGAACGAAGCCGCATATCCTTATCCTCAGCTGCCGTTATGACTTGGGGATTCCCGTGAAGGCACCATTCTTGCTGCACGGAAGCTAATCGCGAGGGGATTAAATGGAATCCCTCTTCGTTCATTATCCAAGTGTCAATCGACCATCCATCAAAAAAGGGAGTGACCAATCCCCGAGGATCGACAATCGGCAAGTCGGTGAAATCAGGAACTCCCACGGCCGTCCAGTTTCTGTGAGTCAGATTCAGGTGAGTTAGATTAAATGCCCGAGGAATAAACGATTCATCATTCGGATCAAACTGGCGTTCTACCCAATAAGGCCAAATCCAGTCCATATTGTGCTGAATCGCCTGGCTGTTGATTAACCCGCGCGCCTGCATAATTGCGCCCGCTCGGAGGAGTTCCTTGGGGGCCATGAGTTCAGAGGGTTGGGCGAAACGCCTGAGATTGGCTAAAACTAAAATCGGATCGAGAAAACCCTCAACGCGTGCGATATGCCGGACAAAGAGATTTCTTAACGTTTTTGACAAATCCCATGAGATCTTACTGAAAAAAGTTTTTAGCATGTTAGGACAACTGTATATTGACCCGAAAACCAGAGGAACGCTATGGGGTGGTTACCCCACAATTGGAGGTTGGGAGAGATGGAACTTCTAGCGGATGGTTAACCGAATACTGCTCTCGATGATTCCTGCGGAAATGGCGTAGCGGGTAAGACCTGCAGTGTCATGAATATTAAGCTTCTCCATAATCTGCTGGCGGTGTTTTTCAACCGTTTTGATGCTGATCTCAAGTTCTGCGGCTATTTCTTTGTTCGCTTTGCCTTCGGCAATCAGTTGAAGGACCTCCGCCTCGCGTGAACTTAAAGCGGAGTTTTTCTTCTTAAGGACTCCATCTCGACCCCGCGATAGCTGGTTTTTCTTTTCAAGGCGCTTTGCAATGTCCGCGCCGAAATAAAAATTTCCTTTTTTTGCTTCTCGTATTGCCTGGGATAAAATTTCCGCGGAACTTTGTTTGATCAAATAGCCTGTTATACCTATCGCTATCATTCGATCAATATACTCATCATCATCGTGGGCCGAGAGAATCAGAATCTTCGTAGCGGGGAAAAGTTTGATCATTTGCCGGGCGGCTTCAAATCCATTCAGAAGCGGCATGGCTATGTCCATCACAACCACATCGGGCCGATGCTTCTTGACAAGCTCTACGGCCTCACGGCCGTTCCGGGCCTCAGCGATCACCTGTATATCCTTTTCAACTTCCAGCACCATCCGAAGTCCCTCACGGACCACGGTATGATCGTCTGCCAGCAAAACGGTGATGTTGTTGTGTACGCCATTCTTCATTAGAAAGGAACCTCTGCCCCAATGGTGGTGCCTGTACCTTTTACGGATTCGACAGTAAATCTGCCTCCCACCATCTCCACGCGTTCACGCATGCCGAGCAAGCCTAATCGTTTGTTTTTTTTAGCGAACAGTACGCGCTCGACCTGAAAAGATTTTCCGTCATCTTTAATTTCCATCTCAACGGAGCGAGATTTTTTTTGGAGAGTCAATTTTATGAGACTTGCCTGGGCGTGCTGAGCGACATTCGTAAGAGCTGCCTGTGCGACTCGATAAAACACGGTTCGCTTGATGAAGTTTAATTTCTCCACGTCCGGAGAAGCTTTGAAATGGATTCTGATCCCTGTGCGTTTTGTGAAACCCTTCATATAAGAATGGAGAGCAGGAATAAGCCCCAAATCATCCAGAATTGCCGGCCTCAAGTCCCGGGCAAACCGGTGCACAATGTTCACCGACTTTTCTACAAGGCGCTGGGTGCTAGTGATTCTTTTCTTGAGACCTTTGGTACTGGCTGCGTCCTCTACTTTTAATGCTGCCAAATGAACATTGATTCCTGATAAAGTTTGGGCAATTTCATCGTGAAGTTCGCGGCTGATTTCTTTACGTTCTTCTTCCTGCGCCAAGAGAATCTGACGGGACAAATGCCGTAAATGCTCCTGCATATTACGCGCTTCTTCCAATAAGCGTTTGTGGTGCTGCTCGCTTTTTTTGAGTTTTTTTTGCACAGCTTTGCGCTGAAGGATCTCCTGTTTCAGCTTTCGCAGTACCGCGCCATATCGCTGCGACAACCCTCGTGGATTAGCTTTCATATCGCCCTTTCCTGGGTGCCTAAAATTTACACTCATCAATCTAATAGGACTATAAGCCAGTTGCTTCCATGCATCTATGGGGTAATACCCTACCCGCCCTAAAATAGGGTTTCACCCCATAGAAGAAGGCTCAACCCTTAAGTAGTATAACTCCGAAACAGATAAGAGTAACCAAAAACGCTGTACCCAAAAAAAAGGATGTGTTCTATGAAAACAAACTATCAACGAATTCTTATGGTGTCTGCTATTGCTCTCCTGGCCGCCAGCATACCGGCACGCGCTTTCGAACCGGATGACCAGATCGAGTCATCCGCCAGAAATTCCTATGTGTTCAAAACCTTCCTCAAGGATGACGCGATTAAAACCCAGTCCAAGGATGGCGTTGTCACCTTGTCAGGAACCGTCAAGCATGAATCTCATAAAGACTTGGCCCTGCAAACCGTGGCTCATCTTCCAGGCGTCAAAAGTGTGGACAATCAGCTGGAATTCAAAGGGATAAGTCCCGGTGTGAACTCGGATGAGTTCCTCAGCATGAAAGTAATTCTTGCGATCTGGTTTAATCGAGAGTTGGGCGACAGCAAACCCCAGGTTGACGTGAAAAATGGGGTCGCCCTATTGCAAGGCGAGGTCAAGAACGAGAGCCAACTGGAACGGACCGCTGAATACGCCAGAGACGTCGAAGGCATCAAAGGCGTAATAAACGAGATGACAGTGGCTAGAATTACGGGGGAGCCAGCGAAAACAAGGCAAGAAAAAATCGATGACGCCTCCGTCACGGCCCAAGTCATGATGGCATTGCTGACTCATCGGTCCACAAGCTCCCTCAAGATTTCGGTCGCAACAAATGACGGGATCATCACCCTGGGCGGTGAGGCCCAAAACGCCGCGGAAAAGGATCTGGTCACAAAATTCGTGAGCGATATTTTTGGCGTGAAGGGTACCATCAACAACATGTCCATTAACGCTCCCAAAAGCAACTAACCTGTCAAAATCGCGCTGGCTGCTGGTGGGGAGGTTTACTGTGCGCCCCGCCGGCAATAGCTCGAAGAAAAGATCTTATGCTATACACGATCGCTATTGTACTGATAGTCCTGTGGGTACTCGGGTTGGTAAGCAGTTACACCATGGGAGGATTTATTCACACCCTGCTTGTCATTGCCATTGTCATGGCGCTGGTCAATCTCATTCAGGGACGAAAAATATTGTAACCGATATGAAAACTGGAGGTTTTTTATGAGACAAAATACAATTTTTGCGGTCCTGCTGATCGTGCTCGGCGTCGCATCCTTTACCTACCAGGGCATCACTTATAAAACCCGGGAAAAGGCAGTGGATCTGGGTTCTCTGCAAGTGACCACTGAAAAAACAAGAAATATCCCGATCCCCCCAATCGCTGGAGTGATCGCGCTAGCCGGCGGAGTTGCATTGCTGCTCAGAAACACCAAAGCAGCCTGAAGATAAAATGTGCGAATTTCAAATGCAAAAAAAAATATTGGTTCACGAGCTGTGTTTATACGGGTCTTCTTTTATTTCTGTTTGTTTCATTGAATGCAGGCTGCGCTTCTTTTCATAAAACAACGCCATCCAAAACGATACCGCAGGAATTTACATTTCCCAAAGATTTTTTGTGGGGCGCAGCCACATCCGCTCACCAGGTCGAAGGCAATAATACCAACAACGATTGGTGGGAGTGGGAACAAAGATATCCATTAAAAGAGCGTTCTGGCCGGGCAAGTGACCATTGGAATCGTTTTGAAAAAGATTTTAAGATCGCCTAAACTTTAGGACCGAGCCAGCGGAGAATCCGGGCTGAAGGCTTTGACCTCAAAAAGTTCATGCCTGAAGATATACGGATCGAGGCAACCCGGAAAATGAATGAATATTTTGCCGCACAACTCCCCAAAAATGAACACGCGGTCAAGCTCTGGTTCCGGGTGGTAGCCAGGGACAACCGGATCACGGCAGCTGAAAGGAGGCCTTATTTCATGGATCACTCGAGAACCACTACCAGCGAGTTTTTCCAGGTCCGATACACGGATTATGATGGCAAATGGCATATGTACTGGAAACGCGCATCCGGCAAGTGGTGGGCCGTATGTCCCTACCCACAAAATTAACTCCATTGACGACTGCCTAGCCGAACTCGAAGCCGCTCCCCGCCACTGCTCTCTGGGTTGAAATTTTACGGGGCTTTTACCCCCACCCCCCTTTAAAAATCCCTAGAGAGGCTTCCTGAATCAAAAATAAGCCCTTAATCCATGCCCTGAAATATTTATTTTGAACTTAGAAACGTTCGAAAAGTGTGAACACCCCTGTCGTAAACGCCCCTTCCATGAGAGACCCTATAAAAATCCAAAGCCCAGCCCAAAACCTGGGGCTATTTTGGCGCTAAAGCCACGGGTAACTTAAATATTTTGCGAAGGGGAAAGGTGTACAAACCATGAACAGCCCCCCTGATTTTGTCCAATACTATGAGGGCAACGTGTGTCATCAGGTGGTGAGCAGTTGTCAGGAAAAGGAGTGCAAATGAACGGAAGCAAATCGATTTTCAAGTGGGTTGCAAGGGTCTACATGGTTTGTGGACTCTACAATGACACCCGGAAAGTCAGTCTGGAAAGTCGTGTTGCTACCCCTTCTTTTTGTAAGTTCAATCGCCGCTTGCCAGTGTGGGCCTATACACGCTTCCGACTCCACTCCCTCGACATAGGGATTTTTCGGGATTGGAGTCGGAAGCAGGCCCTGGGTATAGGCAAGCGGCTGGAAGGGGGTAGTGTTGTTTGTAACTGATCGTGATCTTGAGATTGTAAAGATGTGTTTGGAGCAGAAGTTTATGACTTTGTTTCAGATTTCAAGAATGTTTTTTCCGGAGAGCCGGAATATCTTGCAGGTTCCGATGAAGCGGGTTCGGACGCTGGTGAAGGCTGACCTTTTGAAAGCCGTGACGCTGCGGGTAGACGCAAAGCGGCTGTATGTGGCCACTTCAAGGGGGGTGAGTCTTTTGAGGCAAAAGAATCTTTCGGGCGGTCTTGGGGCTTTGAAGGAGCTCAATGACAAGACCTGGGAGCATGACGCAACGGTAACTGATGTAAGAATCATCTTTGAAAAACTGCTCTATTTCAAGAATTGGACTCCGGAGCGGGTGCTCAAAAGCGCGAATGTGAGAAAGAAGGTGCCGGACGGCATTGTCTGGAATGAGGAGCACCGGTTTATGGTTGAAGTGGAATTGACTCTCAAAAATAAGCGCTATTACGAGCGCGCTTTTGATGACATGTGCATGAAGCATTATCCGGAAGGCAACATCCTCTACATTGCGGGCAAGGAGTCTGACAAAAACTGGCTGATGGAGCAAGCTGGTGGCTGGAAGCGGATTTATTTTACCACGATGGAGAAGCTTGAGCCTATGCACTTCGGAGTCCAGTTACTCAATTCTTACGGCCATAAAATTGAGCTTGAAAGACGCGTGCTCGGCGGGGTTCTCTTCTTCGATGCGCGTGAGAAGGAATATGATCCTCCTCCTGATGACGATGAAGACGTAGCCGGAACCTTTGAAGGTGAAGAGGAGCGCTGTAATTGCAACGAATGCATAAACTGAACGAAATGTTAACTGCGGAGGAAATAGCAAGGCGGCTCAAGGTGCGAAAAAATACGATCTATGCCTGGGTGACCCGCCGGGAGATCCCATTCGTGAAACTTCCCGGAAACACTACCCGGTTCCGATTGAGCACTATTGAGGCATGGCTGTCTAAAAGAGCCTCAAAGGGTAAATCGCTGTCTCGCGGTATCTATCTGGAAGACGAATTACGGCGGGCAGTATAAAACGGTTGCATTCTGGTTCTGCCGAGGGTATACTCTCAACAAGAATAAGTCTCAATAAATATTGAGATATAGTACAAAACGAGATATATCCATGCCAAACCAGTTTGTGCAAAATATCTTCAGTGATCGGTCCTCTCTGATACTCCGGAAGATCCTAGAGGATCCCGAGAAGAAATGGACGACCCTGGACTTTGTCCCTTTGGGTGTTTCAAAGGGGCTTGCCAGTATCGTTTTGGCACGTGCGGAGGCACAGGGATATGTGGAGCGGATTAGTAAAGGGCCTAAAAGTTACAGCCGGCTTATCCGGAAAGAAAAGCTTCTAAAAGATTGGCTGAATGCGTATTCTTTCGAGAAGAATCTTCAGACTTATTATTATTACCCCAAATCGGATTTTCTAAAAGTTTGCACCCGCTACTTGGAAAACAAAAAAGTTTCCTACGCCCTGACCCTTTTTAGCGCCAGCCGTTTGATCGAAATGTATGTTAAAGATGAACGCCAGTTTCTTTATCTCGATCTGGAGCGGAATCAATTCTTTCCCTTCCTTAAAGAAATGGAACTTCAAACAGGTCTCTTGAAACTCGTGACAGGGGGCAACCTTTGTTTTGCCATGCCCTTTTATCGGGGTTCTGTTTTCAGGGATTCAAAAGAATTAAAGGAGTACCGTGTCGTGTCAGACTTACAACTTTATTTGGACCTCATGGGATTTCTACCTGTCGGACCCGAAGAAGCTGAGCATCTTATTCCTTATTTCAAAAAGAAAGGAGCTACTTTTGCCTGATCTTGAAAAACTAGAAGCTGGATTTCTGGATACGCTGGCAGTCTTAAAGGACGTGCTGCCTGAGATCGTGGTCGTCGGCGGGTGGTGTCCGTATCTTTACGCCCATTATCTGTGGAAAAAGCCGATTCCAAAAATTCCCACAACAACAGACATCGATTTTGGCGTGCTTGAGACAGGCCCCAAACGTTTTGCGAAAACAGTTTATGAAAAACTCAAATCCGCCGGATATGCCTTGGAACGGATTTATGCTAATGAAGAGACCCCGGTCGAATTTATTTACAAGAAAAAAGCAGTGAAGCTGAAAGTTGAATTTATTACTTCCTTTGAAACCTCGGACGATACCTTAAATCACTTCCTTGGAAGCGAGCTGGCCTGTAATAGAATTGAAGCCTTTGAATTGCTTTTGAAACAGATGGCGACAATTCCGATTCAAATCAAAGATGCATTATTAAACGTAAGGATAGCCGCTCCTGAAATATTTTTTTATCACAAGGCCATTACCTTTGTCATGCGCTCCGCGAAATTTAAACGCGACAAAGATCTTTTCTATGCCTATTTTATTCTCAAATTCCATCCGGATAAAAAATCTCTTATCGCCTCCTTAACAGGCATAAAAAGAGACGAGTATTTCAAGGCCTTTCGGGAGAATATCCGGGAATACCTTTCCGATCTTTCTTCGCCCGGATATCTTATTTTGCGGCCTTTCCTGCGTGGCTGGATTGAAGAAGGAAGCATTAACGCCGACATACAAAGCACCTTTTCTGAAATTCTTGATCTTATCGGCTAGCCGAAAACAGCACGCACCCCCTTGGGATTTGTGCGGTACAAAAAAACTGCTACTTATTCCGCTACCTTTTTTTTGTAATTTTGACGATTTATAAAATTGTGTGACGATGCATGAAAAGAATTTAAGTTTTTTATTTAAAAACACTTGCGCCGCAACTCATTGTAGTTAAAATAGTTATGAATTGAGCGGGGAGCCGCGCTTGGGGTGCGTGTGGTCGTGGGTTCAAATCCCGCCGCCCCGACCATTGTTTTATAATAAAAATAAATGAGAGCAATGGCTGTTTGAGGCTTCGCCTCAAACTTGCCATCTTGACAATGATAAAGGGGCAGTCCCGTAGCGCAGCGAAGGGGCCGCCCCGATTCTTCCTATTCACAGCAAAAGGCCTACGAGCAAAAATTCGTAGGCCTTTTTTGTTTTTAGCAATTCGAACTTCAAATTTAACGAAAAAGGGCGATATTATATAAATAACTATAGATAAACTCGATGGGACAAAATATTTCTAACAAAACACAGGACTGGGTTCATTCTTCCTGGGCTTTCTTTGTTGAGCTTGGTGCTTTTTTGGTTTTTACCAAAACAGCCCTTGTATCCGCTTTTTTGCCTCCTTACAGGAGATCCATCACCCGCCTGCATATGGATGAAATCGGGGTTGGTTCGCTTCCGATTGTAACTTTGACAGGGATTTTTATGGGTTTGGTTCTCGCCCTGCAGAGTATTGTGGAACTCCGCAACCTTGGCGCGACCACTCTTATCGGCCGCCCCATTGGAACGACGGTCATTCGGGAGCTGGGTCCCGTGTTATCTTCCATGATGGTGGCAGCCCGGGCTGGTTCCGCGATTGCTGCAGAATTGGCTTCCATGATGATCGGGGAACAAATTGATGCGTTTCGGGCGGAAGGCAGCGATCCTGTCAAAAAATTAGTGGAGCCACGATTAGTGGCTTGCACGCTCATGATGCCGGTGTTGACCACTATTTGTGACGCCATTGCTTTTGTTGGAGCTTGGATTATTGCCTGCCAGGTGGTTCAAATCAGTTCTTTCTTCTTTTGGGACTCCGTTTTTGAAGTTTTGACCCCCGCTTTTATATGGGGCGGATTGATCAAATCCCTTACCTTTGGTTTTGTGATAGGAACAATGGCCTGTTACTCCGGAATGAAAACCACGGTTGGCTCTGCGGGAGTGGGCCAAGCGACGACACGTGCCGTTGTGATGGCCGCAATTTCTATTCTGGCTCTTGATTTTCTGTTAACAAAGCTTTTCACGGTCACGTGGTGGTAACATTTGTCAACTCCGATTATCCAGCTCAAGCATGTGACATTGCGCTACGGCCAGCTTGAAGTCGTTAAGGATATTAATTTAAACGTCAAGCGAGGCGAGACAAAAATTATCTTAGGCCCTTCAGGCGCCGGTAAGAGCACCATTTTAAAAGCGATTCTGGGACTTTTAAGACCCCTGTCGGGTGAAATCTTGATTGACGGGCAAGAAATTTCCAATCTTCCGGAAAGGGATTTGGTAAAGGTTAGGATTCGTATGGCGATGGTGTTCCAGCACGGGGCCTTGTTTGATTCCATGACCGTGGGCGAAAATGTAAGTTATCGTTTGCGGGAGCTCGGACTTGCCGATAAGGCCACTATCGAAGGCCGTGTTAAAGAAGTTCTCAAGTTTGTGGGTTTGCAAGATGCCGTGGGTCTCAAGCCCGCCGAACTTTCAGGCGGCATGAAAAAACGGGTTGCCATTGCCAGAGCGCTGGCTCCCGACCCCGAAATTTTTCTTTTTGATGAGCCCACCGTCGGCCTTGACCCCATTAACTTTTTTAATATCGAGCAATTGATTGTGAAGTTACAGAAAAAGAAAAAAGCAACCATAGTTATTGTCACACACGATGTGGATAGCGCGATGCATCTTGCGGATTCGATTGTCATGCTGCATGACCGAAAATTTATTTTTGAAGGCAGCCCGGCCGATCTGAAGCACCATCAGGACAAAAGAGTCCGTGCTTTTTTGGATCCGGCCAGTGTTTATTCATTTGATTAGGGAGAAAATACTTTTATGGGCCAATTTGATCAGGAAAAAGCTTGGAGTAATTTTCGGGTCGGTTTGATCGGTTTTATCGCTCTTTCCCTTCTAGTGATTGGCATTACTTTGGCCGGCGGGGATAAAGGGCTGTTGTTTCAGAAAACGGCGGGTCTTAAAGCCGAGC
>Ga0209726_10002333_pt1 | contig 28269 bp, 28 predicted proteins | sample Subgrocontami54m_FD_187453 | JGI IMG/M metagenome (GOLD analysis project Ga0209726, IMG submission 187453) | Subsurface groundwater microbial communities from S. Glens Falls, New York, USA - GMW46 contaminated, 5.4 m (SPAdes) (version 3) | ecosystem: Environmental > Aquatic > Deep subsurface >... | reverse complement strand
CGGCTGCTCGATCCCGCGAACGAATCCGTGACGCTCGCGACGCTGACACGTGCGGCTCATGTGGTGGGGCGACAGCTCAGGATGGAATTGGTCTGACGCAGGACGCCGGACGGCGGACGACTTGGCTCAGGACCGGGCCCTTGTGAGCGCGGCAATGCCCGGCAGCGTGCGCCCCTCCAGCCATTCGAGGAACGCGCCGCCGGCCGTTGAAACGTAGGTGAACTCTCCCGTTACGCCCGCTGCATTGAGCGCGGCGACCGTATCCCCACCGCCCGCCACCGAGATGAGCTTGCCGGCCTTGGTCTGGGCGGCCGCCGCGCGCGCCAGCGCAAACGTGCCCTCCCCGAACGGGGCGACCTCGAAGGCGCCGAGCGGGCCGTTCCACAGCAGCGTCCTGCAGCCGCCCACTAGCCCCGCGTAGTGCGCGACCGTCTTCGGCCCGACGTCGAGGATCATCTGGTCGGCGGGCGTCTCGAGCACGGGCACCACGCGCGAGGCCGCTCCAGCCTCGAGCTTCGCTGCCACCACCACGTCGCGCGGCAGCACCACCTCGCAGTGGCGCGCCTTGGCGGCATGCATGATCTCGAGGGCCGTCTTGGTGTGGTCGGGCTCGGCCAGCGACTTGCCGATGGCGACCCCCTCGGCGAGGAAGAACGTATTGGCCATGGCGCCGCCGACGATGAGCTTGTCGACCTTGGCCGCCAGATTGGTGAGCACCGCGATCTTGGTCGACACCTTGGCGCCGCCGATGACAGCGGCTGTGGGCCGCGCCGGTTTCTCCAGCACGCTCACCAGCGCGTGGATCTCCTCCATCAGCAGCGGGCCGGCATAGGACGGCAGCAGGCGCGTGATGGCATCGGTGGAGGCGTGCGCCCGATGCGCGGTGGAGAAGGCATCGCCGACGAAGATGTCGCCGAGCCTGGCCAGCGCCTCGGCGAACTCGGGATCGTTCTTCTCCTCGCCCTTGTGGAAGCGCAGGTTCTCCAGCACCGCCACATCGCCATCCTGCATCGCCGCGACGACCTTGGCGGCCGGCTCGCCGATGCAGTCGCCGGCGAAGGCAACCGGTTTGCCGATCAGCTGAGCCAGCTTGTCGGCGACCGGCTCGAGGCTGAACTGAGCATCGGGCCCGCCCTTCGGCCGTCCGAAATGCGAGATGACGACGACCTTGGCGCCGCGCCCGGCCAGGTCCAGCAGGCCCGGCACCAGCCGCTCGAGCCGCGTCGCGTCGCCGACCTTGCCGTCCTTCACCGGCACGTTGAGGTCGGCGCGCACCAGCACGCGCTTGCCCCTCACGTCCACGCCTGCCGTGGTCTTGAGCTTGTCGAGGTCCATCATCGAGATTGGGGCCTCCGTTGCGCGCGAGGAACTCTATCGCCGGCAGATCATGCCTCCATGCCCTGACCAAGGGGCGTCCAGCGATAGATGTCCGCCAGAGGTATGGAGAGGCCAAGCGCCGGCAGGGCAAGGGCATCTGCAAGGCTCATGAGGGTGCGCTGCCTCCAGGCGCTGTCGCGATCGTAAGCGTCGACCTCCACGGTCTTGAGCGATACCGTTACATAGTGCCGGCAATTCGCTACGCTGGCATAGACCTTGCGCCGCCAAGCCTGGTCTACCTTGGTATTGCTGCGTGAGAGCACCTCGAACAATACGAGCGCGTCGTCGGTCACGGGCAAGTCGGTGGCTGCCGCCTCCTTCACGAAGACATCCGGCTGCGGCAAGCTGCGGGGCGAGATGGGCACCCGCGTGCCCACGCCTGGCATGGGAAACCAGCTGGCACCGGTGCGCAACTTGTACGTCATCAGATAGGTTACAATGTTCGCGACGACCATCTGATGGTGCTCAACTGGCGATGGGTTCATGATCGCCACCCCTTCGATCAGCTCCCAGCGCTCCTCGTCCGGCCGCGTCTCGGTGAAGGCGAGGAACTCCTCGATCGTCAGTTGCTGCTCTGGCGCGAGCTTTGCACGTGCGGTCATTGGGTTTTTGAGCTTGTCGAAATCCATCATCGACTTAGCAGCTTGCGGGCCGCGTCGGCAACCTTGGCCGGCGTGATGCCGAAGTGCTCGTAGAGCTTGGGCGCGGGCGCGGAGGCGCCGAAGCCCTCCATGCCGATGAAGACGCCGCCCTCGCCGAGCCACCGCTCCCAGCCGAATTCGATGGCCGCTTCGACGGCCACGCGCGGTGCAGACCCCAGCACCGCCTCGCGATAGGCAACGGGCTGCGCAGCGAACAGTTGCCAGCACGGCATCGACACCACGGCCGCCTCGATGCCGTCCTTGCCCAGCTGCTCGCGCGCCTCCATGGCCACGCCCACCTCCGAGCCGGTCGCCAGGATGGTCACGTCTCGCGTCTTGCCGGCCGTCTCCGCCAGCACGTAGGCGCCCCTGGCGCACAGGTTCTCGGCGCCACCCGACCTAAACGCTGGCACGGCCTGCCGCGTCAACGCCAGGATCGAGGGTGTGGCACTCGACCTGAGGGCCAGCTCCCAGCATTCGGCGGTTTCGATCGGGTCGGCCGGGCGGAACACATTGAGGTTCGGCATGGCGCGCAGGGCGGCCAGATGCTCGATCGGCTGGTGCGTCGGCCCGTCCTCCCCGAGACCGATCGAGTCGTGCGTCATCACGTAGACCACGCGCTGGCCCATGATGGCGGAGAGACGGATCGCCGGCCGGCAGTAGTCGGTGAAGACCAGGAAGGTGCCGCCATAGGGCACGATGCCGCCGTGCAGCGCGAGGCCGTTCATGGCCGCCGCCATGGCATGCTCGCGCACGCCGTAGTGGATGTAGTTGCCGCCGTAGGCCCGCGCCGCGACCGCCGTGTGCTGCTTGGTGCGGGTGCCGTTGGAGCCGGTGAGATCGGCCGAGCCGCCGATCAGGCACGGCAGCGCCGGAACGAGCTTCTCCAGCACCCTCTGCGAGGCGACGCGGGTGGCAAGCTTGGGCGGCGCGGCGGCGAACTCGGCCTTGATCTCCGCCACAGCCGCCGCCAGTGCCTTCAGGGCAGATGCGTCCATGGGATCGCCGAGCATCACGCGCTTGGCCGCATCGAGCTTGGCGGCGCGCTGCTCCCAGGCCTTGCGCTGCACGCTCCCCCGCGCGCCCGCAGCCCGCCACGCGGCCAGCACATCCGGCGGCACCTCGAAGGCCGCATGCGCCCACCCGAGCTTGCCGCGCGCGCCCGCAATCTCGTCGGCGCCCAACGGCTCGCCGTGCGTGGACGCCTTCCCCTGTTTGGTCGGCGCGCCATAACCGATGATGGTCTTGCAGGCGATCAGGCTCGGCTTGTCGGAGCGGCGCCCGCGCTCGATTGCCGTCGCAATCGCCGCCGGGTCATGGCCGTCGACCCACACCGTGCTCCAGCCCGCCGCCTGGAAGCGTGCGAGCTGATCGTCTGAGACGGCGAGCGACGTGAGCCCGTCGATGGAGATCGAGTTGTCGTCGAACAGGACGATCAGCTTGTTGAGCTCGAGATGGCCGGCAAGCGAGATCGCCTCGTGGCTGAGGCCCTCCATCAGGCAGCCGTCGCCGGCAATCACATAGGTGAAGTGATCGACAATCGTATCGCCGAGGCGCGCGTTGATCAGCCGCTCGGCCAGCGCCATGCCGACCGCATTGGCGAGGCCCTGGCCCAAGGGGCCGGTAGTGGTCTCGATGCCGGGCACGTGGCCGAACTCGGGATGGCCCGGCGTCTTGGAGCCGAGCTGACGAAAGTTCTTGATCTCCTCCATCGTCATGCCGGCATAGCCGGCAAGGTGCAGGAGCGCGTAGAGCAGCATGGAGCCGTGGCCGGCCGAGAGCACGAAGCGGTCGCGGTCCGGCCAATTGGGGGCCGAGGCGTCGAATTTCAGGAAGCGGGTGAACAGCACGGTCGCCACATCCGCCATGCCCATCGGCATGCCGGGGTGGCCGGATTTCGCCTTCTCCACCGCGTCCATGGCGAGCGCGCGGACGGCGTTGGCCATGTCCTTGTGCGCCACTGCACGCTCCTCGCTCATTCTCACCGCCGGATTTGCCATGCCCGCCCCCGCAATTGCGGACGCAGCATTAGCCGGGCGAGGCTCTGGCGTCCACCTTACATGGGTTGTCATCCCGGGCTTTATGCCCGGGATCCAGGGCGCAGCAGCTTCCTTGCGGCGGGGTTCGGCCGCGAACTCGACAGTATGGTAGGTGCGGCCCACTGGATCGCGGGGACAAGCCCCGCGATGACAGCCTACCTATCGACTTGATCGGCTCGTAGGTGCTCCAGTCGAAGGTGCCCTGGCCGCGCTCGTCCACCCTCCGCCGCGCGGCACGTCGTCGTCGATGGCGTTGAGGACTTCGGGACGGTTCAGCGTGATGCGGGCAATGCGGCCGTCGCGCTCGTAGAGCACCTTGCCCATGGCCGCAGCTCCTCCAGTTCGCGGTGAGCGGGGAGCTTAGCGGCGCGCATACGAACGCGCACGGCCCCGTCTCGGGGCATGCTCACGCGCGCCATGGGCCGTGCAGGACAGGAGAGACCCCAAGCCGGCCGAATCAGTTGCCCGGGCGATGCTCGCCGACCGCTTCTTCCACGCGCGACTGGATCGCCTGCACGGTCTCGTCGGCCAGCGACTTGCTGAGCTTGGTCATCTGCTCCGATCTGGACTGATAGTCCGCGCACGCGTTCTGGAAGAACTCGGTATAGACGCCGTACATCTCCTGCACGGACTTGCAGGACGCCAGCTGCTTGGGCATGGCGAGGTCTTCCTTGAGCCGACGGTTGAGGAACGCGGCCCAGTTCTTGTTCAGGGTCGCGATGCCGTCATAGACCTTGCCGTTCATCTGGGCCATCGCCGCAAGCGCAGGCCGATTGAGCTCCATGATGGCCTCGAAGCCGAAAGGCAGCATCATGGGCGGAAAGCCTGTCTCGGCCCGCCCGTTGGTGGACTTGTCAGACATGCACTCTCTCCTCCGCTGCTAGGGCGCCCCCAATTCGACTCTACGACTGCGACACGCAAGTGCCACGCTTTTTCAAATCACAATTGCCTGATTATGGGGCAGCAAAGAGAGAAAATTGTGGATAACTCGCAAATGGCCGTGCCGAGCATAAGCGCCGTGGGGAGTCGCGGTCAGACCGGAGGGTCCCCGGCAAGGAACTCGGCGAGCTCGGCGCGCGTCGGCAAACCCGCGCGAGAGCCCAGCCGCGCGCACTTGAGCGCTGCCACGGCCGCTGCAATGCGCCCGCAGTCCGCTATAGGACGCCCCTCGGCCAGCATCAGGGCAAAGGCGCCGTGGAAGGCATCGCCGGCACCCGTCGTATCGGTGACGCTCGCGCTCGCGGCCGGCACGTGGCCCCCGTCGCCGCGCTCGCGCCAGAGATAGCCCTCGCGCCCGAGCGTCACCCCGGCATGCCTGGGCCCCAGCGACAGCACGTGCTCGAGCCGCTCTTGGTCGGTGCCGCGGGGCACAAACTCGCGCAGAGCCGGGGCGCAGAAGATCGCATAGTCCGCGAGCTTGAGCACGCCGGAGAGGGCCTCGCGCGCACCCAAATCGACGTCGAGGATGGTCGGCACCTTCTCCTTGCGCGCCCTGCCGAACACGGCCCGCAGGCCCTCGAGCCAGCGCACGTCGCCCAGCACCGCATCCGCTTCCTTGACGCGCTCGAGCGGCAGCCAGCTGGTGCCCGAAGGCATGCTCGCGTCGCGCTGGCCGACGATCAGCCGCTCGCCCTTGCCGTCGACGATGATGGCGGACGTGGAGGAGCGCACCCCGTCGAAGCCCTGCACACAGCGCACATCCACGCGCTCCGCCTTCAACCCGGCGCGGATGGCGTTGCCGGCATTGTCGTCGCCGGTCCGGCTCCACAGCTCGGCCTTGCCGCCGAGCCTGGCAATGGCGACGGCGGCGTTGGCGGCCATGCCTCCGCCCGACTCGACATGTTCGAGCGCGCGCACCTTGGTCGGCTCCGGCGGAAACGCCTCGATCCGGTAGATGCGGTCGAGGGCCGCGTGTCCCACGCAGATGATGCGCTTGGCCGATGCCATTGCCTCGCCCGGCCTCTAAAGCCCAGGGTCCCTTGCCAACCTAGCTGTCGCGGCCGCAACGATACTCCGTGCCACGCTGCGCGCAAAGCCGCGACAAGCCGGGGTCGTGACACATTTTCAGGTAGGCCAGCCTTCTGCTCCTCTTTGCGGTCGGCACGCTGCGCGATTGGGAACAAGGTTACGGACCCCGACCAGGCTGCGCGCTCCTATTTGCAGATCATCGCGCGCAACCCCGCCGCGGCCCGCAAAGCGCTAGAGCCCGCGTGACTATTCTACTTGGCTGGACCGAAAAGGCGCTGTCGCTAGCGTTTGCCTCGGCGCCGGCTACTGGACCTTTCGCAGCTACGAAGACAGCTCTTTACGGCTTGATCGCGTTTTGTGGAACACGCTTTTGTTGTGCACCCTCGGCTGCAACCAGGAAAGTCGGAGCATTCGATGCCGTGGCAGATCTTCTCACAGGAGCCGTTCTGAGCATTCGCAACGTTTATCCCTGCCAGCACAGAACAAGACAAAATCGCTATCGTCGCAAGAACGGTAACACGCGCGGTCATAGCTCTAGCCTCCAAAGTGCGTCCCGCCCTCCCCACTTACAGCATCCCGAGCACACTTGCGAGTGCGACTACACAACCCGGGCACGTGCAATATGCAGGCACGACTGATCCAAAAGCCCCCAGCGCGCGTAGATTTTTGCTCAACCGCTCGACGATCAGCTATGGTCCCCCTCTCAGTCACCATGTGGGCCGGCGCACGGCCCTCGGCCAGGGCTTCTGCGTCATGGCGGACCTGTTGCGGCGCGTGGCGGAGCAGGCCGACCCTGCGGCTTTCCGCGAGCTTTTTCAGACATATGGACCGCGCGTGAAGGCCTACATGATGCGCCAGGGCGCCGACCCGGCAACGGCCGAGGACCTGGCCCAGGAGACGCTGTTGACGGTGTGGCGCCGGGCCTCCCTCTACGTCGCGGACAAGGGCAGCGTGGCGACCTGGATCTTTGCCATTGCCCGCAACATGCGCATCGACCGCCTGCGCCGGGAGATGCCCTGGCAGGAGCTGCCCGAGGGCCGGCTGGACCAGGCTTCGAGCGAGGCTCTGCCCGACGAGCTCGTGTCGGAAAGGGAGCGGCAGGCGCGGGTGCGGGCTGCGCTGGCGACGCTCCCGCCCGAGCAGCACGAGGTGGTGGCGCTTGCCTATCTCGAAGGCTTGTCGCACGGCGAGATCGCGGCCCGCCTGCGACTGCCGCTCGGCACGGTGAAATCGCGCATGCGAATCGCTTATCGGAAGATCCGCGCGGGGCTCGAGGATCTGAAATGACCATCACGCACCACCTCGACGACGCCACTTTGATGAGCTTCGCCGCCGGCGCGCTGCCCGGTGCGCTGGCCGCGGTGGCCGCCGCCCATGTCGCCATGTGCGGCCGCTGCCGGGCCGAGATGGCGGACTTGGAGCGCGTGGGCGCGGCGTTGCTGGCCAACCTGGCTCCCGTGCCGCTCGGGCACCCTGAGCGGGCCCAGCCGCTGCCTTCTGGCGCGCTTGACCTCCCGCATCGCCGCGCAGACGCGGACGCGCCCGAAGGGGAGATCCCGAAGCCCGTCGCGCGGCTTATCCAGGGCGGGCTCGACGCGGTCGCCTGGCGGTGGTTGGGTCCCGGCGTGTGGGATCATCCGCTGCAGGTGGGGACCGGCAAGCTGCGGCTGCTGAAGGTGGCGCCGGGCCGCAATGTGCCCGAGCACGGCCACGGCGGCACGGAACTGACGCTCGTGCTGCGCGGCGCGTTCCGCGACGAGAGCGGCCGGTATGCTCGAGGCGACGTTTCCGAGCTCGACGAGACGCTGGTGCATCAGCCGATGACCGACGCCGGCGGCGACTGCATCTGCCTGATTGCCAGCGAGGGGCCGGAGCAGTTCCGCGGGCTCGTCGCCCGCCAGTGGCAGCGCTTGCGCCGCATTTAGGGTCCCTCGGTCATGGCCGCACGGTGGCGCACGGCATGGATCACGGGGGCCAGCAGCGGCATCGGCGAGGCTGTGGCCATCGCGTTCGCCCGGCGCGGCGTCAAGGTGGCGGCCTCGGCGCGTTCGGCGGACAAACTGGCCGAGCTCGCACGCGCTCACCCCGGCATCGCCCCCCTTCCCCTCGACGTGCTGGACTTGGGAGCGATGCAGGAAGCGGCGCGCAGCATCGCCGGAACGCTGGGGCCCATCGACCTCGCCCTGTTCGGCGCCGGCGTCTGGGAGCCGATGACGGCGCGGACTTTCTCCGCCGCCAAGGCGGCACACTCCATGGCCGTCAACTATCAGGGCATCGCCAACGGCATCGAGGCGGTGCTGCCCGCGATGTTGGAGCGCGGCCAGGGCCACATCGCGCTCGTGGCCTCGATCGCCGGCTACCGCGGCCTGCCGCGGGCCGCCGCCTACGGGCCGACCAAGGCCGCGGTGATCAATCTGGCCGAAGGGCTGCGCAACGACCTGGCCGCCCGCGGCGTCGCCATCAGCGTCATCAACCCCGGCTACGTCGCCACGCCGATGACCGCGGGCAACAAGTTCCCCCTGCCCTTCATCGTCCCGGTGGAGGTCGCGGCGCGGAAGATCATCCGCGGCCTGGAGCGGCGCAAGTTCGAGATCGCCTTCCCCTGGCAGCTGGTGGCGCTGATGAAGCTCGGGAGGCTGATGCCGAACCGCATGTTCTTCTGGTATTCGCGGACGTTTCTCGCACCGCCTCTCAAGAAGTAGCGCGTAACGCAACCACGTCCCCCTGTAGCCCAGCGCGCCGCACCATCACCCGCTGAAATACCTGGGGACCGTAAGCAAGACTTCACCGCACGCTCGTCACTTACGTGAAGGCCTTTCCTTGCGTAATGTTTAACCCTGATCGATAAAGCATGGGAATTTTCAGGGTATCCCCACTCTCGGTGAGGATACCAGCCTCCTTTAACGACGTAATTAGGCGATCCAGCTCTGCCCCTCGCTTGCCAAACAATGCGCCAAGGCTCTTCGTATTGTGCTCGGCTTTTCCATCCTTCAATTGACTAATAACTTTGGCAATTTCACCCATCTCCGCTATCAGCGTGTCATTCACGCGCTTTTCGCTGAGGCGGTCAAGCGCCAGTTTTAAGGACTCCGGCTCCATGAGCATAGATCGCCGTTTAGGTTGCTTGACCGCGCGCTGCTCTTTAGCGATTTGCGCCTCCTTTGCCAAGTTTATCAAATCAATCAAATTTCGCGGAGCCCGAATTCCGTTACCATCCTCAATTCGTGTCAAAATCCAATTCCAAGTAGTTGGGCGCCGGTCGCCAGCATCGACTTGATCTGGAAAAATCTTGCCAAAAAGGGTATCATTGCTTGTCCGCTTGTCTACACCCAATTGAGCCATTAGGCTGTCATTTTGGCGAATGCGTGCGCAAAGAAGCGAGTGAAGATCATCTGGCGTCCATTCGATCGATACGCTCTTCGCTTCAAGGTGAGTAAGATTCACAAAGCCTCCTTGAGCGATCTTCCTAAACAAATCTTGCCGAAAGAACAACTTCAGTTTGATGCGTGAGAGGGATTGAAGATCCAGGTATGTTCGACACAGCCCCCTTAATGCCGGGACCTCGACATCAGGGTGAGCAGCAAACGACTCGTCAAGACGATCAAAGAGCACCCACATCTTCTTGCCCTTGCCGTCCAAGAAGGCATCAATCTGGCTTAATAGGGTTTCAATCTTTTCCTCAACGTCCTGGATTCCCGTCGGGGTAGCGCCAAACTCAATTTTGGCAGATATTCCCTTATTCTTGTATTGAAATTCAGCCTTCTTTAGAAAATCGCGCATCCTCTGCCAAAGAGCTGACACAGTACCTTCCGGAGCTCGCAGCCCATTCATTTCCAGAACCGATATGAGCTCTGCCAAGGTGCCGCGCGCATCGCCCTTATATTGGTCACAGAGGAAGTTTGCCGCAATAACGAGTATGTATACCTTCCACATCCCGATAAATGCGCGCTCGTCTTTCCTGTCGAGTTCCACAAGACGCCTGAAAATCGGCGCGCCAGACTCGTTGAACGCAGGGACGATGTGCATGTTTTGCGCGTCGAGCGTTGGCTGCGCCGGCTCACGCAGGACTCTGTATATCGCACTCTTTCCCGCCCCTTTTTCTCCTTTGACGATATCGTATTTGTCGGAGGCAACATCAAGGAAGAGCTGCGTCTTGACAAAATAGTGGCTCAGACGCTGGTCAAATTCAGCCACCGAGTTGCCGAGGTCGAGATTCCTCAACAAGTCTAATGGTGTATCCATGAGTGCGATCTCCGGAGCGGAGGTTGCCGCGCGACGTAAGCATGTTGCTACAGCGAATGCGGCTCGCCTCCGAGATCCGCTCTACCATTCAAACGGATATCGGCCGTCGTGTCTACCAGCGCTTATCCCTTCACCACCCGATCGATCGCCATCAGCTCGCGCATCAGGCCCTCGAACGCCGCAAGCGGCACCATGTTGGGGCCGTCGGATGGAGCGCGGTCGGGGTCCTGATGCGTCTCGATGAAGAGGCCGGCCACCCCCACGGCCACCGCCGCCCGCGCCAGCACCGGCACGAACCTGCGGTCGCCGCCCGAGGCGGTGCCCTGCCCGCCAGGCTGCTGCACGGCGTGCGTGGCATCGAAGATCACGGGCGCGCCGATCTCGGCCATGATCGGGAGTGAGCGCATGTCGACCACCAGCGTGTTGTAGCCGAACGAGGCGCCGCGCTCGGTCACCAGCACGTTCGGGTTGCCGCTGCCCGTGATCTTGGCCACCACGTTCTTCATGTCCCAGGGGGCGAGGAACTGCCCCTTCTTCACTTTCACGGCGCGGCCGGTCTTGGCGGCGGCGATCAGCAGGTCGGTCTGCCGGCACAGGAAGGCTGGGATCTGCAGCACGTCGACCACCTCGGCGACGCGCGCGCACTGTTGCGCCTCGTGCACGTCGGTGACGACGGGAAGCTTCAGCTTCTCCCGGATCTCGGCGAACACCGCGAGCGCATCGTCGAGGCCAATGCCGCGCTTGGCGCCGAGCGAGGTGCGGTTGGCCTTGTCGAACGAGGTCTTGTAGACGAGGCCGATGCCGAGCCTCGCCGCGATCTCCTTCAGCGCGGAGGCCATCTCCAGCGCGTGCGCACGGCTCTCCATCTGGCAGGGGCCGGCAAACACGGCGATCGGCCGATCGTTGGCGAACGTAACGTCGCCAACGGTGACCGCCGCGTTGGGCTTCACCGAGTCGCTCATGCGCGGTTTATAGCACGCCGCCCTGCGCCGCAGGCGAGCCTATGGTCGCGCCGTCTGGACAAAGTCTCGCGGCTATTTCGCCGGGATGGCGAGCGGCTGACCCTTCGGCACGACGTAGACGGCGATGACCTTGGCCGGCTTGCCGCCGCCCGTCTTGGCGTCGTGAATCGTGTTTGCCGGCACCTGATAGGAGTCGCCTGCCTTCAACGCCTTCTCCGGCTGGCCATCGATCATGAGGATCAGCTCGCCTTCCGCTACCGTTCCTTCCTCGGGTCCGGGATGCGTATGGCGTCCGACGTTGACGCCGGCCGCGAGCTCCGCCATGCCCAGGATCACCTCGAAGTTGGTGCCTGGAACTTCGACCTTCTGCAAGATCGTTCGTTTGATCGGTGGCGTCGGCTGCTGCGCATTGAGCGCGCCAACCAGCCCAAAGAGCATCAGCACCGTGCCGACGATCGCTTTCCTGAGCATGTCTCACTCCCCGAGTTGCAGTCGTTTTCGATTTCCCCGCGCACCCGATCCAGGCGGCGCGGTCGCCCGCTGCTATGGCGTTTCGCCGCCAAGTCGACCCTCGCGCCGCATCTGATCCCACCATGCCGAGGAGCCGAACGGCATCTTGTCCGCGTTGTGCTGGACGTATCCGTTGCCGCGTCTTGGCGCCGCGTAGCCGTTGGAATTGCTGACGCCGTCGTCCTGAGCGTTCCTCTTGGGGTAGTGCCTTTGCTTCTCTGTCCGCGTCTGCGCGCCGGCGGGACCCGCGACAAGGAGAACGGCGGCAAGCACTGCAGCAATCTTCCACATCTCATTTTGCCTTTCGACCCGCCCGAGCCGAGCTCGGTTCGGGACCGCCACTTCCAACCTACCCTCTCGCGGTGCCCTGTGGCTTCAAAAATAGGCGATCAGCCGACCGCAGGCCGCCACCGCGATCCGGATCAGGAGCGAGCCTTGCCGGCGCAAGATGTGCGCTCGCAGCTCCGAGCGCAAGGCTGTGCGCTCAGCGCTTCGGCCCCTTGCGCATCGGCTTGGCGCCTTTGCCCGCCGTGGTCGCGTAGCGCGGCAAATGATCGCTCACCTCGAACCACGTCACCTGCTCGGTGACGTGCGCGTGTCCCGTCGGCGGCCACTGCTCGGGGTTGGCGAGCGTGCCGTGGAAGAGATGCACCTCGCCCGGCCAGCGCGTGCCGGCGTAAGCCATCGGCGAGCCGCAGTTGGTGCAGAAGTAGCGCTTAACGCCCGGCGAGGATTCGTAATAGGTGGGCTCGCCCTTGAGATAGCTGAACTGCTCCAGCCTGACCCCGACATAAGTCGCCACCGCCGACGAGACCGCGCGCCGGCAGCTCTCGCAGTGGCAGTGCATCACCCATTTGGGCTCGCCGGTGAATTCGTATTCGACGGCCCGGCACTGGCAGTGCCCCTTTGTCGTCGTGGTGCCTTTGGCGCCCGTGCCTTTGCTGGTGGCGGCGCCCTTGCTGGTGGTGGCTTTGGCGGTGGTGGCCATTGGCGTTTTCCTGCGTTCGAATGGGCAGCGGATCGAGCTTGCCACACTCTATCCGCCATCCCGGCCTCGACGCCAGCCACAGGCCGCCAGGCTCGTTACCGCCGGCCCGGCGACCCGTCCCCGCACGCACGATGGCACGGTGGGCACGCTCCCTTACCCGGGGGCTGTTGGCGGATAGTTGTGCGGATTGTGCGAAAAGGCCTGTATTCTTGGGCCTAAATCTGTGCTAGGCGGCTTTCTGTCATTGCAGGAGAGGGAACGCTCATGGCCGCCAACACCAGCTCGTCCGCCGCGCCGGTCAAGGTCGAGACCGTTACGCTGCGCCAGATCGCCGAGACCCTGTCTGAATCGCATGAGCTGCCCAAGAAGCAGGTCATGTCCATGCTCGAAGACATGGTCGAGACGGTCACCAAGCACCTCAAGCGGGGTGCGCGCATCCGCATCGGCGGGCTCGGCATCCTGCAGGTGCGCAAGCGTCAGGCACGCATGGGCCGCAACCCGGCGACCGGCGAGGCGATCAAGATCAAGGCCAGCAAGAAGGTGGCCTTCCGCGCCGCCAAGGAGCTGAAGGAAAGGGTCGTCTGACCGGCGCTGCCGGCCAGATTGCGCCCACCCAATGCGACCCCGACTCCGTTCGGGGCCGCCAGTCTTTCGACGACCCCGCACGCTCACTCCACGTAGTCCGGCTCCTTGCGGTCGAGGATGCGCTTGAGCGCATCGAAGTGCCGCTCGGCGGGCGTGGGGCCGTCGTAGAACTTGGCGCCGCCGATGTCGCGCAGCGTCTTCTGCACCACCGGCCCGGGCAGCTGCTTCAGGCGCTGGCCGGTCCACATGGCGTAGATCTGCACCTGCGCCGCGCGCTCGATGTAGTAGAGCCGGTCGTAGGCCTGCGCCACCGAGGCGCCCACAGTGGTGACGCCGTGGTTGGCCATGAACAGGATGCCCTTGTCGCCGAGAATTTTGGCGAGGCGCTCGCCCTCCGCGGTCTCGAACGCGGGCCCCGTGTAGGTGTCGTCGTAGGCGATGTCGTCGATCATGCCGACCTCGGTCTGGCCGATCTCCTTGATGCGGGGGTCCTCCAGGCGGGTGAGCGCACTGGCGAACGGCATGTGCGTGTGGAACACGGCGGCCGCCGTCTTCGGCAGCGCCTTGTGGATGGGGGCGTGGATGCAATAGCAGGAGCGCTCGACGTCACCGGCGCCGCGCTTGACCTTGCCGTCGTCGACGCCGACCTCCATGAAGGTGGAGGCCTTCACCTCCGACCAGTGCAGCCCGAACGGGATCTGGTAGTAGCGGTCGGGCTTGCCGGGAACGGAGAGCGTGAGGTGGTTGAAGATGCCCTCGTGGAAGCCGTGCATGACGGCCAGTCGGTGCGCGGCGGCGAGATCGATGCGGGCCTGCCACTCCGCAGCCGAGCACTCCTGGCGGCTGATCGGCGAAACCTTGAGCTGCATGGGACGTCCTCCTGGGCTGATCCACTGTGGGCTTGTCACAATCTAGCAGGCGCCGGGCGGGCAATGAAGGCGTGCCGCGGCCGGCGACTAACCCCAAATAGCGGGTCAGGGTACGAGTTTGCCTTCCGGTGTGCGGTGGAGAGACCGGCTGACAATGCGCACGATCTCGCGCGGATCGCCGTTGTGATGAACCGGATCACTCCCCGATAGGTCAGACAAGTAGGCGGGCAGAACATACGGCTCGTGCACCATGATCAGCACTCGGTTCTTGCGGCGGGTCGGGCCGCCGAAATACTTTGCGCCTATAGCCAAGCCCAACTCGAAGGGCATGTTGAAGCGCGGAAGGGCGTTGGCGCCCAGCTCCACTCGCGACAGATCATGGATCGAGCGCGGGCATTCGCCCACAAGCTTCTTCAACTTGTCAAAGCGGATATTGCCGCCGTCGTCGTCCTCGAGCGCGCAGCGCACGTTGTAGCCGCATGCCGCAACCGTGAAGACCAGCGCCTCGAAGCAGGGCTTGTAATCCGCGTCAAACGGGCAGTTGATGAAAACGTTAGACTTTCTCAAGAATCCCGAACCGCCTGTAATAGTTGCGGACCGCATTGCGGATCGCCTCCGCCTCCCCACCCTTCAACTTGAAGACTGGGGTGGCTATCTTCACGCGGCTGAACTCGCCGCGATTGGCGCCCCGACCGCGCTTCTTGGCCACCGAACCTTGGTTCTTCTTGATAGCTTTGCTCATGTGCAATCCTAACAGGCTGCTTGCTGCACGTGAAGGACCAGCACGCCGCGGCGGCAAAGATTGTTCTCTGACCGTTCACCCCGCCCCACTATTCGGTTGATGCCTGGCGGGCTTTCCTCCCTATGAAGGTGGCACCAGCCACATCAGCCACATCGAAATCACAATTCCGGTCTCATGGCTTCAACCCTAGGCAACATCCTCCGCCTCGCGCGCGCCGGCTTCGTGCTGGCGCAGCATGGCGTGCGCTTTGTGCCGGCGGGGACCAAGGCGCCGCTGATCCTGCATCTGGCCCGCGCCGCTACCCTGCCGGTCCGTGCGCTGACCTGGCCGTTTCGCCGGGCCGAGCCGAAGGAGCGGCGCGTTGCCGGCGCGCTGACCAGCCTCGGCCCCAGCTACATCAAGCTCGGGCAGTTCCTCGCCACCCGCGCCGACCTGATCGGGCCGGAGCTCGCCGGCGACCTGCGCCACCTGCAGGACAGGCTGGCGCCGTTCTCGATGCGAGAAGCGCGCAAGGCGGTGGAGGAGGCGCTCGGCGGGCGTCTGGAGGACCACTTCGCCGAGTTCGGGCCGCCGGTCGCGGCGGCCTCCATCGCCCAGGTGCACAAGGCGGTGGTGGCCGAAGGCGGCGTGCGCCGCGTCATGGCGGTGAAGATCCTGCGCCCCGGCATCGAGCGGCGCTTCCGCCGCGACCTCGACAGCTACTTCTTCGCCGCGCGCCAGATCGAGCGCTTGCATCCGCCCTCGCGGCGGCTGCGCCCCGTAGCCGTCGTGGATACGCTGGCGCACTCGGTCGAGATCGAGATGGACATGCGGCTCGAAGCCGCCGCCATCTCCGAGATGGCCGACAACATCGCCCGCGATACGACGCCGGAGGCGGGCGGCTTCGGCGTGCCCAGCGTCGACTGGCGGCGCACCCAGCGCCGCGTGCTGACGCTGGAGTGGATCGACGGCATCCCCATCTCCGACCACGCCGCTTTGCGCGCCGCCGGCTGCGATCTGAAGGCGCTGGGCCTCACCATCCTGCGCGCATTCCTGCGCCACGCCCTGCGCGACGGCTTCTTCCACGCCGACATGCACCAGGGCAATCTGTTCGTCGACAAGACCGGCAAGGTCGTCGCCGTCGATTTCGGCATCATGGGCCGGCTGGGGCCAAAGGAGCGCCGCTTCCTGGCCGAGATCCTGCACGGCCTCATCACGCGGGACTACCGCCGCACCGCCGCCATCCACTTCGAGGCCGGCTACGTGCCGCCGCACCAGTCCGTCGAGCTGTTCGCGCAAGCCATGCGCGCCATCGGCGAGCCGATCCATGGCCGCACGGCGCAGGAGATCTCGATGGCCGACCTGCTGGGCCAGCTGTTTGCCTACACCGAGGTGTTCGACATGCAGACGCGGCCCGAGCTGCTGCTGCTGCAGAAGACCATGGTGGTGGTGGAGGGCGTGGCGCGCTCGCTCGACCCCGAGCTCAACATCTGGAGCGCCGCGGAGCCGATCGCCAAGGAGTGGATCGAGGCCAACTATGGCGTCGCCGGGCGCCTGCGCGAGGCGGGCGAGGGCGCCGAGGTTCTGGGCAAGGTGATGGCCGAGGTGCCGCGCCTGCTGGAGCAGGCCGAGCGCACGGCACTCGCCCTGGCCGACATGGCCCGCGGCGGCCTGCGCCTCGACGACGATACGGTGCAGCGCCTCGCCGCCGCGCAGGCGCGCCAGGGCCGCTGGACACGGGCGGCGCTGTGGGTCGGCGCGCTGGCGCTGGCGGCGATTGCCGTTTGGCTGATTTTGCTGGTTGGCTGATCGCTGGCGAGCCTCGATACTCCCCCAGCCAACGCAGGAGCTCATCATGATCACGCGTCAGCTCGGCTCCGATGGCCCGCGCGTCTCCGCGCTGGGCCTCGGCTGCATGGCCATGTCCGGCGTCTATGGACCGGCCGACCGCGCCGAGAGCATCGCCACCATCCATGCCGCGCTCGATGCCGGCATCACGCTCCTCGACACCGGCGATTTCTACGGCATGGGCCACAACGAGCTGCTGATCCGCGAGGCGCTCGCCGGGCGCAAGCGCGAAGAGGTGCAGATCAGCGTCAAGTTCGGCGCCCTGCGCGGGCCCGACGGGTCGTGGAACGGCTACGATGCGCGGCCGGCAGCGGTGAAGAATTTCCTGGCCTACACCCTGCAGCGCCTCGGCACCGACTACGTCGACATCTACCGCCCCGCGCGTCTCGATCCAGCCGTGCCGATCGAGGACACGGTGGGCGCCATCGCCGACCTGGTGAGGGCCGGCCACGTGCGCTATATCGGCCTCTCCGAGGTGGGCGCCGAGACGCTGCGCCGGGCGCACGCCGTGCACGCGATCGTCGACCTGCAGATCGAGTACTCGCTGATCTCGCGGGGCATCGAGGCCGAGATCCTGCCCGCCTGCCGCGCGCTCGGCATCGCCGTGACCGCCTACGGCGTGCTCTCGCGCGGGCTGATCAGCGGCCACTGGTCGCCGGCGCGCGCCGGGGCAAAAGGCGATTCCCGCAATCTCGCCCCGCGCTTCGCGCCCGAGAACCTCGCCAGCAATCTCCGCCTCGTCGAGACGCTGCGCAGCAGCCTGGCCGCGGAGAGGGGCGCAAGCGTCGCCCAGCTCGCCATTGCCTGGGTGCTCGCGCGCGGCGAGGACATCGTGCCGCTCATCGGCGCGCGCCGCCGCGGGCAGCTCGGCGAGGCGCTGGGCGCGCTGCAGGTGCGGCTCGACGCGGCCGACCTTGCGCGCATTGCCGAGGCCGTGCCGCCGGACGCCGCAGCCGGCGCGCGTTACAACGCGCATCAGATGGCGCAGCTCGACAGCGAGCGGTGAGCGGGTGGGGTCAGACCCCGTCGGACGCCCGCAGTCCGACAAGAGGCCGCGCCATGGGGTCTGACCCCATGCGCAAGCGCTAATTACCTCGCGGGCCGGAACCCCGAGGTTGAGAAGAGAGCGGGGCGTTGAGCCGCCGGACCGTGTTTGTGAGGCCTAAGAGCACGGCCCTTACGCCCCGCTGCCGCGCCGGAAACCGCTTGACCGATCCGATCACCAGGCTCCCGCAGGCCCACGGGTTCGAACCGTGTAGCTTTGGCGCGACCTCCGGCGTATCGATCGCTACGCGTCTGCGGATCGACTCCCTCTCGGGGCCGGAGTGGGATCAATATCGCACATCCCGGTACCCGCGGGGATTGCGCGCGGCGTGGTTAAGCAAGCTGCGGGGCATGAGGCAGGGAATGGACAATCGCCCAACCGCCGCCATGCCCTGAAACCTGAAGGACGGCAAGCGAACGAATTGTCATGAACTGCCGTCGAAGTCGTCCTGAGCATGCGTCTTGCCGACGATGAGAACGGCGTGGTGCTACTGTTAAGCGCCAATAAAGCAGGCCCCGAAGCATTGGCCTCCCAAGCAACTTTTCTCCAAGATTCAATGGGTTCGCGCGTTTTGAGCACTGAGCACTAGGTTTCAATCGTAAAGCCCGCTTCCCTGAAATGGCCATCCAGCGTGAGCGCGAGCGTGATACCCCGATCGCGCATAATTTCAAATGAAGCGCAATCAACGAGGCTCCACTCCTTGTCGTTGGAGACCCGCTCGTACCAGTCGAAGGCTCTGCGGAACAAATCTTCCGTGTGAGCGACTTGCGTAATTGGTCCCTTCTGGATTTCTTTGACGAGGTTGCAGGCCAGCCGGCGCAGATGCTCCCCCTCATCGGAGAACCACGCGAGCAGTTCAATCAGGACGAGTTCGCTGGTGACGATGTCGTCGCCGATCTTCTTCTTCAGCACGTGCGCGGCGTCGTGCGCGTCCTTCTCGCGCTTGTCGAGAAGGGCAATCCAAAAAGAAGTGTCTGCAAAATAAGCCACGGAACGAGCCGAAAAATTAGAGGTGCTTGTCGAGGTCAGCTAGCTTCTTCTTGGGAGGTTTCGACCATGCCTCTTCAGGAGTTGCCGCAAGGAGCGCGTCGATGGTGGTCTCCAGCCAGCTTGGCGTTGGAGCGACCGTGGCGACCTTCTGCTCAAGCTCCGTTGTGTTCGTGTTCTTCGGGTTGGTAATGGAGGCAGGCGCGAGGCTCACGCGCTTCGTGTAATCTGCGCACGTGCCTGTAGAGCCCGCGGTGATTGAGAAGGCAAGCGTGCAGACCGCCGCCCTATATTGGAACGGATACAAGCGCGAAGGGACAGTAAGGGTCGGGGGAGCTGCGCCGGGAAGGCTATGCATCGAATAGCTTCCTTGCTTCCGCGGTGATGAAACGCTCGAAGATGGCGCCTTCTATCGTGTGAAGCTTGTCTATAACTGGCGTGATCTCCTTAGGTCCATCAAGGGGTTGATGATCCCACACTGTGTCGATATCGAGGAGATACTCAGCCATCTTCGGTGTTTGGGGGTCGAGTGTGGCCTGCGTGACAAAGATTTTGATACCTTCCGAAGTGACGAACTCGTGCCGACTGTTAAAGGCCGTAAGTTTGCCTTGCACTTTGGTCTTCCCATCTTGGGCGACGGCTTCAATCGTCGTCATCATATCCCTCAGATAGACGGCGGCTGATGCTGCATCCGGGTTCGGAGTAACGATACGATTTATGTATCGGACACCGAGGCGGTTCACAACGGAGAGGCCGGTTTCCTTGTTGAAGACTTCCAGTGTACGAATGATGCGCGGCTCGAATTTCTCCCAGCCTTCGTATGGCGGAAGGACGACGATGCCGAGGATGTTGTGCCCGAGGCTGAGAAGCGCGGTGTTGTCGGGCCGCGGAAGGTGAATACGGAAGAGGCTTTGCTGGAGAGCGAACTCGGGCTGACCTTTGTTACCGCCCGCGGCGATCGTCTGCATGTGCTGCTGGCGGGACTTGCCCGAGTACTCCTTCAAATCCGGGTGAAGCTGGAGCTTGCCTGGCAGCGTCAAATCCCATTCAGGATTGCCCTTCAGCGGTGCGAACGTGAACTCGCAGACCGCCTCCGCGATGGGGGGATTCTTGTAATCGGGCATGGCACCTCGTAGGACGCTACCTGGAGGAAGTATAGGGCAGGGCCGGTTACAGACCAATTCCTCGCGGATATGTGGCTCTGCCGCGCTGTAACGGCAACGAGAAGGTTATAATCGGCCTTGCGAAGCCTGCCCAACAGCGCCCTGCCCCCGGCTCAAGCCGCCAGGCGCATCTCGGCGGCCTTGCGGCTCTCCATGATGGCCGCGACGCCCATGCCGCCCGCGGTGCACACGGAGATCAGGCCGCGACCGCCGCGCTCGGCCAGCAGCTTGGCGAGGTTGCCCATGATGCGCGCGCCGGTGGCCGCGAACGGGTGGCCGAAGGCGAGGCTCGAGCCCTTGACGTTGAGCTTGGCGCGGTCGATCGGGCCCAGCGGCATGTCGCGGCCGAGAAATGTCTTGCAGTAGGCCGGGTCCTCGAACGCCTTCAAGGTGGCCAGCACCTGGGCGGCGAACGCCTCGTGGATCTCGTAGAAGTCGAAGTCCTGCAGCTTCAGCTGCGCGCGCTCGAGCATGCGGGACACGGCAATGGTGGGCGCCATCAGCAGCCCCTCGCCCTCGACGAAGTTGTTGGCCGAGGTCTGCGAGTAGGTGAGATAGGCCTGCACCGGCAGCGCGCGCTTGGCGGCCCACTCCTCGCTCGCCAGCAGCACGGCGGCGGCGCCGTCGGTGAGCGGGGTGGAGTTGGCAGCGGTCAGCGTGCCGCGCTCGGACTTGTCGAACGACGGCTTGAGCTGCGCGATCTTCTCCAGCGAGATGTCCTCGCGCAGGTTGTTGTCGCGGAACACGCCGGCGAACGGCACGATCAGATCGTCCATGTAGCCCGTGCGGTAGGCCTCGGCCGCCTTCCTGTGGCTGTCGAAGGCCAGCTGGTCCTGCTCGGCGCGCGATATCTTCCACTCCTGCGCCATCAGCTCGGCGTGCTGGCCCATGGACAGGCCGGTGCGCGGCTCGCTGACGTTGGGCGGCTGCGGCGCCAGCTCGCCCGGCGTGAAGCCCTTGAAGGCGGCCAGCCTCTGCCCCATCGACCTGGCGTTCTGCACCTCGACCAGGCGATGCGCGAACTTCTGCTTGAACACGATGGGCGCATCCGACGTGGTGTCGGAGCCCATGGCGATGCCGCTCTCGCTCTCGCCGGTGGCGATCTTGGCGCCGATCATGGCGGCTGCCTGCAGGCTGGTGCCGCACGCCTGCTGGATGGTCACGCCGGGGGTGGTATGCGCCAGCCTGGTGCCGAGCACGGCCTCGCGCGCCAGGTTCCAGTCCTTGGAGTGGGTGACAACGGCGCCGCCCACCGCCTCGTCGATGTGCACGCCCTGCATGCTGTACTTGTCGACCAGGCCGTTGAGGACGCCGGTCAGCATCTCCAGGTTCGACTTGTCGGCGTAGAAGGTGTTGGAGCGGCAGAACGGGATGCGCACGCCGCCGATCACCGCCACGCGCCGCAGGGTCTGGTCCATGAGGCCTCCGAAGGGGGTCAGACCCCTTGCCTAGACGTTGCATTTCAATCTCGAGGTCGAGGCAAGGGGTCCGACCCCCGCCGCGCCACCCCTACTCGGCCGCCGTGCGCCTGAGCACCTCGACGTTGGATTTCTGCTCGTTGGCCGCAAAGTGCAGCGGGCCGCCGCGGAACGGCGCAAAGCCGGTGCCGAAGATCACGCCGGCGTCGACCAGGTCCGCGCTCTCGACGATCTTCTCGTCGCGCACGCGCTCGGCCTCGCGGATCAGCGGATCGACCAGCTCGCGGCCCAGCCGCTCCAGCTCGAACTTGTCATAGGGCTGCTGGGGCTCCGTCTTGTCCGGCTTGCCGTCTTTCCAGACGTAGAAGCCCTCGCCCGACTTCTTGCCGAGCTTGCCGGCCGCCACCATCTCATCGAGCTTGGTCGGCCCGCCGGGGCCCAGCTTCAGGATGTTGCCGACGCTTGCGCAGACATCGAGCCCCACCGTGTCGGCGAGCTCGATCGGGCCCATCGGCATGCCGAAGGTGCGCGCCGCCTCGTCGATCTTCTCCTTGGATTCCCCGCGCTCGAGGCGCTGCAGCGCCTGCATCATGTAGGGCGCCAGCACGCGGTTGACGAGGAAGCCCGGGCCGCTCTTGACGATCAGCGGGAACTTGTCGATGGCCGCGACGAAGATGCAGCCCCTGCCCACCTCCTCGTCCCGGCTCTGCGCGCCCTTGATGACCTCGACCAGGGGCATCTGCGATACCGGATTGAAGAAGTGGATGCCGATCAGCCGGCCGGGGTCGGCGAGCGGGGCTGCGATCTCCTCGATCATGATCGAGGAGGTGTTGGTGGCCAGCACCGCGCCGGGCTTGAGCTTGCCCTCGATCGACTTGAAGAGGTTCTGCTTGACATCGAGCTTCTCGACGATCGCCTCGATCACCACATCGGCGCGGCCGATGCTCTGGCCCTTGGGATCGGCGATCAGGCGCGCCATGGCCGCCGCGCGCTCGGGCCTGGTCTTGAACTTGCGGTTGATGACCTTCCTCTGCGCGGCAATGCCCTTGCCGATCTGGTCGGCGTTGACGTCCTGCAGCGATACCTCCATGCCGGAGGCGACGCACCAGCCCGCAATGTCGGCGCCCATCACGCCGGCGCCGATCACGTGCACGCGCAGCGGCTTGAAGGCGAGGCCCTTCGGCGCCTGCGCCTTCATCATCTCGGAGAGCTTGAACACGCGCCGCAGGTTCCTCGACGTGTCGCTGAGCATGAGCGGGGCGAAGGCGCGCGTCTCGGCCACCTTCATGCCATCGAGGTTGCCGGCGTGCGTCTCGAACAGGTCGATCAGCCGGAAGGGCGCCGGATAGTGCTCCTCGCGCACCTTCTTGGCGGTCTCGGCGCGCAACCTCCTGGCCAGCAGCCCGCGCGCAGGCGCCATGCGCAGCACGTCCTTCCAGATCGGCGCGGAGGAGGCTTTGCGCTTCCTGTCGATCGCCTTGCGCGCCATCCAGGTGAGGTTCAAGGGGCTCGGCGCCAGCTCGTCGACGAGGCCCATGCCGCGCGCGGCGCCGGCGCGGATCATCGAGCCGGTCAGCATGATCTGCATGGCGGAGAGCGCGCCGGCCTGCCGGATCGAGCGCGCCGTGCCGTTGAAGCCCGGGAAGATGCCGAGCCTCACCTCGGGAAAGCCGATGCGGGTGGCATCGTCGCGGGTGGCGATGCGCCAGTGGCAGGCGAGCGCCAGCTCGAGCCCTCCCCCCAAGCAGAAGCCATGGATGCAGCACACCACGGGGATGGGCAGCTTCTCGATGCGATCGAGATAGCCGTTGATCCGCGTCAGGTTGTCGACGATGCCGCGCTCATCGGCCAGCGCGTCGAACTCGCGCACGTCGGCGCCGACGATGAAGCCCTTCTCCTTGCCCGACGTGAACACGAGGCCGCTGATGGTGCGGTCGCGCGCGCCCTGCTCGGCGCGCTCGACGATCATCGCCAGCTCCTCGAGCGGGCGGCGGCCCAGGGAATTCTGGCTCTCGCCCTCGCGATCGAACACCGCCCAGGCGATGCCTTGGTTGTCGATCGAGAAGCGCCAGTCGCGCAGTTCGTTGATGTCCATGGTGCTCGAGCCTCATTCTGCCGCGGCGCTGTGCATTGCCCGCGCGTTATGCCCCGCCGTCATGTAGTGCGGCTTCACCTCGGCCGGATCGAAATGGTCGACGGCGATCACGCGCGCGGTCAGCTGCTCCACCTCGCGCAGCAGCTGCGCCTCGCCGTCGCCGATGATGCCCTGCTTGGCGGCGTCGCCGATCCAGTCGGTGCCGTGCACGCGGCGCACCAGGCCCGCGCGTATGGCGCGGTCGAGCTTCTTCTCGGCCGCCTCGGCCGCGACCACCTTGGCCATCGTCACCTCGAGCAGCCCGGTCGGGTCGTTGGGGTTGTGCGACACGTAGATGAACCGGGTCAGGCGGTCGCGCACGTCGCCGGGCGTGAGCACCAGCTCGACCACCTTGTGGCCCAGCCAGTCGGGCGCCGGCTTGTAATGCGACCCGAACGGGAAGACGGCGGCGCGCATCAGCCAGCGCGCGGGCGCCACGGGGAAGTTGTCGATGGTGCCGCGCAGCGCCTCCTGGAAGCGCCAGAGCCCATTCTGGGCGGCGAGCGCCACGATGTGGCGGTCGTTAGCGGGCTTGCCGTCGTCCTCGTAGCGCTTGAGGACGCAGCACAGGAGATAGAGCTCGGACAGCGCGTCGGCGAGGCGGCCCGTGAGCTTCTGCTTGATCTTCAGGCCGCCGCCGAGCACGGCAACGGTGAGGTCGGCGACAAGTGAGAAGTTGCGCGAGGCGCGCCACAGCTGGCGGTACCATTCCGCCGTGCCGTAGGCCTTCTCCGGCACGGTGCCGAAGAGCCCGAAGGTGATATTGTGGAAGAAGGCGCCGAAGGCGTTCGACAGCGAGAAGGCGACGTGGCCGCAAAACGCCGCATCGAAAGCTTCGAGCCCGCGCTCCTCGTCCGCGTCCTGGCAGGCCTGGATTTCCTTGTAGAGGTAGGGGTGCGAGCGCAGCGCGCCTTGCGCGAAGGTGATGAGCGAGCGGGTGAGGATGTTGGCGCCTTCGACCGTGATGGCAACAGGCATCGCCTGGTAGGCCGACATCAGATAGTTGGTCGGCCCATCGCAGATGGCGCGGCCGCCGTGCAGGTCCATGGCGTCGTTGAGCGAACGTCGCATGCGCTCGGTCGACTGGTATTTCATGATCGCCGAGATCACCGAGGGCCTCTCGCCGCGGCTCACCATGGAGGCCGTGACGCCGCGCGCCGCCTCGTTGACGTAGGCGTTCTCCACCATGCGCGCGAGCGGCTCCTCCAGGCCCTCCATCTTGCCGATGGGCAGGTCGAACTGCTTGCGGATGCGGGCGTAGGCGGACGTGTTTCGCAGCAGCGACTTGGCGCCGGCCGCCGACGAGGAGGGCAGCGAGATGGAGCGGCCGGCCGCCAGGCACTCCATCAGCATGCGCCAGCCCTGCCCCACCATTTTCTCGCCGCCGATCACCCAGTCGATGGGGATGAACACGTCGCGCCCCCAGATCGGCCCGTTCGGGAAGGCGGCGCCGCTCGGCAGGTGGCGGCGTCCGATCTCGACACCCGGATGGCCGGCGGGAAGCAGCGCGACGGTGATGCCGATATCCTCGCCGTGGCCCAGCAGGTTGTCGGGGTCGAACAGGCGGAAGGCCAGCCCCACCAGCGTCGCTTGCGGCGCCAGCGTGATATAGCGCTTCTCCCAGGACAGGCGGACGCCGACCACCTCCTTGCCCTCGTGCCGGCCCTTCGTCACGTAGCCGACATCGCGCATGGTGGCGGCATCGGAGCCGGAGGTGGGCCCGGTCAGCGCGAAACAAGGCACCTCGAGGCCCTTGGCGAGGCGCGGCAGGTAGTGGTGCTTCTGCTCGGGCGTGCCGTACTTCTCGATCAGCTCGCCCGGCCCGAGCGAGTTCGGCACCATGACGATGGTGACCGCGTCGGGCGAGCGCGAGGCGATCCGCCCCAGCACCAGCGATTGCGCCTGCGCCGAGAAGCCGAGGCCGCCATGCTCCTTGGAGATGAGCATGCCGAGGAACCCGTGCTTCTTCACAAAGTTCCAAACCTCCTCGGGGATCTCCTTGTCGTTGTGCCGGATGTTCCAGTCGTTGAGCATGCGGCACAGCTCGTTGGTGGGCCCGTCGAGGAAGGCTTTCTCCTCCTCGGTCAGCGTGATGGGCGGGACCGCGCGCAGCTTCTCCCAATCGGGCTGGCCGGAGAACAGCTCGGCGTCGAAGCCGATGGTGCCGGCATTCAGCGCCTCCTGCTCGGTGGCCGATACCTTGGGCAATACGCCTTTGATCTTGTGGTAGACGGGGGCGATCAAAGCCGCGCGCCGGATGGCCGGCACGCAGAGCCCGGCCAGAACGATCACCGGTATCCAGGCCAGCAACCCGAGCAGGCCAAGCTCGGGCTCTCCCATCTCGCCGTGCAGCATGCCCGTCTGCCAGATCAGGGTTGCAGCGGCCAGGCCCGCGGCCCAGACCCACAGCGGCGCGCGCCGCATGGCAAGCACGAACACGCCGGCGATGCACAGCGCGATGAACACCAGTTCCGCCATAGGGGCCGCTCCTCCGATGGCGCGAAGGCGCCATCGCATCTCTCGACAGGAATTCCAGGTCTTTGCAGTAATCCAGAGTTGACGTTTACGTCAACTTAAAGCCCGCTTTGCGTGGTCGTGCAAGCTGATCGGCCCGCAGGCCCATAGGTATACGAGCGATGGCTATTTTTTGGTATAGCGAGTTTGCCGCCGAAGCGAAAACCTCGCGTTGCCTATTCAGCCCTGGCGTGCCGTGGGGTCAGACCCCAACGCTCGCTGTGGGGTCAGACCCCAACGCTCGGGTGAGATGACGGATAGGCCGGTCGTAGGGGTCTGACCCCATCACCGCTCACTGCCGCGCTTCGACGACGGCCTCGGGCGGGGCCTTGGCCCAGGGGTAGCCGCCGCGGCCGAGCCCCAGCCCGAACTGGTAGAGCCCCTGCATGTAGGCGCGGTCGAACGGCTTTGGATGCGGAGCATCGAATTCGACCGGGATGGCCGCCAGGTTGTAGTCGATGCCGTCTGCCCTGGCTCGGGTGTACATGCGCACGAGGTCGCCGATGCCCCGGCTCTTGGTCAGCGTCTCCAGCGAGCGTTGCGCAATGGCGAACGTCGATTCCTGCATCACCTTGTATTCGGGGTCGATCTTGCCGTTGCGGATGATCCAGAGCCGGCGCTGCACCTTGCGGCCGAGCGCCTTGTCGATGTCCTTGAAGCGGAAATCGGCGATGGTGAAGAAGACCTCGCGCGTGGTGCCGCCGTCGACGTGCATCTCCTCGTAGCGGTGACCGCTCGCCTCGACCGTGATCCGCACCGGCGGAAAGATGCCCGGAAACGAGGCCGACGCCAGCAGCACGCGGCGAAACAGCTGCGGCGCGGCCGGATGGCTGCTTTGTGCGATCTTGCCCATGTCCCAATAGACCGGCCGCTGGGCATCGAGGTTGGTCGTGCCGATCAGCAGGAACCGGCCCTTGGCCCGCTCCTCGGCGACCCGGCGCAGGAATGGGCCATCGACATAGTGCTCGATCAGCTTGGCGAGCGGCGCGCTGTTGGCTAGCGCATTGCCGCCGAACAGGCCGGCGAGGACATTGGCCTCGTAGATCTGGTCGGCGCTGTAGCTGGTGAAGAGGCCGGCGAGCGCGCTGTCGTAGTCGCGGCCCAGGAAGGCGAAGGGGGCGATGAGCGCCCCGGCGCTGATGCCGGTGACGAGGTCGAACTCGGGCCGGTCGCCGTGCTCGCTCCAGCCGACGAGGAGGCCGGCGCCGAATGCCCCATCGTCGGCGCCGCCCGAGATCGCCAGCAGATTGGAGACCGGCGTGTGCCCGCCGGCGGCGCGCGTCTGGTATTTGGCCCTGAGCTTGGGCAGCTCGGCCTGCAGCAGGGCGTGGGAGAAATGCGCGTCTCCCCACACGCGCACATCGGCCATGCCGGGAACGGTGGCCTCCGTCGCAAGCTGCACCGGCACGGCAATGCGCACGGGCACGGTCGCGCAGCCGACCAGCGCGAGCGCCAGACAGATGAACGTGACCAGATATGTGACCCGACCCCCGGATAGGAGAGACACGGCACCCCTTATGCCGACGCGACACCCCCGAGCCGCAATAACCTACCTATGCCAAGAACTTGGCTCGCTGGCCAGCATTCAATCGAGTATCAGCCGGCGGCCCCAGCACCCAGCCGGGCCAAGAGCGCGGCAAGGATGGGCACTTGACCCTTGTGCAGCTTGCGCGCGGCCTCGGCGAGCGTGAACCATTGCGCGCGATCCACCTCGGGGAACTGCTGCATGCGGCCCGACCGCGGCGGCCACTCCATCGTGAACGAATTGCTTTTGAGCCTCGCCGGGTCGAAGTCGCCCTCCACCGCCCAAACCTCGACCGTCTTGCCCCTCGACTGGCGAAAGCTGCCGAACGCGATGAACTGGCCCTCGGGCCTGGCTCCCGTCTCCTCGGCGAACTCCCGCTTGGCCGCGTCGAGCGCGTCTTCGCCCGGGTCGTACTCGCCTTTGGGGATGCCCCAGGCGGCCTCGTCCTTCTTCGTCCAGAACGGCCCGCCGGGGTGGACCAGCAGCACCTCGGGCGCGGGGCCGGATCGGCGCCGGAACAACAGAATGCCGGCGCTGCGCTTGGGCATCGGGGACGTCTCGTCAGCGGATCGCTTCGCAATAGCCTGTGGGCGCTGTCAATCTCGAACAATCGCTGCGGTGGCGGCAAGACTGAGTTTGCGGCCCGTGCGCGGGCGAAACTGCGGATTGCAGGCAGCCTCCGCCCTGGCGTACCCTCTCGCGGCCGGCCCTGATGCCGGCTCATTCATGCCCT
>Ga0209726_10002330_pt1 | contig 28355 bp, 30 predicted proteins | sample Subgrocontami54m_FD_187453 | JGI IMG/M metagenome (GOLD analysis project Ga0209726, IMG submission 187453) | Subsurface groundwater microbial communities from S. Glens Falls, New York, USA - GMW46 contaminated, 5.4 m (SPAdes) (version 3) | ecosystem: Environmental > Aquatic > Deep subsurface >... | reverse complement strand
AAGGAGACATTGGTAGGGTATGGATTCCGCATGCCGTCTGCGCTTGACAACAGGCCCCTTAAATTTGACGAATTTGAAAAGAGGGTAAATCAGGCGATATATGTCTCTGCAACGCCTGCCAAATATGAGATGGAAAAGGCAAAGGGCGCTGTTGTGGAGCAGATTATACGGCCCACAGGCCTCATGGATCCTGACATAGAGGTCAGGCCTGCAAAGGCGCAGGTGGATGACCTGCTTGGTGAGATAAGAAAGAGGGTTGAGAAAAAAGAACGTGTGCTTGTAACAACACTTACAAAGAGGATGTCAGAGGATTTGACAAGATATTATGATGACCTTGGTGTTAGGGTTAAATACCTACATTCAGATATTGAGACCCTTGAAAGGGTTGAGATTTTAAGGGCATTAAGACTCGGCGAATTTGACTGCCTCATAGGAATAAATCTTTTGCGTGAAGGGCTTGACCTGCCGGAGGTTTCGCTGGTTGCCATCCTGGATGCTGACAAGGAAGGCTTTCTGCGCTCTGAGAGGTCTCTCATCCAGACCTGCGGCAGGGCTGCAAGGAATGTGAACGGCTGTGTCATTATGTATGCGGATAGAATAACAGGCTCAATGCAAAGGGCCATTGACGAGACAATCCGCAGACGGAAGCTCCAGGCTGAATATAATAAGAAAAATGGCATTACCCCTGAGACCATAAAGAGCACAATCAAGGATGTCCTTAGTTCTGTGTATGAGGCGGATTACTATACTGTGCCTGTTGTGGCAGAAAAGGAGGCCGAATATATCCCGCCCCACGAGCTGCCTGTCTTGATAAAGGCCTTGCGCAAAGAGATGCAGGAGGCTGCAAAAGAAATGGATTTTGAAAAGGCAGCAGAACTCAGGGATAGGATAAAGGAACTTGAGGCGCTGGAGGTAAGGATAGGATAGTCGGGAGGGTTAATTCAGCTTCGGCCTTTTCTTATGCCAATCTGTTGCCTGCTCATAAGAATATGCAGTCTTTAACACAGTCTCTTCATCAAGGGGCTTCCCCAGTATCTGAAGCCCTATCGGCAGATTGTCCTTTGTAAATCCGCATGGAACGGAAAGCCCGGGTATTCCGGCAAGGTTGCATGAGATGGTAAAGATGTCAGAGAGATACATGGTGAGCGGGTCTGCGGTCTTTTCGCCAATCTTAAACGCAGGGGTCGGCGCGGTGGGTGTTAGAATAACATCGCATTTTTTAAATGCCTCTTCAAAGTCTCTTTTTATAAGCGTCCTCACCTGTGACGCCTTTTTGTAATATGCGTCATAGTAGCCTGCCGAGAGGGAATAAGCGCCGAGCATAATCCTTCTTTTTACCTCTGGCCCAAAGCCCTCATCCCTTGTTTTGCAATACATATCCATTAGGTTTTTGCTGTCCTTTGCTCTGGAGCCGTATTTAACGCCGTCGTATCTTGCAAGGTTAGAACTCGCCTCTGCTGTTGCGACAAGGTAGTAAACTGCAATGGCATAGTCTGTGTGGGGCAGGCTGACATCTACAACTGAGGCGCCTTGTTTTTTTAAGACCTCTATAGCCTCCTTCACAGCCTTTTCCACATCGCTGTCCAGACCTTTAATAAAATACTCCTTTGGGATGCCTATTTTTAAACCTTTTATATCCTTTGTTAATGCCTTTGTATAATCAGGCACAGGCGCATCTATGGATGTTGAATCCTGCGGATCATAGCCTGCCATTGCATTGAGCATTATTGCGCAATCTTTTATATCTTTTGTCAATGGGCCTGCCTGATCAAGGGATGACGCAAATGCAATCATGCCGTATCTTGAAATCCTGCCATAAGTCGGCTTCAAACCTACAATGCCGCAACAGGACGCAGGCTGGCGGATAGAGCCGCCTGTGTCTGTGCCGATGGACCCTGCGCATTCGCCTGCAGAAACGCTTGCCGCAGAGCCGCCGCTTGAGCCGCCCGGCACCCTTTCAGTATCCCACGGATTTTTTGTAACAAAGAAGGCAGAATTTTCAGTGGATGAGCCCATGGCAAATTCATCCATGTTGTTTTTACCAAGGATTACTGCGCCTGCTTCCTTCAATTTCTTTATGACAGTGGCGTCATAAGGCGGGACAAAATTATTTAGTATCTTTGATGCGCAGGTGGTTAATATTCCTTTTGTGCAGAAGATGTCTTTGACTGAAATCGGCACGCCTGTAAGAGGAGTTATGTCTTTGCCGGAGGAAATTCTTTTATCAGCCTCCAGTGCCTGTTTTATGGCGTCTTCTTTTGTGACTGTGATAAAAGCCTTTATTTTACTGTCAATCGCGTCAATCCTTTTTAAAAATGCCTCTGTCAGCTCTAAAGAGGTTATCTCCTTTTTCTTAAGTTTCTCGTGCAGTTCATGAGTTGTCAGGTTGTAAAGTTCCAAGATTATCTCCTTTTATTCTATTATCCTCGGCACCTTAAAACATCCCTTTGCCTTTTCAGGAGCGTTGCTTAATACATCATCCTGTGATAAAGACGGCTTTATCACATCTGTTCTGAATATACCCGCTGGAGACACTGCGCAAGTCGTTGGCTCCACATTTTTTGTATCCAATGTGCTAAGCTTTTCCACATAGGCAAATATCTTCCCCATCTGTTCAGTATACAGTTTGGTTTCATCTTCAGAAAGGGCAAGCCGCGCCAATGTTGCCACATGCTCAACATCTTTTTTAGTAATTGCCATAAAAGCCTCCAATGAAAACCGATTACACAGATTTCTTAAATACAGATTACACAGATTTAAAACTCTCTTTTGTGGGAATCTGTGTAATCGGCTTTTATAATCGGTGTAATCATCTTTCTTAGTGTAAGTAGAGTTATCATAAGGCAGGGTTATATTCAAGCCATTTTACATTTAATGTTGTTCGTAAAAGGTAAAGAGGAAAAGCCTTATAGAAAATGATCGGGCTGACCGGGCTGACAATATAAGGGCTGTAAAAAGCAAGACCTGACCCCCAACCCCCCATGTTTTATTCTTCCCTTTTTCCCACTTGTAATCCATTTATACGCGTTTTTATATTTGCTTTTCAATTCTTGGCGGAATAATAGTCGCTGACCCTCTTTTTCTACATCCTGATGGGTGTCTGATGCAATGAAACTTGTTTTCACAAAAGCGAGGGACTGACATCGAACTTAAAGAAACTGCGGGAATGGCAGGGATGGTTGATAACTCATTAGTGAAATATTACGCAAGGGGAAAATACTTTTTCTCGCTTTGGGATGTTTTTTGCTCTTGACAGGGGCCTTTTAATGGGTGTCCCCTTTTTGTTTCTATAGTCATTTAATTAGTTTAAATGTCGTTATACTCTCTTCAAAAATGGCGTCGAGGGACTCGCCTCCCGCCGCAAGAGCGGAGCACGTTACGACAAAATATTTCCCCTTGGCTCCAGGGAAAACATAAAAAGTCTGCCGGAGCAAGCTCTTTTGCTGGAGTGAGGTGGTTACCATTCTTTCGCCCTTTAAGCCGCTCGTTGTTACAAAAGCATCACGCTTAATTAGCGCAAATTGCACAAAATGTTTCTCTAGGGCTTTCGCATTTGCATCCACGTAGCTTTTTAAAGACCCATCGTATGCCTCATCTAATACAATTATGTTTGGAGTGAATGAATTTGCAGTGGGACCGAAAACACCCTTATATTTCAGACCTGGGAGTTCACGGAATTGCCAGTTTTTCGGTGCTTGCATAGTGAAACCTAACACCTGTTCGGCAGCAAACTTACTTGCATCCTCAAGTTCTTTTGTTTTACGCTTATCTTGCCGAAGGTCATCAATTGCTTTCGCGACATCTTTAGGATCCGCAGAAACCCGTGCTTTCAAATAATATATTTTACCATCCCAGTCCTCTGCAAGGACTTCAGCTTTTACTATTCCAGCCGTAAAAACGGTGATTTGGTCTTTTGTCATTTGGAAGTCTTTCACCGTAGTTTCACTTATCAGGTAAGTTCCCAATTCCTCTAAAAGAAGTCTTTTAACCTGCTCCAAAGCAAGGTTTCGACTTGAAACCTTAGAATCGAACTCACTGGCTTGGTACGAATATTCTTTTGTGAAGGTAACGACTTCTGCAACGGCAAGAGTCCCACTGAGGAGGCTGAAAAGAACGCTTGAAAGGATAATTTTTAAGGCATTTTCCATAGTGTCACTTTGAATAGATTATTTGAGTGTAACGAAACGTGAGCGGAGAGTCAGAAGGTCAGGTCTTGTTAGGCATCTAAAATCTCATTTACCTCTTTTACCAGAATCGGCAAATGATTTTCAACCGCCTTCCAAACAATCATCTCATCGATAATATCATAACCGTGTATTAAAATATTTCTGAATCCTATGATACGATGACACTCTGAAATCTTTTCCGTAAACTCTTCATCAATTTGCTTAATCCTGTTAAGTGCTTCTCCAATGATCTCAAAATCCCTCTCAACCGCGCGTTGTGTAACCGGACTGTTTTGATACGCCTTGAAGTTCATCTCGTGAGTAAAATTTTGTATCTCTTCTGCTGCCTGGAGAATATCAATAAGGTTTTTTCTTATCTCATCGTTCATAAACAATAGTCCTTGTCTTCTCGACCGCTTCCCTGAAAATAGGGTTTTTGAATGGTTTGTCTACAACAAGATCAACTTCCCGTCCAAATATTTTCTCCAGATGCTCTTTTAGTTCAAAGTATTTGTCAAAAAGGTCAACGGTTTCATCCGAATCAAAAACTACCAGTATGTCAACATCACTGCTTGGTGAAAAACTTTGAGTCAAAGCCGATCCATAAAAACCGAGTCGTTTTACTGGCAATAATCTACAAATACGTTCAATTTCAGGTTTAAGTTTTTTTAAGTCAATCATAGAAACATTATTACTTATTATTGATAATTATTCAATATTTTTGATGCCATAACAACCGAAATCAGCGGCGCAGGCAACCACCAATGCCAAAATCGCGCCACGCTTATTCCACGTCCGCTGGATTTTCTTGTTAGCGAGGTTTTAAATCCTCTTGTCTTAGTTTTGCAAACTCTTCATCTGTGAGAGTATCATCCTCATAATGGAATTGGTCGTTTATCACCAATTTAGGGACGATGCTCACGATTCTATGCTTGTAACCGACAAGAACACAATTAGGCAAATAAATCTTCTTGATGAAAGGCTGATTATCCCATTCTTTTTTGATATAAATCTCGCCCGGAATATTTGATATAAACCAAGGCTGAGTGCCGAAACCAGAAAATTGTGTTCCGATAATATCTTGAAGACACCGAATAGCTTTTAATGCCAATTCTCTATCGTTTAAATCAGTCTCGGGTCGAAAGTGGATTGCCTTATGCCTCATATCCATTAGTTCACTAAAACGATTTTTAACATCTGGCAATAAAACGTTCCATGACGCCAAAGTATTTATTGCTAGACTCCAATCATCAAAGGAATCTTTACGATAAATATTTTTATATTCAGGTGTTGATTTATAATCATCTCTGAGAGTAAGAACCAAATAATTAAGAATCCTTTCCCCTAAAGCGCATGCTGCCGTTAAAGCCGGATAGTAAGCGCCCATAACAAAAGATGTTCTCACTTGTTCAAAGAACCTATTATGGAAAGCTAAAATTGAGAAAGGCTTTGCCTCCAAATCTATGAAATTCTTTTTCTTTTGCTCCGCATCTATTATTCCATACTGAGCGATAAGACCCTGCTCTGTTTTTTTGCTATTCTCATAATGAAGTTGCTTCACCTTCTCTTCCCATTCATCTCGAATGGGGTCGGCAAGTGTCCTAACTCTCGTGTCAAAGTCCCATTGCAAAATACGGTATCTCTTCATTTTTTCTCGCTAACAATGATTGGACAGACTGTATAAACCGGTGGAGGCAGACTGTCCCTTTCCGCCTAAACCGGGGAGCATCCGACGGTTGTTTGCTCCAAACCCTTATACCATCGCATCTTGCCTCCGCCAGAACTTCCTTTTGAATAATTAATTTTATATATTGTTTTGCTTGTGTTTACTTGCTATCTCATCTGCCAATCTATCCAATGCCTGATAGTCTTCTGCCTTTGGCTGTCCTTTTATAATGACCGGTGCAAGCATTTCCAATTTTAAATTAGATAACACCCCGCCAATCTGTTCAACCATCTTGCCTCCCCAGCCATAAGAACCGATGATGGAGGCAAATTTAAGTTTTGGCTTTAATGCATTAGCAAGAAATGCAGCGGATATAACAAGAGGATGCGCCCCAACCAGAACTGTAGGCGAGCCGATTACAATGGTGGCAGCATCAACCAGCGCCATAGCCAATTTTCCAGTATCGGTGACAGCCAAATTGAACCTCTCCACTTTCACTCCCTTTTCAGCAAGGGCTTCGGTCAAATAATTCACCATTAACTGGGTGCTGCCGTGCATGGTCACATATGGCATAACAACGGTATTGCTGAGTGCGTCAGAAACCCATTCTCTGTGTGATTGAATGATGCATTCAGGGTCATTATGGACAGGGCCGTGGCTCGGCGCAATCATGTCAATCTGATATTGTTTCATCTTCTCCAGATGCTTCCGGATCGTAGTCCTGAACGGCATCATCACCTCGGCATAGTATCTCTTTGCAGCATCGCATACATGCCAATATTCACTATAAAATATATCTGAAGTGGCAAAGTGAGAACCGAACAGGTCGCAGGTAAAAAGTATTTTATCTTCCCGGAGATATGTAAACATAGTCTCTGGCCAGTGAACCCATGGCGCATGGATGAACTCCAGGGTCTTATTCCCTAAAGACAAGGTCTCCCCATCATTCACTGTTATAATCCTCTCCTCCGGGATATGCAGATGTTCCACAAGCATAGGCTTGCCTTTTGACGTAGCTACAACTTTTGCATTTTTATATTTTTCCAGCACACAGGGAATCGCCCCTGAATGGTCTTGTTCAGCGTGGTGAGAAATAATAAAATCTATATTTTTAACATCTTTCAGACGGGACATGAGGACAGCTATCATGCTTGGGTCAACCGTGTCCAGCAGGGCTGTCTTTTCACTTCCATAAATCAAATAGGCATTGTAACTGGTCCCGTCCGGCAAAGGTACAAGAGAATCAAACAGCCTCCTGTCCCAGTCCACTGCCCCGACCCAGAAAACATCCTCTTTTATCTTTTTTGGTTTCATATTTATTCTCCTTCTATTTGCATGGATGGATTCTTCTCAAGAAAGCGGTTTTAATGAGCCAATCCTATCCAATAAACACGCGCCTGTCAAGGCGGTTTAATACAAGAATCCATGAATCATTTCCGAGGCATTAAAATGCGGTTCTCTTGATTTAAAAGGCAATATCTGTTAGTTTTAACTTTACATGAAACTCCTTCTAATCCTTCCAAAAAATGAGCGCAGTTACTGGGGCGGGGTCTCCAAAAGCGGAAAGGCAGGTTTTGTACGTTTAAATCTGCCGACTATCGCGGCGCTTACTCCAACGGACTGGGATGTTGAGATACTGGATGCAAGGGTCAAACCTGTTGATTATGACGCAAAGGCAGACCTTGTCGGCATTACAGGATTTACAGCAGAGATGCCCGGCGCATACCAGATAGCGGATAATTTCAGGAAAAAAGGGGTAACGGTGGTAATGGGCGGCATTCATGTGTCTGCGCTTCCGGATGAGGCACTGCAGCATGCGGACGCAGTCGTTATCGGCGAGGCGGAACTTGTCTGGCATAAACTCCTTCTTGATTTTAAAAGGGGTGAACTAAAGCAGAAATACAAGGCAGATAAATTGTGCGACATGGAAAATATGGTTATTCCGCGCAGAAATCTTCTTAACAAAGAAATGTATTCGGGCTTCTATACGCTCCAGGCAACACGCGGCTGTCCATTCAACTGCGACTACTGCGCGGTTACTGCATTCTTTGGCCAAGAATTCAGGACAAGGCCGGTTGACGAGGTGATTGAAGAAATAAAGGGCTTTGGCTCAAAGAAATTCTTTTTTATGGATGACAATATCGTTGGAAGACCCAAATATGCAAAGGAACTGTTTCAAAAACTGATACCGCTAAAGGTAATATGGGGAAGCCAGGCGTCTATCACAATGGCAAAAGACCCTGAATTGTTAAATCTCTATGCAAGAAGCGGCGGTAGATATGCATTCATCGGTTTTGAGAGCCTTTCGCAGAAAAGCCTTGAAAACCTGCACAAGGGCTGGAATTCGGCAAAGGACTACAAAGAGGCAATAAAAAAGATACATGACGTCGGCATAAATATTATTGGCAGTTTTGTTTTCGGTCTTGATGAGGATGACTCATCTGTGTTCAAAACCACATTTGATTTTATCATGGAGACAAATATGGACGCAGCACAGTTTCACATCCTCACGCCTCTGCCGGGCACAGTAACCTACAGCCTCCTTGAAAAAGAGGGGAGGATAATTGACAGGGATTGGGCAAGGTATCATACAGGCGAGGTCGTATTTCAGCCAAAAGGCATGACAGTTGAAGAGCTGCAAAACGGCTATTACTGGATTTTCAGAAACACCTATACTATAAAAAATATACTTAAAAGAAGTTTGAGAAGCCCAAGTGGAATTATTTATAGGATAGCGGCAAATCTAAGCTACAGAAAAAAGGCATTGAAGATGCCTGATGTTACTTTATAAACCCCCACACCAAAGATTAGCGCACAGCCTTTGACAAAATGGAAATTTTCCAAATTACCTTGTTCTCCACGCCTTTAATGTTAAAAAGACGAAAAAGATCACACTAAGGAATGCGATAAAAAGTGGCGCTGTCGGCAAATCCATTTTATAAGACACAATCAAGCCGAAACCGCTCGCTGCCAAACCGACTGCCCATGCAATAACGAGCACCTTGAAAGGTTTTTTGCTGAAAAGCCTTCCTATGAGGGCAGGTATCACAAGAAATGAGAATACCTGCAATATCCCTGCAATTGAAACCGAACTGACAAGCACAAAAGCGAAACTCAGGAAAAAAAAGAATTCCCACAGATAACTTCCTTTCCCTTCGTATGAAAGGGCGAAAAACTTTTTTCTGAAAATGAAATGGATCAATCCTATGCATGAGTAGAGCACAAGCATCTTTAAGACTTCTCCCTGCGTAACCCATATTATATTGCCGTTCAGGATCGCCTTTAGCTCCTCAAGGCCGTGCGGCGTCCTGTCGAGAACCAATATGCTTGCAGCCAGAGAGAAAATATAGAAGACTCCGATAAACGCCTCTATATTGACAAACTGCGCGATATGTCTTGAAAGGGATAAGATAGCGGCGCCGATGATTGCGAAGATTATAGAGTAGAGATACCGTCCGGACGCCTCGTTGCCCATAAAAAACGATATTGATATTCCAAGTGCGATAAACTGGGCCATAGAGAGGTCCAAAAAGATAACACCCCTCTCAAGTATATGAATACCGAAATACGTATGTATCGCGATCAAAAGAACGCAACCTAAAAACGGGTATATAAGAAAATTTATGGCCTCCATCGCTGCCTCCTTTAATCTAACAACAAAAGTGTTTGATCCATGAAGCTAAACCAGTCCTTGACCGCATCGGTTACGCCGACATCTTGCGGAAGGATGATAACCTTGAGGCCTGTCTTCTTTGCCAGCGACTCAGACTCCTGAAGACCATAATATGGGGTCGTAAGAATGGCGTCGGGCTTTTTTTGTTTAATCAATTCAATCAGTCTTACGATGTGGGCGGCAGAAGCGGGTATTCCTGGTTTTGGCTCTACATACTCAACGATTTCGAATCCGAAATCTTTGGCAAGGTATTCAAAATATTTATGGTAAGCGATAAATCTCTTTCCCTTTAATTTTAATGCCTTATCACTCCATTGCTTCTGTTTTTCTTTGAACCTATCTTTGAATTCAGTGAGGTTAGCGCTGTAGAAATTAGCATTATCCTGGTCTATCTGTGATAAGGCATCAGCTATCCCCTCTGTTACATGGAGGATATTCTCAGGTGAAAAGTGATAATGCGGATTACCCAGGAGATGCACATCCCCCATGCTCCTATCAGCGGACAGGGGCTTTTCTATGGGCATAATATATTGCGAGCAATCGAGGTTGCCCGGTTTACCGGGTTGTATATTTGGATTTCTTGAGGATTCTATTAAGAGCGGCACATATCCGATCTCAAGGTCCAGACCGTCATACATTAAAATATCGGCCTTTCTTGCCGCAAGTATCATGCTCGGTTTTGCTTCCACATAATGCGGATCCTGTGTCGGTTTTACAAGCACAGTAACCTCAATCTTATCCTTACCGATAGCTTTTGCAATGCTCCCGATCCACGGAAGTGTTGCAACTACATTTACCTTGCCAAAGGCAACGGGGGCAGTAGTCAAAGAAAACAAAAATATCATCAGCAATATTTGTATCCTTCTCATAATTTTTCTCCTTTTAAAATGGGTGTGCCGCATGGGCGCCGATTCCCAGTATTAACTGCACGAATACTTCATTGTTTGTCCTTCCATCACTTGCGGACCTGTCGTAATTATACTGGAGCCTTATGCGGGAGAACTCTGTAAGATTAAACTCAAGGTCGCCAGTCGCTCTCCACGGTTTTTCCCCGAAAGCTTGCTCAGAGCCGCTTAACAGATATTGATTTTTGAATATCTCAAGGAGATCGTACCTCGCACCTATACGCCATCTCTCTATCTGATAAATCCCCTGGATATACGCCCCGTCCTGCGACCTTTTCAAAGGGGCGACGGCAGATAGCGCAGTGTTAAGTAAATCCCCTTTCTGATCCCTTAACATGTATTCGCTCTGAAGGATAAACGACCTGACTTTGGAAGGCTTCCACTTGTATGTGAACTCAATATCATAGAGAGTCGATGTCCCTGTAAATTCAGTACCCTTCGCCACCGAATTTGTCTTTGTATTTCCTGTCAGCACAGAAGGGCCAAAAAGAATTGTTGAATCGTCTCCAAAATCAAAAGAGGCCTTTGCAAAAACTCCATAGGCATGCGGGCCTGATTTTGCGTCAGGGCCGAAGAGCGCTTCATTTTCACCCTGAAGCGCCTCAACACCCAACTGCATATAAACCGGGAGTTGAGGCAGATAAGTCAACTGTATCCCTTTTTCCGTGACACCCTCCCCTCCGATAAACGCCCTGTAGACAATGGGCAGGTCTGCAAAATCCCACGCATGAGGATGCTGTGAGTTTATCCTGCCGAAACCGCTCTTAAACTTTCCGCCTTTAATTTGCAGACCTTCCGGCAAGGAGCTCGTGATGAAATACGCCTCTTCGACAGTTGCGCCGTTTTCCGTTACAGGGATGTTGGCATAGAGGTTAAAATACGGATCAACCGGCGCAAAGATAAAAAGCTCGGCTGAATCCAGATTAAAACCTTTTTGCCTGTCAATGCCGGCTGTGGTAAATCCCGGGATGCCTCTATTCAGAAGTTCTGCGCCGCTTATGTTCGAGGAATAAAAGAAACTGTTGACAACCAGAGATATATTTGGATTTGAAAGGGCCGAACCGCCGAAAAGCCCGCCGGCTGCCGTTGTCTTTTGTCTCCCGTAACCTTCATCAGGTCTCTGGCTTTTTTTCAGTTCATCTATCACACCTTGCTGTTCCTCGATAGTTTTCTGTTGCGTCTTTGAGAAATCTTCAAGGGTCTTTACCCTTTGTTCTATGTCATCGCTGCCAAAAGATTTTGAAAATGGAATCAGTAAAAATAAAAGACAGAGAAATATCCTCATAGTCATAATCCCTCCGTTAATTTAACTTGTAAGTACCTGTGGTCTTGCCACAAGGTATCCTCTTATCCCTCCCCATTGACGGGGGAGGGTAGGGTAGGGGTGATTGGCTGGAAGTTTTCACCCTCCCCTTTGCCCCCTCCCATCAAGGGAGGGGAGTTGCGGTCTTGCTGCAGGTTAGTTCATTACGAACGCAATAATGTCCGCTTGACCTGATGTTATGGTTTCAGGAATTTTAGAACGGCTTTACAATGTGTGATTTGTTTGAGAACTAAACGGAGGGGCTCTGATCCCGTAGATGATTTTAGCCCTAAGCGGCAGGTAAAATGTTTTTTCGGGTAATTCAAGAAATGCTGTTACAGTATGAACTGATATGTTGCCTGCACTGCTTGAAATGGCAGGGAAATGATGCGACGCAACACATATGGAACAGTCATCGTGAGGCGCATTGTCAGAATGGTTGTGCAGCCCTATCGTCAGGGCTGCGAATAGTAAAAAACCTGTCAATAAAAAAGGTATTCGTGTTTTAAGTTTTGTTAAAATCATTGCAAATATCCTTTGTGCTTTCATCAATTTATACAGGACTTAATTGCGTCTGTCAAGGTTGTTTAAATTTGATGTGACAAGAAGCCACACATCTCTTGATTTAAGAAGCAATATCTGTTAGTTTTACATTACTTTTAATCATAAAATAATCAGGAGTTTTGTGTGGCAAAAGACCTGCTTTTAGAAATAGGAACAGAGGAAATACCGGCCGGGTTTATACCCAATGCCCTTGAATCAATGCAGGGGCTTGTGGGCAAGGCTATGGAAGAACATCGTATCGGTTTTAAAAATATATGTATGTTCGGGACTCCGAGGAGACTTGTTGTTGCTGTGCAGGGTATGGACGAAAAACAGGCGGACACAGTTACAGAAATAATGGGGCCTGCGAAACGCGCCGCCTTTGATGAAAACGGAAAACCCACAAGGGCAGCCGAGGGCTTTGCAAAAAGCCAGGGTGTAAAGATTAAAGATTTAAAAGTTGTCCAGACTCCAAAAGGCGAATACATCTCTGCAACAAAAGATGTGAAAGGCAAAAAGACAAAAGACATTCTGCAAGAGGTTCTGCCAAAACTGATAACCGGAGTCTCGTTTCCAAAGGCCATGCGGTGGGGCGATGGCGATGTCCATTTTGCAAGGCCGATCCATTGGATTGTTGCGCTTTTCGGCAAAGAGGTGATTCAGTTTAAGGTCGGAAATACCAAGTCTGGCACAGCTTCCTGCGGCCACAGGTTTATGAAGCCGCAGCCGTTCAAAGTAACAGGGTTTAAGGATTATCTGAAAAAGACAACGGCTGGTTATGTTATTGTTGATGCGGAAGAACGGAAAAAAATGATACAGGAAGGGATTGAAAAAGAGGCAGACGGAATTAAAGGGACTATTTTAAAGGATGAAGAATTGCTAAATGAGGTTGCATATCTTGTGGAATATCCGGTAGCGCTTCGCGGAGGTTTTGATAAAGAGTTTTTGAACCTTCCCAAAGATGTTGTTGTAAACGCCATGCGTGAGCATCAGAGATATTTCTCTGTTGTTGACAAAGAGGCAAATCTCCTTCCTTATTTTATATTTGTTGCAAACACAAAGGCAAAGGATCCGAAGGTGATTATAAAGGGGAATGAAAGGGTTTTGAAGGCAAGGCTGAGTGACGCAAAATTCTATTTTGACAAAGACATAAAAATTCCGCTCAAGGACAGAGTAGAAGCGTTGAAGGGCGTTGTGTTTCAGGCAAGACTCGGCACATCGTATGAAAAGGTTAAAAGGTTTGCGGAACTGGCTGTTTTTATCGGTGAGATTTTGGACCAGTGCGAACCATTGAGAACAGATGAAAAGGCAGAGAACTTTTTAGTGGAAGATTATAACCCAAAGGCGTTTGACTCATTCAGCATCGGCCCGAAATTATTTAATAAGATGGTGATTGGCCGCGCCGCCATGCTTTGTAAGGCAGATCTGGTGTCAGGCATGGTTGGAGAATTTCCCAAATTGCAGGGTGTCATGGGCATGGAGTATGCGCTGATTTCGGGAGAATGCACGGATGTTGCAAGGGCAATCTACGAGCATTATCTCCCCACGCAGGCAGGCGGGAAGCTGCCTTTAGGCATCCCAGGCGCTATTATCAGCATGGCGGATAAAATGGACACGATATGCGGATGTTTTAGCGTCGGCCTTATTCCAACGGGCGCGGCAGACCCGTATGCCTTGAGAAGGCAGTCCCTCGGCATAATTGCCATAATCATTGAAAAGGGGTTTCCTATAGCTGTAGATAAGATTATTGACAAATCACTCGCTCTTCTAAATGAAAAGCTTACAAGGGCGCCTGCTGATGTTAAAAAAGATGTGCTTCTTTTTTTTAAGGAAAGACTCAGGAATCAGCTTCTTTCACAGGGCTATTCTTATGAAACTGTGGATGCCGTGCTTTCAGCGCCGTGGTATGATATAAACGATGCCGTAAAACGGGTAAAGGCCCTTGAGGAATTTAAGAAAAACCCTGCATGTGCTGCGCTGGTAATTGCATTCAAGCGCGTATCCAATATATTAAAAGGTTTTGAATCTAAGGAAGAAAAACCAGATATAGCCCTTTTTGAAGAGATAAAAGAAAAAGGGCTTTTTGAGACTATAGAGAGGATTGCGCCTGAGATAAAAAGATACTGGAAAGAGGGCGATTATGAAAAGGTCTTTGAAACCCTGGCGTCCCTGAAAGGCACAATAGACACATTCTTTGACAAGGTCATGGTAATGGTAGAAGATGAAAAGATCCGCCGCAATCGTCTGGCGCTTTTGAATATGGTCAGAAACCTGTATTGCCAGATTGCAGATATATCAAAATTGGCAGTAGAGATATGATTGTATGTCCAGGGTTTTACCGCATTCAATACAAATAGCTTTTATTTAACATTCTCAAAACCGCATATTTTTACACCATCCCGCTGAATGCCTGATGAAGGATTGATTGCCTGAGGGCGGATAAATCGTTTGCCGTTTGCCTTTGCAAAAATAATTGTTGTATTTTTATTACAATGTTGTATAATAAATACAACAAATACTATGGGAGGGAGGTGCCTATGTCTAACATTAAGCATTTCGGAGATTTTTTTAAAGAGTGCCGCATGGCTCTTGGGAAAACGCTCAGGCAATTTTGCATTGACAATGGATTAGACCCGGGCAACATCAGCAAACTGGAGCGTGGAATCTTGCCGCCGCCGCAAAGCAGGGAAAAGCTCGAAAAATATGCCAGATTTCTCAAGATAAAAAAAGGCTCTGACGATTGGTATACTTTTTTTGATCTGGCTGCGGCTGGAAACGGGAAAATTCCGGAAGAGATCATGTCGGAAAAGAATCTGGTTAATAATCTTCCGATACTTTTCCGAACGCTGCGGGGACAAAAGGTTCCTGACATCAAGCTGGAAGAGTTAATCAAAAAAATCAAGGGGGCGTAATATTGGGGAGCGATTTTGAGATAGCATTCATAACCGATGCAGAAATTAAAAAGCGCGCTTCTTCTTTCTTGCAACAGTATTATCCTCGCCTGACCATACCTATTCCTATTGAGGAGATCGTTGAGTTTCAAATGGGCATTGATATTATTCCATTGCCGGGTTTACACCAGGTTTTGGAAGTGGAAGGTTTCACATCAAGCGACCTATCAAATATCTATGTGGATGAATTTACTTATACCAGCCGTCCCGGGCGATACAGATTTACCCTGGCTCATGAGATTGGACATGTAATTCTTCACAAAGAAATATATAAAAAGGCACAATTTAGAAATAGCCAAGAATGGAAAAGATTTATCAACGGCATTCCCGATCAATCGCACAGCAGGCTTGAGTATCAGGCATACGCCTTCGGAGGTTTAATACTTGTCCCTGTGGAATCTCTGAAACGACTTACCAATAAGTATGTCAAGCATATTCAAGTAAATGGCATTTCACTGAAGAAAAACTGGGATTATGCTTGGTATTGCATAGAAGACCAACTCGCAAAGGATTTTGCAGTTTCAACGCAAGTTATTGAAAAGAGGTTGACGAAAGAGGGGTTAAGAGAGTTATACAGGTAACAGCGTGGTTTTGGATATAAAAGAGAAAAATAATAACTATGAATTCTATAATTTCTGAAGCGATTTGTTCGCGCAAGATACTCAGGTTTTATTATGACGGCGGATTTCGCCTTGTGGAGCCTTTTTGTTACGGCCTCGGCACGTCTAATAATGAACTGCTCCGGGCGTATCAAATTGGCGGGGCCAGCGAGTCTAATGAGTTTCGAGGCTGGAAGCTTTTCAAGGTTGACGAAATGTCGTCTTTATCAATAACTGACGATACATTTGAGAACCGCCGCCAAGGTTATAATCCTAACGATTCGGCGATGCAGCAGATTTACTGCCGGTTTTAAAAATAGCTCTTTAATACGATGAAGGAGGTTCTGATGCCCAGATTATCTTTAACAGACTTTGTAGATGTCGTTTCCACAAGTGGATTACCTAAATCCACAAAGGTTTCTCAGATCAAACATCGTGAAACATATCATCCAGCATTCGACTTTTATAAGCCGTTAAGAGATCATATTGTCGACATGCATTGCGCAAATCAAGCAAAATCAACCCTTGCGGGTATTCTGGGAAATTTACAAGATCAGAAAAAAATTGATGCATATACATCATTGGTCAATGGCTATAGACGATGGTGGGGCCGCAAATCATTCACGTGGTTTGACCCGCCATCCGGTTTATATGATGCATACGGGGTAGAAGTAAGCATTAATCCGGAGGTGGGCTTACTAATCAATGGCAGTCCCCATCTTATTAAACTTTACTTTAAATCTGACTCTCTTTCTAAAAACAGAGTTGACATTATCACACATCTGATGTCTAAAACCTTGAATGGCCGATGTCCTGCAAAAACAAAGATGGCGGTTTTGGATATAAGGAACGCGAAACTAATTACTCCAACAGTACCAATATCTACTCTTGATGCGACACTTAACGCCGAGATAGCCTATATTGCCAATATCTGGCCGAATATTTAATAACAGCTATTGAAAGAAAATAAGGAGGTAGAAATGAATAACTCACAAGAAAGCAAACACGAAGGGCAAGGTCACAAGAAGGACTTCACAATCATTGTGAATGGCCGACAGAAGGTCGTAACGGCAAAAGAATTGTCGTTTGCTGAAATCGTCGCTTTAGCCTTTGACAATCCACCAACGGGCCCAAATATCTTTTTCACCGTCACGTATAGGCGGGGAGATGGCAACAAGCCCGAAGGAACGTTGGTAGAGGGGGAAACAGTCAAGATCAAGGAAGGAATGATCTTTAATGTCACAGCAACTGATAAATCGTAGTAGTGATTTAAAGCGTCTGCGTGACGAGGGCTATGATGTAGAGGTTAGATCAAACTATCTACTCATCAAGCACGTTCCTTATGTGAACTCAGCCAAAGAGATCAAGTTTGGTATCCTCGTTTCAGAGTTAAGTGTGGCTGGTGATCTGACAACGACACCTAAGGATCATACTGTTTATTTTGCGGGAGAACATCCTTGCGATAATAATGGTGCAGTGATGACCAGGATCATAAATCAAAGTGAACAAAAAAAACTTGATAATGATCTCATTGTATACCATTATTTCTCGAGCAAGCCGTCGAGTGGCGGTTACAAGGACCACCACGAGAAAATGGTGACTTATGTGGCCATCCTTTCCAGTCCTGCGCATTCGATCGACCCAAGTGTTACAGCACAAACCTTCCCGGTTATTGAATCAAAGGAAGATGAATCGGTGTTCAACTATATAGATACGGCCTCGAGTAGGGCCGCGATCAATGTCGTGACCAGAAAGCTTGAGATTATCAATAAGGTTGGAATCGTGGGCTTAGGTGGTACAGGGTCGTATGTGCTAGACCTTGTGGCTAAAACACCGGTAAGGGAGATTCATCTCTTTGATGGAGATAAATTTTCACAACACAACGCGTTCAGATCACCGGGAGCACCATCCATAGAGGAATTGAAGGAAGAGTCACAGAAGGTAGTCTATTTTAAAGATAAATATTCTAAGATGCGTCGAAATATTGTCGCCAATGACTTCTACATCAATGGTGCCAATGTCGATCAGTTACAGGGGATGGATTTTGTGTTCCTTTGTCTCGATAAGGGCGAAGCGAAAAGGTTAATCGTAGCAAAACTAGAGGAACTTCGCATATCCTTCATTGACGTAGGTATGGGTGTAGAGCTTGTTGATGAAGCATTGCTCGGAGTTATGAGGATCACGACCAGCACCGTTGAAAAACGCGAGCATGTGAGGGATAAGAACAGAATACCATTTTCAGATGGTGATGGAAATAACGACTATTCCCGAAACATCCAGATTGCCGATCTCAATGCGCTTAATGCTGCACTGGCCGTAATCAAATGGAAGAAGCTGTACGGCTTTTATACAGATTTAGAGAACGAGCATTACAGTACGTACACCATTGACGGCAATACGCTGACTAATGAGGATCAGCGATGAAGCGAGAGATGACACTCACGCATGAATTTGTAGAATACATTCCTGATAGTTTGGAGGAGGGGAAGATTTACGTGGCGATGGCGTTCGCGACAGTGGCGCACAAATGCTGCTGTGGATGCGGAAACGAGGTCATTACGCCGCTTTCTCCAACGGATTGGACGTTAATCTTTGATGGGCAGTCGATTTCGCTCGACCCTTCGATTGGAAACTGGAATTTCGCTTGCCAGTCACACTACTGGATTAAACGCAATAGAGTCAAATGGGCTCCGCGATGGTCTCAAGGGAAGATTAACTTCAGAAGGACTCTTGATTCGTTGGCAAAGGAAAGATATTACAGCGACAACATCAAGCCTTCGACCGTTGTCAAAATTGGAAGCAAAGGAGAACCAGGAAAAGGCAAACCGAAGAACAACCTTTGGCAAAAACTGAAGAAATGCTTGCTTTAAAACAATAGGGACGTTTTTTATAACATTGCATTCCGAGCAAATCATATGGACAATGTCTAAGCCTTATCCCCCAAGCAATTTCTTTTCAAACCTCCCCTTCGCCTCTTCCCATTCCTTAGCTGCCTCCATCACCCTTGCCGTCAGTGTTTCCTCGAGTTTGTGGTCGTGGGTGCGGGTGAAGAAGGCGTGGTTGCGCACTCATATAAACAAATTATTAAACAAAGTCGCCTGGGATGATTGTGGTTTTAACCGCCAACTATCTTTGCCAACACGAATTCCAATATCTTCCAACACACTTAAAATTGTCTGGTCTTCCGGTGTAACTCCATTCTTCAGCAAAGGCAAAATGTTCAATATAATTTCATCAAAAGTCGGCGTTTTCTTTTCCCATTCCATTCTCCGCAAGTATGATATGAGATAATAGCGGATGCGCAAACGCAGGTCTATGCTCGTCTTGAATTTTGTGTCTTTGCGGATTGTGAAAATATGCGTTTTGTCGTTGTAATCAAACTTGGCAAGCAGTATCGGCGTCAGGTCGCTGTATTTCTTTTTCAGTAAATCCAGAAAGCCAAGTTCAAGGCCTTTTATGATTAACTCGTTGTTTATTTGTTCAAGTGTTGCGCCGCTGTTTTTTGCAATAATGCCTTCTATGGTTTGCATCACTATCTCTGAAATATCCATTCCAAGATTTGCCTTCATTATCGCCCGAGGACTGCGGACCTTTTTAAAATTTATGATGAGTTGCCCTGCAAGAACAGTAAAAGGATTTTGCCGCTTTTTAAAACTTGTCTGGCCATTTGCCTGCTTTACTGCCCCTGCATATTCAAAACCCGCCTTCTCCGCCGTCTCAATGATTAAATGCCAAAACTCCGGGTCTTTGTGCGCAAACACAAAACTCAACCATCGGTCATATTTCAAAACCCGATACATCTCCTCAATGGATTTTGCCATCAATTCGTTGTATTCTTTTTTGGTTTTGTAATGCTCTCCGCCTTCAATCGCCTCTCGCTCAAAATCTTGTTCCGTTACTTTCAAATCAAGCCAGCCGTTCCACATTACCGATAAATCAAGGTAGGGGATTTTCTTTCCATACGGCGGGTCTGTGTAGATATAATCAACGCTTTCATTTTTAATAAAACTTAAATCCGTTGCCGTATCTTTTAGGATTTGCGCGTTTTGAATAGAGCTCTCGTTGATTTTAAATGCTATCTCTTTTTTCGCTGCCAAAACCTTTTTGAATTTGGTCTCATATGTGTTCATTGAATTCAACTCAACATCGCTTGGCGCAATCCTGTAACGGTAATATCTGAACGCAGCACAATCACCGGCATTTTCATCTCGCTGTCCTGAATTGTGATATGTTCTATTGATTTTTGTAATGGTGCTTGAAAATGCCAAGAGAAGGGAGTTTCTGATGTTATCATCTTTTTCTTTCTTGATGATGTGCTTTAAATATGCAAGTTGGGCAATCTGCTTATCGGTAAATAATCCTTCAATGGTCTCAACATCCGAGCCTTTGGGCAAAGATAGTCCTTTTGGGTATGGATATTTTTTAATGGCATTTTTGATTTCTTCTTTTGTATTCGGCTCATGTTTCAAATATTCTGTTTTCACCCTGTTAAAAGCATCGGAAAATTCGCTCAAATTAACCGGCGCTACAAGCGAATTAACCATGAATACAGACATGGGATTCAAGTCAATATGAATGGCTTTGCGGTCGTTCATCAATGCCTCAATTGCAGTGATGCCGCTACCTCCAAAAGGGTCAAGAACCAAGTCTCCCGGTTGTGAAAAGTTCCGAATATACTCAGCAACAACATTCCACGCCTGCTTGGTAAAATAGCCGTGAACCCCAAAGTGTCGTTTTGCCTGTTGCTTTTTTACGGGTATTTCTTCAAGCAAAGGCCTGTTGAGATAATCAAAACTTTTATCTGTCTGCTGTGCAAGCTTGACAGTTTCATAAGTAAAGTTCTTACCGGACTGAAATGAATCAGGTGAAAGGTAAAGTTTGAGCTTTTCCCAATGATACGCAATTTCCTGAACTGCAAAATTTAAAATTGGCATATCCGTTTGTTCACGTCTGAAAAGAGCAAACTCTCTTCCATTGCACAATGCAAAATATGTGCTTCTTATTTCAGGATGAGATGCATAACTATAGACCTGCTCAATGTTGTCGCCTGATGATATCTTCTCGTCCGGCGCCTTTGCATCCAAAACCCATGCGAAATTGTCATGCACCTTTAACAAATAATCAGGCACTATATTAATCGGCCGTTTCTTTGAGCCGATTTTTATAAATGGATGTTGAAGGGTCTTGCTCCGAACAATATCTTTTTCCGTATAACCAAGTTTCTGAAGTATGGGAAGAACTATTACCTCCCTTACACTGTCTTCCTTAAAATCAGGCGAGTTAAGCTGCTTAAAATCAAAATTCCCTAATATTTGTTCGGTTGTTGTTTGCATTGTTACCTCTCTGCCTAACATCTCATATACATCTTTACCTGACGAGTAATATTGAAGGAATAAGAAGCTACGAAATAGCCTCGTTTCCGTTGGCTTTTACTGTGGACATTGACGGCTCGCTGCTTGGCAAGTAATTATTTTATAGCACCTTGGATAGGTAAAAACAAGATGGAACTAACAGGGATAAATCAATTGCAATAATTAAGACGATTATGTAAAATCTGTTTGTTGGCAGGCTGGCAAAAAGTGACGGATAAAACTCTTCCCTGATAAAGACATTCAAGGACAAGCCTTTATGATGATCCCTCAGGACAAAATAGACGAGATAAGGCAGCGGGCAGATATTGTCCAGATCATTGCAGAATATCTCCCCCTTAGAAAAAGCGGAAAGAACCACATCGGCCTCTGCCCGTTCCATTCGGAAAAAACTCCTTCCTTTACAGTAAATGAGGAAAAACAAATTTTTTATTGCTTTGGCTGCGGCACTGGTGGAAATGCGTTTACATTTCTCATGAAACAGGAGAATCTCTCATTTCCTGAGGCTATAAGAACAGTTGCAAAAAGGGTGGGGATAGACCTTTCCCTGCTTGACAAAAAACCGTCAGTAGAAGAACAAAAACGGGAGCTTATGTTTTTAGCAAATCATGCGGCAGAGGATTTTTATCAGCATAATCTGCTTGCATCTCCGGGGTCAGAAAAGGCGCGGGGATATATCAAAAATAGGGGTTTAAAACCGGAGATCGTAAAAAATTTTAAGCTTGGCTACGCCCCACATGGCCGCGACAGTCTTGTAAAATTTCTTGTAAATAAAGGCATATCTCTGGAGCTTGCTGAAAAGGCAGGGCTTGTGCAAAGGAAAGACAAAGACTTCTATGACAGATTCAGAAACAGGATTATGTTCCCCATAACGGATGTCAGAAACAGGGTTATCGGATTTGGCGGAAGGGCTCTTGGGAACGAAGAGCCTAAATATCTCAATTCCCCCGCATCATCGTTGTTTAAAAAGGGCGAGACTGTCTATGGCATGTATCAGGCCAAAAGCTCTGTTTCAAACAAGGGGTTTGTTTTGGTAGTTGAAGGATACTTTGACCTCCTTACGATGCATCAATACGGTTTTTTAAATACTGTTGCCACGCTTGGAACCGCCCTCACAACAGACCATCTGAGAAGGCTCAAGGGATATGCAAAAGAAATTTATACGCTTTTCGATTCAGACGAGGCCGGCAAATCTGCGGCCTTAAGGAGCGTTCCTATGTTTATTGAGGAGGATATACATGCCAGGGTTGTCCTTATGCCGGCGGGCATGGACCCTGATGACCTTCTTCAGAAACAAGGCGCTTTAGCCATGTCGCAGTATATTGAAAAAGCCAAACCCATTATGGACTTCTTTCTTGATTCCATCAGAATGAAGTTTGATATAGAGACGCCGAACGGCAAGGTTTCTTTTCTGGAAACTGCGGCGCCTTATGTTGCAAGCGTGAAGAATGCAATAGAGAGGGATGTTTATGTGGAGAAGATTGCAAATATCATCCATATCAGACCGGATGCAGTTTTGTCGGCAATAAGGGCTGCGTCAGAAATAAGAAGTCAGAAGCCTGCCCCTGCAGGCAGTAAGCAGGGGTCAGAGGTCAGAGGCAAAGCAACTCCTACTGCAAATGAGATAATAAGCAAAGGGGGCTCCGCTAAAACAGAAGAAACCATACTCAAGATTGTGCTTGCCGGGCCTCATCTATATAATGAATCTGTCAAAGGCGCTATAGAGATGTTTAAAACAGATTTTCTGAAAGAGGCAGGGATGCTAATTATGGACGTCTTGCAAAAAGGGACGTCTTCCGGCAAGAATAGCTTTGACATAGCGTCAATTATTGAAAGAGCCCCCTCTGACAAGGCAAAGGCATGGCTTCTAAAGACATCTGTTGAGGATGACGGCTCAATAAAAGAAGAGCCGGAAAGACAATTGGAGGATTGCTGTAAAAGAGTATTTATGACAAGCAGGCTTAAGAAGGAAACATCCATTCTTTTAAAAAAGCTGGAGGAGGCTGAAAAGAAGGGTGATATAGATGGTTTTAAAACTTTGGCGGACTCTTATCTTTCCATGAAAAGGGGTTAATAGCAGTTATCCCTATGAACACAATTTTTCTGGTTGACAAAAAAGCAGGTTATGGATAATAATATTTGCTCAATACTGTATTTCTGCCCCCGTAGCTCAGATGGATAGAGCAGCAGATTCCTAATCTGTTGGCCGGACGTTCGAATCGTCTCGGGGGCGCCATCATTATATGGAGGAGGTAATATGTCAGTCTCAGCGTATGTTTTTATAGAATGTGATCACGGCAAGTCCATGACAGTGGCGGATAAGGTAGAAAGGATTGCAGGCGTAAAGGAAGCTCACGCAGTGACAGGCCCTTATGATGTGATTGCATCTGTTACTGCCTCTAACTTTAAGGTATTGGGCGATGTTGTTATAACAAAGATTCAGAGGATTGCCGGTGTAAAAAGGACGATTACCAATGTCGTGGTTGAATAATAATGAAACAAGCGAACAATGCGCTCAATCTGACACGAATAGCCGTAGTGCAGGTTAGCGTTGTTATGGCATACTATAAATAAAAAAGGGGGACGATAAAGATGAAGGAAAAACTAACTGCAATCTTTCAAAAATCGCCTTACGGATATATCGGCTTTATTGAAGAACTTCCAGGAGCTAATACACAGGGTACAACTCTTGATGAAGTAAGAAAAAATTTAACTGAGGCAGTCCATCTTGTTTTGGACGCTAATAGGCAACTCTTTGAGGAAGAACTTACTGGTCTTGAAATTATAAAAGAAGACTTTGGAGTGCTAACGGTTTGAAAAGAAAAGATGTAATTCGGCATCTTGAGTTAAACGGATGTGAATTCCTACGAGAAGGTGCAAATCATACAGTATATGTAAATAGGAAGAAAAAGAAGGCGAGCACCCTTCCCCGTCACAGAGAGATTGATGAGTATCTTGTCTCAAAAATATGTAAAGACCTTGAAATACCGAAGCCATAACAAACTGTATTTAATGAATAAATCGCAGGGATATTTAGCATGAACACTTATCCTATTTCTTGATATTACTCAATATATGTTGCTAACAGGTTAGAAACTTCGTTTATGATGATTTCGTATGTCAAAACAAATGGTATTTTGCTTGACCATAGTTCTTTTTTTGTTAAAGTAGAGAAAACTTGTTAAATATATTATTAGGTGGCATAAATGGACATGTCTTGTTCAAACTTGGTCAATAGCTTTGGGCTCGCGCTCGACATTGTTGGAGTCGGGTTCATTTGGAGGTACGGTCTACCAGAACCACTAAGTCGTGAGGGTGCCATCTACATAATTGCCGAGCAGACTGACGAAGCAGAGAAGGCTAAGGCTACGAAATACGACCTGCTGTCAAAGATTGGTCTGGGCCTGGTAATTGGCGGTTTCCTTCTCCAGCTAGCAAGCAACTTCATCGTGAACTAGGCGTGAGCCATACCGCCGTGCCACCTAACTATGTTTTCAACCGGACGCGGTGTGACGACGGCGTCCCTTTTGGTTTTCGTGGCCCGCGCCGGTTAAAACGGCATTAGGTGTCAAAAGAAATACACCCTCGGGAGAGTTGACAACATGATTCGATCAAATTCTTTAGTGGCATTCATCCTGAGCACTCTGATCTTGACCAATCAGATTTCTGCTGCGTCAAAGTCTAATATCCCTGACGTGAGTATAGAGGTAACTGTCAGACAAAAGGAAGGTGGAAGCGTGGGAAAAGGCCTGCACCTTGCACATCTGCTTTGCTGGCAAGGTAACTGTTCATTGACATGGCTTTCGCTTAATCAGTGCGGTCCCGCCGGCAGCGGAAAAGATGCCTTCTATCCCAAAGTTGAGAGATTCTCTACTCAAGAGGGGAATCTACAGGTAACAACTCTTGGTGACGCACTTCAGGTAAAACAGGTAGCTCCAGAGGTCATAACAACCTTGAGAATCGGATACGAAACGACCCCGAGTGTTTCCTTGTCGACCAAGGTAACGAGTTTTAGCGGGGGTTTCGTCAAGAATTCCGCCATCCTGCAGAAGGTGATTACCGTCGAGTACGTTCCTTTGATAGGCTCCTTCAGCGAAATAAAATTGGATTGCGCCGCCTTACTGCCGGGCATCGAAACACGCAACTAGATAGGGTCTGCACCGACGGGACACCTAACAAATCGCTCAGCTCTGAGTCGTTCGACGAAAAATATATAACAAATTAACAAAACAATGATATAATCTGTCCATGGTTTTAGAAAGCGAAAAGAGGCATTATTGATGTTCCAGAATAAAGAAGGAATATTAGCAACTCTTATAGGTAATCAAGCTAAAATCAAGTCATTTGGCATAAAAAGGCTTGGTTTATTTGGCTCATACGTTAAAGGAAAACAGAACATCCAAAGCGATATAGACCTACTTGTGGAGTTCGAAGAAGGCAAGAAGACTTTCGATAATTTTATGCATCTATCGTTTCTTCTGGAAGACCTTTTAGAAAAGAAGATAGAATTAGTAACCTTGGAATCACTAAACCCCTATATTAAGCCTAAAATAGTAAAAGAAGTGGAATATGTCATCCCTAGGGCTTGAGTATTTACACCATATATTGGACGAAGCTAATTATATCCTTAAAGAATCAAGCGCGCTAAAACGCGAAGAATTCTTGCGAAATGAAACCCTGCAAAGAGCTTTCGTCCGAAGCATAGAGATCATCGGAGAAGCGACAAAGAAACTCTCCGACGCAATAAAGCAAAAATATCCCAGTGTCGAATGGAAAGCTATTGCCGGAATGCGCGATAGACTAATCCATGATTACTTCGGCATAGACTATGAAATTGTCTGGGATGTAATCATTAACAAAATTCCATCTTTCCAGCAAGAAATTCAACGAATACTTAATAACGAAGAAGAGAAAGACATCTGACAACTCACTCCAGCGGACTGTTTCCGCCGCTAAAGCGGCGTAAAAAGCTGCTGATTTTAGCCGTTAGGCCTGAACCCGGCCTACCCTCCCATCACCTTTACAACCACCCTTTTTCTCCTCCGGCCATCAAATTCCGCATAATAGACCTGCTGCCAGGGGCCTAAATCCAATCGCCCTTTTGTTATGGGAAGTATCACCTGATGGCCGATAAGCAGATTTTTTAGGTGGGCATCACCGTTGGTTTCACCTGTTTTGTGATGCCTGTAGTCAGGCCCTTCCGGGGCAAGCCTTTGAAGCCATTCATCTATATCCTGGATAAGCCCGGATTCCGCATCATTTACATAAACCCCTGCTGTTATGTGCATGGCAGATACAAGCGCCATTCCGTCTTCAATGCCGCTCTTTTTTACGATTTCTTCCACCTTATCCGTGATATTGATATATTCCCGTTTTTTCTTTGTTTCAATATAGAGATATTCTGTAAGTGTCTTCATATAATTGTATCCCTCTTCCAGTTTTTATCGTCTGTTTCCGGATAGTCTATATTATAATGGAGCCCGCGGCTCTCCTTTCTCATCACAGCGCATTTTATAATAAGCTCTGCCACTGCGGCAATATTTCTAAGTTCAAGGATGTCGCTTGTTACAGTAAACTTCCAGTAATATTCATTTATTTCGCTCTTCAGGTTTTCTATCCTTCTGTATGCCCTTTCAAGCCTTTTATTTGAACGGACTATTCCAACATAATTCCACATGGCTCTTCTTATCTCATCCCAATTTTGCAAAATTATTACAGCCTCGTCGCTGTCCACTGCGCCGCCTGTCTGCCATACAGGTATTTCAGGAATTGAAATATCTCTATCAATAAGTTCCTTTGCCTTTATGTATGCCCTGTTTGCGAAAACAAGCGATTCCAATAAGGAATTGGACGCCAGACGATTAGCCCCATGCAAACCTGTGCATGCTGCCTCGCCGATAGTAAAAAGCCCTTTAATAGAGGTCTCGCCGCAGTCATTTGTCAAAACCCCTCCGCATATATAATGCGCAGCCGGAACCACAGGTATAGGCTCTTTTGTCATGTCAAAACCGAATGAAAGGCATTTTTCATATATGTTAGGAAACCGGCTCTTTATAAAGGCGGGGTCTTTTTGGGTAATGTCCAGATACACGCAGTCATCTCCCCTTTTTTTAAGCTCAAAGTCAATGGCCCGCGCAACATTATCCCTCGGAGCCAGATCTTTCATGGGATGATAATTTGCCATAAATGGTGTTCCGTCTTTTAGCCGTAAGATTCCGCCTTCGCCTCGAACTGCCTCAGAGATGAGAAAACTTTTGGCCATGGCATGATAAAGACAGGTAGGGTGAAACTGAATAAATTCCATATTTGCAATTGTTGCGCCAGCCCTGTATGCCATTGCAATGCCGTCTCCTGTGGCAATATCCGGGTTGGTGGTAAACAGATAAACCTTTCCTGCCCCGCCTGTAGAAAGGATTGTGCCCTTTGTCAGAAATGTGCGAACCGCTCCTGTTTTTTTATCCAGAACATACGCCCCCAGGCAAACATCCGTATCTATCTTTCCTGCAAACTTGGAATGGGTTATAAGGTCTACTGCTATGTGGTTTTCATAGACAATAATATTTTTCTCTGCGTCAACAGCCTTTAATAGCGCATCTTCTATTTCCCTGCCTGTCATATCCTGGGCATGAACAATCCGCCTTTTTGAATGCCCCCCTTCTTTGCCAAGGTCCAACTCTTCAATATTGTTTATTACCCTTTTAGTAAACCTTGCACCAAGCTCCATCAACTCCCGTATCCTTTCTGGGCCGTCCCTTACCACCATTTCAACAATATCAGGACGGCACAGGCCGGCGCCTGCCTCCAGGGTATCCTTTATATGGGCCTCAAAACTATCCTCTGCGCTAAGGACAGACGCTATGCCTCCCTGGGCATAGAATGTGGCAGATTCCCTCTTTTCCCGCTTGGTAACTATAGAGACAGTGCCAAGCCTTGCTGCCTTTAGCGCAAAACTTAAACCTGCCACGCCGCTTCCTATAACCAAAAAGTCTGATTTGATTTCCATATGTAAAAGCGTAAGATATTATCCGAAAAATGTCAATCACAGCATTGTCAACTGTAAAGCCAATTTAGAAATGTCCTATTTTTACCAAAATAGAAATGTCCGGTTTTGGTAATACCGGGTACTTCCTCCAAGGGTGGTTCTTGGGAGGAATATATTTCTTTCTTATCTCAAAGGGTT
>Ga0209726_10002318_pt1 | contig 28437 bp, 26 predicted proteins | sample Subgrocontami54m_FD_187453 | JGI IMG/M metagenome (GOLD analysis project Ga0209726, IMG submission 187453) | Subsurface groundwater microbial communities from S. Glens Falls, New York, USA - GMW46 contaminated, 5.4 m (SPAdes) (version 3) | ecosystem: Environmental > Aquatic > Deep subsurface >... | reverse complement strand
CGGGGCGAACCGTGAGACCCCTCGAGCGTTGTCGTTTCCACGTACCGGCCGATGCCGTGCGCCAGATGGACCACATGGTCGCCCGGCGAGAGGTCCAGCGACGCTTCAAACGGCGCCTCAAGCGACGGCTTCGTGTAGACGCGCCGGGGCAGCACCACGACCATCGTGTGCCGCTCCAGCGTCTCCAGCGTCCGCGGATTGAAGCTGCGGATGGAGATCAGCTTGGAGCCGTCGAACTCCAGGCGGATCGGCGCCTCGAACGTCGCGGGAAACAGATCCAGCACCCCGCCGCGCAGCGCCAGGTCGCCGGGATCGGCGACCGCATCCGCCCGCCGGTAGTCGAGCTTCACGAGCTGCTGGACCAGCGCCTGCGGCGAGGCCGGCTGGCCTACGTAGAGCCGCGCGTACTCGAACATGCCCGGATCACATCCGTGCGGGCGCGGACACTCCGAGAATCCCGAGCCCGTTGGCCAGCACCTGGCGGGCGGCGCGGATCAGCGCCAGCCGTGCGGCGGAGCGGCGATGGTCCTCCGTGATCACGCGGTGCTTCGTGTAGAAGACATGGAAGCTCTCGGCCAATTTGCGGAGGTAGGCGGCGACCCCGTGCGGCTCAAGGCCGGCGGCGCACAGCCGCAGCACGACCGGATACTGGTAGAGCCAGCGCACGAGCAGCCGCTCCTCCGGCTCCTGCAACAGCGACAGGTTCGGCCGGAAGCGCGCCCACCACGGCAGGCGCGCCTTCGCCAGGATGCTGCAGATGCGGGCATGCGCGTACTGGACATAGTAGACCGGGTTCTCCTGCGACTGCGACTTCGCCAGGTCGAGGTCGAACTCCAGCGGGCTGTCCATCGTGCGCATGACGAGGAAGAAACGCGTGGCGTCCACGCCCACCTCATCCATCACCTCGCGGAAGGTCACGAACTCGCCCTGGCGCTTCGACATCGGCACCGGCTTGCCCTGCCGCAGCAGCGTCACCAGCTGGACGATGCGGACCGTCAGCCGCTCGCTCGGCCAGCCGAGCGCGGCCACCGCCGCCTTGACCCGCGCGATGTAGCCGTGATGGTCCGGGCCCCAGAGGTTGAGGATGCGATCATAGCCCTGCTCGAACTTCCAATGATGGTACGCGATATCAGGGGCCAGGTAGGTCAGCTCGCCGTCGCGCTTGCGCACCACCCGGTCCTTGTCATCGCCGAACTTCGTGGAGGCGAACCAGGTCGCCTCCTCCGCGTCGTACAGGGCGCCTTTCGCCTTGAGCGTTTCAAGCGCACCATCGATCCGCCCGGAGGTGCGCAGCCATTGCTGGCTGGTCCACCGGTCGAACGTCAGGCCGAACGCCTGCAGGTCGCGCTTGATGACCTCGAGGAGGCTGGCCATCCCGAACTCGACGAACGCCGGCAGCGCGGCACCCTCCGGCTCCTGGGCCAACCGGTCGCCGTGTTTGGCGATCATCGCTTTCGCCAGATCGTAGACGTAGGCGCCATGATAGCCGTCCTCGGGAAACGGCTCAGGCTTGCCCAGCAACTCCAGATAGCGCAGCCGCAGCGAGCGTCCGAACTGCTCCATTTGCCGCCCTTCGTCATTCAGGTAGTACTCCGTCGTGACGCGCTGCCCCTGGGAGCGCAGCAGCCGCGCGAGGACGTCGCCCACGCCCGCCTGCCGGCCATGCGCCAGGCTCAGCGGGCCGGTAGGGTTGGCGCTGACAAACTCGACGTTGACGGAAGGCGACTGCGCCGTGGGCCGTTGCATCCCGTACGACGCGCCCCGTGCAAGCACGTCCCCGAGCACCCGCACGAGTGCTGGCTGGGAGAGAAACACGTTGAGGTAGCCGGCCTTCGGCTCGATGCGGTCGATCCAGCGTTCCAATCCGGCTTGCCGGCACTGATCCCACAGGCGTCCGGACAGCGACTCGGCGAGCGCATGGGGCGGCTGGCGCCGCTGGCTCGCGAGCTTGAAGGAGACGGCGTTGGAGAGATCGCCGAAGGAGGGATCCTTCGGAATGTCCCACCGCAACGCGGCCGCGGAGAGGCCGTCGGCGTGTAACGCCTGGGCGAGCGCTCGACTGAGGGCTTCTTCAATGGTGAACATGGGACGGAATCGCCACGCGCGGCGCGTCCGCCCATAACTCTTCAAGGCGATAGAACGCCCGCGCGGCGTCATCAAGCAGGTGGACGACCACTTCGCCGCAGTCGATCAGCACCCACTGGGGGGCGGCACCCGGCAGGGCGCTCGACGCCCCGGATGGGACCACCCCTTCGGTGTGCCAGACGCGGGCGCCACGCTCATTGAGCGCGTGCTCAATGTGCTCCTTGATGGCGGTCAGCTGCCGGCCGCTGCCGGCCGTGCACACCACGAAGAAGTCGGTGACGGTGGACAGCGCCCGCAAGTCCAGAATGGAGACGCCCTCAGCCTGCTTGTCGAGGGCGACGCGGGCGATCAACAGCGCCTTGGCCTGGCTGTCGAGCTCCCGTCCGGGAGAGGTGACCTGCTCAGCGGCCAAGACGGAAATGGGTGTGGGCGTACGAACTCGTCAGGACGTGCTGAGAATACGGTAGAGACCGGTGCCGCACTTCGGGCAGGTGCCTTTCATGGCCGGCCGGCCGTTCTTCATCTTCACTTGCTTGGCGTCCTTCATTTCACGCTTGGCCTTGCACTTCACGCAGTAGGCTTCCATAGAACCTCCCGGTTGACCGCCCCACCCCTCTGACTTGCCGCGCGCTCCCAGCGCGCCGCGAACGACGACAAGCCTAGCATGGTCGCGTGCCGACTGTCAATCCCTTCGGCTCCGCGGCGCTTCCTCCCGAATGTCGCCCACGATCTCTTCCAGCACGTCCTCGATCGTCACCATGCCCAGCGTCGAGCCGTTCGGATCCTGCACGATCGCGATCTGCTGCTTCTCGCGCTGGAAGTCGCTCAGCAGCTCGGCGAGCCGCTTCGTCTCCTTGACCCGCACCACCGGCCGGATCAGGTCGGCCAGCACGAACAGCCCGCCGTGCCGCACCATGGCCAGCAGGTCGCGGGCATAGATGACGCCCACCACGCGGTCCACCGATCCCTCGTAGACCGGGATGCGCGAGTGTCCGGCCTCGATCAACAGATCCAGCAGCTCCTCGGGCTTGGCCTTGAGGTCGACCCCCGCGATCTGCTCCCGCGGCACCATCGCGTCCTTGACCATGGAGTCGCTGAACTCGAAGATCCGGTGGAGCATGCGCAGCTCCTCCTCGGCCAGCACGCCGGCCTCGCGCCCCATCTGGATCATCACCTTGATCTCCTCCTCGGTGACGAGCGGCGCGCGCCGCTTGGTCGGAATGCGCAGGCCGCGCAGCAGCCAGCGCCCCGCCCAGGTGAAGAAGGAAGCGACCGGGTACAGGATCGTCATCAGGATGCGCAGCGGGACCGCCATCACGAAGGCGACGCCGTCGGCATGGGTGGTAGCGAACATCTTCGGGGTGATGTCTCCGATCAGCAACAGGACGGTCGCGACCACCCCGGTGGCGATCGCCAGACCCTGCTCTGAGCCGTACCAGGTGATGAAGAGCCAGGCCGCAATCGACGAGATGGCCACGTTGACCAGATTGCCCGCCACCAGCAGCGTGCCGATGAGCTGATCCAGCTTGGTCAGCAGCAGGAACGTTTGCTTGGCGCCACGATGTCCCTGCTCCATCAGATGGCGCAGCCGGACCTTGTTCACCGACAGGAACGCCGCCTCCGACGCGGAAAAGCAGGCGGAGAGCACGAGGAGCACGCCGAGCAGGATCAAAACCGGCAGCGTGATCATGACGCCTGGTAGAGGCGGTGCTGCTCGATGTGGCGCTGCACCGCCGAGGGCACGAGGTACCGGATGGAGCGGCCGGAGGCGAGCCGTTTGCGGATGTCGCTTGAGGAGATCTCCATCTGCGGCATCTTCAGCCAGGTCACGCCCATTTCACGCCGCGACGGCTTGCCGCCAGGCCGATGGGCGACCACGATCGTGCAGATCCGCTTGATCTCGCTCCACTTGAACCACTTGACCGCCAGCATGTCCTCGCCCACCAGCAGGAACAGCTTGGCCTGCGGCAGCTGCCGGTGCAGCGCGGTCACGGTGTCGATGGAGTAGGAGGGGCCCTCCCGATGGAACTCGATGTCCGAGGCGACGAAAGAGGGATGGTGCTGGATCGCCAGCTCCACGAGCTTCAGCCGCTCCGGCCCGGGCAGGAGCTGGGCGGCCCGTTTGTGCGGGGGCTGTTTGGAAGGAATGAAGACGACCCGGTCCAGCGTCAGTGTTTCGCGCGCCGTTTCGGCGAGCAGGAGGTGGCCGAGATGGATCGGGTTAAACGTCCCCCCGAACATCCCCAGCCGCATGGGGCTATTGTCGGATCTGGCCTGAGCCATGCACCACGTATTTATAGGTCGTGAGCTCTTCGAGTCCCATGGGGCCGCGCGCATGGAGCCGGTCGGTGCTGATGCCGATCTCCGCCCCCAGGCCGAACTGGAAGCCATCCGTGAAGCGCGTGGAGGCATTGACGTAGACCGCGGCCGAGTCCACCTCGCGCGCGAACCGCTCCGCGTGCGCCTGATCCTTCGTCACAATCGCATCCGAGTGGGAGGAGCCGTAGCGGCCGATGTGCGCGATCGCCTCATCCAGCGAGCCCACCACCTTGACGGAGAGGATCAGGTCGAGGTATTCCGTCGACCAGTCCTCCTCCGAGGCCGCCCGCACCCCGGGCGCGAGCGCCTGCGTCTTGTCGCAGCCGCGCACCTCCACTTTGGCCGCCTGCAGCTGCTTGACCAGCCCGGGCAGGAGCTGGGAGGCCACGCGCTCATGGACGAGCAGCGTCTCCATGGCATTGCAGGTGGCCGGCCGCTGGCATTTGGCGTTGAGCGCAATCGTCTTGGCCATCGCCAGATCGGCGGCCTCATCCACGTAGACGTGGCAGACCCCTTTGGCGTGCTTGATGACCGGAATCCGTGACTGCTCGGCGATCTTGCGGATGAGCGTTTCACCGCCCCGCGGGATGATGACGTCGATCTCCTGATCGAGCTCCAGCATCGCGTCCACCCCGCTGCGATCGGCGATCGGGATCAGGCTCACCACGGCTTCGGGAAGACCCGCCGCCATGACGGCGCGCCGCAGGGCGGCGCTGATCGCCTGGTTCGACCGGAACGACTCCGCCCCGCCGCGCAGCACGACGGCATTGCCGCTCTTGACGCACAGCGAGGCGCAGTCGCTGGTCACGTTGGGCCGCGACTCGTAGATGATCCCGATGACGCCCAGCGGCACGCGCACCTTGCTGATGGCCAGGCCGTTGGGCCGCGTCCAGCTGCGCAAGATCTCGCTCACCGGATCGGGCAGTGCGACGACCGCCTCCACCGAGCGCACCATCTCCTCCACCCGCTGCGGTGTGAGCGTGAGCCGGTCGATGAGTGGCGCGGACAGGCCGGCGGAGTGCGCCTCCTCGACGTCCTTGGCGTTCGCCGCCAGGATCTCCGGGGCCGCGCGCCGCAGCTCCTGCGCCATGGCGCTCAGCGCCAGGTTTTTCTGCTCGGTCGAGGCGCGCGCGATCGCGCGGCTCGCCGCTTTTGCGGCGCGCACGACGCGGAGGACCTCTTCCCGAACGGTTGATGCTCTTATCGCTGCCATTCTCTCGCCAACACCAGATGATCTCGATGCACCGCTTCGCGGACCCGGGATTGGCCCAGCACGCGCGCCAGCTCCAACGAGCTGTAGGCGCTGACGCCGCGCGCCAACTCGGTGCCCCGCCCATCCACGATGGAGACAAACGCGCCGGACTCAAACCGCCCCTGCACCTTGGCGATGCCGGAGACCAGCAAACTCTTGCCGCCTTCCACGATGGCGTCTGCTGCGCCCGCATCCACCACGAGCGACCCTTTGGGCTGGCGCAGCGCGAAGGCGATCCACCACTTGCGCGAGGTCAGGCGGGTGCGCGGAGGCACGAACAGCGTGCCCACTGTCTTGCCCGCGAGGATGTCGGTCAACACCGACGGCTGCAGGCCGTTGGCGATCACCATCGGAATGCCGCTGTGGCCGGCGATGCGCGCCGCCTCCAGCTTGGAGGCCATCCCGCCCTTGGTCGTTTGCCGTCGCGTGCTGGCCCCGATGCCGGCATGGAGGCCGTTGACCGACTCGACCCGCTCCACAACCCGGCCTTCCTTGAGAAAGCCGTCAACATCCGAGAGCAGGATCAACAGGTGCGCGTCCACCGCCGCCGCCACCAGCGCAGCCAGCCGGTCGTTATCTCCAAAGGTGATCTCCTCCACCGCCACGGTGTCGTTCTCATTGATGATCGGCACAACCCGCCGGTGGAGCAGCGTCAGCAGCGTCTGCTTGGCGTTGCGGAACCGCGCCCGGTTCGACAAATCCTCCTGCGTGAGCAGCACCTGGGCGGTCGTCACCCCGTATTTGGCGAACGCCGCCGTATAGCGGTGCATCAGCTCGCTCTGGCCGATCGCCGCGCACGCCTGCAGCTGCGCCAGCGAGGCCGGCCGCTTGCGCAGGCCGAGCTTCGCCATGCCGCAGGCGATCGCGCCGGAGGAGACGATGAGCGGCTGGTGATGCTCGCGCGAGCCCTGCACCACCTGGCGCGCCAGCCGGTCGATCCGCTCGCCCAAGAGCCGGCCGGCGTGATCCGTGAGCACGCTGCCGCCGACCTTGACGACAAATCGTTGGATGGATCGTTGCGCGTCGCCCATGCTATGCCGTGGCCATCGATTGTAGCATCCGCCGGATCGCCTTCAGCAATTCCGGAATGCCCTCGCCGGTCGCCGTCGACACGGCCAGCACCGGCTCGCCCAGCGCCTGTTTAAACGCGTCCAGGCGGGCGCGCCCCTCGGGCAGATCGATCTTATTCGCCACCAGCAGCTGCGGCTTGTCGATCAACGCCGGGCTGTACGACGCCAGCTCGTTGTTGAGCTGGCGGAACGCCTCCACCGGATCTCGCCCGTCGACCGCAGCCACATCCACCATGTGGACCAGCAGCCGCGTGCGCTCGATGTGGCGCAGAAACTGGATGCCGAGCCCCTTGCCTGCGTGCGCCCCCTCGATGAGCCCGGGGATGTCGCAGGCCACGAAGCTGTCGCGCTCCCCCACGGAGACCACGCCCAGCACCGGGTACCGGGTCGTGAACGGATAGGCGCCGACTTTGGGGCGGGCCGTCGAGATGCGCGCCAGGAGCGAGGACTTGCCGGCGTTGGGAAAGCCGATGATCCCCACGTCGGCGATCAGCTTCAGCTCGAGCGCGATCTCGCGCCGCTCCCCGGATCCGCCGGGCATCGCTTCGTCCGCGGCGGCATTGCCCACCCCGCCGCGCCCGCCCGTGGCGATGACGAACCGCTCTCCGCCGGCCGCCAGATCCCGCAGCACGGCATGGCTGCGCGCGTCCTGCACCACCGTGCCCACCGGCACCCGGATCGTCAGGTCTTCGCCCCGTTTGCCGGTCTTGGTGTTGCTGCCGCCGTGGCCGCCTCGGCCGGCCTTGAACTCATGGCGGAAGTGGAAATCGAGGAGGGTGGCCACGTTTTGATCGGACTGGAGGATGACGTCGCCGCCATCCCCGCCGTCCCCCCCGTCAGGCGAGGGATAGCGGATGTAGGGGGGCTGGCAGAAGGACGCGCATCCCCGGCCGCCGTCTCCGGCTTTGACGGTAATGTGCGCGCGATCGACGAACCACATGAGGAATCATCCGGGCTGTCGTACGAGGAGCGAAGGCAGGAACCCTGGCCGTCACGCACGGCCGGCCGCAGCGGCGGCTTTCGGCTCGATGCTGATGACGCGGGACTTGGGGAACCGTACAATGCCGTCTTTCTTGGCGAACAGCGTCCAGTCGCTGCCGGTGCCGACGTACCAGCCGGCCTTGAACACCGTGCCGCGCTGTCGAACCAAGATCGAGCCCGCCGTGACCCATTCGCCCGCGTACCGCTTCAGGCCAAGCCGCTTGCCGATGCTATCGCGGCCGTTCTTGGTTGACCCTGCACCCGCTTTATGTGCCATCGTCTGTTCCTATTCGGCCGGCTTCCGGCGTGACGGGATTGGTTTCGACGTGCTCAGGCGGGCCGGCGCCTTCTTGACGGTCGATGTCCTGGCGGCCTTGGCGACACGGGGCGCCTCGGCGGCTTCAGCCTTGGCGGAGGGCTTGGCAGCCTTGGGGGCCGCTTTCGCCTTGGCCGGCGCTTCACCGGCGGCAATGGCGCCGGCGGTGATGCTCTTCACCACCAGCTGCGTCAACGGCTGCCGGTGGCCCACCGTCTTGCGCCAGTTCTCCCGGCGCCTGAAGTGGTACGAAATCACCTTAGGCCCCAGCAGATGGGCCAGCACTTCGCAGACGACTTTGGCGCCCGCCACGTACGGCTTGCCGATCTCAAGCTGGCTGCCGTCCTGGGCGAGCAGGACGCGCTCGACGGTCAGCTGGCCGCCGACCTCGGTCGCAATCCGGTTGATCTTCAGATGGGTGCCGGGCTCCACCTTCCACTGTCGGCCCCCCGCTTCAATAATGGCGTACATCGCGGTCGTACCCTCTTTTTCGCTGTCCGAGACCCCTAACCAAGGGGGATAGCATAGCGGAGTTTTCCCGTCGGGTCAACCCCCTCATCACGGCGCAGGAGGAGAATGCCGAACTGATTCCCCCGCAGCGGCCGTGCGCCGATCAGGCGCACTTCGTCGTAGTGCGCGCTGATCCACTCATCGATCTTCTGTCCATAGTCTCGGCCGAAGAACGGAAAGCCGTATTCCTGCGTATCTCTGTGGATGATGGCCACATAATCCGGAGGAGCCTCCCGAAGGGCGGCGACGATCCGCTCCTCCCCGAACATGAGCACCTCAGGCGGCAAGAAGTTACTATAAGGCGTCGGGTTGATGCGTCGAGTCAGGTAATTGACTATCACCCCTTCAGGCAGCACCACCAAGGTCTCCCGACCGGTGCCCTGCTCCCCCAGATAGGCGACGAGCTCTTGAACCTCCGTGGCGCGATCGCTGGATGCGAGGAAACTGTCCGCCCCAGCAGCGACACGATAGGTCTTTTCCTCAAAGAACAGGGCGACAACGCCGAGATTTCCCATGACCAGGATCAACAGCAGCGCAACCCCGGTCACCCGGAAGATCTGCCCTTGTCCCTGGCGCGCCTCGAGCGCCTGCGGAACCCAGGTGACGACGGCAAGCACCAACAACAGCGTCGCGGGCATCGCCAAGGCAAACCCATATTGGTAAATGTGCACGTTGAAGAGCATCTTCGCAAGCAGCGCTCCCGCCCACACGATCAGCAGCACGCGAAGGATGCCGGAGGCCTGCTGGCCCTCCCGACCACGCTCTCGTAACACGCGCCGGAGACAGCTCACTCCGAGGATCCCCATGACCAGAGGAAGAGGCCGGAATCCTTCAAAAATCAAGTTCCCCGGGAACGCCTGCCGACTCCATTCGAACAGACTCACGGCAATGACCCCGCTCACGATCCCCGCCCACATCATGATGCGCGCCCGGAACCGTCTCACGCCAAGACTCAGCGACGCAAGCACCAGGCCCGCGGCAGCATAGCAGGCGGTCCAACAAATCAACAGCTTCAGATTGGCTCCGAACCCTGAAAAACCTGCGAGTCTCCGGTAGAACGTCAACGACTGCACTTGACCGTGCACGATAAACGGCCAAGGGCCGAGAATCCCCTTGAGGGCGACGTCAGGCGGCATGGCCTGACATAAGAAGACCCAGGCGATCAGCGGCGGAATACCGGCCATGCCGATGACCATAACTGTTTCCTGCCCCACCCGCTTCCGGCCGGGACGTCTCAGCATCCACCTCAGCGCAAGCCCTGCGGCCAATGCAAGCGCGGTGGCAAGAAACACCTCCGCTTTCGTCAGGAATACACCCCCGAGACTCAGCCCCGCAGCGGCCAGAAAGATGCGTTGCCCGCTCCGGAGAAAGCGGAAAAACCACCAGAACCCCACCAGCGAGAGGAACAGCCCATGCGTCATCTCGTGGGAGTAAGGGCAGATGAAGTTGTAGTTCCCGCTCAGGACCAGTTGACCGAACGCAAACAGGAGCAGGAACACCAGGCAGGCTATCGTCGCGGACCAGCGATCGCTGATGGCGGACAAGAGCGTGTAGAGGAGCGCGACGATCCCGGCGAGAATCGCGAGGTTGCAGAAGACCACCGTCTGAATCCCCACGCCAAACCATGAAAACCACAGCGCGTTCAGATACGGGGAGAGGGGCGGGTTAAAGTAGGCGAGATCGCGGTAGAGCGCCTCCCCTAGCGAGAGCCGCCAGGGCACGTAGAGCTCGCGCCCGAAATCGATCAGCACGTCGGGCCAGGTCAACCAGCTCCAGCGCAGCATCGCTGCGCCCACCAGCAGAATCAACGCCGCATCGATCCAGCGCGGCGGCCATGAGGCTGCGCGATGAGGCCCCCTCTTGCTCATTGGCGCAACGAGGCCAGGTCGAACACCGCGACCCGAACCTGGCCATAGGACACATCCTGGACTGTCCGGGTCCTGGCACGAGCCGAGAAACGACGAATCAGATAGTCGACCGTTGGCCCTCTGCCGATCACCCAGACTCGAGGATGCGCCGCCGCCTGCTCGGCGACAGCGTTGAGATACGCCCGCGCCTTGTTGTTCATCCGGAACGGCAGCAGCGTCACCCGCTGCATGGCCTGATCCGGCAGATACGCGGCTAACGGCCAGGCGATAAACGAGGTGAGCAGCGGATCAGGCCTCTCCTGGACGGGCAGCCAATCCGCCTGGACGCATCCGGGACCGAACAACACGCGGTCGTTCTCCTCCAGCGCACTTCCGACGTGGCGGGCGGCGCTGGCAAACCGTTCTACCGGCCATGTGCCGTAGGTACCTTCGGTGATCAGCGCCGGCATAAACCGCAGAAAGGCGATCACGCCGGCATAGATGTAGATGGGGAGATGTTGGCGCCATCCCTGCCCCCCGCCGCTCGCCAGCAGCCATCCCACGATAAACAGCGCGGCAGGAAGCGTGAAGAGGACGAATCGAACGCCATGGATGTTGCCGGCAAACAGCAACGTCGCGCCGATGAGAGGCGGGAAGACGCCGAAACAGAGCAATGGCAGCAGGAACCACATCCCCAGCAGCCGCGCTTCCGGAAGCGCTCGGGCGCGCCGGTTCGAGCGCCACACGATCCAGGTCACCAACACGGCTCCTGCCGCCCATCCGACGATATCCACATCCAGCAGCTGCTTGGCCACGTTCAGGACCGTCCACCACTCTTGCTTCGGCAGGTACGCGAGAACCTCCCGGGAGGCAAACAGGCCGCGCAGATGACCGATGCTGATCAGCATCAGGAGCGCCACCCCTCCGAAGGTCCCGATCCACCGCGGCGATCTCCACCAGCGCTGCCGTAAGGAGAGATCGAGGAGCTGCACGACCAGGATGAAGCCGAAGAAGTAGTGGGTGTAGTAGGCCCCGACCGTGGCCAGCCCATATCCGATCCGGGCGATCCACCGGTCGCGCTCCAGCACCATGAGATAACAGAGCCATGAGGCCATTACGCATAGCAGTCCCAACGCATAGGGCCTGGCCTCCTGACAATACCAAATGAGCAACTGATTCATGGCAAAGGGCACCAGGCTGATCAGGGCGGTGTCGCGATCGCGGAACAGCCTGAGTCCCAGCGGATACGCCAGCGCCAAGATCCCCACCCCGCATAAGATGGAGGGCAGGCGGAGCGAGAACGGGCTGACTCCCAGAACGGCGACAACACCCTTCACGAGCAGGTAATAGAACGGCGTCGTGGAAGCCGCGATCGGGTTGCGTTCAAACACTTCGCGCCAGCTGCCGGCCACCACCCACCAGGTGGAGTACTCGTCCAACCACAGCTCGGGACGCCAAAAATTGAAGAGGCGCAGATAGGCGCCGAAGGCAACCAGCGCGACAATCGCCACCCGGATCGCCAAGCCTTGACGTCGAACTCTCATGAGCGCTTCATGTCCAGGAGGAAGCGCAAATGCCGCCAGCCGTCCCTCCATGGGCGCAGGTGCGGCGGGCGGTCCCGTCCGTCCGGCGAGAGCGTCGTCGGCACCTCCGTCACTCGCAGCCCCAGGAGGAACGCCTTGACGATCAGTTCGCTGGCGAACTCCATCCCGGGGCACCGAAGGCTCATCCGCAGTGCGGCGGCCTTGCTGAACCCGCGCAACCCGCAGTGGAAATCGCCGACGGACGAATGGAAAAAGAGCCGCCCGAATCCGCTGAGCACCGGATTCCCCAGATACCGGTTGAGCGGGGGCATCGCGCCCGGCTTGATGCCGCCCCGGAACCGGTTCCCCATCACAAGGTCATGCCCTTCCCGAAGCTTCTCAAGAAATTGCTCCAGGTGCGTGAAGTCGTAGCTGTCATCGGCGTCGCCCATGATGATGAACCGCCCCCGCGCCGCGTCGATGCCGGCGATCAACGCCGCTCCGTACCCTTTGGTCTCCACGTGGATCACGCGCGCGCCGCGCCCGGCCGCGATGGCTTGGGACCCGTCCGTGCTGCCGTTGTCCGCGATGAGCACCTCGCCGCTCACGCCATGCTGCCGGAGCCACCGGGCGGCCTTCTCGACACAGATGCCGACCGTCCGCCCCTCATTGAGGCACGGCATCACAATGGACAGTTCGAGCGTCGGCTCCTGGACGGTGGGGGTCATCGGGCGCGGGCCATCGCCAACCGGCGGTAGCGCATGGCCTCCTCGGCGGCCTGGAGTCCGCGCAGGGCATCTTCCATGACCTGATACCCGCCGGGGGAGGCGGGAAAATCGCGCATCATCGCTTGGGCATGGGGAATCATGCGATCATACGCGCGATCCGTTTCATACACCTTCGCCGCCAGATAGTGCGCGATCCCGCAGCGGGGATGCACCAGGAGGACCGCCGCGAGCCTCTGCATCAGCCGTTCATGCTCATAGGCGCTCAGAATCCTGTCCGCTTCCTGGGAGACCAATTGGTAGGGATCGACGTCCGTCAGGGCCGCCCGCGAGGCGAGCTCGGGATGGTGGCGGCGGTTCAGGTAGAGGACGGCTGTATCGTCAAAAAACACCGGGACGAAGTCCGGAAACGTTCCGATCGTGTTCTTGAACGACGCCAGGCCGATCGGAGCGATCACCGCCGTCGGATCGTATCGCGAGACGACCCACGCGAAGAGCTGCGGAGACTGGAAGACGTTGCGGCCCAGCCGGAAGTCGTCCTCGGTGAACGGGTGAGGAACCTGCATGTCCATGAAGATGCTGTATCGCGGAGACAGCGCCCACCGGAGATACCCCCCGGCGTCAACCGGGTGGAGCACGCGCCCGCCGAGATCCGCCCTGTTCAAAAACGCCACGATCCCTTCGGGGAGCGTCTCTCCGGCCACGGGAAACCGGGGCATTGTGCGGAAGAGGCCGCTCAACAGGTGGACCGGCAGCAGGAGGAGGATTCCGACGGCCAACGCGCCAACGGGCGCCGCCCACCGCCTGCCGGGCAGACGCACCGAAAGCGGATTGGCCGCCAGCACCGGCAGCGATAAGAGGACGCACTCGGCCATGAAGCGGTTTCCCTTGGCGAGCAGCAGGACGCCCGCGGCGAACAGCACCAGGTGGCTGCTCCTCGCCCGTCGCCGCACCAGCGACGCAACCGCCGCCGCCCCCGCCAGCAGCACGTAAGCGCGAAAGACCGTCGGCAGGTTCAACCCGACCGGGCTCAACAACCCAACCGGCTGCAATTCACCGATAAACTGAGAGACCTCGCCGAGCGGGTGAAACGGCAGCGGCAGGAGTGCGGCCCCATGAGGAGTGGCGAAGACGGCGGCGCTCGCCAATCCTGCCGCAAGCAGCAATCCTCCAACCGGATCCGGCTCTCTGCGCATCCGGGCAATCAGCGCCTCGGCCGCATACGCCCCCGTCATCAGCCAGAGGAACGGGTACATGATCCCATGCGCATTACACCAGGCAACCGCCACCAGCGGAAGCATCACCAGCCAGCGAGGACGATACTCCAGGGCAAACAGCACGAGCGCCATGAACGCATAGGACAACAGATGCGGCCGGATGAGCAGATCGCGCGGAAGCAGGACCAGCGTTGCCAGCGTGAACACCGCCGCCATCCAGCCTGAACTCGATGAAGCCGATGGACCCCGCCGGAGATACCCGAAGATCAGCCAGAGCGTGGCTCCGAACGCCGCGGCCCTGAAGAGCACCAACCCCAGATAACCGGATAGGGCGTGCACGGCGTAGACCAGCGCCTGAAACGCCCAGGCGTAATCGACCCACGGGCGTGGGGGCGAAAGAAATGAGAACGAGGAGGTGTCCTGCGGCAACGCGCGCTGCCGGAAGAGGTCCCGTCCCGCATCGAGATGGAACCAGAGATCGGTGTCGGCGGGCAGGATGGGACAGCGGAGCAGAGACCACACGGCAAGCATCGAAAACGCCGCCGCGTACCAGAGCGCCAAACGACCGTTTGAGCGAGCGTGGGCTCCGGTCACCGGATCAGTCTCGCAGGCGAAAATCCACCAGAGCGATGATCGCCAGGACGCCGTCCCGCCAGGTGAGCTTTTTGCCTTCCGCATAGGTGCGCCCGGAATAGGAAATGGGCACTTCGTACACGCGGTAATGGCGCTTGAACAGCTTGGCGGTCAATTCGACCTCGATTCTGAAGTCGTTGCTCCGAAGCTGAAATTGGCTCAGGACTTCCCGCCGGAACACCTTCATGCCTGTTTCCAGATCCGTCAGCATGGTGTCAAACAGCACGTTGGCCACGAGATTCACCAACCAATTCCCGAGACGATGCGACATGAGGAACACCCGGTGAGCCCCATCAAACCGGCAGCCATAGACTGCGTCGGCCCATCCCTTCTGGATCGGGCGCAGTACGTGCACATAGTCGTCCGGGTGGTACTCCCCATCCGCATCCTGGATCACGACCACGTCGCCGCGCGCCTGCGCAAAGCCGTCCCGCAGGGCGGCTCCCTTCCCCTGCCGGTGAGGATGTCGAACAACGATGACGCCGTGCTGCGCGCGAAACTCCTCAAGGATTTGCGGCGTGCCGTCCGTTGAGCCGTCATCCACCACGATGATCTCTTTGTCGTAGTTGGTGGCCAGGACCGCATCCAGCACCTGCCGGATGGTCCGCTCCTCGTTGAGCGCCGGGATCACAATCGACAATCGCATCAGGTCACCTCGCACCCTTCGTTGTGGTCTCAAGTTCCGCACGCGCGGCGTCGAGCTTCGCCTTCCATTCGGCGTCGTCCCCCGCCACCTGATAGTCGGAGAGATACTGCAGGATCGTCCCCGCTTCCGCCTGCTTGCCGGACCGGAGCGCAGCGATCCCCAGACTGTACAGGTCCTCCCGCTTCGTGAGAGGCGAGAAGACCTCGATGCTGTCCTTCAGCAACCGGTAGGCGCGGTCATATTCCTTCAACTCCAGATGCGCCAGCCCCATCTCCTTGTACAGCTTCGCCCGGCGGGGCGGCTCGGCATAGTCAATGGCGGTATTGTAAAACGCGATCGCCTCCCGGTACCGCTTGAGCCCCTTGAGCGCGTCCGCCTTCAGCCGGTACCCGTTGGGAGATTCCGGATAGGTGGCGATGATCGCCTCGATATGCGGCAGCGCCTGCGCATAGGCGCCGGTTTCGTTCTCGGCCACGGCGACCAGATGATTCGCGATGCCGCACTCCGGATAGACCGCCAGGATCCGACGCAGCTCCCGCAGGAGCGCCTCGCGGTCCGGCGCATCCTTGAGGACCTCATCCGCATTTTTCTTGACGAGCTCGAACGGTTTGACCGCGGCGAGTGCGTAGGCGTCCACAAGCGCAGGATGCTGCCGCCGGTCCGCGTACAGCACCTCAAAGTCGTCGAAAAACACCGGCACGTAGTTCGGATGCTTCTGGATCCGCTCGGAAAACTGCTCATATTCGGTCGGCACCAACAGAAAGTCAGGCCGGTAGCGGGAGAGGAAAATCTCCATGGTTTTTTCGTCCATGAACGCGTGTTGGACTAGGTACATCTCCTCATCCGAGAAGAGGAACGGAATTTCCATGTCCATGAAGATCTTGTACCGGGGATAGAGCATCCACTGGAGGTAGCCGCCGTTGTTGGGATGGTTCAGCACTTTCCCCCCCACATCGACGTGGTTCAGGAACGCCACCACGCCCGTGGGAAGATTCATGGAGGAGATCGGGTACTTTGGCTTCTCGGAGAAGGTGCTCAGCAGCACCCGCAGCGGCAGCAGCAGCACCAGGCCCACGGCCACCAGGTAGACCGCTTTCGGGACCCGCTTGGTCATCCGGGTCGAGGAGAGGAGCGGATTGGCGCGCAGCAGCGGCAGCGCGAGCAGCGCAAACTCATTCATGAAACGGATGCCCTTGAGCAGGAGCACCCATCCCACCGCAAAGAGCAGCACGTGCCGGATCCGCCAGGTGCGCCGCGTCACCATCGTGACCGCCGTCACGCAGCTGAGCAGGAGAAAAATATTGAACACCGTCTGGGACGTCGGCGTCATCATGGAAAAATGCAACGAAAAGACGTCCCACAGGTGCAGCGGCTCGAACTCCTTGATGTAGCGCGAGGCGCCTGCGGTGGAGGTGAACGGCACCGGCAGCAGGCGCAACCCGTGCGGAGTGGCCAGGATGGTCGCCGCCGTGAGCAGGCATGGCAGCAGCGGCAGCCGCTCCGCCCGCGTCCGCCCCTTGTTGGTGCGCAGCCGAACCAGCAGCTCCTCCGCGCCATAGGCGCCCAGGATCGCCAGCATCAGCGGATAGCTTCCCCCATGCAGATTGGACCAGAGGAGGCCCAGCGGGAGCAGCCACCAGCTCAGCCGCGGGCGCAGCTCCAATACGTAGAGGAAGCACAGGATGAAAAAGTAGGTGAACAGGTGAGGCCGGACGAGCATGTTTCTTGGAAGCAGGATCATGGCGCAGCAGCCGCCGAGAAACGCGCACCAGGCCAGCGCGGGGCGCGTCCGCTGCCCTTCGAGCAGGAACCGCAGCGCGGCGAGCGTGGTCGCCAGGTAGGCGACCGCCCGCAGCACGATCAGCCCGTAGTAGTAGGACCGGGCGTAGATCTCATAGACCAGGACCTGAAACAGCCAGTAGTAGTCCACCCAGGGCCTGGGCGGTTCGATGAAGGAGAAGTAGCTGGTGCGCGGAATCGCCCCGTGCTGAACGATGTACCGGCCGCCGTTGAGGTGGTACCAGAGGTCGCTATCGCCGGCCACGATGGGCCACCGGATCAGAAGCACAAACCCGAACACGCACAAGAAGACCGGGTAAGTCACCCACGGTTCGTTGAGCAGCCTGGTGAGCGAACCGAGAAGGCGACGGCGGGCCATGCTCAACCGGAGAGCTGCACCTTGATCTGCTCGAAATGTAAACTCGGATCGGAGAGCACCAGAATCTTCGAATGGGTCTGCCCCTCGAGCGCGCTCAGGCTGGGGCGGTCCTCCTGCAGCAGCCGCACCGCCACCTGGGGATGCACCAGCAGCTCCAGCGTCTTCTGGTGCGCGCCTTTCAGCGCCCGTTTGGCCTGGCGGATCGCCTCGATGGCCATCGTCACCGCCGATTTGACGCGGCCCCGCCCCCCGCAATACGGGCACGACTGGTAGCTCACCGTTTCGACCGAGCGCCGCATGCGCTGGCGGGTCAGCTCCGCCACGCAGATTTCGGAAAACGAGATCAGGTTCGTCTTCGCCCGGTCGCGGCCGAGCGCTTCCTCGAGCGTCCGCACCAGCTCGCGCCGGTGGGTCGGGATGTCCAGGTCGATGAAGTCGATCACCACGATGCCGCCGATGTCGCGCAACCGCAGCTGGCGCGCGATCTCCACGGCCGCCTCCTTGTCCACCTGAAACGCGGTCTCTTCCAGGTTCTTCCGGCCGGTGAACTTGGCGGTGTTGACGTCGATGGCGATCAGGCTTTCGGTCGGTTCCACCACGATCGACCCGCCCGAGGGCAGCTGCACCTGCTTGTCGAACAGCGCGGCGATCTGGTCTTCCAGCCCTTCCTTCTCGAACAGCGGCTGCTCCCCGTGGTAGAGATCGATGCGCACCTTCGCCCCCGGCATCAGGACCTGCAGGAACCGCCGCAGGCGATGAAAATCGTCTTTGGCGTCGACGACGATCCGGTGCATGTCCTCGGTGAAGCTGTCGCGGATCACCCGCTGGGTCAGCTCATACTCCTGGTACACGCACACCGGCGCCTTCCCCTTGGTCGAGGCGCGCTTGATCTCCTGATAGATGCGCGAGAGGTAGCGCACGTCTCGCGTGAACTCCTTTTCGCCCTTGCCGATGCCCGCGGTCCGGATGATCAGCCCCGCCTCTTGCGAAAACCGGAGCTTGCCCAGAATCTCGCGCAGGCGGCTCCGTTCCTGCGGGTCCTCGATCCGCTTCGAGATCCCCATCCGCGAATCGTTGCACATGAGCACCATGTAGCGGCCCGGCAGGCTGATGTGCGTCGTCAGCCGCGCGCCCTTGGTGCCGAAGGGCTCCTTCACCACCTGCACCAGGATCTCCTGGTTGACTTTGACGACCTCTTCGATCTTCGACCGCCTGTGCTGGTGGTGGGCCGCCTTGGGAGGGGCGGCGTCTGCCTGGGCGTCGCCCTCGAGGATGGCCTCCTCCTCCGGCTTGGGCTCCACGATGTCGGCGACATAGAGGAAGCCGTTCTTCCCCAGCCCGATATCGACGAACGCGGCGCCGATGCCGGGCACCACGGAGGTGATACGCCCTTTGTAGATGCTGCCGACCATGCGCGTGTCGGAGGCCCGCTCGACGTAAAACTCGTCGAGCCGCTTGTCCTCCACCACGGCCACCCGCGTTTCCTGCGCGTCGCGGCTGATCAGAATCTCTTTCGTCTTTCCCATGGAGCTGATTCCTCTGTTGGAAAAACCGATTATACCTTAGAGTCCGGCGTGATAGCGAAGCATCGCCACAATGGCCGTGGCGGCGGTCTCCGCCCGCAGCGTCAACGCACCCAGCGAGACCGGCCGCGCGCCGCTGCGTTGCGCGAGCTGGATCTCTTCCTCCGTAAAATCCCCTTCGGGGCCGATCAGCACGGTGACCGCTTCAAGCGGACGCCCATCCGACAACGCCTCCCGCAACAGCGGCCCAGGCACCGCCAGCGTCGGCATCAGCGCATGGGAGACCCCCGCCAGCGATGGGACAAACGCCGCCAGCGGCTGCGGCTCCTCCACCGCCGGCAGATCGGCCCGGCCGCACTGGCGGGCCGCTTCCTGCGCGATCCGCCTCCAGCGCGCAATCTTGGCCGTGCTGCGGGCGGCCACCGGACGGACCACCGTCCGCGCGGTCACCAGCGGGACGATCCGCGCAACGCCCAGCTCGGTCATCTTCTCAATCGCCCACTCGAACCGCTCGGGCCGGATCAGCGCCTGGGCGACCGTGATGCGAAGTGCCGCGGGCGCATGATCCTCGCGCCGCTTGAGCAGCTTGAGCTCCACGGCGCGCGGCCCGGCCCGCTCGATCACGGCCACGTAGCCCGCCCCCTGCCCGTCAAAGCACTCCACCTGATCGCCGGGAGCCAGTCGGAGCACGTCGCGCAGATGGTGGCGCGCGCGGGCATCGCTCACCGTGGCGCGGTCACCGTGGATAGCGGAAGGCGGGAGAAATACGCGGTGCATAACCTCTTGAAGCCGAATAAGTTGGTGGAGCAGCGGGGGATCGAACCCCGGGCCTCGACAGTGCGATTGTCGCGCTCTCCCAGCTGAGCTACTGCCCCACGAGTGAAGATGCGGGCACTATTGTGGCATCAAAGCGCGACGTCGTCAAATCTGGAAAAAACCGGCGCGCCCCGGCGAACGATCCGCCGGAGCGCACCGGATCACCGCGCCCTGCCCCGGATCACAACAGGGTATACCCCATCCGGAACAGGAACAAACTCACTCCGAAGAGCGCGAGTCCGAACACATACCGCAGCCCACGCCGCTTCAAGATAATGTCCTCCAGCGACCCCATCGAGCGGTCCATGATGCTGGAGAAGTGCTTGACCGTCTCCGGCGTGAGAAAGAACGCCACGCCCAAACACAGTGCCACGAGGCTTCCTGCTAGATAACCTGGGTGCATGCTGCCCCCCTTGTTGACGTTATGCGCAGGGAGTTCCCGCAGGCCATGTGTTCGTAAACATGCTTGCACCGGCCACCAACGGTGGGTCATCCATCTGCACGACAGCGTTGGCGCACGGCCCTCCGTTCCTCGTCGCCTGCATGTTGGTCACGGTAATCGGAGGCCCGCAGGAGACGGCCGTTGGAAAGGCATAGTTGAACTGCCGGTTCGCCAGGGTGTTCGGATTCTCCACGTCCAGCTGCGCAAACCCCGCAGGCACCGCACCGCCTCCGCCATTCTCAACGCACCAACGCTGGATGGCGCCACGGATCTGTCCCATGGCCACCGTGGCTTCCGCTGTCCGCGCCCGTTCCACCGCTCTGAAGTACCCAGGCAGCGCTAACGCCGCCAGAATCGCGATAATGATAACGACCATCAACAGTTCAAGCAGCGTAAACCCTCCTGCCTGGCTGAGTCGTTTCTTCATGGTCCCCTCCTCGTGTCGCATCGATCCGCACATCGTACGCCACATACCCTTTATCCCTCCAACGAATCGCATCTCACCTCCTTTTATTTGCTCGTTACATTTTTGGCCCGTTGGCCAAGTTGAAGATCGGCAAAAACACGGACAACACGATGACTAGCACCAAGCCGCCCATGACGACGATCGCGATCGGCTCAAACAGCTTGGTCATGCGGGCGATCATGACATCCACCCGCTCCTCATAATAGCGTGCCACATGGGCGACCATCTTGCCAAGCTCCCCGACCTCTTCGCCGACGAGCACCATCTGCACCGCCATGGGAGGGAACAGCCCAGTCTCCCCCATCGGAGCCGCCATCGACTTGCCTTCCTTCACCGCATTTTTCACGTGCCCGACCGCCTGCCCGTAGACCTTGTTGGTCGCGCTGTTTTCCAGGATCCCCAGCCCCGACAGGAGCGGCACTCCGCTCTCCAGCAGCGTCGACAGCCCGCGCCCAAATTCGGCCAGCTGCACAGAGGTGATCAGCGTGCCGGTCAACGGCAACTTCAGGAGCAGCCGGTCGCGCATCCATTGTCCCGACTCGGTGCCGAGAAACCGCTTTGCGGCGTATCCGAGTGCTGCCCCCACCAACAGGATCACCACGCCGTAATGCTGCACCGCCTCGCTGACGCCCATCACAAAGAGCGTCAGCGGCGGCAGCGTCAAATTCATCGCGGCGAACATGCTCTTAAACCGCGGAATCACGAAGTACATGAAGACGCCGAACACCACCACCGCCGCCACCATCAGGAACGCCGGATAGGTCAAGGCGGTTTTGACGGCGTTTTGCAGCCGCTGCGCGGCTTCAAAGTGCGTGGCCAGCTGGCGGAGCGCCTGCGCCAGATGGCCGCCCGCCTCCCCGGTCTCAACGAGGTTCAACCACATGACCGAAAAGATGCGCGGGTGCTTCGCCAACCCGTCCCGGAATGTCCGTCCGGCCTCCACGTCTCGGCGGACCTCATCGAGCGCAATGAGCAGCAGGCGGCTTTCCACCTGGGCGGCCACCACCTCAAGGCTGCGCAGCAGCGGCACGCCGGCCTCCACCAGGGTCGCCAGTTGCTGGCACAAGAGCACCTGGTCATCGACCGTGACGCGCCCGTGCATGCGGCGCGCCCGTTTGGCCGCCCGGAAGGCCGCTCCTTGCCGCTGGGCCGCCGCCAGCGTTTTCTGCGAGATCGAGGTGACGATCAAGCCTCGATGCTGGAGGATGCCGACGACCTCGTCCTCGCTCACCGCATCGAGCAGGCCGGTCTGCACCGCGCCCTCCTGATCCCTCGCTGCATACACATAGCTGGGCATCGTTTCACCGGTCGAGTAACACGCCGCCTTCAAGCTCTTCCAGGCTGGTGAGGCCTGCCCGCACCTTCTTCAAACCCTCTTCCCACAGCGTCGACATGCCCGAGGCGACGGCGGCATCCTTCAGCACGTGCACGGGCGAGCCCTTGGCAATCGCGTCGCGCATCTCGCGCGTCATGGTCATCACTTCGTAGATCCCGACCCGTCCCCGATAGCCGGTCGTCACGCACCGCTCGCATCCTTTGGCTTTATAGAGCAGCTCTTCCGTCACATGGAACTTGTCCCGGATCGCCTGGACCGGCTCGTACGCCTCGCGGCAGTGGTCGCACAACCGCCGCAGCAGCCGCTGCGCGACCACGAGCGAGATGGTCGAGGACAAGAGATACGGGGCGATGCCGATGTCCACCAGCCGGCTGATGGCGCTGGGCGCGTCGTTGGTATGCAGCGTGCTGAACACCATGTGGCCGGTGAGGGCGGCCCGGACGCAGATCTCCGCCGTTTCCTGGTCGCGCGTCTCCCCCACCATGATGATATCCGGGTCCTGCCGCATGAACGCCCGCAGGCCGGCGGCAAAGGTGAGGCCGATCCCCGGCTTGATCTGCACTTGATTGATCCCCTCCAGACGGTATTCCACCGGATCTTCGACCGTCAAAATGTTCTTCGTGGGAGAGTTGATCTCATTCAATCCCGCATAGAGCGTCGTGGACTTGCCGGATCCGGTCGGGCCGGTCACCAGGATCATGCCGTACGGCTCCCGCAGCGCCTGCCGGAACGCCTGGAGCACGCCCGGATCGAACCCCAACCGGCTGAGATCCAGCAATTCGGTGGGCTTGTCCAGGATCCGGATCACGACCTTCTCTCCGTAGATCGACGGGATCGTGGAGACGCGGAAGTCGATCGAGCGGCCATCCATCGTCATGGAGAAGCCGCCGTCTTGCGGCAGCCGTTTCTCCGCGATGTCCATCTTGCAGAGAATCTTGATGCGGGAGATGATCGCGGCATGCAAATGCTTCGCCGGCGGAGCGATCTCGCACAAGGAGCCGTCGATGCGGTACCGCAAGCTGATCCGGCCGCGGAACGGTTCGATATGCACGTCGCTGGCCCGCTCCTTGATCGCCTGCCGGATGATGAGATCGACCAGCCGGATGACCGGCGCTTCCTCAGCGGCCTGCTTGAGCCGGTCCAGATCCAACCCTTCCTCGCCCTCGACCGCGGCGGAACTGTCGGCCTGTCCGATCTCATAGGACTCGCCGATGGCCTGCCGGAGCATCGAATCCGCGCCGTAGAATTGGTCGACCGCGTGCTCCAGATCGGCCCTCGTCGTCACCACGGGGTTGATATCGCAGCGTGTGACGCGGCTGAGGTTATCCATGGCGATCAAATCAAGCGGGTTGACGCACGCCACCGTCAACGAATTGAGCGTCTTGGACAGCGGCAGGACGAGATGCTGCCGGGCGAACTCTTCCGACACCAGCTGCTCCAGCCCCTCGCCCTTGCGCGGAGACAGCAACCCGGAGGCGGCCGAGGCGAAGGGCAGCCCGAGCTGCTTGCTCAGCTGCACTGCGATGTCGAGCTCGCTGACCAGCTTCAGCTCGACCAGCACCTCGCCGATGCGCTTCGTGGTGCCGCGCTGCACCTCAAGCGCCTTGCCCAGCTGCTCCTGGCTCAGGAGCCCGCTATGGATGAGCAGCTCGCCAAGTTTTTCGCCCGTTCTGAGCATCGCCATGATCGGTTAGAGTTGCGGTTCGCTCTCCAAGGAGTTCAACGTCTGCTCGATGGCGTCCTGCCGCACGCCCGCCGGCTCCTGCTCCCGCATCCCCAGCGGGCCCTGCCCGACTGCCGCCATCTGCGCCGTGGGTTCGTTCAGAATCTGCGGCGTGACAAAGACGATCAGCTCGCTCGCGTCATCATTCACCGACGTGCTTTTGAACGCCTCGCCGACGAAGGGAATGCCCGACAGCACCGGGACGCGGCGCAACGCCTCCTCATCGCTGCGGTCGATCAGGCCGCCGACCACCAGGGTGTCGCCACTCCGGATGCGCACGATCGTCCGCGCGCTGCGCGTCTTGGGATCCCGGATGGTCGTCAGGATGTTCGACTCGACCGTCTTGGCGACGGACGGCTCAACGATCATCGTGATGTAGTCGCCTTCGTTGACCTGGGGCGTCACGGCCAGCACGATCCCCGTGGTGGAACGCTCGGGCTGGACCGACGTGGTGGCGGTGTTCTCTCCGGTGGTCGTCTGCAGCCCGATGGCCTCCTCGGTCGTCAGGCGGATCAGCGCGCTTTCGTTATCCAGCGTGAGGATTTTCGGCCGCGCCAGGATCTTGGTATCCGTATCGGTCTCGAGCGCTTTCAGGATGCCCTCGAATGAAGACGCATCGATCGTGGTTGCGGTAAAACGGCGATCCGACGCAGACACATTGGGAGGAATATCATTCCTGAAAACCCCCCAGGGAAAACGCGACTGCCGCGAACCGGGCGTCAAGGTCAGCAGCGTCCCGTCCGACCCTCCCCACTCAATACCGAGATCTTTGAGTTTTCTCAGCTTGGTTTCAAGCACTTCGGCGTCGACCAGGATCTGCGGCGTGCGCACGTCCAATGCCGCCAGCGCCGCCTCCAGTCGGGGGAAGTTCTCCGGCACATCGGTCAGGATGAGCCGGTTCGTCCGGCTGTCCACGACGACTTTCCCTGCGGGCGTGAGGAGCTGTTTCAGCACGGTATCGATTCCGACATCATCGTCGCCTGAGCTGCCTCCGCCTCCGCCGCCTCCGCCGCCTGTGGAAGAGCCGCCTGCACTCGTGGAGGCCAGCTTGCCTTCAAACGGCGTGCGCTTGCTGAACGCTGCCGCCGCCTTGGCGAGGACCGATTGCGACACGCGGGCGAATTTCAGGCGATAGACCCGGGTCACCGTTTTGGCGGCCTCCGCCTCCGCGCCCTTTGACTTCACGAGGTAAATCTCGCTGCCGGGCTGGCGCTCATAGGTGAGATTCGCCGCGTTGAGAATCTGGTCCAGCGCATCCATCACCGTGACCCCTTCCAGGTACAGGGTGATCGGCTGATCGCCCAAATCCCCGCCGGCGATGACGTTGATGCCGGTCTGCTGGGAGAACGTTTTGAGGACGTCCTTCAGATTGGCATCCTGAAACTCCATGGAGACCCGCAGAGGCTCAATGGTATCTTCCGGGAGCGCGCCCTCTTCCGCAGTGGCGGCCGACCCTGTCGTCACCGACAGCTTGGCGATGCCCCCTTCCGCGGTGGCGTCGCTCTTCTCGCGCGAGAGGGCGGTTTGATCGATTTCTTCCACCGCACCCGCCTGCCCGCCAATCAACAGGGCGACCAGCATGGCACTCCCCCAGACGATCCATCCTCGACCCATGACTCCCTCCATTACGATGCCCGCCGGAGCGGCACGCGCGGTCCTGCCGGTTTCTCCGGCGCCTCTTCAGGAACTAAACGGAGCGTCGTGCCCTCAAACTCCACCAGAACCCCATCCCGGTTAATCGACTTGATCACGGCTCCTTCCACGGTCTCCCCAACGGCATAGACATTACCGTTGATGATGGCGCGCGGGGTGGTCTGTCCCCACCACAGCCCCTGCACCCTCAAGGTAGGGGGTTTCGCCAACGATTGCACGGCTTGCGCGCTCCCCATCGTTGAGCCGCCCGGCTGCGCGACGACTTTCGGCTGGGGCGCGGGCAGCAGTTCCTTCAACGGATCTCGCAGAACCTGAGCGGTATACCCCGGCCCATCGACGGAAGAAGCGGGGAGAGAGGATGCCGGCGGCATCGCTAACGCCACGAGCGGATCCATTTTCTTCCAATGCTCCTGGACCGTCTGTCCGAGCGGCTTCGACAGATCGATCGGGGTTCCGGTCTGTGCGGCCACGGGCGTCACGGGCACTCGAGCCCCCCCGAAGATGCCAAGGCTCTTGAGCGATCGCGAGAAGATCAGCGCGAACACCAGCAGCAAGCCGATCACGCCGTATTTTTCAACCGTCGCTTTCTTGGTCATCTCCATCGCATGCCCCGCTGCCGTCATCCTTAGTTTCGTTCACGGCTTCCTGCCGGCCGGCGGCCCTGAGGCCGTCAGCGCTGACGGCACATACAAGGAGCTGAGGAGCAGCCGCACCGTACCCGGGTCCCCGGCTTTTTTGGAGCCGGTGAGCGCGAGCTGGTCCACGAGAATGAAATGGTCGGACCGCTCCAGCTCATCCAGAAACGCGCCGAGCTGGTGGTACGACGCGGAAAACTGAAGCGTGACCGCCAGGCGGGTAAATTGCTGAAACGGCTGGGGGGTTTCTTGGGTAACTGAGGTGATTTCCAGGCCGGCCTTGCGTCCGATGGCGAGGACTTCACTGGCCAGCCAGGAAGGATCCGGGTTTTCAGGAAGGCGCTGACGATATTTCTGATACTGCTCCAACAACACAGCGGCTTCCTGTTGCGCTTGCTGATCGGACTGACGCGCAGCCAGTTTGGCTTGAATCACGCGCACACGCCCCTGTTGGGGTGCATACACGGTATGATAGCCAAAGAAGCCCGTCAACACAAGCCCCATCGCACCAATGAGAAGCGTCGGCTTCATCTCGTTTTCCTCACAGCTTGTTCCCGGACTGACAGTTGAGCGCAAAGGTCCGGTACGTGTACGGCTGCTCCCTCGGACCGCTCTGCGCGTTGATCTGCCCGAGCTGGGCCGTGGTCAGCCCTTTCAGCACCTTCTGATCCTGTTTGACGCGCGACTCAAACTCCTGAATCGCGCTCAACTCCTTGCCGCCTTCTCCGAGATAGCAGGCGCCGTTGACGGTCAGCTTGACCTGATTCTTGCCGTTCGCATCCCACTTCCCGTCAAAGGTCAGGCCGGTCAACCAGACGCCATCCGGCAGCGACCGCGCCAGGCCGTCCAGTTTGGCCGCGACGCTCACCCGCCCGGTCATGATCTGCTCCAACAGCTTGAGATCCTTCTTGGCCTTTTCCATGATCGGCGTCAACGCTTTCTTATCCATGGCATCCAGCCCATGCCCCACCGGGGCGTGCGAGGCGGTCAGTTGATCCAATTGACGCTGGGCGCCAGTCACGGCTTGCGCGCCCAGTCCCCAGCAGATCGACAGGATCATGGCCGCGACGACGCCGAAGACCGCCAACTCAGCCGGACGGACCAGAGAAGCCACCCCGGCGAGGCTCGTCGGGACGGCCGCCGTACGCCCTCCCGGGCGCGAGACATCCGGGACGCTGGGCGCAGCGCGTTTCAAGAAATCCAGCACGGGACCGGATCCTGCTCCCTGCGCGCGCAGCACGCCGGCGTGTGAGCCGCAGGATAGCGGGAGGCCTTGCTCGCTCTCGCCGGAGAGGAGCTCACGGCCCGACGCCACGGGGCACGACATCTGCCCGGCCAGCGTCTGCGACCAGGTGCTGATCAACGCCTCATCGCCAAACAACCAGATCTGCCCGATTGCGGCCGCGGGATATTCACGGCTGAAGAAGCTGATCGAGACATGCAGCTCGCTGAGAAGCCGCTGCACGCGACGATCCGCAGCCGGCTCATTCGATGCTTCCGCGCTTTCGCTCCCATTCGCAAAGTTGACATCCCGGCTCAGAAACGGCAGCCCGCCCCTGGCGATGAGAATGTGCGCTCCCTCCGCCTCGATGTCCACCAGACAGCTGAAGCGCTTTGTCGAACCCTGGGATCGCTCGGCCGCGAGCCGGGCGAGGCTGACGCTCATCGGCTCGATCAGCACCGGCTGGATGCCCGCAGCCGCACAGGCCGCTTGCAGCTTCGTGAACGTCTCGCGGGCGATGCCGGCAAAGACCACTTCCAGCCGCTTGGCCTGCGCGTCGCTCGCCGGAAGCACATGATAATCCCATGCCAGGCTTTCCGGCTTAAAGGGGATGTACTTGCGGGCCTCGAACTGCACGGCTGTTTCCCATTCCGACTTTGGAATCACCGGAATGGTGAACGAGCGGATCAGTACGTCGGTGTGGGCAATCGACACCGCCATCCGCTTCGTTTTAACTCCACCGGTGGCCATCGCCTGCCGGATCGCCTGCGCAATGGCTTCTTCGCCGTCCCCATTGATCGGCGCCCGAACGGTTTTGAGCGTTCGGCCATCAGGAACGCTGAGCTGGACTTCTCGCGCCCGGATGACCAACGCCGTGCCGGCGCTCGCCGGAGAAAAGGACATGAACGCAAATTTCGGCATCGAAAACGCTGGCAGTGACAGCTTCATGGCCATTCCTCACTCGCTCCTCTTCGTTGTCATCTCAGGGATTCTGGCACAAGGCATAGACCGCCGTCTGCGAGCCTGCACTCGAGTTGCATCGCCATCCCTGGATACCGGCGATGGTCACCTTAAAACCCCCTGGCGGGTTAATTCCTGCTCCCGCAACCCCCACCATGAGCGAACAGCTCCCGAAGAGTACCGTCTGCCCTGCGGCACACATCGCGTCGATGTTTCCTCCAAAGCAGCAGGTCGATTCGTTCGTGAATTCCTGAAACGTGGGGGGAGGCGGCCACGCACTCCGGCAATCCCCCTGGAAGCAGATCTCCGCGCCCGCCGTCCGGATCGTCAGATCGCCGTCGGTATGCATATTCCCGGTCTCAGCATCCACCCAGAAGGT
>Ga0209726_10002309_pt1 | contig 28473 bp, 38 predicted proteins | sample Subgrocontami54m_FD_187453 | JGI IMG/M metagenome (GOLD analysis project Ga0209726, IMG submission 187453) | Subsurface groundwater microbial communities from S. Glens Falls, New York, USA - GMW46 contaminated, 5.4 m (SPAdes) (version 3) | ecosystem: Environmental > Aquatic > Deep subsurface >... | reverse complement strand
TCTCCATGACAAAATCAATGACCGAGCCGCCTTTGCCGCAACCGAAACACTTCCATGACTGACGCTCCGGAGATACGATAAACGATGGCGTCTTTTCGCTGTGAAAGGGGCAAAGCGCTTTCCAATGCCGGCCGGCTTTCTTAAGCGTCACCCGCGCACTAATAACACTAATTATGTCTGTCCTGGTTTTAACTTCATCAATATCTGACATACGTGAGGCCAACTATAGCACGAAGGGAGGAGGAGGTCTAACTAGGAGAGCTTCACTCCAATAAAATCAATCTTGGGGAATACCTTTTTTACCTCTGCCCAAAATTTTTCCGCGAGTTTGCTAGAAAACTGACCGTATTTACCGGTTGCCATATTGGCACACAAGCGCCGCTCATATTCGCGGATAATCTCCACGACCTCCGCGCCGTACTGGTTAAATAGTTTCTGCCACTGGGCGGGGTTCATTGCATACTCCCGGTGGATATCGCTAAAATTCTCAAAGAGCTCTTTGTGCTCTTCCATCATCTTGGTCATCATTTTCTGATACTCACGCATAGCTGGAATCCATATTACACGATGCGGCCGGCTTTATCGGGTTCTTTCTGGAACTCTTTATGGTAAATCGTTTGATTGAGGATGAGGTGGAGGTCGTGTTTCTTTAACAATCGCCGGACCAGTACATCGAGCTCCTCCCGATACGCCTTGGACTGGGAAGAGTAAAACTTTTCCACAACTGCTCTCTCCTCCCCTTTCATTTCTTCCATGAGTCTGTTCCGGATATACGAGGAGAGATTGAGGTGTTCCACAAATATATCGCGTGTACCACTTGCGGCAATTGTACCCATCAAACGATCCAGAGCATCTTCTTGTGCCACAAAATGCGGGAGTAACGGGCCGATGAACGCGTAGGTTTTTATACCTTCCTTATGTAATGTGGCAAGAGCTGTAATACGGCGTGACGATGGGGGTGCGTACGTTTCAAAAAATCGCGAAACACCATCGTCTGTGGACGTGACGGTCAGGCCAACGGACACTCGGGGTAATTTTTTAAATAAATCAATGTCTCTTAAAACCAAATCCGACTTGGTCAAGATACTAACGAGCCCCTTAAATCCAAATGCGATAAGCTCATCCAGGCACGCCCTGGTCAACTGGTATTTAGCCTCCATCCCCTGGTACGGGTCTGTAACGGAAGAAAAGAAAATTTCTTTGCCTGCTCCTTTATTTTTGAGCTTTTTAGGTAACTCCAGGCGAAGAAGTTCCGACGCATTCACTTTGGCATACACGTACTCTCCCCAATCGGCAACGGTTTTGCCGACAAACCTTCCCATGAAACTTGCGTAGCAGTACTTGCACGCAAACCGACAGCCAATGTAGGGATTGACGACAAAATCAATCCCCGGTATCCCGCAGCGGTTCAGAATCGATTTGGCCGCAATTTCCCGAACATCCATACATCAATTGTACACAACAGACCGGTGTCCCGCGGTAAGCATATGGATAGTCTTGTCTTTCTTCTTCACCGAATAAATAATTCTATACACACCAACACGCAAAGAAAATCTCCCGGTTAACTCCCGGGTAAGCGGCTTGCCGACAAACGGATCATCTGAAATTTCTCCAAGCGCCTCCAACACTGCTTTCTGGTGGTCAATCTTCAATCTTCTTAACCCTTTTTCTGCTTTGGGTGAGATGAGCAGTTTATACATGAAGTTTCAGATCCTTTTTCAGTTGTTGAAAGGTTATATATCTACCCTTTTTAAAATCTTCTTCTCCTTTTTTGATGGCCTTCATGAGTTTTGGGTCACTTAATATTTCTAATGTTTCTTTCCATGATTCAAATTCAGCGGCAGACATAAGCACCGCCGCGGGGTACCCATTGACGGTAATAATATACTCATCGAGACGCAATCTGGCATTTTCAACTAAAGTCGTGAGTTCTTCTCGTGCTTTTGTAATGGGAAGAGTTTGTATCATAAGCTTGATGTTACATAATTCTGTACAGAATGTCAAACACACATCCCACGGCCCAGCTCGCTCACCTTCCATCCTGTTTTTCCAAGTGTACGATAGTTCATAGTGTTTCTATATGTAGTATACCAGGGTTTACCCGCGTCGAGATGATATAATCATCCCATTGGAGGAGTGGCCCAGCGGCTACGGCATACGCTTGGAAAGCGTACGGGAGCAATCCCTCGCAGGTTCGAGTCCTGTCTCCTCCGCAACTGCCAAATCTAAGGTATGAGCCGTTGCGCTTTTTTAACCAGTGTTGGGTTACCGGCCAAAAAAGACTCAAAGTGGAAAGGGTTGAAGCTTTTTCCCTCGCTTACCACTTCCCGCCTGCTTCTTCTATGAGAAGCGCCCCGGCAGCCACGTCCCACGGTTTGAGGCCTACTTCGTAGTAGAGTGATAGTCTGCCACAGGCGACGTAGGCGCACTCAAGAGCTGCGCTGCCGAGGTTGACGATTCGTGCACCATGTTTATGCAAAAGATCCCCAACGGGATACGTTTGACGAAAGTGGCCGGAAAGATACGGCGAACCGATATTTACCAGCGCTCCTTCAAACGTCGTCATACGACGTACATGAATAACCTCTCCGTTGTGATACGCGCCTTTTCCTTTTTCTGCCCAGAAGAGGTCTCTCTGAAACGGATCGTAGATTGCACCGCATCGTACAACCCCCCGCTCCACATACGCCGCTGATACGGTACATAGCGGCACTTCATAGGCAAAATTGGTTGTCCCGTCGAGCGGGTCGATCACCCAGAGGTGTTCCTCTTGGAGAGGGTCGGTGATACCGGCGTTTGTCTCTTCCGTGAGTACTTTATAACCCGGGTCGGTAAGAATTTTGTGGAGTGAATAGGCTTGATGAATCGCGTTGGTAAGATAAGATTCCGACGCCAGATCTGCCTCTGTCACCCAGTTGCCGCTCCCCGCTTTCTTGCCACGAATCCGCCGGGACTCACGAAGCACCCGTTCTCCCGCTTCCCTCGTAATTGCCACCAAAAAATCAATCATGGTCGTCCTACTTTAAACAATGAATACGTCGTTGTCAAAAAGACACCGGAAAATAAAAGCGCAGCTGCGACAACCAACCGGAGGGTAAGCTGCTCGCCCAGGATAAGCGGCGCAACGATGGCAGAAGTGATTGTTGACACGTAGACCATACTGCCGGCGGCGACACTTGAGCCGTGCTTGATCCCCCAATTGTAGAGAAGTATCATCCCGACCCGGACGACAAGCCCCATGCATAACAGCAGCATCCAACCCAAAAAGGACAATGACTGTATAGAGGTGAAACCACCAACGCCTTCAACTAAAAGCAGCGCAACGAGTGATATTCCCCATGCAACAATCGCTGACGCAGTCGTGAGGGTCATCGGCCGGATGTGCACACTGAACCGCTTGGAAAGCACCAGATATGACGCCCATGAAAAGGTCCCCAAAAAAATGAGAAGGTTTCCTCTAAACGATCCGAGATCAGTACTCCCCCCAAGCGATCCTATGGCAAGCACCAAGACACCGGCAAATCCCAAGAAAATCCCGACAATCTGCCGAGGGACAATCCTCTCCGCGCGGGCAATGTACTGTTCTACGAGCACGAGAAGCGGCACACCTGCGTAGAGCACTTGGGAGGCAACGGCGGTAGTGTGTTTGACGCCCAGGATAAAAAGCATCACATTGCCTGTCCATAGCAATCCAAAAATAACCAGGTGTCGCCAATGCTTTTTCAACTCACCAAAAAATGTTCTATTGATGGGAACAAGAACGCTAAGCATGATCGTAATACTGAAAAATAACACAGACAACGGAGAGAGTTCGCGAAACAGAAGCTTAGAGATGATGGGTACTATTCCGCCAATGATACCGGCAACGACGAGCGCTATTATCGCAAGAGTTTTATTTGGAAAATTCTTCATGAAGCGTGGTGCGTAAAGATTTCCACCAGTCGTGGGAGTCGGTGGCGGACAAGTCTTTGGCAAGGGCAATGGCCTCAGGGAGACGCAGACGGACAAGATTACCGTCGATCCATTCCTTGGCGTGCGTGTTCCCTTTTTCTAAAAGCAATTTGAGCTCTACGAGAAACGCAATGACGTTGGCCTCATAGACAATTTTAGCCTCCAACGTTTCTTTTTCCTCATAGGTCGTCAGTGTCGCAAGAAGTTCGTCGTCAATGCTGACAAATATATCACGGTTGGCTTTATCCTGATCCCGCGTCATATAGAATTTGGCGATTTTATCCAGGTCCCCGGTGCGGGCTTCATGGAAATCATGGAAAACTGCCATGGTCAGAACCGTCTCGAGATTTGCTTTCAATTCCTTGGCGAGGAAGTAGGCAATGACGCAAGTCATGAAGGTGTGCTCGCCCACGCCTTCCTCGTTATCCCCCAATATCTGCCAGCCGGTCCGCTGCATCCTTTTAACGACGGCGGCTTCAAAGACGAGATTGGTGATAGATTTATTAATCTTCATTGTATGAATATACCAATAATTCTCTAGATAAAGGTACTTGAATTGGCGCCCTACATTGATTACAACGTGCAATAACTAACGATCCTATATCGGTTAAACTTTCTAAATCTTCTGGTTTACAATTAAGAATGGTTGCATAATCACAATCGCACCTACTTGAACCAACCGGGCCGCGAAACAACTTAGTCGCCAAAAGATCGATACGGCCAGCAAAAATATGTGGCGCATATCCAAATGGCAACTTAATAAGCAAAGGATTAGGAGGTTCAGATCTATCAGAGATGTCTCCTAAATCAAAAGAATACTCTTTTCGAGAAAAAAACATCATAAGTATGTTTTCATCCTTTTAACGACGGCTGCTTCAAAAATGAGGTAAGTGATAGATTTGGTATTTTTCATGTTTCGTTGCCCGCCACATCTTTCCATTCGCCTTACCTACTATTCGTAGCGCGGCTCATGGAGCGATGCTTGGCGGGCATAAGAGTTTCTATTCCTCTCAGATTCGGAAAGAAACTCTAATGCGCTCTCGGGCAGAGTCGAACTGCCATCACAGCCTTCGGAGGGCCGCATTCTATCCATTGAACTACGAGAGCCGTTACACAATCTTTGTTAATTTCCCATCTAGAACAATTGGCTGCATGGCGTGCATTTCGGTTTTGTAATCCATGTCCGGAATCGGATTGAGAAGGAATATCTTCTTCCCAAGCCAATAGGCAAGTCCGATTTCGAGAAATGTATTACCACCGATGTAATTGGCTATCCCCTTTTTATCGTAATTGAGAACAAGAATGGCATCGGCGTCCTGCACTTTCTTGAAATGCGCGCGGATAAAATCATGCTCAATCTTGGCAGTAATTCGTTCCTCATCATCCTCCGGATGCTCATACCCAACGGTATCCATAAGCTCGATGCTTTTGGGAACAAACACGGCATGACCCATGCGTTCCAGTTGGGACCTCACGTCCCGCATCTCTTCATGAAACTTCATACTGCCACAAATTGTGATAGTCATAATTCTAAAATTCATGCGAATCGGAAACTATTTTTCCACCATCGACAATGATTGATTGCCCATTAATGTAAGAGGATTTCTCGCTTGCCAAAAAAGATACAACCTGAGCAATCTCTTCAACCTCACAGACCCGCTTCATGGGATATTGCTTGGATATGCCCTCATACCAAGTTTTTAATTCTTCCGGCGATCGGCTATTTTGGGAATTAGCGATTCTGACAAAACCTGGGCATACCGCATTGGCACGGATTTTCGGTCCAAAATCCACCGCAATCGTCCTGGTTAATGCATTAATTGCCGCTTTTGATACGGAATAAACGCTGAAGTTCGGCAAGGCATTGAAAGCGGCTAAAGAAGAAATATTAACTATTGTCCCGCCGCCTGATTTAAGCATAAGCGGAATTGAGTACTTAGCCATCTTAAAATATCCTCCGAGGTTAACGGCTAAAGTTTTATCCCACTCTTCTTCGCTAATCTCTATGATATTCTTTGCCATGCCGGGTCCGTATCTTGCTACACAATTTACCAAGCAATGTAAGCCTCCAAATTCAGTCTCAGCAACTTTAATAATTTTCTTGATCTCGTCCGTTTCGGTAACGTCAGCTTTTATAAATTTCGCATGTCCGCCGTTTTTTTCGATAATTTCGACCGTTCTTTTGCCCATCTCAAGCTGATCAACGACGATCACCGTATATCCATCCTGAGCCAACTGAATTGAAATAGCTCCGCCGATTGACGGACCGCCGGTTTTGTAACCCATTGAGCCACCGGTAACGATAGCAATTTTTGTATTCATAAGCGGAGGCGAGAGGATTTGAACCTCTGTGAGCCTTGCGGCTCGCTCGGTTTTCGGGACCGGCCAATTAAACCACTCTTGCACGCCTCCTTAAATGAATCAGCCAGAACCGAGAGTTTTGGCCGATTCGAGTTTTAGCGCGCCCGGCGGGAGTCGAACCCACAACCGTCAGATCCGCAATCTGATGCTCTATCCATTAAGCTACGAGCGCAAGACCTATGTATTATACCCATTTACCATGTACTTTTGTACTTCATAGGCGGTATGCACAATTCTTTGTCGAAGATCGACATCCTGATAAATCACGAAGCAAATCCCCATAAAATTTTTCCGAAATCGTTTAGAATTATGTCTTCTCTTTCGATAAATCTTTCTAAATTGACTATCGTGTACACCTAAAAGCTTCTTCCAGAAATTCCGGACAACAGTTTCTTTGTGATACCAGTGTATATACAAACCTATTTTAAGCTTTTTTAGATCCACCTGATAACATTCAGTAATGAGCTTAACAAACAACAAAATAAGGCGCGGATCAGTATTTGCGAACTTCACCGGTGCACCCCGCTCAGGAAGTTTTTGACCTTCTGCCCAGTATAAAATAGACAGGATTGACTTTTGGACATTTTTGTCTAAAAGAAAATGCCATTGTTCAACCTCTTCTTTGACACTGTCAATAATCACATCAATTTCTCTCTGACGCTTTTTTTTATTAGCTTCAGCTGCTTTCTCTCTAATTGATGCAAACCATGCATTGTGATTTGTGTGATAAAGTGTATTTGGTTTTTCAATTTTTTTTACCCATTCAAAAAGTGTGCTTTTGGCGACTTTATACGTTTTGGTTATTTCTCCATAACTGGCTCCATTCCTGCGCATTGTCCTCGCTTGTTCTTTTATCGACTCTTCCCACTTTTTTTTCATACGAACAGAATATAGGTTTTATTACATATAGTTTAGTTCGATATCTAACCGATGTCAATTAAATGGTTGGAGGCAAATAAAAAAGAGAACTCATGACGGAGAGACTATGAAGACGCGGGTTTTTCCAGGGGGATTTTTTTGGTAAGCCAGGAGGCGGCATTGTCAACCCACGTCTTCTCCGGCTCGGTGCGGAAAGGAATGTGTTTAGCGACAAGCTCCCTTACTTTCTCGTTATTCTGATCACCTAAAAGGATAATCATCCGTGGGGAAAGATACGGGCGCAGCACCATCATGTATTGCCCCCACTGTTCCTCCAGCCAAAAGTCCGCAAGCTCCTCCCAGCGGTAAAAGTGCCCGGCAGACTCTATTCCGAGATTAGTGATCCTGTGGGATACTTCCTCCGGCGGCACGGTAGAAAGGACATAAATCAAAAATACGATGGATAAAACAGCGGCGATGAGCACAAACTCCCGGGCAAAAACTAAAATGATGGAGAGGAGAAAAACAATAGCACCGATGTTGACAAAATATTCACGATCGCGCTTCTTAAACAAGCGTGATGGCGATGTCCAGGCAAGGAGTACTTCTTCAACCTGTTTTTCCATAAGAATAGTTTACCACAATATAACGTTTGGATAGTGGGTCATACGTTCCGGCTTATTGTTGTCTCCCAAAACGACGGCCACCATATCAATCCTGCAGTTAGTTTCGCGGCCTTCCAAATACACCGATGCCATGCGCTTTACCCGCTCTGCCTTGCCCTTGGTATACATGTCCTCCGGCATCCCAAAATCCAAACCTTTTTTCGTTTTTACTTCAACAAACACCAGCGTATCACCGTCTTTACAAATGAGGTCAATCTCCCCGAAGCGGGTGGAAAAATTACTCTTGACTATCTCGTACCCCTTATCTTTGAGAAAATTCCGTGCCAACTCTTCCCCGATGCGTCCCGTTTCCTTATTGTATATCTTCATAGGGCTTAAAGCGTCGGCCGGTACTGCAGGGCTTCCGCCATGTGTGTAACTGTGATATTGGCAACCCCACCAAGATCCGCAATCGTTCTGGCCACTTTAATGAGACGAAAATACGCCCGGGCTGAAAGATCGTAGGATTCAACCGCCAATTTTAAAATCCTCAATGTAGCCCCGTCCATCTCACAATATTTTTTGACGTGTTTATTTTTCATCTGTGAATTGGTATAAAACCCATCGTTTTTAAAACGCTTTTCCTGAATCGCGCGGGCTTTTAATACGAGCTCCCGCATAGTCTTTGAATTTTCTGCGTTTCCTTGTGCCCCGCTTAACTTTTCCGTTTCAACGGACGGCACCAAAACATGAAGATCAATTCTGTCAATTATTGGTCCGGAAAGGCGCGATCGGTACTTCCTTACTTGCTTGTCTGAACATATACATGCTCGTTTCGGATGCCCTAAATACCCACACGGACAAGGATTAACTGCCGATAAAAGCGTGAAACTCGCCGGATAAGAAACATGCGCGCCTACGCGGACTATACTCACTTCGCCATCCTCCATGGGTTGACGAAGTGACTCCAAAACGCTTCTTGGAAACTCCGCCATTTCATCCAAAAAAAGAACGCCTAAATGGGCTAGACTCACTTCTCCGGGCAAGGGATTGCTTCCTCCACCGATAATGCCAGCCGGCGAAATTCCGTGATGGGGACTTCGAAACGGACGCCTGCGCATAAGGGAGGCGCCTGACGGCAACAGTCCGGCAACCGAATAAATCCGTGTGACCTCAAGGGCCTCGGCGGTCGTTAGGGCGGGGAGCAAGCCCGGCATGGCCCGAGCGAGCATGGTCTTTCCGGCTCCCGGCGGACCGGACATCAAGAGATTGTGTCCACCGGCGGCAGCAATAAGCATTGCCCGTTTTGCCTGCTCCTGCCCCGCAACATCGGCTACATCAAACTCAACCGCATCATCGCGGGCAGCGACTTCTTTTATCGGAGTAAGACGTTTCACGGAAGGGCTCCCAAGAATATGGGCCACAAATTCTTTGAGGTGCCTGATCGGATACACACTAATCCCGTCCACAACCGCTGCTTCCCTGGCTGAAGCAAAAGGAACAAAGAGTTCTTTTATCCTGTGTTTCTTTGCAAAAAGCCCTACAAGGAGCACGCCCCTGGTTGCCCGTACGTCTCCGTCTAGCCCCAACTCCCCGTAAAATAGCGCGCTCATGGACGCATCCGGGAGTACAATTTGACCGGACGCAACAAGAATACCGATGGCAATGGGAAGATCATAGGCGCCGCCGTCTTTTGGTAAATCAGCCGGGGCGAGGTTCACCGTAATTTTTTTACCGGGAAAATCCATGCCGGAATTGACAATTGCCGTCTTCACGCGCTCCCTGGCCTCCTCGACTGCCTTACCGGCTAGCCCAACAATGGTAAATCCGGGAAACCCCTGTGTCGCTACATCGATCTCCACGTCCACTGGAACACTCACAAGCCCCATATGGGCGACAGATTTTAGCTTAACGAACATAATAGGTCCCCTCCCTCTCCATCACGTCGCCAGACAACATCAATAATGAGAGCTCAGCGCCGATTTTGTCAATAGGTTCACCCAATTTCCTAGAAATGTCGGATGCGTTCATGGATTCTGATTCTAAAAGTTTAATGATTGGGTTATCGCTCGGGGCTTCTTTCTTTAAACTTTCGCTCCTGGGTATCCAAATCTGCGCGTGACCATCAGCTACGAGTTGATTGGTACCCTCCGATGTTTTTGAGGTCACCGGCCCGGGAACTGCCCAAAGTGTCCTTTTGAGCTTTTGGGCAATACGTGCAGTAATGAGTGCTCCGCTTTTTACTGCTGCTTCTACTACAAAAACGTCATTGGCAATAGCTGCGACGACCCTGTTTCTCATGGGAAACGTCCAGAGTGTGGGTTTTTGGTCTTCCCATTCCGAAAGAACGAGTCCGTTTTTTTCAATCTCACCCATGAGCTTCTTATCATCCCTATCCATACCATTCCAGCTTATCCCCCAACCTAAAACTGCTATCGTCCGACCGCCACACTCAAGACACTGCCGATGCGCGACCTGGTCCACACCGTACATAAAACCGGAAATGATCGTATAGCCCTCCTGCACAAGCTGCGGCACCAGCTTCTCTATCACCATCCGGCCGTACTGCGTCATCCGCCTGCTGCCAACCACCGCCGCACACTTAGTGAACAAAGACTCATCCCACGTGCCGCGGTAATACAGTTGTTTTGGTGGACTGGAAAGATCATCAAGCGAGGCGATGTGTGGAGCAATATTGGTCATATCGACTGTCAGCGGAGGGGACAGGACTCGAACCTGCAAGCCCTTACGGGCGCCAGTTTTCAAGACTGGTGGAATACCATTATCCGACCCCTCCATTTGGCGGAGGGTACAGGATTTGAACCTGTGCGAGCCTTATTCAGACTCAAGAGATTAGCAATCTCTCGCTTTTAACCACTCAGCCAACCCTCCGTGGATTGAATTATACCAGGTGCCCTCTATTAGTCTCTACTTTGAATGACAAGCGCTTTGCCGTTGTGGACTTCAATCGTGGCCTCATCGCCACGAATTTCATTACTTATACCCAGCGTTTGGCCACGGCGAATGAGCGCATGGGAAACATCATAGAGGAAACCCGTAAGGGATACTTCTATTGTTTCGCTTATCGGAAGAACAGAAACATACGGATATCGAACTTCCTTTCTCAACGTCAATCGGCTCGTCGCAATTCTCACTTCATTACTCTGATCCCGGATAACACCAACTCCATGTAATCTTTCGAGAAGATGGATATTGCCGATGGTATGATCGAGTCTCGTCCCTATGCTGCCATAGATCGTGACGTGTTGTGGTTTTAATAAAATCGCGTGATCAATAGCGAGTTCCATGTCTGTTGCGTCTTTTTCTGAAGGATACTTTTTTACCATTTTAACCCGTTTCTTTATTTCTTCTAATTCTTTTAAAGAAACAGAATCAAAGTCTCCAATGGCGATATTTGGTGTAATGCCATTGGTAATGAGCCAATATGCGCCACGGTCAACACCAATAACATAATTGCTTTTGATAATTTCAGGAAGAAATTGTTTTGATAGCCTTCCTCCACCAACAACAGCAACAGTCTTCGGATGGTTCATATCAACGGGCCATCGTGACGGCCCAAACAGATTTTGCGCCTGCGCGCTTGAGGGTTTCCCCTGCCGCGCGCATGGTCGCACCGGTAGTGAAGACATCGTCGAATAAAATAATAGTCGAATTAGGAATTACGAATTTTGAATTATGAATAGAGAACACATTCTTCATATTCTTTAATCTCTCTTTTCTGTCCTTCATTTCCACTTGCGGCGTCGTTTTTATCACGCGCTTGAGAATATCTGTTCGTATGGGTATATGCAACCGGTCGGCAAGGAGTCGACCCAAAACTTCAGCCTGGTTGAAGCCGCGATCGCGAAAACGGGTTGGATGGAGGGGAATGGGAAAAAACGAAGCTTCGTTAGTTCGTAGTTTCGTTACTTCGTTGAAAAACGAAACAGGAATAAGGGAAACAAATTCCTTTGCGAGATCGGTGACGCGGCGGTATTTAAGCGTCTTGACGGCTTGCTTAATAATTCCGTCGTAACGAAATATGCTCGTCAGACCATCCAAAGAATAGTTTGTTTTACACCGCGGGTGCGTCATACCGCGAAATGCCAACCGACCGCAAACAGGACAAATTGCTTCATTTGCTCCGATGGTTCTAATAGAAGAAGCGCAATGGTTGCAGAAGTACTTCCCAAACCGCGAGCACGTAAGACAGTGCTTTGGAAAAAGTATGTCTAAGATGTTCACAAGATTGTGGAGATGCCGAGTAATGAGCTCGGGTCCGGGAAAGTACACTGATAACGTCTACAAGCGTAGTCCGTTTGGTACCATCATGCAGAAAGAAACGGACAAATACCTGCACAATGGTTTGACCTTTTTGCTCCGGAATCAGTCGGTCAATTGATTCCTGACGTCCCGGCTAAGTTTCCGCCTAGCGCAATCCACCGAGAAAGATTATCGCTAAACGTCTCTCGTTACGCAGCTAATGAAAGTTGCGCAAATCGAGAAGGCGTACCGAAAAAGTAGGCTCGCAAAGCTGCGAGTTCCTCACGGAGCGCCTGTTTTCTGTCTGAGTTATCAGCAGATAAATTTTAACAAAGTTTTACGGCTCTTTTGTCATCGCCGGCTTGCAGTTGTTAATGTACTATCCCCGTCGAATCAATCATCCCCGTTATTTTATTTTTCCTTTAAACTCAACCTCTAATTCCCTCTTCTGGTCTTCCCGCTTTTTTGCCTCGCGCTTTTCGTACTGCTTTTTGCCGCGCGCAAGCCCTACTTCGAGCTTGACCAGAGGACCTTTAGTATACCAAGAAAGGGGTACCAGGGTCAAATTTGCGCCGTCAAGCTTGCCCTTAAGGCTCACGATCTCTTTTTTGTGGAGAAGTAGTTTTCTGGTGCGCGCCGGATCGTAGCCCTCGGGACGAGCGTAGATGTAGGGGAAAATCTGGGCACCAACCAGGTAGATTTCTGATCCTATAACTTTGACATAGGAGCCGTCCAGCTTCGCGTGACCACTCCGTAAAGACTTTACTTCTGCACCCACGAGATGGATCCCGGCTTCAAAACGGTCTGTTATTTCGTAATCAAAGAATGCTTTACGGTTGACAATTTTCATTTCAGTTTCACAGAGTATAGCTTGCCACCTGCTAAAAGCAAAATGAGCTTGAGCCTCTCGGAAACAACGAGTTGGGTGGGGGTGATCTGACCTGTCCAGACGTACTGGGCAAGGTACACGCCGTCTTTGTCCAGAACCACCACCCGCTTATTATCGCTATCCAAAACATACAGGTTTTTATCCTCCTCCGTGGTTGCTACCACAAGCGTTTTACCCAAAAGTGGCTCGACACCGCGCGGCGCAAACGATTCCTCTTTCCCCCCGACAAAATGGAGAATCTTTCCGTCCCGTGTCCCCACCCATACGCCACCGTCTACAGCCATACTGGTAGCAAGGCCCAAATCCGGCAACGTATCGGGATTTAAGTACTCACGCGTTTCGGAGAAGCCAACATCAGTTGCAATATACTTCCAAATCCTGCTTTTGCCTGTGTCTAACAGGTACAAGTTACCGCCGTAAGATATAAAGGAGTTAATATTTCCCCACTGGTCATCCCTTTTCACAATCAAGGGCGTCGTTTTTCCTTCCCGCGCCGATATGCGGTGAATGCCGCCACCTGCGAGCACAAACGTGATATCCCCATGCATTGTAAGAAGTGTAGCGCCCCGATAACTTTCTCCCCCCGCCACGATCCTGCCATTCTTAGCCGGAATGCTGACCGTCGCCACCGTCGGGCCGCGGCTATCCAAGAGTGCAACAATATCGCTATTTTGCCCGAGTGAAGAAATCGTGGCCGATGCTTTTAAAAGCGAAAGGTCGTAAAACAACGCCGGTTCGACACTATTCACCTGCATTGCAATCGTAAGTTGATCGGTAACATCTTTATAAAGTTTTGCTACGGCTTTGCCCTCAAGGCTTGAAGGCGACAAACTCTCCTGAAGCGGCAGAAGCCCGTCACGGGCAACAACTAAGCGCTCCCGCGCTTTCACCGGATTGAGTTCAAAAAGTGCCGCGCCCTCGTCGAACGCATACCGGGAATCCGTTAATGTGCGCGCGACATCAGCACGAACTTTTTGTCCCATTTGTCGGGCAATTCCCAGTGCAACGCTTATGACAAACAGGAAAATAAGCATTGCGCTGATAAGCACCATAGGCCGGCGCCACGCAATCGGCATATTCCGTAATCGTTCTTTGATATAAACGCGGCCGATGCTTTGTCGCACGCGCGGCGGCAACTCTTCAGCCTCTACGGGCGTTAAACCCTTCACTTGAAAAATAAGCGCCGCGCCACCTAAACCACCCTCGTGCTTATGGATGGCAAGCGTCATGTTCTCAGCGACTGTGGGCGCTTCAAGGTGATCAAAGAGCGTATTAATCTCCTCGTGGGTGAGCACTTCGGTGACGCTCCGACTCATGAGGATAAGCGTGTCGCCCTCGCGCACTTCTCCGGAAATCGCACCAGGCTGGTCCATGAGGGATGCCAAATGATCTTCGCGCTTGAGTAAGACCTTTCCGTTTCCTAAAAGCACTACATAAAGGATCGCCCCGACCGGCACAAGGAGGATGAGGCTTGCTACTCGCTCCTCCATGGCGCGGGCGGCAATGTCCCGGGTGGCCTTGAGGCTTTTCGGCGGATCGGAGGTTAACTCGCTTAATCTCGTAAGGACTTTTACCCCCCAGTCCCTGGCGCGACCATCGGGATCCTCCACTTCCACCACACCGTAAGCCGTCGGAGACAAAAATACCTGCCCCCAATGAACTTCATCAGTTATTCCCACAACAGAACCAAGCGAGGGTTGAATGCGCATTAACTCTATCCTACCATAACTCCCCCTTTCTCCCCCTCTTAAAGTAAGAGGGGGTGGGGGGAGTTAAAGGATAATAATGGCAAAGATCAGGAGTGAAACGGCGGCGGCAAAATGGAGAATGGTTAAAAGCCGGAGGATTGGCTCGAAACCCTCCTCAAGGACGGCTGCCATAAGCTGTTCCTGCCGGATCATGATCGCGGCAAAGACACCATAAAGCCCCAATCCCACGAGCGTAAATACTTTCAGGGTCGTCAGCACGATGGTCATGATGGGTGGCGTCATATGGCTCCGGGTAAGTTCTCCATGAAATTTCGTATTTTTTCAACGACTTTGTCCGGTCGCGGCACGGCAAGAAACTCCAGGTTGGGCAGTGCGCCTGCCGTTTGAATATAGACGTTGCCGTAATGAAAAATGGTGGCAAAAATGCCGCCGGCAGTATAGGAGATGTCCTGAATGCGCTCAAGCTCCGCCTGAGAAAACCGTTTGAATAAAAGGTATTGAAAATCTATATCGATAACGCGTTCATTGGTAACGATATAAATGTTAAAAAACCAGTGCAAAAAATTAAACAGCGCAAAGCCGGCAGTCACTAAATACCAGGACAACGTCCCGACGAGAACATACCCAAACGGGAGCGGCGCCGGGAGACTTTGGAGGATAAGGGGAAAAAGAATCGACGGCGCCAGAAGAAATAGGATCGTGAGGGCTATCCACGGCACATTGACGATGAGATGCTGCCGCAGGAACAATATCACCTGCTCATCGGCTTCTTGTGTTTCAAACCGGACACCATACGGATTGACCGCAAAGGCCGTCAGTGGCGTCATCTTGGTGTGACTGTGGGCCTTAATCGGCTTTTTTTCCGGTTTGGTCGTTGGGGCTTCGTACAAGGTTGGCATGCTGGCCGTATTGTACTACTTTTTTTCTACGTTGAATAACGGCCCCACGATTTGGATGTTGGCCGGCGCGCGCAGATTAAAGAAGTCTTTAAATTCACTTCCGTCAAATGTGACTGTTCCGGCATTACCACTGGCCGTCACCTGCGTCACTCTCCCCGCGCCCCAATCCACACCACTCGTACGGATCTCGGAAATGGAAGTAAATGGAGTAACCCCGCGGGAGGAGAGTTCCTGGCGAACTTTATCTCGACTCCACGTATCCGTTCCTGCCGGGTTGGGTTTATCCGGCTGATAGAGACGCTCCTTGGTGCCAGAGTCCTTACGGGCAAGAAGGATGACGTTGACGATATCACTCACTTCCTCTTCTTTCAGCCATGCAGACTTGGCATACTCACCCCGAAACCCCTGGGCTGCGTAAAAACAAGGGGAGTCCCGGTCGTAGCCGCGCTCAAGAAGATCGGAAACACTCCCCACATCCCCTGTAGTATCCCGTAGCCTCTTTGTCCATGGACGATCATTCCATCCGACGTCAGCGGAACGGAAGGTATAGCCACCGGCTGTCGAGGCATACCAGGCAGTAATAACTTGTCCGTCGCGCACCATCACCTCTCCTTCCGTCTCCCGAACTGCTTTCTCCCAATCGCCTCCCTTGTTGCCGCCTTTGTAAACCTGACACGCCTGGGTGGTACAAATTTCTTTGGTACCGTTTCCTGTGTAAGACAAAGCGTAAGACCGCGCGGATACTACCTGGGCTTTAAGTGCATCCATAGGCCAACTCCCCGGCATTTCGTAGACACCCAAAAGATAATCATCCAGGGCCATCTCGCCAAACCCCTGGACTTTGATACGCATATTTTTATCGCGTTTTTCGAAACTGATGCCGTCAAAGTAAACACGAAGAATATCCTGATACGATTGACCTGCTTTTGCTCGTCCGTAAGCGCCATATTGACTCATCCCCACACGATGAGGAATGCCAAAAGTAAAAAATGCAAATGCAGGCCGGAATCCCGGATCGATCTTCCGGTCGTCCGTACAGTAAAGCGGTCCTGCGCCAAGACTGGTCGGAAGGTTCAATCCCGAGAGTTTTTGCGCCAGAAAAGACTGCTGTTTGGCGGTTAAGCTCCCGATAATACTGGTAAGTTTCCCCTGATACGCGCTTGCCTCTCCTACAAGTTTCCGGACAGTCGCAGCGCGTTTATCCGTTTCTTCTTTGAGGTAAGCGAGACTCCCACGCTCGAGTTCAAGCGTTTTTTTCCTATTCTCGAGGTCTTTGACGGAGATTGCAGTCTGTGTAATGGCTTTTTTGTCTTCGTTAAGGACTACCATCTGATATATCAGTCCCCGTAGTGCCGCACCGATATCACCACTGCCTAAAAATGTAACGAGTGGGTTGTTGCTGTTCGTACGGATATATAATTGACGGGCTCGTCGCATGGCAATATCCAGAAGTCCGCCAAGCGCTTTCTCGCCTTCTGCTATCGCAGCTGCTTTTTTAACCAAATCTGCCCCAAGGATTTTTATGCGTGCCTGAAACACTTCTATATCCGACTCCATTTTCCGTAGAGCATCCACGTGGGGCTTTTTAGCCACCTCCATTTGATTCCACGCTTCCCTGCATTTGGCAAGCTTTTCATTGACTGACAATGGATTATCATTGTTGTTCGGAAGCTCACAGCTTTGCGCCCACGCAGTGGGCACGAAGAATAAGAAAATAAATGAATAAACGAATAAATAAATGATAATCTTCATTGGTTGCATTATTTTACCATGCTTTCATTTTCTGTTTTGCTTTGATACACTCATATTCATGAAGAGAAAAGCGTGGCAGCTTATTGTATCAATGAGTATCGCAACATTCTTCGTACTCTATTCTCTATTTTCCACCACAAAAGTTGTTTTCGCTGCTAATGATTGTGCGATGGCAGAAACATTTCCAAATGCAAGTAACCCAGCAACATTAGATGCTCGCGTATGTATTGGAGGATTTAACAGCAAGGCTGAAGCGGGCAAACCTCTAGAAGTTACCGTATTTTGTAGCGGCAAATCCGGGTGGGGCGGAGGATCAACAACACCGTGTTATGACTTAGCAAATCAATCAAAAATAGTTACCGCTGATAACAACAATATCCTCCCGGACGACTCAGGGAAATACTACACATGCTTTGACGTTCAACAGATCAACCGTGATGTTGGAGAAGTATTCGTAACATTTAAAGATCGAGGCAGCCAAATCTGTGCAACACAAACATATAATACTGTACCGAGTACCTATAACTGGCAGGAAAGAGTCTGGCGATCAGTCGCACCAAGAGTTGGGCTGGCACCGGGAGACAATGTAAGCGGTGGACAAAATATTTTTTGCAGCAAGAACGGAAAACAGGGGATACTTACTGCTCTTGGATGTATAGTCGTCGAAGGCACGGATTTTGTCACCACACTTCTCAACTTTGGCATCGGGATTGCCGGTGGTATCGCGTTTCTTCTCATCATCTTCGGTGGATTCCAGATCCTGACCAGTGCCGGAAATCCTGAACGGCTCAATGAAGGGAAAGAATTGATAAGCTCGGCAATTACCGGACTTCTGATGATTGTATTTTCCGTATTTCTTCTGCGAATCATTGGCGTGGACATATTGGGCATCCCGTCGTTTAAGTAACATCGTATGGTAAAAATTTTTGCGCAGTCATTAAGCATAGGCGAGAATACAATAAAGGGCCCTGATGGCTTTAAATTTAATACTATTGGAGATATTTTTGGAAAAGACACGATGACCATTATCTTTGGCTTTGCCGGCTTTGGACTCCTCCTTATGATCATCAGTGCAGGATTCACGCTTCTGACCAGTGCCGGAGACGCCAAACAACTGGAGAGTGGAAAACAACGGCTGACCTACGCCATCGTCGGATTCTTGGTGATCTTTGTAGCGTATTGGGTCGTGCAACTTGCCGGAAAAATCTTCGGGGTCGCAGAAATACAGTCGGTGTTTAAATAACTATCTCCCAAGCCTACGTTTCCGTTTACCAAACTCGTCAATAGCTTCATCGAGGCGCTCCGGAGTAAAATCCGGCATATACCAAGTGGGGAAATATAATTCACTGTATTCGCTCTGCCAAAGGAGGAAGCCGGAGAGTCGCTGCTCCCCGCCGGTCCTGATGATGAGTTCCGGATCTGGCGTTTCCACCGTATCAAGATAATTCGAAAATTCCTTTTCGCTTATCACTTTTCGCTTATCACGTATCACCGTATTTATTGCCCGCACAATTTCATCCCTTCCTCCGTAGTTAAGCGCAAACACTGCCGTAATCGTCTTGTTATCCTTTGTTTGCTTAACAACGTCTTCCAGCGCTTTTTTAATATCTGCCGGGAATTTGGAAAGGTCACCAATTACGCGGACCCTTACGCCTTTCTCATGCAGCCGCTGCCAGCGACGCTTAATGACATGACGAAACAAACGCATCATTCCCTCAACCTCCTTCTTGTCCCGCTCCCAATTCTCCGTGGACCAGGCCCAGAGGGTCATATATTTGACGCCGCGTTTGGCAGCATGCTCGATAAGCGGCTCTAAGATTTTATCCGCAACGCGCCGATGCCCTTCTAAGATGGGAAGCCCGTGTTCGCGTGCCCACCGTCGGTTGCCATCCATGATGATTGCTATGTGTTGAGGTACGCCTATCATACAATGCGTGCTCCTCTCTCCGGCCGATTAATAATGAGTGTTAACTCACTAAACGCTTGTCGTACTTTTGCCACGACTGCCTGCTCATCTTTCGCTTCGCAGATGAGATGGACGTTTGGACCGGCGTCAATCGTAAAATACACCGGCAGCCCCTCCGCCCTCCATTCATATACTGACCTGATAATCTCCATTGTTAAGCCGTTCCAGTAGAAGATCGGTGGCTTCTGGGTCATAGCAACTGCGTGCATATTGATGCAGTCCTCTTCCATCACGACTCCTAGCCGCTCAATGTCTTTTTTGACTAACGCGCGTTTGACTTCCTTGATACGATCAGGAATATCACGGAGCCTTTTGCCAAAAAACGAGCTCGTACGTACTTTGTCCATTCCTTCGGTTGAGCCCGTTTTCTTTTGTCCCGCTGAAGTCACGAGAATAATATCCCGCAGATCCCAATAGTCCTCATGATATAACGACCGGGCATAAGAATTTTGCGAGTCGTTCCCCTTGACCCACTCCACAAACCCATCAGGAACGCTCCGGCACGCCGAGCCGGAGCCGAGTCGTGCAAAGATTGAGAGCTCTTTTTCTGACAGTGACAATCCGAGTGCTGCTGATGCCGCAACAGTCAATGCCGCAAATCCGGAAGCCGATGAGGCAACACCTGCGCCTTTGGGAAATGAATTTTTCGTGACGACTTTGGCAAGACGTGTCGTTTGCGCTTTCGCCCGCAGTCGATCGAGGTGTCCAATCACCCGATCTGCCTCTTCTTTTTGTAATCCTAAAACGCTGTCTTCTTGATAAGACGGACTAAACTCTACGGTTGTTGTTGTCGTGCACCCGCTCAAGTTCATCGAGATCGAGGAATTAAGCGGCAACCGGAGTGCATCATCTACTTTCCCCCAATATTTGATAAATGCGATATTTGCCGGTGCTACTGCGGTCGCTTTCATAATTCTATTCTTACTCCTTCTGCGTTCGGACGGACATCTATTGCCTGTCCGCCTGCTCGTTCTATTGCCTTACCTATCACTTCTCTCTTGTCACTTGTTGCTAACGCAATCATGCAATCCCCGCCTCCGGCGCCGGAGAGCTTGGCGCCCCACGCCCCGGCTTTTTTGGCAGCACTAATTAATGTTTCCAACTTCTCCGAGCTTACGCCGAGATCCCGAAGGTACTCCTGATTAAAGTCCATGAGTTTCCCCACCCGCTCCCAATCGGCTTCCAGTATCCGAGTTTTTGCCTCCTCAACTAACTTGGCAATCGCCTGAAAAATCCGTTCAACTTTTTCAGGATTTTTTTCCTTCTTTTCGGCAACTTGCTTGATGAGCGTTGTTGTATCGGCTTTCATTCCGGTGTAGCCGACTATCAACGGCAACTCTTTGATTTCCAACGGTTCAATAATTTTTCCTGCTGCAACAAAGTACAGCGTCCCGCCATAGGTCGCTGCCGCTACGTCAAACCCCGACCCCACCCCCTGAACATCCAGAACGATTTTGTACGCGGCGTCAAACAACACCCAATTTTCTACAATAGGTCTCATGGCTTTTAGTGCCGCCACGGTGACTGCTGCAGATGACCCAAATCCATACTTTCCGGAAAACGCGCTTTTTATGGAAAATGCGTAGTCTTTGCCATCTCCCCATGCTCGTATTGCCGCATCAACAAATCGACGATCCATAGGTATATCATCGATTTTTGAAACGGAAACTTCCAAACGTTGAGATACAGCGGTAACAATACACGGATAGCCATACACGACGGCGTGCTCACCCAAAAGCATAAGCTTGCCCGGCGCACTCACCTTAATCATGCGCCTCCAATCGTATTCCTTCTTCTCCTAGTCGAATCGGATCAGCGTGAAACTTTTTCGGATTGGCATGATAACAGAGAAGATATCCAACACCTTCCGCTCTTCCCCCGCCACCGAGAATTTTTGCTGCTCCTCCGGCCTTTTCAATTTTTCTGATAAGAGGAATTGCTTTTTTACTAACGACTCCCATTCCTTCCAACGTCCGCTCTCCGGCTGTAATTGCCTCCATCAATTCTTTTTCGTTCCCTTCCTTAATCGCCACCGCAATTCTTTTCGTCTGTCGTTCATTTTCATTAAAAAGTTTTTCCACTTTTGACTTTTGACTTTTGACTTTTGACTTTAAGTATTCCACCATCTCCCCGGTCGTCTCTTTCGGTCTGCCTGTGTTAATAAGAAAAAAATGATCAAGCGATTCGGGCAACTTGAACGGAAGTTGCCAAATGCTTTTTAAAAATTCGAGTTCTTTCCGAAACCAGATAAATCCTCCCATGGTTACCGTCGTGTTATCTCCGCCTGAAGGTAGCCCATGCATTTTCTTTTCGACTTCATATGCGATTTGGTTCATCGCAGCCGGATTCCAAACTTTTTTGAGAAAATACGTCACTGCGCCTACGGTCCCAACTGCTACGGCCGCCGAAGAACCCAAATGATACCCCGCCGGAATATCTGACGTAACCGTAATCTTCATGGGCGGAAGGCTTGCGAGTTTATACTGCTGTTTAACAACTTCAACAGCATGACGAATGTAATCGGACGGCTCGCTGGAAATAATGTCTACACCTCTTTTTCCTTCTTCAACTGTCACACGTAAACGGAGATTGATAGCAGACAAAAGCGCGGGCTTGCCGTAAACGACGGCATGCTCACCCATCAAGTGTATTTTGCCGGGAACAGAGACAGTTACCATAGAGGTTTCACTTTAATCCCATACGGAATCACGCCTTCAGTATTTGGTTTGATAATACGACGAACTATGGTTGTTACTTTTTGTCCTATTTTAAGATTTCTATCTTCCCAATCGACCAGTTGTGCCGTAATACGACCACCATCGTCAAGCTCAATAAGGACAACCGGATACGGTGCCTGATCGAAAAAATCAGCGGGAGGGACACGCACTATTGTCCACGAGATAATGTTCCCGGTTCTCCCGAGCATTTCTCCTACTTTTTTTTGATTACGCCAAAGTTTGACTGGTGAAAGCATATTACTTTTTCAAAATGTGTACCACTGCCGTCGCCCCACTTCCTCCTACATTGTGAGCAAGACCTACCCGCGCATCCTTGACTTGCCGTTTCCCTGCCTCCCCACGCAACTGTTCAACTAACTCCACGACTTGCTTGACGCCCGTTGCCCCAATCGGATGTCCGCACCCTTTCAGTCCGCCCGAAGGATTGACGACCACGCGCTTGGCACTCCCTAACGTAAACTCGCCTCGTCTTATACCTCCTGCTGCATCTCCTTTTTTCGTGATTCCCAAATCCTCTAGCGCCAGGATTTCTGCAATCGTAAAGCAGTCATGAACTTCAGCCACATCAATATCCTTTGCCTCAATCCCTGCCTGTTTATACGCGCGCATGGCTGCCTCCTTTGTTGCCTGCAACTGCGTAAGATTGTTGCGCTCTGCCAACCCAAGCGTATCCGTCGCAACAGAAGAAGCAACAATATTGATGCTTGATGCTTGATGCTTGATGCTTAAAATAAGTGCACTTGCGCCATCACTGATCGGAGAGCAATCAAGAAGTGTAAGCGGGTCAGTTACTTTATGGCTTTTGAGAACCGCTTCAATGGTAATTGGGCGATGAAATTGTGCGTTGGGATTGAGACTTGCATGATAATGATTTTTTACGGCAACCGCCGCCATGTCTTCCTGGGTCGTACCAAACTTCAGCATGTGCACGCGGGCAAGAATGGCATAGAGCCCCGGAAACGTACATCCTGAAGCACGCTCCTGAGAGCTCCCCGCGCCCATAAGGGCTGCCGCCACGTCTTCCGGCTTATGATCCGTCATCTTTTCTACTCCCAGAACTGCAACTGTTTCATATTGCCCTGATAAAATACCACTGACTGCCGCGTGGATAGCCAACCCCCCCGAAGCACAGGCGCCTTCTATTTTAATCGCAGCCGCGTGAGAAAACCCGAGTTCTTCCGCAAAAAACGCACCCAGGTGCTCTTGCCCACCCAACATGCCGGAGAGCATATTGCCCACAAATAATGCCTGAATCCGTCCGTTCTCAATTCCGGCATCTTTCAGCGCGCCGCTCATGGCCTCATGAGCAAGGGCTCTCGGAGAAACGCTCCAGAGCTCACCGAATTTAGTTGTAGCCACACCGATTATTGAAACCTTCATATCTTGTGTGTTTGTTTTAAATACTGTACATAGTCAATATATGTCTTTCTTTCAATTTGGTCTTGCACTGTGTCTTTACTTTTGACTTTTGTCCCGCGGAGCTGGATCCCGCTTCGCGGGAACTTTTGACTTTTGACTAATTCTTTAGTCGTTTTCCACACGAATCCATCGCTTCCGGCTCCCGACCCGTAGGACACCATAAAAATCTTCTCTCCGGGTTTGGCAATATCTAACAGCGCGGACAACCCAATCATGGTAGAAGCTGAATATGGGTTACCGATGTGGTCAACGACGAGCGAGGGGGCAAGTTGCGCATCGGTGAACCCTAAGCGCTTGGCCGCGTCACGCGGAAACCGGCCGTTCGGCATGTGAAACACACAATATTGGTAATCTGATGGTTGAGTTTTGGTTTTTTCAAAAAGCCGGGTCGCAGAGCCCATCACATGAGCAAAGTATGCCGGCTCTCCGGTAAATCTTCCGGCATGGCTCGGATACTGTACGCCGTCCCTGCGCCAGAAATCCGGCGTGTCAGAGGAATAGGAAGTGTACGCGAGAAGCTCGGCGATGGGCTTTTTGTTTCCCATAATATAGGCAACCCCGGCTGCAGCTGATGTGTACTCCAAAACATCGTGAGGCTTACTCTGTGCCGTATCCGCACCGATTGCCATGCCATAGCGCATCTGCCCGCTTGCGATAAGACCGGCAAGCGACTGTATACCTGAAGTAGCTGCTTTGCAGGCAAACTCTAAATCAGTTGCTAAATAATTATTGCCAATACCAAGAAGTTCTCCGACAATCGTTGATGTGGGATTGACGGCATATGGATGACTCTCGGACCCAACAAATAATCCTTCGATGGATTCAGGATTTAACCCGCTTGACGAAAGAGCGCGAAGAGCTGCTTCAAGCGCAATCGTCACCGCGTCTTCATCTGCCGCAGGAACGGCTTTTTCTGCTACCCGAAGCGATGAAACCACTTCTTCCCCTTGTTTCTTCCATGCAGAAGCAATATCGCCCAGGCGAATACGATATTTTGGAATATAGGTTCCGTAAGAAACGATGCCTACCATATTATTTACCTCTTGCGAGTTTCTCGTGTGCTTTCGATAATGTTCCTTCTGAAAGTGACGCGAGAAGTGAAATCTCACCGGCAAGGACTGCGCCCGCGATAATCTCCGCAAACTTTTGTGCATTTTTTCCGTCATTCCCACCACTAACTCCAAGAATCGATAACGCCTCTTTTTGTGTCCCAAGTCCTGTCCCGCCGCCCACCGTCCCGACCATAAGATCAGGAAGATAAATGCTTACATATAATCCCTTTGGCACAACTTCCATCGTCGTTATCCCAACGCTACACTCTCCGACGTGTCCCAAGTCCTGACCTGTTGCAAGAAATAATGCGGCTATGACGTTGGCAAAATGAGCGTTATAGCCCATGGATCCGGCCATCGCTGATCCGATCATGCATTTGGCAAGCCAAACGTCATACATGGCCTGCGCCGTTGTCTTGAGCGTCTCACGCAAGACCGCCGTCGGGATGATCACTTCTGCCCACGCTTTTAGTCCCCGTCCCTCAATAATATTGAGCCATGAGGATTTTTTGTCCACATCGTAATTTCCTGCTACCGATGTGCACCGCGCCCCGGTTTCCGCTTCTATATATTGACACAGCGCAGTCGTCGCGATCGTTGCCATGTTCATGCCCATGGCATCCTTCGTATCAAAAACGAAACGAACAAAGCGGTGCTTACCCAGTCCCCGAGAAAAAATCTTCGTGAGCGTAAGATGCGCTGATGTTTGCCTTGCTATCTTTTGCAATTCTTTAAAATGAGACTCAAGAAACATGTTGAGCTTGTCATTTTCTGCAAGTCCCAACACGTGAAATACTGCGCCGCGAGTTGCACCCACACGATAACTATCCACGACTGCTCCGTTGCTCTCCGTAATTGCCTTACAACCACGGTTGACTGAAGCAACAAGCGCTCCTTCCGTGGCAGCAAGAGGAATATAATATTCGTGATTCGTGATTCGTGATTCGTGATTCGTGATTATTTTGAGAGGTCCTGCAACCCCCATGGGAACTTGCGCCACGCCGATCATGTTTTCGCAGTTACGGGACGAGGCAACAGCCTCATTCAGGGAAAAAGAGCCAATGTTCGTTAAGTCCACTCCTAACTGTTTTTCCAGAGCGTTTCTTCGTTCTTTAATAGTTTTATGATCCCTTACGTTCATAAAAATGGTACTTTAAATATTCCCAACCTGTATATTCCCCAGCTCCAGACTCCTACAATCGGCGCCACAACTGCGACTACCACGAGAATGCGGGCGAAATCAAGTTTTAGACCGAATCGGAGCGTGAGATACCCAAGCGTCAGTTTCCAAAAAAACAGGGTGGCGCTCACTATGAGAAACAATACGCTGAATGCTATCCCCGCCAGACTCGTGGTCCGCGGCGGCGGAAGCAATACATAAAGAAGTGAGGTCATAAAAAACCAACACACAGTGGGGATGATCGTATACCCCCAGCCGAGCGCCACACTTTTGAACTTTCCTCTGCCGCCGACACGCTGCCCCACAAACCACGCGGCCAATACAACAAACGCGTACGTGGCAATAGCTGCGCCAACCTTAACAGGACTTACGAGAAAAAAGTAGGCCAAAACGGCGATATAGACCAGTTCCCATACGCTTCCTTTATATATAATCCTCCGATACGTCTCGTACGGACGAACGACGAGACCAATGGAGTTACGGCAAAATGCAATGCCGGAAAGGATAAGTTGATCGAGCATGGTATAACGTTAGTCGAAGGGTTAGGGCTAAAACCCGCGTTGGAGGAGAGTGACGAGGAGAGCAATCGTTGAACCAATCAAAAAGTAAAGGGCGAGCACTACCATCGTGGCCAGCAAGACAAAATACGGCCAGGGCATGACCTTCAAGCGCCGGATGAGCGCTTTATAAAGAGGCGTGAATGGCCCCAATGTCTGGGGTGGAAGGTCTACAACCTCTTCCCAGCGGGCAATGAACTTTTTGTATGTGACGTCTCTCATATGGATAAAAATGCTTCTACGAATGCTTTTCTGGCACGAAATAATTGAGATTCGGCGCTTTTAAAGCTGATTGTGAGCTTTTTGGCAATATCGGCAACCGAAAAATCATCAGCGTATTTAAGCACAAGAACGCTTTTATACATCGGAAGCAGACGACCTAATGCTTTATAAATTTTCTCCCGAAGGAGACTCGCATCAAGCTCTTCTTCCGGTCCTAGTAATGTCGTAACAAATGATTCAAGCTGCGGCACCGCAGAAAACACCACATGACGGATTTTCTTCCTTCTGTACCAATCAATCACTTTATGGCTTGCGATAGCATAGAGAAACGTTTTCAGCTTGGACGCGCCGGTAAAATCGCGGATCGCCTCGAGAAATCCGTAGAGCGCGTCCTGCAACACCTCTTCGGCGTCCTCGGGGTTGGCAATCTTACTGCGGATAAACAAACGAAGCTTGGGGGTATAGGTCCGGTAAAATACCGAAAGGGCGTTGCGGTCCCTAGCAAGAATTTTTTTGATAAGCTCGCTATCATTCATGCGTTCCTCTCTATGGCAAATCGGGCAAATGCCTGAAGCATCGGTGTTGCGGATCGGGGAATCGTGAGATGCTTCACCTGCTTCATGAAATCAGATTCTGTGATCGTACCATCCAGAACATCATCGCGCAACTGATACGCCTGACCCACGGCTAGGCCATAGGGAATGAATGAGTCCAGCATCTTCTCGCCCGCCCCCGCAATCGCCGCCCCAATCTGGAGTGGCCGGATGACGCTGTACCAGGCAGTTTTGTAAACATCAATGAGTTGTTTAGAAATCCCAATCTTCATATGTTCTTCCATAACATCAAGCGATTGTCCAAAAATCACTTCTTGTTTCATGGCTTGATAAATATCTTCACTTTTGACTTTTGACTTTTGACTTTTGACTCTCCCCATCAACTCATCCGCCCAGACAAGGGCGAGATCTCCGGTAAGAATCGCCATGCTCGTCCCGAAGTGCTTTGATGCGTTAATGCGGAAATGCTCATGGACAGAGGGTGCTCCGCGGCGAGTGGTATCCTCGTCAATAATATCATCATGGATAAGGGCAAACGAATGAAACAGTTCCAACGCCATCATGGCAGATAGCAACTTAGGGCTGACAGCTGACAGCTGACAGCTGACAGCCTGAGCCCCTAGCCAACACAAGAATGCGCGGGTACGCTTGCCACCGCGCATGGTGAGACTTTCGACTTGATCGACAAGAGCCACACAGTAAGGATCTATCTTTTTGGCTTCCTGCTTTTTTCTAATAAAAAAACCCGCAAGAGCTTTGTCTACGGTTGTTTTTACCAATGCAAGCCTGCTCTGGAAAATCACAAATGAAGTATAGTACACTTGATGTATGGATCTCAAATCAATCTCGCCCACGACGTTTGGGCAGTTTGACACCTTTGGAGTTCTGGTTACGGTCATCGTACGCAACGCTTTTGTTTTAGCTGGTATCATCAGCTTCCTTCTCTTGGTATTCGGCGGATTTAGCGTTATAATGGGAGCCGGAGCCGGTGATACCAAACAGCTGGAGAAAGGAAAACAAACCATTACCGGCGCCATCGCAGGCCTTATTATCGTCGTCACGAGCTACTGGATCGTCCAGATTATGGAAAAAATAACGGGACTGCCGCTTTTAGGCCCCTAAATTATGGATCTAACGAAACGATTTATTACAGACGCATCAAGCATCATCGGAACGGTAACCAATCCTCTCTCCGAATCCTATGGCGGCGTCAACGCCGGACTTATTCCTTTTTTCACGAACCTCCTGCGTCTCATGTTCGTTGGTGCAGGAATATATGCGCTTTTTAATCTCGTTCTCGCCGGCTTCCAGTACATGAGCGCGGGCGGTGACACCAAGCTTCTCACCGCCGCGTGGGCAAGAATCTGGCAAACGCTTTTGGGGCTCGTCATCATCGTCGGATCATTTGCCTTAGCGGCGCTATTTGGCTACCTCATCTTTGGCGACGCGGGGTATATCTTAAATCCGGTTATCTACGGACCAGGAGACTAATCGCTAT
>Ga0209726_10002308_pt1 | contig 28488 bp, 24 predicted proteins | sample Subgrocontami54m_FD_187453 | JGI IMG/M metagenome (GOLD analysis project Ga0209726, IMG submission 187453) | Subsurface groundwater microbial communities from S. Glens Falls, New York, USA - GMW46 contaminated, 5.4 m (SPAdes) (version 3) | ecosystem: Environmental > Aquatic > Deep subsurface >... | reverse complement strand
GACCTGGGTGCCGGTGGACATGACCTTGTAGATGATGCGAGTGTAGCCTTCGAGGGCCTGCTGGGCGCTGTGCAGCCCGTTCTTCACCGCCACCTCGCGCATGATCGTGATGATGCCGCCGGGGTTGTTCTTGCGGGGGCAGAGGAGGCAGGAGAAGCACTGGGAGCACTCCCAGACCTCCCCGTTCATCTGCTCCCAGACGAGCTCCACGTCCTCGCGCGCCACCGCCTGGGCGATGCGCCGCGGGCTGAAGTCGTAGAAACGCGCGGAGGGACAGACGGCCACGCAGATCCCGCACTCGTAGCAGCCGTAGAGGTAGTCCCCGAAGCGCAGGTCGGCCTTGACCTCGGCGAAGAGGCGCTCCTTCTCCTCGTAGGAAACGTCGGCGTACTGTGTCGTCGGGCGGGTCATAACCCTTCCCTCCCTCTCAGGAGCACCCGTTCCCCCGCATCAGAAGCAGATCACCCGATCGGCCTCGAGGGCCATGTTGTTGAAGGCGGCGCCCCCGATCATCTCGACCCCGTCGATCAGGTCCTCCATCTTGAGGTCGTTCAGCTCGAGGCTCGGCTGGCAGACATAGAAGCGCACCCCGAGCTCTCGCGCCTGTTCCATGAAGTGGGCGAGCGGGGCCCCGACTTTCTTTATGCGCAGCGTTTCCGGCGTGCCCTTCTGGAGGAGCGCCGGGCCGAACTGAGTGAAATAAATGCCGACCTCTATGTCCATGGCCGCGGCCGAGGCGGCCAGGAAGAAAACGGTCGCGCTCCTATCCGGGGCTTCGGTCCCGCTGGTCTGCACGTACAGGATCCGCTTGACGTCGTCGGCGCTCTGACTCATTGAGCCGGCCTCCCCCATGGGCCCACCCCCCCGCGCTTACTTGGTCCGCCGGACGAGGAAGCGGAACACTCCCTCGGCCTGGGACTGATCGAGGACCTCATGCCCCGTCTGCTTCTGGAACGCCTGGAGATCGGGCACCGCCCCCGGGTCCGTCGCCAGCATCTCGAGGATGGCGCCCTTTTCGATGCTCTTGATGGCCTTGGAGAGCTTGATCACCGGCAGCGGGCACACCAGCCCGCGGCAGTCGAGCGTCTGAGCGATCACCACGTCGGCCACGGCCGTTAGACGGTGCGGCGCATCAAGAGCTTGCCCTGCCGGCTGCTCTCGGTGAGGTGCTTAGCCAGGATGTCGCGCATGGCCGAGCAGAGGTCCTTGATCTCGGGGAAGGTCAGGCGGCAGTAGGCAAGGACCCCCTCCCGCCGCACCGTGATCACGCCCCCCTTGCGGAGGATGGCCAGGTGCTGGGAGAGGTTGGCCTTGGAGACCCTCAGCTCGTCGAGCAGCGCGGCATAGGACACCTCACCCGTGCCGATGCGGTTGAGGATACGAAGGCGGGTGGGGTTGGCGAGGATCTTGGCGATCTCCGCCTGCATCTGGTAGAGGCGGGTGTCCGGCCGTCGCTTCATCGATCCCTCCGTAAAGGAGTTTCAATGTTTCGCAACTTACCGTTCCGGGAGCATAGCCGGGTGGAGGGAACCCTGTCAAGGGCCTTTCGGGCCAAATGGTCCGTGGGGGCTCCGCCCCTCACGGGTGCGCCACCGTGCCGCGCGGATAGTCGGCCCTCCACGGGATGATCTGCCGGACACCCCCCTGGGGACTCGGGTGGTCGCCCGTGTAGCGCGGGATCAGGTGAATGTGCGCGTGGAAGATGCTCTGCCCCGCCGCCGGGCCGACGTTGACTCCGATATTGTAGCCGTCGGGCTTGAACTCGGCGCCCAGCGCCGCCCGCTCCTCGGCTACCAGGTCCATGCAGGCGGCCACCTCCTCCGGCGACAGCTCGAAGAAGCTGGGGCAGTGGCGCACCGGGGTGATCAGCGAGTGCCCCGGGCTCACGGGAAAGGAATCCCGCGTGCAGCAGGCCAGCGCGTTCCGTCGGATCACGCCGCGGGGATCGCAGAAGATGCAGGGCTTGTTGGGGTCTCGCATGGCGCTAGCGTGGCGCGGCCGGCGGCGCGCCCATCGCCCAGACCATGGCCGTGGTCCGGTAGACCAGGTGGGCGAACTTGGAGTACGGGATGTAGACGAGCAGGAAGAAGATCAGGACCAGGTGGACCACGTACATGGGGTAGGCCAGCCCCGGCGCGCCGGCCAGGCGCAGCCCCTCGCACAGGAAGCCCGTCAGCGTGGTCAGCAGCAGGACCGCGAGGAAGAGCCAGTCCGAGTAGGTGCTCTTGCCGGCCCGTTGCCCGTCGGCGATGCGGCGGTAGGCGAAGACGACCACGGCCGCGATCACGGCGAGCCCGCTCAGGTTGCCGAGGATCTTCACCGGGTGCCAGAACGGCCAGGGCGTCAGGTAGCCGAAGGCGTAGATGCCGATCCCCACCGAGGTGGTCGTGACGACCAGGCCCAGGAAGCCGCAGAAGACGGCCAGGTGTGTGCGGTGGAGGTGCTCCTTGTAGGTCCGGCGGGTCCCTGCCGCGCGCGAGTCGCACTCGCTGAACTTCCGGTGCGTGAGCACGGCGAGCAGCGTCGGCCCGAGCGCCGGCCAGAACGGGCGTCCGGCGCCGGCCTCCCGGCCCATGGCCCGCCAGTAACGCGTCCCGCCGGCCAGCGCGGCGAGCCCCGCCAGGGCCACGCCCGCGGTGAAGAGCGCCTCGATATAGATGATGGGGATGAAACGCGAGTACACGATGGGCCCCTGGGGCAGCGCCGTGAGGTGCCCCAGCGAGGCCAGCAGCGCGAGCAGGATCAGAACCGGGATTGCGAAGAGGAGCGGCAGGTACCGGGGATCGTCCAGGGCCCGCCCCATGAAGGCCGGCGCCGCATAGTGCGTGATGCTGTAGTCCCGGAGCGCGGCCATCAGGCTGGCCGGCTTGGCGTCGCGGGGGCAGTAGGTCGTGCACGCGGCGCACTGGTGGCAGAGCCAGATGGAGGCGTTGCCGAGGGCCCGCTCCTTCAGCCCCCACTGGACCCAGATCATCTCCTTCCGGGGAAACGGGTTGTCGGCGGTGGAGATCGGGCAGACCACGGAGCAGGTCCCGCACTGGTAGCAGGCGGTGAGGTCGCGGGCGTCGAGGCCGAGGATCTCCCGCTTGAAACTCAGGTCCGGCTGGGCGACAGCCGCCACTAAAAAGCCTCGCGGATTCGGGCTGCGCCCGGGCCCCCGCGCTCGGGCCCCCACGCGTCACCGTTACCGGATTCGGCGAGACTCATCAGAAGCCCTTCATCGGGTTCGGGCCGACCCCCTTGATGACGTCCACGAACTGGGCGAGCCGCGCGGGGAGGCTATCGAAGTCCGAGATGGCGACCTCCATCACCTGCGCCCGCTCCGGCTCCAGCATGAGCCGCGACAACGTCTCCCGGACGTTCTCCATGCGCGTCGCCAGGAGCTCGCTGCCCTTGATGAAGTGGCACTGGTAGTCGTCGCCGGGCTTGCAGCCCAGCAGGAGCAGGCCGTCGAAGCCGCGCGAGAAGGCGTCGGCCGCCATGATGGCGTTGACTGATCCCAGGCACCGCACGGGGATGACTCGGAGCGATGCGGGCAGCGCCTGCCGGTTGATGGCGGCCATGTCGAGCGCCGGGTAGGCGTCGTTCTCGCAAGCCAGGACCAGGATCCGCGGCTTTTCCTCGTCGCCCTCCGGGATCTCGACGGCCTTGATCATGGAGGCGACCATGTCCACGGAGTAGTCGTCGAAGGAGATGATCTGGACCGGGCAGGCCCCCATGCAGATGCCGCACCGCCGGCAGCGGTTGGTGACGACGAACGGGGTGTTCTTCTCCGGGGTCAGCTCGATGGCCCCGAACGGGCACTCCTGGCTGCACCGGCCGCACATCGTGCAGTTTTGCATGAAAAAGCTCGGGTAGGACAGGTCGCCGACGCGCGGGTGCACCGCCGCGCCCGCCGAGGACTTCTCGACCGACTGGAGCGCCTTGAGCGCCGCGGCGGCCCCGTCGAGCGCGGCGGCCGCCAGATCCATCGGCTTGCGGACGCACCCGGCCGAGTACACGCCGGTCCGTCGCGTCTCGTAGGGGAAGCAGAGGAAATTGGAGTCCGCGAATCCGTACCGCGACAGCGGCAGCCCCTTGCCCTGGAGATACTGGAGGTTGAGCCCCTCGGACTCCGAGGGCACCGGCTCCATCCCGGTCGCCAGGACCACCAGGTCGACCTGGAGCCGAACCGGGCCGCCGAGCGGCGAGTCCTCGAGCTCCACCGCCAGGCCGCTGGCGGCCTCTTCCGACACGGCCGCCACCCGCGCCGAGGTGAACAGCACGCCGGGGTCCTCCTGCGCCTTCTTGTAGAAGTACTCGTACTGCCCCGGCGCCTGCATGTCCCGGTAGATGACGTAGACGCAAGTCCCCGGGTTCAGCGAGCGGATGTAGGCGGCGTGCTTGAGGGAGACCAGGCAGGTGACGTGGGCGCTGTGCTTGATGTTGGCCTCGTCCTCGGCGCCGTCGCACTGTAAGATGGCGACGGTCTTGACCTCCCGGCCGTCCGATGGGCGGGTGATTTTCCCCGTCCGGGCCATCTCCTCGAGCATCACGTTGGTGACGACGTCGCGGTACTTGCCGAACCCGTAGCGCTCGAGCTGGGCGGGGTCGAAGGGCCGCCAGCCCGTAGCCCACACGATGGCGCCGACGGTGGCCGTGTGCACATCCCCGTTGCGGCGGACCGAGACGTCGAACTTCCCCGGCTGGCCCCCGATGCTCTCCACCTGACACGACGTGAGCACCTCGATGCCGGGGTGGGACACGGCCTCGCTGACGAGGGCGCCCACGCCCACGTCCTCCAGGTCGCGGTACGGCGGGTGCTTCGGGTACTGCTTGGCGAGCCTCGAGGCGAATCCACCGAGGTGGGGCTCCTTCTCCACGAGGATCACCTTGGAGCCGGCATGGGCCGCCCCGAGGGCCGCCGACAGTCCGGCCATCCCTCCCCCGACCACCAGCACGGTGCGCTCATTGGCTTCGGTGAAGGGCTGCGGCGGACGGAGCTTCCGCGCCCGGACGATCCCCATCCGCAGGTAGTCGTCGGCCAGGCTCTGGGTCTCTTCCTGCCCGGGTGGGTGGCTCCACGCCACCTGCTCGCGGATGTTGACGCGCTCCACCGTCGCCCCGGGGAAGGCGAACACGTCGGTGTTGACGCGGGGGGAGCAGGCGGCGATGACGACGGCGCTGACCCCGTCCTTCTCGACGTCCTCCCGGATCAGGCGGACGTCCTCCAGACAGAAGGCCGGGGAAGTCCGGACCACGGGGATCTGCTGCTCCTCGCGCGCGATTTGCGCCAACCGGTCCTTGTCGAGGCACTCCCCGATCCCGCACCCGCTGCAGACGTAGACGCCGAGCTTTCGGTCCAAGGCGCTCACCTCCGCGCCGCGCGCTGGATCGTCTGGATGGCCAGGGACGCGGCCGCGGTTCCCTCCTGGGTGGCCGTGGCCACGTCCACCGGGCTCCGCGCGCAGCCGGCCGCGAAGAAGCCGTCGCCCGAGCCGTCCGGGGCGACGAAGCCGTCCCCGTCGAGCGTGACGTCCGCTGCCGGCTTGGTCCCCTGCAGGCTCGGGGCCATGCCGGTGGCGAGGACGACCAGGTCCACGGTGAGCGTGATCTTCTCGGCGCGCAGGATGTCCTCGGCCTCCACGGTCAGGCTGCGGGTGGCGGGGTCCTCGGTGATCCGGGCCACCTTGCCCTTCATGATGGAGATGTTGGGGTCGCTCAGGACCTTCTTGGCGAAGAACTCGTAGGTGCCGGGCGTCCGAAGGTCGATGTAGAAGACGTGGGCCTTGGCGTTGGGATTCTGCTCCCGGAGGTAGGTGGCCTCCTTGAGCGAGGCCAGGCAGCAGATGCCCGAGCAGTACCCGAGGTGGTTGACGTCGCGCGAGCCCGCGCACTGGATGAAGGCGGCGCTCTCCACGGGTTTGCCATCGGAGGGGCGCAGGATCTTGCCCTTGGTGGGGCCGTTGGGGGCGGCCAGCCGCTCCATCATCACGTTGGTGATGACGTTCGGGTACCGGCCAAAGCCCAGATTGTCGATGCGGGCGGCGTCGTAGGGCTTCCAGCCGGTGGCCATGACGACGGCGCCCACCCGCAGCGTGAGCGTCCGCGGCTGCATCCCGAGGTCGATGGCGTTGTACCGGCACACCTCCACGCACTTCGCGCACTCCGTGAGCCGGCAGGCGCCGCCGTCGATGACGTACTTCATGGGGAAGGCCATCTCGTGGGGCAGATAGATGGCCTTGGTCGTTCCCATGCCGAAGTTGAACTCGTTGGGCCGGTCCACGGGGCAGACGGCGACGCAGTCGTTGCACGCCGTGCACCGGTCGTTGACGTAGCGGGGGTGCAGCACGATGGTGGCCTCGAAGCTGCCCGGGCTCCCGTCGATCTTCTCCACCTCGGCCAGCGTGAAGACCCGCACCCGCGGCTCCTTCCGGATCCGCTGGAAGTTGATCTCGAGGCCGCAGTATGGCGGGCAGAGCTTGGGGAAGTACTTGTTGAGCTGGGCGACCCGGCCGCCGAGAGAGGGGTTCTTCTCAACGAGGTAGACCTCGTAGCCCGCCTCCGCGGCCTCCACGGCCGCGGTGATGCCGGCGATCCCCCCGCCGACCACCAGGAGGCTCCGGTGGACGGACGGGGCGGTCTCGGCCGCGCCCGCGTGCCCTTCCGCGGTCGACTGCGTCATGATGACAAACCCTTTCCGCGCGCCGCAGGGGGAGCCTGAAGCCGGCTCCCCCTGCGGTGGACCCTCCGGACGGCGCCCGGGGCCTACGCGATATTGGTGAGGAAGGGAACCTTTTCCAGCTGCCACCCGCCCTTGGCGGCGTCGTAGCTGGAGTTGACGAAGACCTTCCAGTTCTGGTCGTCGAGCGACGGGAAGTCCGGGCGGTAGTAGTACCCGGGCCACCGCGTCTCCTGCCGGAAGAGCAGGTGCTGCATGTGCGCCTCGGCGCACCACACGCGATCCCAGATCTCCCAGCAGCGCATGAGCTCGTGGAGATCCCGGGCCGCGAGCTTGGACAGGTCCTCCTTGAGGTACTTCATCCGCGCGAGCCCCTGGGTGAGCATCCCCTCCGTGGTGATGTACTGCGAGCCCTGGCCCGCCGCGTACTCGTCCATGATCTTCTGGAGACGATGCAGCGCCATCTTCGGGAAGATGTAGTTGGGGTTGATCTCGTCCGTCGTGGACGCCGTGCGTCCGTTCTCGTAGCTCGCGAAGGGCGCCCAGAGCTCGGTCTTGATGGCCTCCACCTGGCCCTCGTCCACGCCGGACGCCGCCCCGCTGTCCATGATGTAGGCGATGGCGGCCTTGCCCGCCAGCCGCCCCTCGGTGTAGGAGCCCGACGAGAACTTGTGCGCCGAGCCGCCCACGCCGTCGCCCGCGGCGAAGAGCCCCTTGACCGTCGTCATGCGGTTGTAGCCCCAGAAGTATTCTTTCGGGGCCACGTCCTCGGGCCCGCTCACCCAGGCCCCCGTCGCCGACGCATGCGACCCCATCAGGTACGGCTCGGTGAGCACGATCTCCGACGGCGTCTTGGCCGGGTCGATGTTGTCGGAGGCCCAGATCAGCGCCTGGGACATCGTCATGTCGAGGAAGTCCTCCCAGGCGTCCGACTCGATCTCGCGCATCTTCTTGGGATCGTTGGCGACCTCCTGGTACATCTTCTGGAGCGCCGTGTCCGTCCGGAGGTAGGCCGGTGCCCCGCCCGCCCGGAAGTCGGCCATCATCTGGTGGTTCCGGAGCGGCGTGGGGATGGGCTTGCCCAGGCCGTAGGGCTTCCAGTCCTCCAGGAGGTGCGCCCACTTCTGCTCGATGTTCTCGCCCTTGGCGTTCTCCAGCACGGCCTTGAAGAGGAGGAACCACATCCCCACCGGGCCGTAGCCGTCCTTGAAGCGCGCCACCACCAGCCGGTGCTCCATCTGGGTCATCTTGGCACCGGCCTGGATCATGAGGCTGTAGGCCGAGCCCGTGTTCCAGGGCGCATACCAGATGCGGCCAAGCCCTTCCGCGTGGGCGTGCGGGCGGAAGACGCCCGTGGCGCCGCCGGCGGCGACGATGACGGCGCGGGCCTTGAACACGTAAATCTTGTTGTCGCGCACGCTGAACCCGATGGCCCCGGCGACGCGGCTCGGATCATTGGGGTCCAGCAGGAGCCGGGCCGCGAAGATCCGCTCGTACACGTTCTGCTCGCCGATGGCGGTCTTGGCCGCCTCGGCGACGATGGGCTTGTAGGACTCGCCGTGGATCATGATCTGCCAGCGGCCCTCGCGCTTGTAGGTGCCGTCGGGGTTCTTGAAGATCGGCAGCCCCCACTCCTCGAACATGTGCACCGAGGAGTCCACGTGGCGGGCGATGTCGTACACCAGGTCCTCGCGCGACAGCCCCATGAGGTCCTGGCGCACGTAGCGGACGAAGTCCTCGGGCTGGTTCTGGTTCCACCGCATGCCGAGGTAGAGGTTGATGGCCGACAGCCCCATGGCCACCGCGCCGCTGCGCTCCACTGCGGCCTTCTCCACCATCACCACGCGGAGGCCCTGGGACTTGGCCCAGTAGGCCGCTTCGAAGGCGGCGCCGCAGCCGGCCATGCCCCCGCCCAGGATCAGTACGTCGGTCTCGACGACTTCCGTCTCTGGCTGAACCATCTGTCGATTCCCTCGCTGGTCAGTTCTTGGTAGGGGTGGGGAGCTTGTCCACCATGAGCCACTTGCTCTCGGCGTACAGGTCCGGGTTCTTGATGGCATCGGCCGGCGGCGTCGGCGAGTCCCTGAAGGGATCGATGGTACCCCACGCGGTGGTCCGGATCGGGAACTTGAACCGCTTGATCTGGCCGTCGCGGTACTTGGCGGTCCACATGATGGAATCCGTCCCGCGCAGGGGGACGAGCGAGCCGCCCAGCGGCACCACGTCGGCGTAGCCGCGCATGGTGATGGCGCCCTGCGGGCAGGCCTTCACGCACGAGAAACACTCCCAGCAGGCGTCGGGCTCCTGGTTGAAGGCCATCCCGTGCTCCTTGCTGTACGCCTTGCCCAGATCCGGGTCGTACTTCATGAGGTCGTTGGGACAGATGTACATGCAGGCCGTGCGCGCCAGGCCCCGGCATCCATCGCACTTGTCCGGGTTCACAAAGGTCGGCATTGCTCCTCCTCCTGGGGGTATGGGTCTTACTTCTCGCCCTTGGCGTACTTGTGGAGCGTGACCTCTACCTTGTCGTCGAGTGTCGCGTAGTACTCCTTCAGGATCGCCAGCACCTCCGGCCGGCTGAAGTGGTCGGGGATCTGGCCGCCCTCGGACAGCGTCTTCCTCAGCATCGTGCCGCTCACCGCCAGCTGGTGCTCCTTCCCGTGCGGGCACGTCCGCCCCGTCGCCATGCCATCGCATCTGAAGCAGTAGAAGGTCATGTCGACCTTGAGCGGCTTGAGATCGAGGGACCCCGGCGGGATCTCGTCGAAAATCTTCTGGGCGTCGAAGGGGCCGTAGTACTCGCCCACGCCGGCGTGGTCGCGCCCCACGATGAGATGGCTGCAGCCGAAGTTCTGGCGGAACACGGCGTGGAGCAGCGCCTCGCGGGGCCCCCCGTAACGCATCTCCAGCGGCACGCCGGCCTGCACGCAGGTGTCCTTCACGAAGTAGTGCTGGACCAGGGTGTCCACGGCCCGGACGCGCACCTCGGCCGGGATGTCCCCCGGCTTCAGCTTGCCGAGGATCTGCTGGATCAGCACGCCGTCGCAGATCTCGATGGCGATCTTCGCCAGGTACTCGTGGGAGCGGTGCATGGGGTTCCGGAGCTGGAGCGCCGCCACGGTGCCCCAGCCCTTCTCCGCGAAGAGCTTCCGCATCTCCGCCGGGCGCCTGTAGAGCCCCGGGTACTGCGCCGGGTATGGGCCTTCACTCAGCACCTGGACTTCCCCCGCCAGGTTCACCTCGCCCTGGGCCATGACGCCGGCGACACCGGGATGCGCCGGATCGTTGGTCCGGAACACCTGCTTGCACTCGTGGGCCCGGTCGATGGCGTACCGCTCCCGGACCGCCAGCACTCCCATGAGCTCACCGCTCTCGCTGTCCACGAGCGCGACCTCCTGCCCCTCCGTGACGCGCGCGGCCTCCTCGCGCGTCTGTGACAGCGTGATCGGGATCGGCCAGAAGGTCCCATCGGCCAGCCGGTACTCGTCGCACACGCCTTGCCAGTCGGCCCGCCCCATGAAACCTTCGAGCGGCGTGAAGGCGCCGATGCCCAGCATGATGAGGTCGGAGGTCTCGCGCGAGCTGATGGTGAGCCGCGAGAGGCCCTGGGCCTTGCGCTTCGCATCTTCCAGCTCCTGGCCGCCGAGCAGCAGCGGTTTCAGGCGCTTCTCCTTGCCGTGTGGGTTCACCAGGCTCATGCTCGCTCCCCCTGCGTCCTCACGTGCCATTTCGCGTCCGCCGCCGCCGCGCGGACCTGCACCGACGCCGAGAACGTCAGGCGATCGGTCATGTCCCGCCCCCTCCCGTGCCGGGCAGGCCGCGCGGGGCAACGGCTCGTGAGAGTCGCTATCGTCCCTCCTACTTGATCACCGGCGCCGCGAAGAGGACGCCGCCGAATAGCAGGTACGCCAGGATCAGGGTCCAGACGACGTTGATAGCCTGGGCCGCGAGGAAAGCCCCCGCCGGCCGGCCGCCCTCCATCGAGACCAGCTCGGTGAAGCGCGTCTCGAGCCCGATGCAGATGAAGGCCAGCGCGAACCACAGGGTGCGCATCGCGCCCAGCGTCCCCTTGGTGGCGCTCACCGTGGCCGAGTCGAGCACGAACGAGAAGACGATGGACGCCACCACGAAGCCCAGGACGAACTTCGGGAAGCGCTCCCAGATCACGCGGGCGCTCGGCCGCTCGCCCGTCTTGGCGCCCTCCCTGAAGGTCCACCAGACCGACAGCAGGAAGGCCGCCACGCCGATGAGCACGTTCTGGGAGAACTTGACGATGACCCCCGCCTTCATGGCGGGCTCGCTGATCAGGGCCCCCGCCGCCACGACGGAGCCGCTCGTATCGAGCGTCCCGCCGAGCCAGGCCCCGCCGACGATGTCCGGGATGCCGAAGAACTTCACCGCCCACGGCATGAGCACCATCATGGGGACGGCCACGATCAGGACCAGCGAGGTGACGTAGGACAGCTTCTTCTTGTCCCCCCGGATGGCCCCGCAGGCGGCGATGGCGGCCGAGACGCCGCAGATGGACACCGCCGTCGAGAGCATGACCGCGAACTCGTCGTCCACTCGCATCTTCCGGCACAGCCAGAAGCAGAGGTACCAGACGACGGCGACCACCAGCACCGCCTGGACGATGCCGAGAGCGCCGGCCTGGACGATCTCGAGGAAGAGGATCCCCGCCCCCAGGATGACGAGCCCTGTCTTGATGTAGTACTCGGTGCGGACCGCCTCCTTGAGCCAGCCGGGCACGCCGATGGTGTTACTGATCAGGAGGCCGATCCCGAGGGCGAAGATGACGTACTCGATCCCCCAGTAGTTGACCGTGGAGTTGCCGGCGAGCATCTGGGAGAGCCAGGCGAGCGCGTACACCACCGGGAAGCCCACGACGTACTTGGCCACGCTGCCGCCCATGAGGGCGATGCCGATGGCCGAGACGACGAGGTAGCCCACCCCCAGCACGACGGCCTTCCAAATGTTCTCGCCCGAGAACACCTTGCCGATCTGGGCACCCGCATCCCCGCCGGCCGCCTTCGCGATGTCCCCGGCCTTCTTCTTGAGCCCTGCGTCCTTGACCGTCTTGGTCGCGTCGCCGAGCTTCTTCGCGGCGCTCCCGATCCCGCTCCGCTCACCGGCATCCGCAGCCGCCTTGAGGGCCACGGCCGCGGCGGCGAGGTCCTTCTCGCCCTTGGCCTCGGCATCCTTGGCGAGCTTGTCCACGGCCGGTTTCTGCTCGGCCACGGTGGCCGCGAACCCCCCGTCCGTGGCCCACCGGAACTTCGGCATCTCCGGCCGCACCCCGGCCAGGACCAGGACGATGATCAGGAACCCCAGCCACACCGCCAGCCAGTCTTCGGTTGTCAGCACGGACGATCGGGTCTTTGTCTCGGCCATCGTTCATCCCTCCCAAATCGGAACGGTCCAGCACGCTTCCGGAACACCGTTCAGCCAAACGTCTGAAGCCGGACGCCCTGCCCCCCTTTCACCTCACTCAGGTCGCTGCCTGCTGATCATGCGCGGGACATCCCGTGGCCCTTTCGGCCGCCCGCCGCCTCATCCCGCTTGGGATCGTGGCCGAGCGGCTCCAGATGAGCCTTCCCGTAGGACTTGGCGAACTCGCGGAACCGCTCGCCCACCGGGGAAAAGTACTTCTGCGCCCGGTAGACCAAATTCATGGTCCGCGTGAGCCGCCAGCCCTCGATGGGCACGCGGCGCAGCACGCCCGCCTGGCACTCGCTCTCGACCGCGTAGCGGGAGACCATCCCAACGCCGAGCCCGGCCTCGACCGCCCGTTTGACGCCCTCCGTGCCCGGGAGCTGCATGGCGATGCGGAGCGGCACGCCCGCCTCCCGGAAGCTCCGCTCGAGCAGATGGCGGGTCCGCGACCCCGCCTCGGGGACCAGGAACGGCAACCCGGCCAGGTCCTTGAGAGTGACCGTTGCCACCGAGACGCCTGGGTAGGACGGGGCGGCGATGAGCACCAGCTCGTCCGCGCAGACGGGCTCGACCACGAAGCGGCGGTCTTCGATGGGCCCTCCGGCCAGCCCCATGTCGAGCACGTTCTGCAGGAGCTTGTCGAGAATCTGGTCCGTGGTGCCGATGTGGAATACGATCTCGGTGTCGGGCCAGAGGCCCTTGTACGCCTGGACGATGCGCGGCAGCACGTACATGCCCCCCGTGGTCCCGGCCCCCAGGATCAGCCGCCCCTTGGTCCCGTCCCGCAGCTCGGTGATCGCCCGCTCCGCCTCGTCCTTGGCGTGGAGGATGGACACGGCCGAGCGGTACAGGACTTCGCCGGCCTGGGTAAGCCTCAACTTGGAGCCGCCCCGCTGGAACAGGGCCAAGCCCAACTCCTTCTCAAGGGCCTTGATCTGCAGGCTCACCGCCGGCTGGCTCAGGAGGAGATCCTCCGCCGCGGCCGTGATGCTCAGACGCTGGGCCACCGTGTAGAAAATCCGCAGATGATGGAAGTTCATACAGGGGGCGTCACGCGCGCTGCGACCTCATCCCGGCCGGAACAATCGCAGGAAGGGAAGGCGAAAGCAAATAAATAATCAGCCCTCCTCCCATAAGTTTTCGCTGATGCCAGGCCTTGGCGATGGTCGACACCGCCCCCGCCACGATCAGGGCCACAATGGCCAGGTTACGTTGTCCACTAGGACAGACGGCTAGCGTCGGTGACTCGACCTGTGATCTGCCGATGCTTCGGGCTTCGGGTCTTGGAATAGGGTACGGCTGTACAATGAGTCTCCAAACGCATTCGGAATTCAAAGGTGCCTGGGCCAATACATTGGGAGATGTCCCGCGAATCGTTCGAGAGTTCGAGAAGTTGGGTTTACGGTGAACACTGCGCCCCGGGAGCGTACCTCGAAGGTCAAAGGCTCCGCCGGCAGGCGGGCTCACACGCATCAGGGCTCGTGACCCTCCTGCGGCGGGCTCTAAAGGGTCTCAGTAGCTCAACCGGGGGGCGGTTATTCGAGGCCATCCAGATCGAAGTCACATCGCGCTGCAATCTTCGCTGCGTGATGTGTCCTGTCACAGCCTTGGCTGACCGCTGGGATGGCCGGGATCTCTCTTGGGAAGCATTTCTTCGAATTGGCGGTGCTTTCAAAAATACAAAGTACGTGCATCTTCAGGGATGGGGAGAACCGCTCCTACACCCTCGCTTGTTTGACATGATTCGGATCGCCAAAGATGCTGGGTGCCGGGTTGGCTTTACCACGAATGGCACTCTGCTCGATTTTATGGCATCTCAACGGCTCCTTGACTTGGACATCGACCTGCTGGCTGTCTCCATAGCCGGGGTCACGCGGGAAACCCATGGGGCCATACGGGTTGGGTCTGATCTGTCGCGGATCCTGGAAAACCTGCGCGGACTCCTAGCTCTCAGAAACAAGCGACAGGGTCTACGTCCTAAGGTGGAGATCTTTTTCTTGATGACGAAGAAGAACATGGCCGAGCTCCCTGCAGTTGCTGACTTGGCTGCGTCCCTAGGAGTTGACGAGCTGGTGGCAACGAATCTCGATTATGTTCCAGCAAGTGATCAGGACGCACTCAAAGCATTCGCCGATCTCTCTCTTAGGGACGCGTGTGTTCGTTTAGTAGAGGATGCCCGCGCCAGGGCAAAGGCGGCTGGGCTTGCCTTCCGGGCCTATCCGCTCGAGCGTGAAGAGGTGGCCCTCTGTGAGGCCAACCCGTTGAAAATTCTTTTCGTGTCCTCCGACGGCTGGGTTTCACCCTGCACGTATATGGGGCTGACAGGCCAGACGACCATCCCGAGGTTCTTTAACGGTCATGCCATTGAAGTTCCCCGGCTGCGGTTTGGTAACATCATGGAACGGGAGTTGCTAGAGATTTGGGAAAGTCCTACCTACCGTGCATTCCGCGAGAAATTCATATCACGGCGACTGGCAGGGATGCTTTTGGCTGGGACTGCCGTTGCCGGCTTAGGCCAGAACACACCGAAGACGTTGCCTGAGGCGCCGGAGCCATGTCGGACTTGTCCAAAGCTCTTCGGCGTGTGACCGAGGAATGTACATCAGCGCCGCCAGGAGCCGCCAGTCGACGCCGCCGGCGAGGTAGTGAGTCAGGCCCGCGGGAATGACCATGATGAGGGCGATCACGACGTTCGACCCGACGATCTCCCGAGCCGACATCCGGAAGAGCGGTCTGAAGTCGATCCTCCCTTTCTCGTCGGGTAGTTACGAGCCGGCTGGCCGAGCCGGCGGCCGGAACCCGGCATCCAGTGACGGGTCACCGACACCCACATAGAGGGCCTCGAGCGCCATGTCCTCCGTGCGGAAAAAGCTTCGCTCCCCCATCTCGGCATAGAGCCCCGTTCTCTGCAGGACCGTCACCACCTGGTGTTTCAGGCCGCTGAAGACCATGACGACATCCCGGTCCCTGAGTCGTCTGGAGAGCACCCGGATGACCTCGTCGCCCGAGGCGTCGACCTCGTTGATGCCGTCACCCACAACCAGCAGATACCTCGCCCTCGGCGTCCTAGCGGCCGCCTCGAGAATCGCGCCCTCGAAGTAGGAGACGTTGGCGAAATACAGCGACCCGTCGAAGCGCACGGCGGCGACATGCTCGCCGGTGGGCAGGTGATGGAGCTGCGCGTCGCGCAAGGTGCCGTCCGGGTGGCGGCCCAGAATGGCCACGCGCGGCTTCATCCTGCGGTAGAGATACAGGACCAGCCCCAGCCCGGCGCCCACCAGGATCCCGATGTCGAGATGCGGGGCAAAGCCCAGCGTGGCGAGGAACGTCACGCCGGCCGCCAGGCCGTCGTGTTTCTGCGCCAGCCAGGCGTGCTTCATCGCGGCGAAGTTGACCAGGCCCACCACCGCCATGATGATCACCCCGGAGAGCACGGCCTGGGGGAGATGGTACAGGAGCGGCGTCAGGAAGATCAGCGTGGGCAGCACGATTAAGCCGGTGAACACCGACGACATGCCCGTCCGGGCGCCGGCGCTCAGGTTCACCGCGGACCGCGAGAACGAGCCGCTGACCGGATAGGACTGGGTGAAGCTCCCCACGATGTTCGCGAGACCCTGGCCGATTAGTTCCCGATTGGGGTCCACGCGCTCCCGGGTCTGCACGGCCATGGCCTTCCCGATCGACACGGCCTCCATGACCCCTATGAGCATGATCACGAACGCGCCCGACAGCAGGAGCCGCACGGTGTCCCAATCGAACGTCGGCAGCACCACCCGCGGCAGGCCCCGCGGGATGTCCCCGACGACCTCGCCCCCGCCCACGAGCCCCACCCGGCCGGCGCTGATCCTGCTGGCGCGCCATCTCCGCCCGTCGCTCTTCGCGTCCTTCGGCGCCTGGGTGGACAGGTAGTACCTGTCGTCTCCTCCGCTCGCCCCGGGGATCCGCACGAGCACGAACTTCCGCAACGCCCTCTGGCGCACCCGGTTCTCCCGCTCCGCATCCTGCAGCTCCATGGCGAGCAGCTCCATCTGGTACTTGAGCGCGACGACGTGCTGCCGATCACCCCGAGCCCGTTCCAGCCGCTTCGATTCCGCCGACTGTGCCCCGAGGCCCCTCCTCAGGCCATGGATGCGGTTCTCTTCCCGATCGAGCTCCACCGCGAGGGCTGTCACATCGTCGCCGATCAGCTGATCGATCCGCGCGCTCCCGTTGTGCTCGAATCCGATGTGCCAGCTCACCGTCGTGCCGAGCGCCACGGCGATCAGCACGCCCGGCGCTCTCGGCAGGTATCGCCGCAGCCCCCACATCAGCGCCATGGCCGACAGGCCCACGACGAGCGTCGGCACGTGAGTGTCGCCCAGCTGCTGGAGGACACCCCACACGTCCTGGAAGAAATGCTCGCTCCGGCCCATCGACACCCCGAGCAGCTTGTGCAGCTGGGAGAGCGCGATGATCAACGCCGCGGCATTGGTAAAGCCCGCGATCACCGGATGGGACACGAAGTTCACGATCGCGCCCAGACGGAAGATCCCCAGGGCCAGCTCAAGCGCCCCCACGAGCAGCGCCAGGAGGATCGCCAGAGCGATGAACGGCTCGGAGCCGACCGCGGCGAACGGAGCCAGAACGGAGCCGGTCAGGAGCGACACCATGGCCACCGGCCCGGTCGCCAGCTGGCTCGATGAGCCCCAGAGCGCCCCCACCATCACCGGGAGGAACGCCGCATATAACCCGTAGTAAGGCGGCAGGCCGGCCAGCTGGGCGTACGCCATGGATTGGGGAATCAGGACCAGCGCGACGCTGATCCCGGCGACGAGGTCGGCCCGAAGGGTCTCCGGGCGCAGGGGAAACCAGCGGAGGAAGGGCAGCACCATCGTCACGTAATTCGTCGCCGGGCTTCCCTGCATCTCGCGCCGCCTTTCAGCCTACCGGCTGTCGACCCGGGACCGACCCGCCCTGCGCCTCAGTGGGCGCGCCACCGAGCCGTTGACGGATCGCATCCATCGCCACCGTTTCGGTGATGAAGGGGCGAAAGAGGTTCTCTTCGCCGATCCTCGCCGCGAGCCCGGTTCTCTCCATCACCTCGCGCACCTGCTTCTTCACGCCGCTGAAAACCACCGTGATGCCGTTCTCGCCGAGCCGCTCGACGAGACGCCATAGCATCTCGACGCCAGACGCGTCCAGCCCGTTGATCCCGTCGGAGACCACGAGGATGAACCGGAGGTTGGCGTTGTCGGTGACCAGCTTCAGGACCGACTCCTCGAAGTAGGAGACATTGGCAAAGTACAATTGACCGTCGAATCGAATCGCCGACACTCGGGGGTGCAGTGCCGGCAAGTCGAACCGCGCCGCATCCCGCAGGGTCCCGTCCTGATCTCGCCCCAGCACCACCACACGCGGCGTCATGCTGCGGTAGAGAAAGCACCCGAGCGACAGGACGATGCCGGTCAGGATGCCGTTCTGGATGTATGGGGCAAACGCGAGCGTCGCGGTGAAGGTCGCGACGGCCGCGATGCCGTCGTCCGTCCGGGCACGCCAGGCATCTCGCATACCCCTGAAGGTCACGAGGGGCACGACAGCCATCATGATGACGGCCGACAGGACCGACAACGGCAAGTGGTGCAGCAGCGGTGTGAAGAACAGCAGGGTGAGCAGCACGAAGAACGCCGTGAACAGGGCAGACGCCCCGGTCTTCGCCCCCGCCGCCAGGTTCAGGGCCGACCGGGAAAAGGAGCCGCTGACGGGGAACGACTGGCTGAACGCGCTCCCGATCTTCGCCAGGCCCTGGCCGATCAGCTCCTGATTCATGTCCACGGGGACGCGCGTTCTCGTGGCGATCACCCGGGCGCTCGCCAAGGCCTCCATGAAGCTGATCAGGGCGATCACGAGGGCGGCGGGAAACAACTGGATGCTGGCCCGCCATTCGACGATGGGAACGCTCAGGGGGGGCACGCCTCGAGGAATCTCGCCGACGACCTTGCCGCCGGATTCGGCAAACCCCATGAGATAGCTGACCGCCGTGCTCAGCACGACGGCGATCAAGACGCCGGGAAGCGTGGGCGCCATCCGCCTCAGCGCCCACATCAGCGCGAGGGCCGCCAGGCCGATGGCGGTCGCGGACGGATGCAGCCCCGAGAGATGCGCCAGCAGGTCCCAGATGTCCTCGAGGAAGTGCCCGCTCTTCCCCATGGGCACCGCCAGGAGGGCGCTCAGCTGCGAGAGGCTGATGATGATGGCCGCCGCGCTCGTGAAGCCGATCAGCACGGGATGCGACAGGAAATTGACGATCACGCCCATGCGCATCCATCCCAGCGCCAGCTGCATGACTCCGGACAGGAGCGCCAGCAGGACGGCGTAGGCGACGAACTTCGAGGTGCCTGCCACGGCCAGCGGCGTGACGCTCGCGGCAGTCAGCAAGGATGTCAGCGCCACAGGCCCCGTGGCCAGCTGCCGGGAAGACCCGAAGAGCGCGCCAAGGGCCACCGGGATCAGCGACGCATACAGACCATGATGGGCGGGGACCCCTGCCAGCTGCGCGTACGCCAGGGACTGCGGGATGAGAACCAGGGCGACGGCGAGGCCTGCGACCGCATCGTGGCGCAGGGTGTGAAGGCTCGTGAGGCGCACCCATCCGAGAAAGGGGAAGATCCTCTCGATCACGATTCGCCGTCCCCCACGCGGGCTCCCTGGATGGTCACGAGGTCAGAGCCCGCCCGATTCTCCCGGCGCATACGCCCCCCTTCGCCTAACCCATCGAGCCTGGAAACGGGAGGGCCCGGGACCCGACGCTAGGCTGCCGGGACCCCCGAGACGTCACGGCCTGGCCGTAGGGGACGCCCGGGATCACGTAGAGGGCCGGCGCCACCAGCGCCCCGCCCCCCACACCCGTGAGCCCTATGAAGAAGCCGAGGACGAAGCCGAGAGGAACGGCGATCAGCAGGTCTGCGGTCACACGCGGGCGCCCGCATCCGAGAGCGACATGGGCAGCATCATACCGCAGGCGCGGCCGTCGTCCTCCCCTGACGCCAAGCCTGACGCCAAGAAGGAGGATGTGCCGGACGCTCGCGAAAGCTCGGCAGCCCGTGCTGCCACGGGCGACGCCGGGCGGGCGCCGGAATCCCGGCTTAGCGCAGGCTCGAGTAGTACGCGGCCAGGTCGGCGAACTGGCCGTCCGGGATGATCTTCATCAGCGCCTTCTTGGCCGCGAGCAGCGGGTCGCCGGGGTCCCGCGTGTCCGCCTTGAAGAGCGCCATCTGCTGCGCGAGGAAGCCGGGAGGCTGTCCGGCGAGTCCCGGGATCAGCCTCGCGGCCTCACCCTTGCCGTCCAGCCCGTGGCAGATCACGCACTGGGCCGCAATCGCCTTGCCTCTCGCGGCGGCCTCGGCCGAAGAGCGGATGGGCGTTGGCACGCGCTTCTGCGCGGCGAAGTACGCCGCGATCTGGTCCAGCCCGAGGAACTGGATCTGCTTCGCGTAGGGCTCCATCTCGGGCGACGGGCGCTTGCCGGCGGCGTAGTTCTCGATCTGCCGCTTGAAGTAGGCCGGATCAAGCCCCGAGATGGTCGGCATCATGTCGGAGCCGCTGTTGCCGTTGGCGCCGTGGCAGGCCGTGCACGTGATGACCTTCGCGAAGCCCGGGTCGTCGAGCGGGCCGGCGGCGCGGGCTGCCCCGGGCGCAGCCGCGAGTACGAGAACTGCCGCCGCGAGGGCGGCCGCGAAGCGTGAGGTCGTCATGATCGCCGTCCCCCTCTACGACAGCATGTCGGCCCAGATGCTCTGCCGCCAGCCCTCTGAACGCTGGGCGACGGAGACGCTCTGGGCGGGCGTGAGCTTCTGCTCGATCTGGACCACCTTGTTGTTCTCGATCTTGTAGGAATTGACCACCGCGATGGCTTCGCGGTCGCTGACCCAGCTGTAGCAGGTGTTGCCGGGAGGCAAGAGCGGCACCGCCTGCCCGTTGAGCAGGCTCACGATGCTGAGCGCCGCCGCCTTGCCCATGTTGTTGGCGACGTTGCCGGACTTGGGCACGGGCAGGCCGATGGTGGCGTCGCCGATGACGTGGATGTTCTTCTGCTTCACCGACTCGTAGGTGACGTGGTCCACCTCGCACCAGCGCTTGTCGGCGCCGACGAGGTCCGCCTGGACGGCGATCGCGCCCGCGCGCTGGGGCGGGATCAGGTTGAGCACGTCGTACTTGACGCGGTCGAACTCGGTGCGGACTTCCCGCGTCGAGGTGTCGACGCCGAGCACCTTCTGCGAAGCGCGGTAGTCGATGTTCGGGTATGCCTGCCATGCCGCGCGGAAGAGCGCGGTCTTCGACACGATGTTCGGGTTGGCGTCGAGCACGATCACCTTGCTCTTCGGCTTGTTCTGCTTGAGGTACCACGCGACCTGGCAGATGCGCTCGTACGGGCCCGGCGGGCAGCGGTAGGCGACGGGCGGCACGGTCAGGACGAAGACGCCGCCGTCGGGCATGGACTGGATCTGCGCCGCCAGCTGCACCGTCTGCGGCCCCGCCTTCCACGCGTGGAGCACCGTGTCCCTGGCGGCCGCGAGTCCCTCGACCTGCTCCCACTGGAAGTCGACGCCGGGCGAGACGACGAGACGGTCGTAGGCGAGGTAGCCCTCGCCGATGCGGACCCTTTTGGTGTCGGGCTCGATGGCCGTCGCGGTCTCGTGGATGATCTTGACGCCACGGGCCCGCAGCCCGCCGTAGGAGAGCGTCAGGCTCTCGATGCTCCGCTGCCCGCTCAACACGAGATTGCTGAACGGGCAGGAGACGAACTCACGGTTGGGCTCGAGCAGGACCACCTCGATGGTCGGGTCGGCGATGCGGATGTACCTGGCCGCGGTGGACCCGCCCCAGCCACCGCCGATCACCACCACCCTGCGGCCGCTCTTGGGCGCGATGTCGCCGGTCATGGTGCCGGCGCAGCCCGAGAGTCCCAGGCTGGCGCCCAAGGTCAACCTGACACCGACACCGACACCCACACCCGAGGAGCGGAGGAAATCTCTGCGCGTCAGCCCGCTCATAGGCCCCGCCTCCTTCATTGATTGGCTGGTTTCTCGACTGGAATACGGAGAAACTTACTAAGCCATGTGCATCATGTCAACAGCGTTCTTGGCTAGAGGCCGAGGGCCTTCCTGACGCGGGCGAGGATCTGCGCCTCGTCGCCTTCGAGGTGCACCGGTGCGGGCAGGGCCGGCGGCGGGTTCTTGATCCCCGCGCCCGTGAGCACGATGACGATGCGCGAGCCCGCATCCACGTCGCCGGTCTCCTTCATCTGGCAGAGAGCGGCGAGCGCGGCGGCGGCTTCGGGCGCCGTCCAGATGCCCTCGACGCGCGCCAGGAGCTTCTGCGCCTCGACGATCTCCTGCTCGCTCACGGCGCGCGCGTGGCCGCCCGTGTCGCGCATGATCTTGAGCATCTGGCGCCCCGCGAAAGGGCCCGGCACACGAAGGCCGGGCGCGTCCGTGACGGGGTTCTCCCAGAGCGTCGTGGTCTCGGCTTTCTCGTCCCACGCCTTGACGAGCGGGGCGCACCCCTCGGCCTGAACCGCGACGAAACGGGGCTGGGCCGCCTTGATCCAGCCCATGGCCGCCAACTCCTCGTACGCCTTCCAGATCCCGACGAGGCCGGTGCCGCCGCCCGTCGGGTACATGAGGAGATCCGGCGCCTGCCAGCCGAGCTGCTCGGCCAACTCGAGCCCCATCGTCTTCTTTCCCTCGAGGCGATAGGGCTCTTTCAGCGTGGCCAGATCGAACCAGCCGATCTTGGACGCGATGCCCGCGATCAGCTTGCCCGCCGTCGCGATCGAGCCGTCAACCGTGAAGACGCAGGCGCCCGCGATGATCGCCTCCGCGATCGCGGCTGCGGTGGTGCCGCGCGGCACGACCACGACCACCGGGATGCCGCCGCGCGCTCCGTAAACCGCCGCGGCGCCGCCGGCATTGCCCGCCGACGGGATCATCAGCCCCTTGACGCCGAGCGTGCGCGCCTTGGTGAGCGCCATGCCGAGACCGCGCGCTTTGAACGAGCCTGTCGGGTTCTGGCCTTCGTCTTTCGCCCAAACGTGGCGCAGGCCCAGGTGCGCGCTCAGGCGCGGGAGCGGAATCAACGGTGTGCCGCCCTCGCCCAGCGTGATCGGTTCCTCGCCGTCGTCGAGCGGCGTCAGCTCGCGGAAGCGGTACATCCCGGGCGCGCGCCGGAGCAGATCGCCCTTGGTGACAGCGGCGGCGACCTTGGGCAGATCGTAGCGGACGGAGAGCATCTGGCCGCAGCCTTCGCAGACGGTGAGGAGGCGGCCGACCTCGTGGCGGCGGCCGCAGACGGTGCACTCGATGTGGGTGACGAAGGACGGGCTAATGGGCCTTCTCTTTCTCCGCCTTCGCGGCGGCGACGACCTTGTCCGCGAGGTGGGCCGGAACTTCCTCGTAGTGCGAGAACTCCATGGAGTAGCCGCCGCGCCCGCCCGTCATGGAGCGGAGCGCGGACTCGTACGTCAGCATCTCGGCCATGGGCGCCTGCGCGCGCACGGACACGACTTCGCCATCGGGCTCCATGCCCACGATGCGGCCGCGCCGGCCGTTCAAGTCACCGATGACGTCTCCCGCGTGGTCGGACGGCGCCGTCACCTCGACGTGCATGATGGGCTCGAGCAGGATCGGGTGCGCCTCCATGAAGCCCTTCTGGAGGCCCATCGAGGCCGCGATCTGGAAGGCCATGTCGGAGGAATCCACGTCGTGGTAGGACCCGTCGTAGAGCGAGACCTTGAGATCCACGATGGGGTAGCCGGCGAAGATGCCGCGCGTCATGCAGTTGCGGACGCCTTTCTCCACCGACGGGATGAAGTTGCGCGGCACGGAGCCGCCGAAGGTGTCGTCCACGAACTCGAAGCCGCCGCCGCGCTGAAGCGGCTCGACCTTCAGCCACACGTCGCCGTACTGCCCGCGTCCGCCGGTCTGCTTCTTGTACTTGCCCTGCACTTCTGCGCGCCCCTTGACGGTCTCCTTGTAGGGGATGCGCGGCGGCAGGAGGCTCACGTCCACGTTGTACTTGCGCTTCATCCGCTCGACGACCGTCTCGACGTGCAGCTGCCCCATGCCGGAGACGAGCAACTGCTTGGTCTCGGGGTCGAAGTGGTGGTGCAGCGTCGGGTCCTCTTCCGTCATCCGGTGGAGCGCCGTCGAGATCTTGTCCTCGTCGCCGCGCGTCTTGGGCTGGATGGCGAAGGAGATGGAGGGCTCCGGGAAGGTGATGCCCGGCAGCACCACCGGGTGCACCTCATCGCAGAGCGTGTCGCCCGTCAGCGTGTCCTTGAGCTTCGCGACCACGCCGATCTCCCCGGGCCCCAGCGCCTCGACGCCCTTCTGCGTCTTGCCCATGAGCCAGCCGACGTGGCCGACGCGCTCCTTGGCCCCGCGCGTCGAGTTGAGCACCTGGCTGTCGGCCTTGAAGGTGCCGGAGTACACGCGGAAGAGCGAGAGCTTGCCCACGTGCGGATCGGCGATGGTCTTGAAAACGACGGCCGCGAGCGGCGCCTTGGGATCGGGCGCCAGCGTGACGTCCTGCTTGTTGCGCGGGTCGATGCCCTCGACCGGGCCGGCGTCGGCGGGCGACGGGAACTCCTTGACGATCAGGTCCATCAGCGGCTGGACGCCGATGCCCTTGGTGGCGGAGGCGGCCATGACGGGCACGAGGCTGCCCTGCCCGATGGCCTTGCCGAGGGCCTTGACCATCTCCTCCTCGCCGATGCTGCCCTCTTCGAGATACTTGGCGAGCAGGTCGTCGTCGGTCTCGGCCACGGCTTCGACCAGCTTCTCGCGCCAGGTCTTCGCGTCGTCCATCGCCTCGCCGGGGATCTCCGCTTCCTTCGGCTTGCCATCGGCCGTGAGGAGCGCCTTCATCGCGACCAGGTCCACCACGCCCTTGAAGCCCACCTCGGATCCGATCGGCAGCTGGAGCGGGCAGAGCCGGCCCTTCAAACGCTTCTGGAGGGACTCGAGGGTGCGGAAGAAATCGGCGCGCTCGCGGTCGAGGCGGTTGATGACGACGGCGCGCGGCAGGGTGTACTCGTTGGCGTACTTCCAGACCTTCTCCGTCTGCACCTGCACGCCGGCGACCGCGTCCACCACGATGACCGCCGCGCCGGCGACTCTCAACCCCCCGCGCGCGTCCGCGACGAAGTCGCCGTACCCGGGCGTGTCGATCAGGTTGAAGCGGTGGCCCTTCCAGTCGCAGTACGCGACGGAAGTGCCCAGCGAGATCTTGCGCTTGATCTCGTCGGGATCGAAGTCGGTGGTGGTGGTGCCGTCGTCCACCTTGCCGAGCCGGTTGATGGCCCCGGCGGCGAACAGGATGGCTTCCACCAGGGATGTCTTGCCCACCCCGCCGTGGCCCGCGAAGCCCACGTTGCGGATCTTGGAGATGTCCGTCACCATGCCTACCTCCCCGCGCCCTTGCTGCGAAGGGAAACTCCGACTGCCGGAGAAAAGGGCGATGTGGGCGGAGATGCTACCACAGCGCTACGGGGTGTTCCAGAGGGAGCGCAGGAGGCGGCTTCGGGCTACGGCCGGGCAACTCTGTTGGCGAGCACGCCGATCTTCTCGACTTCGGCTTCCATGCGGTCCCCGGCCTTGAGGTAGTTGCCGGTGGCCGCGCCCACGCCGTCGGGAGTGCCGGTGGCGATCAGGTCGCCGGGCAGGAGCGTCATGGACAGCGACAGCACCTCGATGCACTGGTCCACGGGGAAGATCATCTTGCTGGTGTGGCTCGACTGGCGGACTTGTCCGTTCACGCGCATGGCGATGCTGAGTGCCTGCGGGTCCGGGATCTCGTCGGCCGTGACCAGCACCGGGCCCATGGGACAGAAGGTGTCGAGCGACTTGCCCTTGAACCACTGCGTGTGGCGCTTCTGGAGGTCGCGTGCCGTCACGTCGTTGATGATCGTGTAGCCGAAAATGTGCTTCAACGCGTCGGCGCGGCTGATGTCGCGGCCGGCCGTGCCGATCACCGCCGCCAGCTCCACCTCGTAGTCCAGCTCGCTGGTGACCGCATGGTGGACCACGTCGTCCCCGGGGCCGACGACGGCCGCGCCGGGCTTGGTGAAGTACACGGGGTGCTCGGGCACGGCGGCGCCGCGCTCGGCGGCGTGGTCGGCATAGTTGCGGCCGAGGCAGAAGACGTTGCGCGCCGGGTGCGGGATCGGCGCCAGGAGACGCACCCGCTTGAGCGGGTAGGCCAGCTTGCGCTTCGCCAGCTCCTCGATGGCCTGCTGGTCTACCAACCGCTTGCCGTACTCCCAGGCCTCGTGCGCGAGGAGGAGCGCGGCTTCACCGCCCTGGATCAGCTCGAGCAGGCTCTTCGGGAAGCCGCTGCGGCCGCGCCTGACCGTCCCTCGCTGCGCGGCCAAGTCTTTCGTCAAGCCGCCCAGGTCCAGCACGGCCTCGTGCCACACGGCGCCCGGCTTGGGCTCGCCGCGCCCCCGACGGAAGGTGACGAGGTGCATGGCTACTCGCTCACGACGGCGGCGCCGCTGCGCTCGGGCAGGGCCTTGCCGCCCTGGCGGGCGATGTCTTCCAGCTCGCGCGGCAGTCCGAAGCGCACGTCCTCCTCGACCACGTGCACCTCGCGCACCACGACGCGGGCGGCGTGCTGGAGCGCCTCGACCACTTCGGTCACGAGGAACTCGGGCGTCGAGGCCCCGGCCGTGACGCCGATGCGCGTGGAGCCGCCCAGCCACTCGGGCTTGATGTCGTTCTTGTCGTTGATCAGGTAGGACGGCGTGCCCATCACCGTCGAGACCTCGACCAGGCGATTCGCGTTGGAGCTGTTGGCCGCTCCGATGACGAGCAGCACGTCCACCTGCCCCGCCACGGTCTTGGCCGAGGCCTGGCGGTTCTGGGTCGCGTAGCAGATGTCGTCCTTGGCGGGCCCGGTGATCTTCGGGAAGCGGCGGCGCAGCGCCTCGATGCAGGCGCGCGTGTCGTCGAGGGAGAGCGTCGTCTGGGTGAGATAGGCGACCTTGTCGGGGTCGGAGATCTTGAGTTTGTCCACTTCCTCGGGATGCGCGATGAGGAACATGCGGTCCGGCGCCTCGCCCATGGTGCCCACGACCTCGTCGTGGTCGGCGTGGCCGACCAGCACGATGCTGTAGCCCTCGCGCGCGTAGCGGATGGCCTCGAGGTGCACCTTGGTGACGAGCGGGCACGTCGCGTCGATCACGCGCAGACCGCGCCGCTGGGCCTCGTGGCGGACCGCGGGCGAGATGCCGTGGGCGCTGAAGATCACGGTGGCGTCGTCGGGCACCTCGTCGAGCTCGTCGACGAAATGCGCACCCTTGGTGCGGAGCGCCTCGACCACGTGGCGGTTGTGCACGATCTCCCTGCGCACGTAGACGGGCGGCGGGCAGACCTGCAGCGCCAGCTCGACGATGTCAATGGCGCGATCCACGCCGGCGCAGAAGCCGCGGGGACCGGCCAGCACGATTTCCTGAAGCGGGATGGTCGCCATAGTCTCCTCAGGCTGTGTACGGCTCGATCAGCACCTTGAGAGCCTGGCCCCGCTCCATGAGGCCGAGGGCGTCCGGGACGTCCGCCAGGCCCATGGTGTGGGTCAGGAGCCCGTCGGGCACCAGAGCCTCCGCCTCCAGCAGCGCCACCGCCTGCCTGATCAAGGCCGGCGTGTGGTGGAAAGCCCCGACCAGTGTCAACTCTTCGTAGTGGACGCGCCGGGTGTCCACGGCCACGCTCGTGCCCGGAGCGCAGCCGCCAAAGAATACCACGGTCCCTCCCCGGCCGACAGCAGCCACGGCCTGCTCCCAGACCTCGGGACGACCCGTGGCGTCCACTGCCACGTCCACACCGCGGCCGCCCGTGACGTCGCGCAGAAGAGCCGCGAGGCTCGGCGACCGGCCGGCGTCCAGGCACTCGGCGATCCCGAGGCCCCTGACCCGTTCGAGACGCCAGCCGGGCTTACCGACGACGAGCACCCGCGCACCCCGCTGGGCGGCCACGAGGGCGAGGAGACATCCGAGCGGCCCGTGGCCTATCACCGCCACGGTCATGCCCTTCTCGACCCGGCCGCGCTCGATCCCGAGGAGCGCGCACGCCAGGGGCTCGGCGAAGGCGGCGCGGCGCGCGGGCAATGACGGGCCCAGCCGGACCACATTGGAGGCGACGAGCCGCGGCGGGAGCGCGATGTATTCCCCATAGCCGCCGTTGACGAAGAGGAGATCCTCGCAGAGATTCTGGCGCCCTGCGTGACAGCAGCGGCAGGCGCCGCAGGGCGCCGAGTTGGCGGCGACGACGCGGTCCCCTTCCCGGAAGTCCGTCACCCCGCGGCCCACGCGTGCCACGGTGCCGGCGAACTCGTGGCCGAACACGGTCGGCACGTGCGGGATCATCACGGGATGACCGCGGCGCAGCACCTTGACGTCCGTGCCGCAGGTCAGCGCGGCCTCGACCCTCATAACAATCTCGCCAAACCCCGGCTCAGGGACCGGCAACTCCTCGAAGCGGAGGTCGCCAGGCCCGTAGAACACTTGTGCCTTCATCCGGGAACGGGGGCCCAGAAATGGCCCCCGTACTCCCCCAGAACGGGGGCCCCGTACTCCCCCAGTCCGCAGATAGTGCTCGATCTTGTCATGGCTGGATGTAGACCTTCACGGCTTCCTGGCGCTGCATGAGCTCGACGCCGCGCGCGAGCTGACTCAGCGGCAGCCTGTGGGTGATGAGCCCGTCCACGTTTACCGTCCCTCGGCTGAGGAGATCGAACGCCTCCCTGAGCTCGACGGGCGAGGACGAATAGGTCGCCGAGACGGTCAACTCGCGGTGGTAGAGATCGGCGAGCGACAGCGGCAGGCTCTCGCCCGCCCCGCCCGCGAAGTAGTGGAGTTGGCCGCCGTCGCGGACGCGGGCCGCCGCCCACGGCAGGAGCGCCACGCCCCCGGCTGTCAGCATCACGATGTCGACGCCACGCCCGGCCGTCGCCTGTCGGAGCGCCGCGTCGAGCTCGGCGTCCTCGTCGGGGACGCGGGCCCCGGCGCGGCGGCCGAGCGCGCGCCTGCCGGCCACGAGGTCGGCGCCGAAGACGGCCGCGCCCGCGAGCGAAAAGGCCCGGGCCAGCAGGCACCCGATCGAGCCCAGGCCCACGACCATGACCGTGTCGCCCGGCGCTGCACCTGCGCGCTTGACGGCGCGAAGGCAACAGGCGAGCGGCTCGGTGAAGGACGCCGTCTCGTCGCTCATCGAGTCCGGCAGCGCAAAGGCGGCGTGCGCGGCGTTGGGCGCGGGCACCCGGCAGAGCTCGGCGAAACCGCCCGGGTCGAGGTTGCTCAGCTTGAAGTCGCGGCACATGGACGGGCTGCCGCGCCGGCAGTAGTGGCAGGCAAAGCAGGG
>Ga0209726_10002307_pt1 | contig 28492 bp, 38 predicted proteins | sample Subgrocontami54m_FD_187453 | JGI IMG/M metagenome (GOLD analysis project Ga0209726, IMG submission 187453) | Subsurface groundwater microbial communities from S. Glens Falls, New York, USA - GMW46 contaminated, 5.4 m (SPAdes) (version 3) | ecosystem: Environmental > Aquatic > Deep subsurface >... | reverse complement strand
CAGGGACGGGAGAAAGAGCTCGTGATCGTCTCTTTGGTGCGGTCCAACATGGAAGGGGAGATGGGATTCCTGAACGATACCCGCCGCATGAATGTCGCGATGACGCACGCCCGGCGCAAACTCATCGTGATCGGCAACAGCGCGACCCTCTCGTCGATTAAATTTTACGGGGACTTTATGAAGTACGCGGAAAGCCACGGCATCTATAAAAGCGCGTGGGAGCTATAGGCTATGTCATCCCCGAGTGCTTTTATCGGGGATCAAACGATAAACGGCTCTAGAAGCGCGCATCTTCCTCGGTCACTACGAGAGTAGGCTCCCTCGGAAGAAGCCCGCTTCTCCCGTCGCTAATCCAAGTATCGTCATCCTGAGCGAGCTTTATTTCATAATAGCGAGTCGAAGGATCTCATCACGATTTGCGTGACAGGAAATGGGCGTGGGAGTAGACTATTTTTCAAATCTAAGGTGTGTCCCCCTGCTTGCCCTGAGCGAAGTCGAAGGGTGGGCGTACGGTAAAATAAGTTCAAAATTCAAAGACTGACACATAAACACATAAAGTATGGCTAAGTTTCCAAAAGATACATTTGACGCTGTCGAAATGCTGTATGGTGAAGGTATTTCTAAGAACTTTCCTCAGTACGGGGTATTCTGGGAACGTTTCATCGGAAGAAACCCTTCCAGCAATAAGGCCGAATGGTATCCTGTAAAGTTTCCTCAAACCATGTTGACGTCCGATCGAGCTAGATTCACACGCTGGCGACAAGAGCTGTCAATGGCGCACTACTCTTTGTTCTGTAATTTGAGCGGTTGCCACTTTCAATTGAATGAACTAGTCAGGTTGACGGTGCCGCCCATAACTAAGGAGATTTTTTTTAAACATTGGGAGTGCTTCGAGTGTTTCTATTTTAGGTTGGGGAATTGTTATTACCAGGTTTATCACTTATGGGAAATTATGGCGGAATTGAAGCAGCCGGGGTTGAAAGTTGATCAATATGTGCGAATCGAAGGAATTATACGAGAATGGTTATATTTTAAAAGAAGGCATAAAAAGTTCTCTCTTCTCAGGGACAATTTGACCCATTATTCGAGAGTGGGCCACCGGGAATTGGAGGGCGGGTTTTATATTCCTAGAACAATTAAAGAGGGGCATGCCACTAAACGGAATCAAGAGCTATGGTCAAACCAATTAAAAAGAAAGAATTGGCGTCGAACAAATGTTAAAATGAGACTGGATTTAGAAGAGTCAGCCAGTGTTTTTAACCGGATTCACACGACCCTTATTCGGAAGTTTGATAAGTGTCTTAAATCCAAAGGAATATCGATCAAGGTGCTGAAATGAAGCATTGCCCCGATTGCAAGTCACCAATGGAACAGAAAAGCAAAATCATAACCGTCAATACGGCGGGAACTGTTGTGATTTCGGGCTCGTCGTATCCCCAAATACTTAGCTCCAGCGCATCAGATCATAACTCTGGAATCAGGCTAGGGGTTCCCTTCACTAAGGTTTATTGGCTCTGCACCAACGACGATTGTAAGAGCATCCAGGATAACTAATTTTATCTACTTCCTGCCAACAAACCATGCCAAACCGTTGGCAAATACCGCCAACCAACAGATAAACAAGATTTCCGTAAGTCCACCCTCTTCATCCATTTTCTCGGTTCCGGACACACAGATGCTTATAAGGGAATTTTTTTCAAAGCACCCCACGAAGCCGTCAGCATTTAATGGCTTTTTTGTTTATTAAGGGTAAAATACCTAGGGTATTTCAGTTGGACGGTGTATCCAGTAAGAGTTTAAAAAACTGGTTCTATAAAATTTGAGGTAAAAAATGCGCAAAATATTTTTAGCCATAATTATTTTATCGGTATTTAACAACGTAGCGTATGCTGCGGAGTTCGTCAATCTTAGTGGTGATAAAATTCATTCTACGGCCGATGATTCGGATGACCGACCTCGAAAGAGAGCATACGAAAGTTATGGTAGCAATTATCAAAAAGGTTACATAGAGGGCTATACGTATAATGGCGGCGGGGTCAGAGAAGCAGCCCCAGCTCCTCCCGCTCCCCCAGCACCCAATGCCGGCGAAACAGCGCAAGACGCCTACACAAGGGGAATATTAGATGGGCGGAGAAATAAACAAAATTGATGAGAAAAATAGAAGACGTTTTTATGAGCAAATACACGATAGGTAACCATCCTGACATAAGCCTAGTTCCTATTTCCCTTGAGGGGCCAAAGTTCATACATGCCGGGACTAAGTTTGATATGCATGATTTGAAGGAACCAATAAGAGACATTATCAGAAAAGGTGACGGTAAAATAATTGTTGCTGGTGAAGTTCGTACTGGATACTCAATATCTGCTACGGAGATCTTATTGGACAAGATAGAGCCATCTCTAAGAAATCTTATTGGCAGGCCAATCGACGATGTGGATCGTGTTGAATTAGATCTGAAATGAGCCCTTCAAATACACCATTATGAAACAGACGGTTTCCAACCTCAAACTCGCGAAGGTTTTATTTGCGATCATATTGAGCCTTGAGAATACAGGAGAAAGTTATGAAACTTAATAAATGGCAAAAAATATCGTTGATATTAACGGTAATGCTTTTATCTATAGCCGCGCTCTCTCATATATACATTCGTAAAGAGATCCGACAAGCAGAAGATAGAAAAATAGGTTATGAAAAAATAGGGATTGCATATGGACAAAATGGTATTGAAGGCGCTAAAAAAACGGTTAGAGAAATACAAAAAGAAGCGTACCCTAATGACAAGTACCGTTCATCAGCCGCTTTTTTTAAAATTATTGGAGCGGGATTAGAAAAAATGGATGGGGTTACTATAGATAACGTAATTAAGGTAAATTCCAAGGAAATCGGAAAATTAGAATCTCTTCGTTTTGCTGTAAACATTATACTATCGGCGATTTTCATAGCAGGTCTTTCTATAACCGCAATATTAGGCATTAAGAACTGACGTGCCCTCCAATGATCTAGAGCTACAAAAAAAGTATGGGTTGAAATGCGTATACGAATATGCCGACTCGCAATGCTCAACATGCAAGAGCAGTCTATCGAGTAGTTGATTTTAGTCTTAGAAAATGAAAAGATTCCTCAAAATAGCGATAGGTCTTTTTCTTGCAGGAGCACTTGTCTTTTCGATTTATGAGATTTCCACATTATCCAGTAGAATCCAAAAGATAGAAAACAAACTTGGTGGCACTGAAAAAATTGCCTGTAACGAAAAGGACACCGTGGAGAAGGTGCGTCGCTCGGTCGTTCGTGTCGTCGGCGGGGAATCTGAGGGGTCGGGTTTCGCCGTCCAGAAAAATGGGGTTATTTTGACGAACTTTCATGTGATCGAATTTGAGCCAAATCCCAAAGTCATATTGCCCGACAATACCTTTGAAACCGCCGAAGTCGTCATGGCCGACAAGGATGCCGACCTTGCCGTTATTAAGATCAAAAAAGATCTTCCAACGCTCATTTTGGCACATCTTGGCGGGGTAACCCCTGCCGAAGAATTTTTGGCCATAGGGTATCCGTTAGGAGGCAGTCTACCCGGTGAGTCGTCTGTTAGTCGGGGGTCATTCTCAAGACGTACAAAAGACAAGAAAAATGGCGTCGAATATCTTCTGACAGACATAACCATGGTTGAGGGAATAAGCGGAGGTCCGATGGTAAATATCTGCGGAGAAGTGGTAGGTGTTAATACGGCAGGGCTACTATTGGGGGGAATGGGCATAGCCATTTCCTCTGACTCCATAAAACAAAAATGGCGTGAGATGGCAGAATCAAAGGACCCTCTCAAAGATGTACAGAAAACCGTCTTTGAACCTAATAAAAACGCGATCGAAGCAGTCCGAGCATTTTACAATTACCTAAAAGCCCGGAGACTGGAAAAGGCTTTTGAGCTTTTGTCTCAAAATTTCGTCAAGGGGTACAGCTTCGAACAGTGGGCGTCAGGATATCGGCCACTTTTGGACACAAGCATAGTTATAATTAGACCCGACAAAAAAATAGCCAACAGAATAAACATCAAACTAACCACCAAAGACTTGACTGATGATGAGATCGTCTATAAGTTTTTCGAGGGTTACTGGGATGTCAGGCAAGTAAACGGAAAATGGCTGCTTTGGAATCCCCGGATCAGGGAAGTCAAAGATCCTGCGCCGAATTGGCTTATAGATCAAGAGATTCAAAAAGAAATAGAAGAATTTGCAAGGACTCACGCCGATTATGAAAAATACAGACCTAAAATGTATGAGTTATCACTAGCCCCTGAAAACGCAAACTTGAGTTTGCAAGAACTCTACGATAAAGCCAAAGCACAGCAAGTGGTTCGGTAATATCAAGAATCTCTCAATAGTCAAACATCAAATCGTCGGTTATTAAAATCACCCCTTGGTTTATTATCCAACAGCGCCTTTATAGCTCTAAATGCCACTTGGAAGTGCTTGTCGTATTTCTTTTCAAGATCATCGATCCTGCTTTTCAAGTCCTTATGGGAATTTAAGAACTCCCGCTGTCTTACAAATGTGCGAATAATGTGAACATTAATCTGCGACGCCCTGGAGCTATTGAGGATCGAGGAAAGGATCAATATGCCGTGTTCTGTGAACGCATACGGAAGATACCTTCGCCCACCTTTGCCGGTTTTCTTTGAGGTGCCAATTTGGCACCTCAAAGCTTCTTCCTCTTGAGAGCTTAAGCGAAACATGAAATCCTCAGGAAATCGGCTTAAGTTCCTTTTAACTGCCCTATTAAGAGCTTTTGTCTCTACCCCGTAAAGACTCGCAAGGTCACGGTCAAACATGACCTTTTTACCACGGATCAGATAAATGCTTCTCTCGATGACTTCATGGGAAACAAGTGTTGCGATAGCGATTTGCTTATTTTTTGACATAGCCCAAGCCCTCTCTTTTTTACGAAATCAATGTGTATGTTTTATCAATGGTTTTCGTTCAGATGTGCTGAACTACTTCAAGCGAGAGGTTTGGTAGGAAAAACGCTTGTTTTGCGGGGTGAGTGCATTATCCCACGAAATGGTCTATCAAGCAAGATGGCTATTCGACACTGCCTCGGCTTAGAGGAGGGGCTTGTTGGCTTCTTGTGATATAATAACTAGACCATGAGCGAAAAAGAGATTCTTAAAATTTTTAAATCCGAGAAAGCGCTTCTGTCGGGGCATTTTTTGCTTTCGAGCGGGCTTCACAGCCCCGAATATATGCAATGCGCGACCCTTTTTCAGAAACCTTGGATCGGGCAAACGCTGTGCCAGGCGCTGGCAAAAAAATTAAAGGGTTTGAAAATGGACGCGGTGATCGGCCCGGCGCTTGGCGGGGTGCTTGTCTCGTATGAAATGGGCCGCGCGCTCAAAATCAGGTCCATTTTTGCCGAGCGGCCTCCGGCCCCATGGGCCGATAGGCCCGGAGGGGTTGATGGAACTTTTGTTTTAAGGCGGGGATTTACTTTGAAAAAAGGCGAAAAGGTTTTGGTCGTGGAAGACGTGGTGACAACCGGGAAATCAATCTATGAAGTGATTGATCTCGTCAACCACGTCGGCGCCAAGGTCGTGGCGGTCGCCTCCATTGTGGACCGGAGCGCCGGCGTGGCTATTTTTGAAAGCCCATTTTTTTCGTTGCTGACTATCATGATCAAGACTTACAAACCGGAGGCGTGTCCGCTTTGCCGCGAGGGACGAGTTCCTGTTGTCAAGCCCGGCAGTCGCACCATCACGGCTTAAAGTTATTTTTATAGAGGAGAGCCCGATGAAGAAAATTTTATCTTTTGTTTCCTTCCCATTTTTTTTGACCACTTGTGTTTTTGCGGCGACGAATTCGGATTCGAGCAACCCCGGCGTTGAACAGGCCAAAGCGGATTACCGAGCGTATTTACAGCAGTTGAAAACCTTGAGCGGCCAGTATAAACAGATTACCAGCGAAATGAAAAAAGTCATCCAAGAAGAGGGTGTCCCGGTCTGGGACGATTCGGGGATGGGGGGGATCAAAATCGCGGATGTGACGGTGCAAGAAGCGGATGAGGCGACATTCGGAGACACGGATATCCAGGAAACGGACCGGCACCTCCTCGTGAAGGTTGATTTACCAGGCCTTAAAAAAGATGAGATTAGGGTCACTATTCTTGAGAACAGGGTTTTACGGATCACTGGCAGGCGAGAGGACGAAAATATCCCCAACAAAAACACCGGAACCGCTCATTACTACAGAGCGGAGCGCCGTCGCGGCAGCTTTGAGCGGCAGATCAAACTGCCCATGGAAGTTTTGGACAACGGAACTGAGGCCAAGTATGAGAACGGCGTTTTGACCGTAAAAATCCTGAAGGCCCCCACGCCTAAAAAAGAAATCAATGTGCCTGTGAAGTGATTGACAAAACCTAGGGCCGTTGTTAGAATTAGCCCCGCCCTTCCTAAAAAGGGCTTGGTGCTGGGAAGGGCGGGGTTTTATGGCCGGGAAAAGGAACGCTTTTTATTCGCAAGTCAAACAACTAGGCGTTCTTACAACTATCCCTGTGATACTCCTCGTAGGTCCAGCAGTGGGGTTTTTGATCGGTGGCTGGATTGATCGTGAGACTCAAGTTTATCCTTGGTTTACCCTACTGTTTATTTTGTTGGGATTTTTGGCGGCGGGCAGAGAAATTGCCCGTCTTTTGAAACAAATTTTAAAAGACGACCAGGACGACCAGTTAGAAAATAAAAAGGAAAACGAGATTAAGTGATTTCCAACTCATTTTTCAAACGGCTCTCGATTTGCGGATGGGTCTTATGCGGTTTGGTGTCCATCAGTTTTCTTTTCGCGGGCCATTGGAAATCGTCGCTCGGAGTGACGACGGGATTCTTCTGGATTTTTTTAAATACGTACTTTCTGTTTCAGCTCGTGCAAATGAGTTTCACTCCCCAAGCAAAGCCAAAAGATAAAATTTTTGTCCTCTCCATTCTTAAATTTCCGGTGCTCTATTTGATCGGATTTTTTATTTTAAAGAGCCGTTTTTTCCCCGTTCACAGCATTCTCACCGGGCTTTCGATCTTTTTGGCGGTTTTTCTGATTGCTTGGATCCGGTTCAACGCGCGAAGTCCCAAAGTCGTTCTGATACTGCTGTTTTTTCTCGGGGTTTGGGCCGGCAGCGTTTTTGCGCAGAGTGAGTCGGACGAAGAAGGCGCGCATCATCTTGTCAACCTCGTCGGGCTGACCGCGGATTTATTGGGGGACACGCCTGTTTCCAAGGCGTTGCGCGATAATGAGAATATTATTTTCGGCCTTGTGGTGATCGTCATCCTTTCAGCTATTTTTCATGCGGCAAGCCGCCGGCTTCTTTTGATTCCGGGGCGTTTTCAGGCGGCATGCGAAGCCATTATTCAGGGCCTCTATGATTTTGTGTGCGGGATTTTAGGGCCTGAAAACGGTCGTAAGCATACGCCGTTTTTGGGGTCTCTGTTTCTTTATATCTGGACCATGAATTTGATCGGTCTGATCCCTTTGATCAAATCCAACACGGCCAATTCCATGACGCTTCAAGGCCCTGTTCCTTTGCCGATTCCTACGACGACGGTCGCGCTGGCATTGGTTGTTTTTGTCTATGTGCAAGCGATCGGAATAAAAAACCTGGGTCTTTTAGGTTATTTAGACCACATGGCGGGCAATCCCAGAGACGTCGTCGGATGGATCATATTTCCCATCATGTTTCCGCTACATTTGATCGGCGAACTGGTCAAACCGTTGAGTTTAACTTTCCGGCTTTTCGGAAATATGATGGGCGGACACGTGTTAGTCGCCGTATTTGTCGGGATGGCGATCGGCGCTTATTTTATTCCGCTTCAGGCGCCGTTTCTTCTGTTTGAAATCCTGACAAGCACCATCCAGGCTTTTGTATTCACACTTTTAAGTACGGTTTATATCGCGATGATGTTGCCGCATGATCATTCTCACGAATACGAGAATGAGCCTTTAGGCCGCGGAAGCTCATCCCCATTAACATAAAGGAGAAAAAATAAAATGACCTATCAAGTAGCTCTGGCTATATTTCTTCCGTTAGGACTCGGCATTGCCGCGTTCGGTTCGGCGCTGGGATTGGGCCGCGCGGTCGGAAGCGCCATGGAGGCCATCGGGCGTCAACCCGAAGCTTCGGGCAAAATCCTGGTTAACATGATGGCTGGTTGCGCGCTCATCGAAGCGCTTACGATTTACGTGCTGGTAGTCGTGTTTTCTTTGTCCGGAAAAATCAGCTAAGTGAACCATAAAATAATTTCCGAAATAGTCGTCCAACTATTCGGGTTTTTTGTCGCTTTTCTTATCTTAAGACACTACGCTTGGTCCAAGATATTGGGCGCCATTGATGCGCGCCGTCAAAAGGTACAGGACGAATTTGACGGGATCGAAAAGCAGAAGAAAGCGCTTGAAAGCCTCGAAAATGAATACCGCCTGAAGCTTGAGTATATCGAGCAAGAGGCGCGGACCAAGATCCAGGAAGCGGCGAATGTCGGCGTGGCGCTTGCGAAGGACATTCAAGAAAAGGCCAGACACGATGCCCAGAAGCTGATTGACCGGGCAAAGTCCGAGATCGATCAGGACATCGAGAAAGCCAAGCTGGGCTTTCGCGATGAGATCGTGGCGCTATCGAGTCTCATGACCGAGAAGATCTTGAGAGAAAAAATCGACGCGCGGGAGCATGAAAAGCTGGTGGACAGGTTCATCAAGGACCTTGAGAAAGTAGGATGATTCGTTGAAAGACCTTTTAGCCGCCAATCGCTATGCCCAGGCGCTTTTTGAGATTGCCCGCCTTCTTCACAAAGACGAGGAGATCGAGGCGGAGCTTGATTCATTCTCGGAAGCGCTTAAGCGCTCCGGCGAAATTGAGAAATTTTTAAGCGATCCGCGTCTTAAGATCGCCCAGAAAAAAAAGTTTCTTCAGAAGATCTATCAGGAGAGAAGTCACGAGATCTATGAGATCTTGCTCAATTTTTTCATGGTGTTGTTCGAGAAAAATAGATTCAACCTGATCCACGAGATCGCCGTCAGCTTTAAACGGATCGCGGATGAGGCTCAAGGCCAGGGTGTCGCGGAGATCCGGACGGCCGCGCCGCTCAAAGCCCACGAGGAAGAAAAGATCGTGGCAAGATTGGAGAAGATGGCGGGCTATAAGATCACGGTCAAAGAAGAAGTGGACCCTTCGCTGATCGGCGGCCTCCTGGTGAGGGTCAAGAATCGCGTGATTGACGGCTCCGTCAAGTACCAGGTCGAACTTTTGAGAAAAGAACTGACCCGCCATCAATACATTGGCAATTAAATTATCGCAGGAGAGATGATGACATTAAGGCCCGAGGAAATCACCAGTATTTTAAAGCAGGAAATCAAAGATTATGAAGCCGGTGTCAAAATGGAATCCACCGGCATTATTTTGTCCATCGGCGACGGTATCGCGCGGGTCTATGGGTTGGATGATTGCATGGCGGGCGAGCTTTTGGAATTTCCCGGGGGGGAGATCGGGATCGCGTTGAATCTTGAGGAATCCAATGTCGGGGTGGTTCTTTGCGGCGAAGGCGAACATATCAAAGAGGGGGATATCGTTAAGCGCACCAATCGTATCGCGAGCGTTCCGGTTGGCAAAGGGCTGCTCGGCCGCGTGGTGGACGCGCTGGGGCGGCCTTTGGACAACAAAGGTCCGATCGTGGCGAAAGAGACAAGGCCCATCGAATTTAAAGCGCCAGGTGTTTTGGCGCGTCAGTCCGTCAAAGAGCCTTTGCAGACGGGCATCAAGGCGATTGACGGCATGATCCCGATCGGACGCGGACAGCGGGAGCTTATTATTGGCGACCGCCAGACCGGCAAAACGGCGGTCGTGGTCGATACGATTTTAAATCAAAAAGGCAAAGACGTTTATTGTATCTATGTCGCGACGGGCCAGAAGTCCTCGAGCGTTTTATCGGTCATGAAGACGTTGGAAGAGCACGGCGCGATGGAATATACGACTATCGTCAGCGCTCCGGCCGATGTCGCGGCCACGATGCAGTATTTGAGCCCTTACACGGGTGCCGCGATCGGCGAGCATTATCTTTATAACGGGATGCACGCGCTTGTGATTTATGATGACCTTACCAAGCATGCGGCCGCGTACCGTGAGCTGTCGCTTCTTCTGAGGCGGCCTCCGGGGCGTGAGGCATTTCCCGGAGACGTATTTTATCTCCACTCGCGGCTTCTGGAGCGCGCCGCAAAACTTCGCGATGATCTAAAGAGCGGAAGCTTGACTGCGCTTCCGATCATCGAGACGCAGGCCGGGGACGTCTCGGGGTACATTCCGACGAACGTGATCTCGATCACGGATGGACAGATTTATCTTGAGTCTGATTTATTTTTCTCAGGCATACGCCCCGCGATCAACGTGGGGTTGTCCGTTTCCCGTGTCGGAGGAAATGCGCAAACCAAAGCGATGAAGAAAGTCGCGGGAAAGTTGCGCCTAGAGCTTGCGCAGTACCGGGAACTCGCGGCGTTCATGCAATTTGGGTCGGACATGGATAAGTCCACGCGCGATCAATTGAACCGGGGCTCGCGGCTTGTCGAAGTGTTGAAACAAGGCCAATATGTGCCGATGACGCTTTCCCAGGAAGTCAGCATTATTTATGTGGCGACCAAAGGGATTTTAGACGACGTGCCGCTGGATAGAATAGAGGATTTCGAGAAGGGTTTTCACAAATTTGTCGCGGAAAAATACCCCGATATCGTGAACGACCTTGAAAAGCAAAAAGACCTGACCGACGCGGTCGCTAAAAAACTCGACCGCGCGGGAAACGAATACAAGGCGCAGTTTTTAGCTAAGTCAAAATAATGACTAATGAATAATGTAAAATGAAAAATGATGGAGTCGCTTACGCGACCTTTCCAGTCCCGAAGGGACACCTTCATTTTAAATTTTTCATTAATCATTTTACATTCTAACGAGGTTTTTTGTGGCTTCTCTTAGGCAAATAAGGCGTCGCATGCGCAGCATTGAGAACATCCATGAGATCACCAAGGCCATGGAGATGATCGCGGCCTTTCGCTTCAAGAAAGCGGAAGGGCGTTTTTCAAGATCGAGGGCTTATCTTTCGGAGATGGAAAATATTCTCGCGAATCTATCGGGTTCGGTCGAAAATCTCAGCCACCCTTTATTTGGGAAAAGGAAGGTTGTGAAAAAAGCGCTGATCGTGATGACCGGCGACAAGGGATTGTGTGGCGCCTACAACGCGAACATTTTGCGCGCCGCCAATCACTGGCTTAAAGAGAATCGGGAGGCCGAGCTTTCTTTCGTACCCGTCGGCAAGGTGGGTTATGAAACCTTGAAGAAACGACAGCTGGTTTTGGCCGCTTTTTATCCCGAGAAAGCCGCGGCGGACCTGGATCTGGCGAAAAAAATAACGGAAGACATGAAAAATATTTTTCTTAAAAAACAAGCGGACTCGATTGAACTTCTTTATACTTCCTACCGCTCGGGAGGAACGGGCCAGAACAAGATCGTTCCGTTTTTACCGCTCAATCACTTGGTCGAGAACAGGAAAACAAAAGGATCGTCGGTTAACACTATTTACGAACCTGATTTTAACAGTGTGTTTTTTTCGCTTTTACAGAAATTTCTCGAGGGAAAGATGTATTTGACGGTTTTGGAGTCTCTCACTTCGGAATACAGTGCGAGAATGGTCGCGATGAAACAAGCGACGGAAAACGGAGAGGAAGTACTCGACAACTTGCGGCTTCTGAGGAATAAGACTAGGCAAGCGACCATCACACGCGAGCTTTCGGAAATCGTGAGCGGCGCGAGCATTTTAGTTTAATCGGTTTTTTATAAATCTTACAGGAGATCATTCATGGTTCAGGCCAATAAAAAATTCCAGACCGGCCACGTGATCCAGGTGATCGGGCCGACCGTTGACGTGCGCTTTGAGCCGAATCATCTACCGAACATCCTGGACGCGATCGTGATTCAAATAGGTCAGGAAGAAATCGTGGTGGAAGTGGCGCAGCATCTCGGCAACAACGTGGTGCGCTGTATCGCGCTGTCCTCCACCGACGGGATTGTCCGGGGCATGGAGGCGCTCAATACCGGCCATCCGATCCTCGTGCCGGTGGGCCGCGAAACCCTGGGTCGCATGTTCAATGTTTTGGGAAAGCCGATTGATGAGAAACCAGCGCCTCAGGTCAAGGCGTTTCATCCGATTCACCGGACAGCGCCGACTTTCGAGGAGCGTGAACCGGCGACGACTATTTTCGAGACCGGCATCAAGGCCGTGGATCTTTTGGCGCCTTACCCGAAGGGCGGAAAGGTCGGTTTGTTCGGCGGCGCGGGGGTCGGCAAAACCGTCATCATTCAGGAATTGATCCGCAACATCGCCGCGCAGCACGGCGGCTTCTCGGTATTTGCGGGCGTGGGCGAGCGCACGCGCGAAGGAAACGATCTCTATCACGAGATGAAAGAGTCGAAAGTGCTCGATAAAACCTGTCTTGTGTTCGGTCAGATGAACGAGCCGCCCGGGACTCGGCTCCGCGTGGGTCTCACGGCCCTGACGATGGCCGAGTATTTTCGCGACGAGGAAAAACAGGACGTGCTTCTTTTTATTGATAATATTTTCCGGTTTGTGCAGGCGGGATCTGAGGTATCGGCCCTTTTGGGGCGCATGCCCTCCGCGGTCGGTTATCAGCCGAATCTTGCGACTGAAATGGGAGAACTTCAGGAAAGGATCGCTTCCACCAAAAAAGGATCGATCACTTCCGTGCAAGCGATCTACGTGCCGGCGGACGACTTGACGGACCCGGCGCCCGCGACGACCTTCACGCATTTGGACGCGACCACGGTTCTCTCGCGTCAGATCGCGGAGCTTGGCATTTATCCCGCGATCGATCCGCTCGACTCCACCTCGCGCATCATGGACGCGAGAACCCTGGGCGAGGAGCACTACGCGACCGCGCGCCAGGTACAGAAGATTTTACAGCGTTATAAAGACCTTCAGGACATCATCTCGATCCTCGGCATGGACGAGCTCTCGGACGAGGACAAACTGACCGTCTCGCGCGCGAGGAAGATCCAAAAGTTTTTGTCGCAGCCCTTTTTCGTGGCCGAGACTTTCACCGGGACGAAAGGAAAATATGTGCCTCTCAAGGAAACGATCCTGGGGTTCAAAAAAATCGCGAACGGCGAAATGGATGAATATCCGGAACAGGCTTTTTATATGGTGGGCAACATCGAAGAAGTGGTTGAGAAAGCCGCGAAATTGAGCCAAGGGAATTAAATGCCCGGCCATTCCTTTACACTAAAAGTAGTCACGCCGAACCAGGTAGTGTTTGAAGGCAAGACCACTTCTGTGGTCGCTCCCGGAAGCGTGGGTTATCTTGGGATTTTGAAGGATCACGCGCCGCTCGTCACGACTTTGGATAAAGGTAATTTGACCTATAAAGATGAGTCCGGGTTGGTGCGCTCGTTTAAAATCGAGGGCGGCTTTCTCGAGGTTTTAAAGAACAGGGTTTTAGTATTGACGGATAAAGTTTCTGCGGTCGTAGCTTAGCTTCCGCCTGCTGCCAAAGCAGCAGGACGGACCCGTCCCGCTAAAGCGGGCGGGGGCTTTGGGGCCAGCCCCGGCTACGACATAATAAGTTTATTCAAGTTTGCGGTCGTAGCTTAGCTGGCTTAAAGCGCTGCCCTGTCACGGCAGAGATCGAGGGTTCGAATCCCTTCGACCGCGCCACGTTGAATAGGAAAGGCCCGTTGAAAAACGGGCCTTTTTTATTTTTATGACAGGGTATTGTATTTTAGAAATTCTGTGGTACACTCCCCGTATCATTCACGTCACTCTAAAATTACGAAAGGATTACCTGTGAAATTTAAATCCATTTTAGTCGTTTTAACTGTAGGTATTCAATTTTCTGTTATCGCCTTCGCTGCAGACCTCACGTCAAGCACCGCAAGCAAAACCATTCCCGCTACGAACACGCAAGACAATAGGCAGGCAACGGACAATAGAGAGGCGGCGTATGCTCTAGCTGCGCAGACTTTAAATGCCGCCGCGGTCCCCGTCGGACAAACCAGATTCGCTGTAATGCCTGAATCCGCTTCCGCAAACTACTACTCAAAACTTGAGATCTTTGCGGATGGCACGGCACGCATTGATTTTGTGGGGACTTTCTCTATAGGAGGGGCGTCGCTTCAAGGGACTTATCTCGGGGTATTTAATCCGGATACTTATCAGGTAACTTTTGAGGGGTCCAAGGCTGCAGACACGGCTACCCATAACGTCACCATTAACCTGGACAGTAATTCAACAACCAAACCTGTAATTAAGTCCATGACTCAAGAGATCGCTATGACCAATGGCGACACTCATGAGAAAGGACGCCGTTTTTCATCCACCGGTGAAGTTACTCTTGACTGGTATGTTCGTGATCTTGTCGCAGAACAAAACACTCTCACGAGCGTAAACGTTTATCAATACACCACCATTCAAACGGCTTCGGGCCCTAGGAAATTCGCCACAGTCGTAAATTCATTATCGTGGGAAGTGGGCAGTGGCTTTACTTCAGCCGTACGCCAGAAGAACTTTTATGAGTATGAGGAGTCCAATGGTTCGATGCTTCAAAAAGGCACGGTGTCCCTCCGCCATCAAGAGATAACCCGTCCCGGACAAGTGAAAGAGGTTTCTGACACGAGCTGGTATTACCTCAATATCCGGGAAACCGGCAAGACAACCAGCTATCAGGTTAATTCCGAAGTCGACTTAAGAAATAAGGTTAAGAAATTCAGCGACTACGCCATCATTGATCAGTACGCCAATTATAAATTGGAAACGTATCAGTTCCAACAGCCCTACCAACCCTATTATTCCATCGAATACCGTCGTGAGAATCTGAACGAGCCCTTGGCACCTCGATTAGTGTTGAGAGACAATCAGACAAAAGCCTATATCGTTCAAGGCCAGCCGGATGTGTTGAGCGGCGAGACGAATGATATCTTTTTTGTGAATAGGCAGGTGGTGAATGGCTACACGGTGGAATATGGCAAAGCCACCACCAAAGATGCCGACGGCCACTCTATATTCGTAGGCTACGGACTCAAATTTTTCACAACTAAATCCATGTACGGTTTTAATATTCAGGATCAATTGGGCGGCGTGATCGATTATCCTACCCAAAACACGATCACGTTGGCAGGCATCACTTATACCGTCAGCATCGATGCCCTGGGCAAGGTGATACTGACCCCCTAAGCCACTTCCACAAATAGAAAAAATAACCGAGACTAAAAATAGCCTCGGTTATTTTTTTGGTCTATTATTAATAGACCATAGACCGAACGCCACCAAATCCCTTTGGGCCGGTTTTTAATGTGATACAATACAAAGCTATGAAAAAGTCCATCCAATATTCTTTTTTCTCACTCCTCACCTTTGTTCTCGTTTTCGCTTCCCTCGAGGGCGTCTCGAGGATTTTCTTTGTCCGGCCCGGCACTTCCGATTTTATTGAGAGGAGAATCATAGAGGAAGGGCTCACCAAGCACAAAGCCAAAGAGGAATTTCGTATCTTTCTTTATGGCGAGTCCACGATGCAAGGAGACGCCCTTTGCCCGAAATTCACGGTTGAAAAGTGGATTTCAATCTATCTGAAAGATTTATTGGGGAGTGACATCTCCCGGAAGGTGAAGGTGTATAACCTTGCCCGGCTCGGCTCGAATAGCCACTTTATTTCCCAGTCGTTCCTTGACACGATTTATTATAAGCCGGACTTGGTTGTGTTCTATACGGCTCACAATGACTTTGTGCAGCTGGATAATCGGCATAGTAACTTTGACCCTCAGCCCCTAGCCTTCGGCGAAAAAGGATTTTTGAGACAGTTTAGCTGGACGATGGTCAAGCAAAGCGCTTTCCTGTCCGAATTGACCCGGCTTCACATTCGGCTTAAAATTAAGCTGCATAGGCTGGCGGATAAGCGGTTAAAGAAGCACGATATACCGGCCTTCGAAACATGGGAGAAGTTCTATAATCCTCAGTACGACTCATACGATCACGATTCGTATGTTTTTAAGATCCTCTTGGCCCGCTGGATAAGCAACATCAATCGGATCATCCGTGTGGCGCAAAAGCGCCATCTGCCGGTTATTTTCCTGGAAGGCATCTCAAATTTTAAAGAATACAATCCCAACGAATCCGTTCACAGCTCCTCATTAACCGCGTCGCAGCTTTTGATATGGGAAGAGGTTTATCAGAAGGCCGAGCGGGCGTTTTCTGATAAAAATTATGCCGAGGCCGCGAAGCTTTATCAGAAATCCCTGAAGCTGGATCCAGAATATGCCATGACTTATTACCGTCTAGGGCAATGTTATGAAAATCTCTCCGAATTCAGAAAGGCCAATGAATATTATGTGATGGCCAATGACAAAGACCGGGTGCCTTTACGGGCTCCCTCGGAGGTGAACCGGTTTTACGACAGTCTTGAAGAGACGCAACTGAAGGGCGTCACGGTGATAAAAACCAAAAACCTGTTTGAAAAGTACTCTCCCAACGGCATCATTGACGGGCATTTACTCCTGGATCCTGTGCATCCTACGGTGGAGGGCCAGGCCTTGATGTCTCTTGAAATCGTGAAGTCGATTTACACCCAGGGATTGATTGCCCCAAAAGCGTCGTGGCATTGGGACCGGCTTGGCCCGACGGATGATTATGAAAAAGAGCTTGGGCTTGATAAAGATTTTGAATTCAATATTTATCTGAATAAGGCGATTTTTGTGGGAAGGTTTTATGACAAAGCGATTGAGTATTCCAAGAAGGCCTTGGTGATCAAGCCGGACTCGCTCGAGGCAAAACGCCAGCTGGCCTGGACTTATTGGAGAATGGGAAATGAAGATGAGGCCAATCTTCTTTATCAAGAAATCTATGAAAAATCGCCTGACACCATTTTGGAGGTTTTTAAAAAGTACCCCGAACTAGGCAAAAAGGTGTTATTAACAAAACCTAGAGCACGCCGTCGCATACCTTTCCAACCCCAACCCGTGCCATTATTATAAGTTTTTTAAGCCTAAAACCCGCTTGACATCCAGGGAGAATGTGCTATACTCCCTTTCGTAGTTCAGTAGAGGTTGTTTTTGACGCTTACACAGAATACGATTTTGAAGCTGCGAACCTTACTTAATTCGCGGCTTTTTGTTTTTTGTAGGACCAAAGACATTGATAACCATAAGTAAAATGAAAGAGTAAAAATAAAATGACCAAAGGCACAATCAAGTGGTTTAGCGACCAAAAAGGCTACGGATTTATCACCCCCGAGGGCGGGAAGAAGGACGTATTCGTCCATTTTTCAGCGCTTCAAGGAGAGGGTTTTAAGACGCTGGCCGAGGGCGAACAGGTATCGTTTGATATCGTTGACGGCCCGAAGGGTGAGCAAGCCACGAACGTCGTAAAGATTTCATAAAAGACGTTTGTTTATAAAAATCCCCCCGCTACTTTCTCACGAAAGCTAAACGCGGGGGGATTTTTAATTTCCTGAAAATTTGAGAAAGGACCCTTAATATGAGACAATATTATAAGAGCGATAAAAAGAAAAGAGAAGAGCTTAAAAGGAAGAAAAAAGAAGAGAAGCGGCTCAGGCGTTTGGGCAAGAACGAGGAAGGCGCTCCACAGACTCCCATGGACCCCACGGATCCCGCCGACCCGTCTCTTTCGGCCCCGCCTTCGGATACCTCTTGATGAAAAAAATATTTTTCTTGATCGTGTCATTCGGCCTTTTGGCCAGTTTTTACGGCTCCGGTTTCGCGGAAGAGCCAAAGTTTGTTGCCAGTCAGTGGTCGGACCGCTATCATCGGTCCGCCTGCAAGGTCGCCCAGAAAATTGACCCCCGCGATCTGATCGTTTTCAAAACTCCGGAAGAAGCAACGGCGATGGGGCTCGTCCCTTGCAAGAAATGCAATCCTCCCACCACAAGCAAAAAGACTTCCTAGTCCCTTCATTGCATGAGAGTCATTCTTTTAGCCGCCGGTGTGGGACGACGCTTTGGGAGAATCACCAACGCCTTGCCCAAATGCCTTATTCCTCTCGAGCACAACGGTCGGCACCTACTCTCCCGTTATCTCCGTTCTTTTAGAGTACTCGGCCTTAAAGAAATCGTGATCGTTGTCGGGCACGGGCGGCAAAAGATCATCCAAGAATGCCGTAAGGAGGGGAAAGGCCTCCGGATACGGTTTATTTTGAATAAAGATTATAGGAAAGGAAGCGTTCTTTCCTTATATAGGGCCTCCGGGGCGATGAATCAAGACTGTTTGATCATGGACGCCGACGTTTATTTTCCCACCCCCGCTTTAAAGCGGCTCCTGGGCTCCAGGCACAGGGCGTGTTTTTTGTTAGACCGATCTTCCAAAAGCACCGGCGAAGAAATGATGGTGATGGCAAAAAACGGGCGGCCGTTCGCGATATCAAAAAAATTAAATCCAGGCCTGAAAGTCCTCGGAGAGTCCGTCGGTTTCTTTAAAATCGACGGGAAAAGCGCGTCCGCGCTCCGGCAGATTTTAAAGAAGATGATCGAGGCGGGCGAAACAAGCGTTGAGTATGAGGAGTCCTATGACCGCCTGATGAAAAAAATAAAAATCGGTGTCGTGCCGATCGGCCGTATTTTTTGGACAGAAATGGATTTTAAAAAAGATTTAAACAGAATCAGGCGTCATTTAAAACAAATGACCAATGACCAAGCATCAATTTCCAATTAAACTTTAAAGGTGTACTCTTTCCCCGGCTCTCTCTCATTGTCAGGCGGGTAACTTTTCCGCTTATCCGAAAAATATTGTTCACGGTGGTCTCCTTCGCTCGAGGCATTGAACGTGAGATAGAGATTTCGCCGCGGGTTGTCGGTTAAATTTTCTTGCGACTGATGAGGGACAAAACAGTCAAAGTAGGCCACATCACCGGGAGCCATTGGGTATTTTTTGAACTCAAGCCCTTCCAATTCCCCGCCCTCCAGCGGTTCCCATTTTCTTCCGATCAGTCCGCGCCTGTGATGTCCGGACGCCAGTTCCAGACAGCCGTTTTTCACCGTGCTTTCATCTACCGTAACTAGCACCGAGATGAAATACTTTGCGTAATCATCCCAGCCCGGCTGGATGTCTTGATGGGGTTTAAAACCGCCGCCGCCGGGCATTTTGAAGTTGATTTTTTCCTTGAATAACGTCGCCGGTTCTTCGAGAAGCTCAGCCGCGCGCGTTGTCATTTTTTTGGCATGGACAAATTCTTTTATTTTTTCATGGTCCTCAACGAATTTTTCTATGCGTGATAGAACTTTTCGGCCCTTTTCGAACAGACTGTCCTCATAATAAACCATCTCTTTTCCGCTCTTGAGGGGTTTTTGGGCGATCTCATCGATCCAGTCGGATAATTGCCGGATCTCGTCACGGCTGTACATCTGTCTCACGACAATAAAACCGTGCCGTTTAAAGCCGTCGAGTTCTTTTTGGGAAAAATAATGTTCTCTCACACAGGCCATTATATAGAAAACGCGTAGGGGTGTAAATAAGGCCCAAGACTTGATATACTTTCAGTCATGACCCCACCACCTCTTTTTCAATCTTTCGGATTGAGGGCTTCGCTGGCGGCGAAGCCTTCCGCCGCTAATGCCAATCGGATAAATACCAGCGGCAGAATAAAAGAGGTGGTGGGGTGACCAAATGGCGCTGGGCGTTCCTCATAGGCAACCTCTTTTTAATTTTGGGTCTTTTCTTTCTTGTCCGACACCGGCCGGTTGAATTTCACCGGCAGGTGACAACGGATCTCCCCGTTTATGGAACGATGCCCGGGTTCGCGCTGGTTGAAAGAAGCGGCCGGACCTTCCAAGACAAAGACCTGAAAGGAAAAGTCTGGATCTCTGACTTTATCTTCACGCGCTGTCAGGGCCAGTGCCCGATCATGAGTCAAGAGATGTCGCGTTTGGTTTTGCATTTGAAGGGTATTACGTTCGTCTCATTCAGCGTGGACCCTGAGTTTGACACGGCCGACGTTTTGTCCCGCTACGCGGATTCGTATCGTGCCGATCCGGCAACCTGGTTTTTTCTGACCGGGAACACAAAAACCTTGAATCAAATCGCCGCCTCCTTCCACATGAATGAGATCGGCGAGCCCGCGTTTCACAGCCTGAATTTTGTTCTGATCGATCGACGAGGGAGGATCCGAGGTTATTATGACAGCTCGGCCGAGGAGAACCTGAGTCAATTGGAGCGCGACGCTAAACGTCTCTTGGCGATCCGCGCGTAAACCGCGCTGCCTATTGCCTGAATCCCGGGGAAATACAGAATGGGGACGAGCGGCCACAAGAGAGGAAGAATTCGTGAGAGACGCCTGAACGCGTAAAAACCACCGTGTCTTTTTCCGTCTTTTGTCAAAAGTTGAAACTCGCTCCGGCAAATTTCGGGAGTGAGGCACCGATCAATTCGCGAAGGGTCCTCGACCGTGTGAAAGTCGATCAATTCCAAATCGTCGAAAAGATCCAGCTTCTTCAGTCTCCGGACACTGCGGACGCAAAAGGGGCAATGGCCGTCGTAAATTAACCGGGATTTTCCTTCTTCGATTTGCATAGCGGCGCGCTCCTACGATACAGTAAAGTATCTTAACAGCATCCTAAGAGAGATTCAATGAGACTGTACCCATTGGGCGATAAAATAGTATTGCGCGTCAAAAACAACGCCGCTGAGTTTTTGAAGGGTTATACGACCAATACGCCGGATGCCCCGCGAAACGCGTTTGTGAACGTTCGCGGACAGATCGTGTGCACGTTTGACCAAATGGTGATCAGCCTGGAGAAGGTCCTCATCGTGATCGAAAAAAAGTACTTGGATCGACTTCTGGCACATCTGGATCCCTATTTAAAATTGGGTGAGACGGTCATCGAAAAGGCGCCCGAGTTTCACCTTTATTTTGATCTGGACGACGCGCATGAGCCCCAGCGCGGGGAGATCTTTGTCATTCAAAAAAAGGGAAAACTGATCGGGACGACCCAACCATTGAAATCCAATGTTTCCGAAGAAGAGTTCACGCTGTTTCGCTTAAAGAATGAACTGCCGATCCAAGGGATTGATTATGATGAAGAACTGCTTTTGAACGTCGCGAATGAAGAATTTGTGTCGTATACCAAAGGCTGCTACTTAGGTCAGGAAATCATCGCGCGCGTGCATCACCGGTCAAAACCGCCCAAAAAATTGGTCGTCAAGCCGTTGGAACGGGACAATTCCAAAGAGGCGCTTCGCATGACGTCTAAATGTGTAGACCCCGAAACCGGTAAAATGGTAGGATTTATTTTCGTGGACAACGAACAGGGAAACGAATGAATCTTTACTGGATCGCGCTGGCCGTTTGCGCCGTATTTTTAACCGCCTATTTTTCGTATGGGCGTTTTCTGGGGCGCCACTTCGATCTGAGAGACGAGCGAAAGACGCCGGCCTGCGAAATCAATGACGGCCTGGACTTCGTGCCGGCGGGGAAAAAATTTTTGCTTGGCCAGCATTTTTCGGCGATTGCCGCGGCCGGTCCGATCGTCGGTCCCATCCTGGCCGGTTTGTGGTTCGGCTGGCTGCCGGTGCTCATTTGGATCGTGGGCGGATCTATTTTTTTCGGCGCCGTGCATGATTTTGCCAGTCTCACCGGTTCCGTGAAGCACCGGGCCGCTTCGATCGTAGAAATTGTGAAAGATTACCTGGGGCCTAAAGGTCATCTCTTTTTTTTATTGTTCGTCTGGCTATCTTTGATTTACGTGATCACGGCTTTTACGGACTTGACGAGCAGCTCCTTCATGGATCCGGAGCTCGGAGGCGGTGTCGCCAGCTCCTCGTTTCTTTATCTTTTGATCGGCGTGGCGATGGGCGTGGCGTTGTACCGTTTTAAGATGCCGCTTGGGATCGCCACCGCCATTTTCCTCCCTTTGGTACTTTTGGCGATCTGGTTCGGCAAGTCAATGCCGCTCGTCATTCCTTCCGGCTTATTTCTCGACCCTCAAAAAAGCTGGAACATTGTTTTACTGAGCTACTGTTTTATCGCCTCTCTTGTGCCGGTATGGCTTTTGTTGCAGCCGAGAGGATATCTCGGAGGATATTTTCTGTACGCGACGCTGGCCGTCGGTGTCATCGGTCTTTTTCTCGGCGGCGAAAAAGTACAGTATCCCGCGTTTATCGGCTTTACGAGCCCTCAAGGATTGCCGCTTTTTCCGCTTCTTTTTGTGACCGTGGCTTGCGGGGCGTGTTCCGGTTTTCATGGCATCGTCTGTTCGGGCACCACTTCCAAACAGATCGCGAAGGAGACCGACTGCCGGCTTGTCGGGTATGGCGGCATGCTTCTCGAAGGGCTTGTGGCGCTCGTCGCGTTGTCCACCGTCATGATCTTGGCGAAAGGGGATTTTCTGACGGGAACGTCGCCGGACCGGATTTATGCGGAAGGTTTAAGCCGTTTCGTGAGCCACTTCGGGGTCCCAAGGGATTTTGCCAGGTCTTTCGCGCTTTTGGCGTTTACCACGTTCATTTACGATACGCTGGACGTGGCAACCCGTCTTGCCCGCTACATTTTTCAGGAAATGACCGGATGGAGACACTGGTGGGGGAAAGTGATCGCCACGCTCGCGAGTCTCGTGATCCCGCTTTTTTGCGTCAGTCTCAAACTCCAAGGTGCGGACGGACGCGCCGTGCCAGCCTGGAAAATCTTTTGGACGATTTTCGGCACTTCGAATCAGCTTTTGGCTGGCCTAACACTGATGATCCTATCGCTATGGCTTAAAAAGTCAGGGAAATCATGGTGGGTCAGTGTCGTCCCGATGCTCTTTATGATGACGATGACGCTTTGGTCGCTTTTTCTCTTGATCGCGCCGATGTTCGGCAAAATTCGTTCCGGATTGCCATGGGTAGATCCGATCAGCCTGGTGGCGGTTCTTTTGTTCGTGCTTGCCGCGCTTCTATTGGTCGAGGGCGTGAAAGTCATGAAAGAGATCCTATGAGCGAGAAAATATTCCTATCCGGGTTATCCGTCGGGAAGGATTGGAAGGCAGAAATCGGTAAGATCACGTCGAAGATCAAAAATGACCTTGCGGGAAAATCCTGCGATCTAGTCGTTTTTTTCGTCTCCGAAGTCCACCGAGATTTTGATGCTCCATTTTTTTCCCGCTCACTAGCCAATGCGCTTTCATGCCGGGTTTTGATCGGCTGTAACTCCAGCGGCGTTGTCGGCGATGAAAAAGAAATCGAAATGGAACCCGCGATTTCCTATATGGCGATGCATCTTCCCGGGGTCCGGCTTTCGCCGTTTAAACTCTCGGCGGAGGAGTCCCAATCCATTCAAACCGGCTCGGAACTAATCAATTTTTTGGATATCTATCCGCCGGACAAGCCCCGTTTTATTTGCCTGGCGGATCCCGTGACTTGTGACATGACGAAGTTATTAAACGCGTTCAATGACGGTTATAAAGGGCTCCCGGTGATCGGTGGTCTCGCGAGTGGCGGGGTCCTAGACAAACCCAATTGGCTGTCCTTAAACGGCGACGTTTACGACGAGGGCGCCTGCGGCGTGGCGCTCGTGGGGGATATCGAGTTTGATGTCCTTGTTTCACAGGGCTGCCGGCCCATCGGCAAACCGTACGTGATTACCAAGGCCGATGAGAACGTGCTGTATGAACTGGCGGGCAGGCCAACGCTGGAGGTATTGCAGGAAGTGCTGGAGGTGCTGCCGGCCAAGGACAAAAAACTGGCGGAGCATTCTCTTTTCGTGGGGCTTGTGATGAACGAGCAAAGGTTTGATTTTAAGCGGGGAGATTTTTTGATAAGGAATATCGTCGGATTTGATCCCGATACGGGGGCGCTCATGGTCGGTGCACTGCTGAAGGTGGGCCACACCGTGCAGTTTCAGCTGAGGGATGCTCACACCTCGTCGGAAGACTTGGAAATTTTATTGGAAAAATTTCGAGAAACCCACCCCATTGCTCCGCAGGGAGGAATTTTAGTCAGCTGTTGCGGCCGGGGAAAAGGCCTTTATGGCAAAGCGGACCATGACGTGCGTATGATACAATCCATGAGAGGGCCTTTGCCATTGACCGGTTTTTTCGCGAACGGCGAGATCGGCCCGATAGAAAACAAAAATTACGTGCATGGGTATACTTCGAGCCTGGTGATTCTCCGATGAAACAAAAACTTGCGCGGCAATATCTTACTGCGCTTAAAAATTGGCGGCTCTCAGAGGATGTCAAATCCATCCGCGCGGAGTATCTGATGAAGGATTTTATGGCGGCGGTGGGGCTGATCAACCAAATAGCCGAGATCGCGGAACGTGAAGACCATCATCCGGACATTCATCTAGTGGGTTACCGGAAACTGGCGATCGAGCTTAAGACTCACGCGATCGGCGGGCTTTCTGAGAATGACTTTATCCTTGCTGCGAAAATCGACGATCTTCCCAAAGCACTCAAGGCTTGAGAAGGACTGATTCCCATAAGCTAATTGATTTCAATAAGTTACATATTAAACCTTTTACGATCTTTGGCGTCTAATAGAGTGATAGGACACACGAGCTTCCGCCATAATGCATGGCGGATGCGCCGCGCCTTGTGGCGCAAACAGAGGAGGTTCTAAATGAAGACAGTGACGAAACAATGGATCATCGGTTTATGTGTTTTTACGCTGGGGTTGGGCGGCGGTTCTTTCAGAGCTTTGGCCGAAGACGCCACCGTTCAGGGAGAACCGGCGACAAAAGAGCGTTTCGAAAAAAGGCACGCTAAAATAGAGGAGCTTAAAAAGCTGAAACAGGAAAATCCGGCCGAGTTCGAGCGCCTCATGAAGGAGCGCAAGGAAAAAATAAGGGCAAAACTTACGGATTTGAAAGAAAAAGACCCGGAGAAATACCAGCGGTTAAAGGAAAAAATGAGGCACCGACGAGAAGGTGTCCTGGACAGACGTGAAGACCGGTTCGATCGCCGGGAAGACGTCCGGGATCGTCGGGAGGATGTGCGCGATCGGCGGGAAGATCGACGTGAGGGGGTAAGAGATCATGGCCGTGGTGTCGGCCGTGGCAAAGGACAAGGCGCGGTCAAGAAACAGGGCGGCTCTTATGGAAGGCCCAACAATTAGAGAAGAAGCGCTGGTTCTGCAGGCGCGGGGTGGGGATTTAAAATCCTTCTCCGCGCTTGTTCAGAGCTATCAGGAAAGAGCCATTCGTATCGCTCATTCTTTTGTTGGTAACTTTGAGGACGCGCGGGACATGGCTCAAGAGGCTTTTGTGAAGGCCTACGAGAACCTGGACAGTTTTAAAGAAGAGAGTCGATTCTATACGTGGTTTTACCGGATTCTCGTGAACACGTGCAAAGATTTTTTAAGGAAGAAAAAAGTCCGCCGGCATCTTTCGTTTTGGTTGAATCGCGACGGTGACAGCGAAGACATCGACCCGGTCATGAATGTCGAAACCCATGCGAAAAACGCGGTGCAAGAATTGGTCGATAAAGAATTGAACGCCGCGATTTACAACGCTTTGGACCGGCTTCCGTTGCAACAAAGGACCGCTTTCTCGTTGAGATATTTGGAGGGCTTGAGTCTCGAAGAAGTTTCTGAAAGCATGGGGGTCAGCGTTGGCGCCGTGAAGGCGACTCTCTGGCAGGCAGGACAAAAGATGCAAAAATTTTTAGCCGAGTTCACCTCTGTGGGAGGATAAAAAATGACCCAAGAACCGTTTGAAAAAATGGACGAATCGTTGATGCGACGCATGAAAGATTTGCGGGAGCGGAATATTCCGCCGGAAATTCTGAAGGGATTCAGCGCTTCCGTGGAAGACCGTCTCCGTCAAAAACAAGCGCCGGCGTTTCAGCCACGGCCGGTGAGATCCTTTGTTCCCGTTTGGGTTCCGGCGCTCGCAGTCCTGATCGTCGCGGTCGGATTAACGCTTTATGTCCCACGCTCGTCCGATATCCAACCTGCCTCCGCAGAGGTGACTGAAATCTCCGAGGAGATCACGACCTTAAAGGAATTGGGTGTTTGGACCGAGGAAGATGAAAAAGCGATCGTCTGAAGATCGGCATTTCTAGCAAACCGCTTCCTGTGGTATGCTATGTCATTCAACCATGTTATTTTAAACAAACTTCGGGCGGTTAGCTCAGCTGGTTAGAGCGTCTGATTTACATTCAGAAGGTCGGGAGTTCGATTCTCTCACCGCCCACCATAGAAAGGGTTTATGTCATTTGATAATTTAGGACTTCACACGAATTTGCTTAAAGGGATCCACGACTTGGGTTACACAAGACCCACGCCAGTACAACAGGAGACTATTCCTTACATTTTAGCCGGGCGTGACGTCATTGCCTGCGCTCAGACGGGGACGGGTAAAACCGCCGCGTTTGTTTTACCGATCCTTCACCGGCTTCTTTCTGAAGGGAAAAAGCGTGGGCTTCGCGCGCTGATCGTTGCGCCGACGCGGGAGCTGGCGCTCCAGTCCATGGATCATTTAAAAAATCTATCGCGTTACGTCCCTTTGAGAGGGCATCCCATTTTTGGCGGTGTGCCGATGAATCCTCAAATCAGGGCTTTGGCTCAAGGCGTGGATATTATTTCCGCGACACCCGGAAGACTGCTCGACCATGTGTACGAGGGGCGCATTGATTTTGGGGCGTTGGAGGTATTGGTATTGGATGAGGCCGACCGTATGATGGACATGGGTTTTCTGCCGGATGTGAAGAAAATCATCTCCTTTTTGCCGGCGAAACGTCAAAGTCTGATTTTTTCGGCGACGATGCCGCCGGAAATCATGAAGCTGGCGCGCGACATATGCCACAATCCCGCGACGATTCAGATCGGTGTCAAGTCCACGACGCCGGTAGGGATTCGTCATGCGGTGTATCCCGTCTCCCATGACCAGAAAACAGAACTTCTTTTACGGCTTTTGCATAAAGAATCCACCATGTCCTCGGTCATCGTATTCACGAGGACGAAATCCCGCGCCGATCGGCTTGCGACGATACTTGAACGAGCCGGCATCAAGACCTCCGTTCTCCATAGTGACCGGAGTCAGGGACAACGCTTGAGTGCTTTGGAGAAATTCAGGCACGGTCGAAGCCAGGTCCTCGTCGCTACCGACATCGCCGCGCGCGGGATCGATATCAAGGACATCAGTCACGTGATCAATTTTGACGTCCCTTCCACGCCTGAAGATTATATTCATCGTATCGGAAGGACCGGTCGTGTCGAGGCAACCGGCGACGCTTTCAGTCTTATTTCCCCGGAGGAGGAGTCGATGATCAAGGACATCGAGCGGGTCATTAATCAACGGCTTCCGCGGATCACTCTGCCGGATTTCAATTATCGCAAATCGTCGCCTCAAGCACCGTCTCGTCACCCGCGGCCTGCCCAGCGTTTTCACGGACAGCATTCGAGAGGCGGTTTCAAACACGGGGGAAGGCGTCCGTAATTGCAAAAGACAAAATCCATCCACGCGATAGAAGAGAGAATGGAAAACCTCGATCCCGGCTCTTTCCGGTATCAGGTACTCGACGCCGCGAAGCGTTTCAAAAGCTCTTGGATCGAGCTCGGTCAGCATCTTTTTTCCGTTTACAAGGATAAATTATTTAAGGAATGGGGTTATTTGACGTTCGAGGCCTACTGCGCGAAAGAGATTGGCGTGCGGCAGAACACGGCGCTCAAATTGCTTAAATCCTACTCGTTTTTGGAAAAAGAGGAACCTACTTTTCTGAAGCGGGAGGCGCTTGATGACCGCCAGCCCAGCCGCATCCCGGGCTATGAATCGGTGAACGCGCTGCGTCTGGCCAAACAGAGCGAGAGAATCTCCGAAAAGGAATACCAGGACCTTCGGGAAGAGGTGTTCGATGAGGGGCGGGAAGAAGCGGAGGTGAAAAAAAAGATACGCTACGTTTTGAAAAGTCACGCGCCCGCGAGACTCGAGGAAGACCAAAAGGTGGTCGTCGTGAAGAAACTCATCTCAAGTCTTAAAACGGCACGCGACGAAATGACGAGTCTTGATTTCCCAAATAAGATGACCAAACAAATCGACGCGCTGATTCAACAGCTCTTGGATTTTCAGAGGTAAAGGAAGAACGGGCGATGGATGAATTAAAATTATTTACGCCCAAGGAGGCCAACCAGACGCTTCCGCTCGTGAAGCGCATTGTCGCGGATATTTTAAGCACGGGAGATCGGATCCGCGCGCTCTCCGCAGAGATCGGGAAGAACGCGGAATCCGACCCGCAGATCATTCAATGGATGGATCAGCTGGAAGAATTGTTTGAAGAGCTGGAATTGCTCGGTTGTTCCTATAAGGATTGGAACTTTGCCATCGGTCTCGTGGATTTCCCATCCGTGATCGACGGTCAACAGGTTTTTTTGTGCTGGCGCAGTGACGAGAAGGAATTAAAGTATTATCATGAGATCGACGCCGGCTTCACGGGAAGGAAACTCATTCCGAAGGAGGAGCTGTCATGATGATGGGACTTGGGTATGCGGTGGTAGGAGTGG
>Ga0209726_10002306_pt1 | contig 28505 bp, 27 predicted proteins | sample Subgrocontami54m_FD_187453 | JGI IMG/M metagenome (GOLD analysis project Ga0209726, IMG submission 187453) | Subsurface groundwater microbial communities from S. Glens Falls, New York, USA - GMW46 contaminated, 5.4 m (SPAdes) (version 3) | ecosystem: Environmental > Aquatic > Deep subsurface >... | reverse complement strand
CAAAGAAAATATTTCTCTCTTTCTTCCAAGCTTAAATGCTTGTATTTATTCAGCTTAATGCACCTCCTCTTCAGGCTAGATTTTACCTGAAGTGGTGCACTTCGTTTTAGAACTTAAGTCTATTAGAACTAATTGTTGAGTTAAGTTGGCTATAACTGTGAGCACTTCGACTTCGCTCAGTGTAAACTGAGTCGAATTGGTTGCGGGGTTTAGATGATGTTAGAACCTTGATTGTTTTTTCCTAATGATTAAATTATATTAAGGTTATGGTTGTAATTAGAGCGATATTTGTTTTATTAGCAACAATCTTACTAATTTGGACAGTTATAGGTATACTTCCTGGAACAGTTTTTCTAATTCTTGCACTTATAGAAAAAAACAAAGTTAAGAAAACTAAATTTTATAAATGGACTAAGTTGTGTCTGGGTGGACTGGGGTTACTAGTAGTTACTTTTATACTTTATTTTTTGATTAGTATCTTAGGTGCCCTTCTGGGTTTTTCAATTAAAGCTTTTTAAGTTGTTCTAAATCTCTTTTTATTAACGCCTCTTTTTTTGTTCTAGTCCAACCTTTGAGTTGTTTTTCTCTTCTCATGGCTTCAAGTAAAGTGAGATAGCTTTCTGTATAAACTAGTTTGAATTCTCCATTTTCTTTTGAAAACTTGGATGCTCTGGAAGTTTTACTTTTATGGTCCTTTAGTCTCTGATTGAGATTATTTGTTTGACCAATATATAAACTGTTGTTTGAAAATCTAAGAATATAGACCGAATAACTCACAGGATTATTATATCCCTTCGACTCCTTTCAGTCGCTCAGGGCGATTCGACTTCTAAATCCTATTAGTTCTGTTTATAAAGTGGTTATAACCGTGAGCGAGCCCTTCGATTACATTCAGGGCGAGTCGAATCGGTTGCGGGGGTAGGAATTGAACCTACTTCCTTCAGATTATGCTCTTTTTACAAAGAGTAGACTATACCATCATCCGTTTTAGGCGGATGTCCAGCGTGTAATTTCAGTTTATTTCCAGAATATCTGGTACCTGAAATAAAAGCGGAGCTTGATAGCCTCGCTATTAAGTCGTTACGGGGTCCGCCTTGGCGGACTTCCCACGGTATTGCATTTAATTTTCAAATGGTTTCACCGTTATGAGCTAGATTCTTTCTGATAGTTACCTACGAGAAGGCCCATATTGAGCCTGATGTGCAACCGTTACACTTCCCCGCGAGGAGTATTGTAGCCTTCTTGATTTTATATGTCAATCAAGGTAACAAATTTTTACCACATTTTGATATGTTGCTTTTTTGCCATATTTACGGTATATAATATATTATATGCCATTTAATCCGACATATCCTTATGATTTGAATCTGCTGCCTCCTGAGGTAAAGTTCAGCGACGAAAAAATAACTAAGCTTTTACTCAAAGCGTCCCGTGAGCTTGCAGAATTAAAAGGTTATAGTTCTTCAATTCCTAATTTAGTACTGTTATTATCACCTGCGATTATTAAAGAATCGCTTGCCAGTTCTGAGATAGAAAATATTAATACAACTATAGTGAATGTTTTACAAAATCAGCTATTCCCTGAGGCAGAACAAAGGACACCAGATAAGGAAGTTTTGAACTATAGAGATGCAGTGATTGAAGGTTTCGAGAGCGTTAGGAAGTTTGCCCTATCAACACGCACTATAACTCAAATTCATCATGTTCTAATGCCAGATATCTCAGCTGACTACAGAACTATACAAAACGGAATCAAGAATACGAAAACGAATCAAATCATATATACACCTCCTGCTATAACGAAGTTGGAAGAGTTGATGAGTAATCTTGAGGTATTTATGAATAATAAAGGGGAAGAGATAGATCCACTTATAAGATGTGCAATTCTGCATTACCAATTTGAAGCAATTCATCCTTTTGGAGATGGTAATGGAAGGACTGGGAGAATTTTAATGGTGCTTTACTTGGCGCATGTAAGAATATTAAGCCATCCTATTTTGTATATTAGTGGTTATATAAACGCTAACAAAAGCGAGTACTACCGTTTGCTTCTTGAGGTTACAACTAAAAAAAACTGGAATGAATATATCGCCTTTATGCTTCAAGGATTTTATTTACAAGCTAAGGAAACCAAGGAATTGTTGTTAAAAATAAGGCAGTCTTATACAAAGCTTAGGGATCAACTTAGAATTAATCATAAAGCTTACGCAAGCGAATTAGCAGATACCTTGTGTTCTTATCCTTTTATAACCCCTGCAAAACTTTCACAAAAGCTATCTATTCACAGAGACACTGCAGGTAGGTATCTTTCTGAACTTGCAAAAAAGGGTATCTTGGTTGAGACAAGAGTAGGGAAGTATCACCTATTTGCTTATAAAGAACTTCTGGATATATTAAATAAGTAACTAGTGACGTCTGCTAGAATTACTTTATGTGGTATTTATATATTCTTCTTTGTGGGGATAACAGTTTTTATACAGGTATTACCAATAATTTAGAAAAAAGACTAAAAGAGCATAAATCAGGAAAGGGGAGTAAATATACTAGATCCCATAAAATGATAAAGGTAGTTTATCAAGAAGAAATAAAAACTCATTCAGAAGCTTTAAAAAGAGAATTTGAAATTAAGGGGTGGAGTAGGGAGAATAAAATAAAGTTTCTAAAACTATCCCAATAAAGAGACAATGGTGGCAATTCCTGCAGCTGCCATGATTAGGGTAATAATCCAACCTAAGAGTGTGACAAATTTATTATTTACCCAATTACCCATGATGTTTCTATTACTACTCATCAAGACTATCAAAACTAAAACAACAGGAGCAATTAATCCATTAACCACAGCAGAATAAATTAAGGCCTTAATAGGATCAAAGCCCAATAGATTTATACCCAGCCCAATAGCTGTTGAAATAATAATTACTCCATAAAAGGCGTTGGCCTCTTTTAACCTTCTGTAAAGGCCAAATTTCCAGCCAAAGGTTTCAGACAAGGCATATGATGCAGAGCCAGCCAAAATAGGCACAGTTAAGAGTCCGGTTCCAATAATGCCTAGGGCAAACAGTATATAAACCTCATCTCCAGCAATAGGACGCAAAGCTTCTGCTGCTTGTTGGGCAGAGGTGATGTTGGTTATTCCTGCAGCATTTAAAGTACCTGCACAAGCTGCAATAATAAAAAACATGACTAAATTTGATAAAAACATCCCTGACCAAACATCTACCCTCATGTTACTTACCTCTTTTTTGGTGGTTTCTTCCTGGCGTAGCTTAAGTGTAGTTTTGCCTCCTAATATTTGTTCTTCAACTTCCTGAGAAGTCTGCCAAAAAAATAAATAAGGAGAGATGGTTGTTCCTAAAACAGCAGTGATTAAGAAAATTTGGTCTTTTGAGAAGCTGATAGTAGGAATTACAGCTTTTTGTAAAATCATTCCCCAATCTAAATTTAGGGTTAGGGCAGAGAATACATAAGAAAGAAGTACTAAGGCCAACCACTTTAAATATTTGGCATATTTCTCATAAGTTGTAAAAATCTGTAAGGCTAGGGAAAAGATTGTAAAAGCCAAAAGAAGGGAGGTAAAGGTTAAATTAGGGAATATTAATTGAGCTGATTTAGCCATAACTCCCAAGTCAGCCCCAATATTTAGGGAATTGGCAAAGAAAAGCAGGGAAGTTGCCAATATTAATACCCATTTGGGGAAATATTGCCTAATATTGGCAGCCAAACCCCTGCCTGTGACCAGTCCAATCCTGGCACACATTTCCTGCACAAAAGCCATAAAAGGGAAGGTAAAACCAGCCAGCCAGAGGAAATTAAAGCCATAAGCTGCTCCAGCTTGTGAGTAGGTGGTAATACCAGAAGGGTCATCGTCTGCAGCACCTGTTACGAGTCCTGGACCTAAAGATTTCCAATAGTTTTTAGCATGACCTAGTCTTTTTTTACTGACAAAGACTCCACCAATATATCTTGAGGTATTAATTGTTCTATCCAAGACAGCTGCTGGGGCTCCAGCCATTTTTTCAAATAATTTTGCAGAAGACATATAATCTTTACAGTAGACTAATCTGTTAAGGGGCGTCAAGCTCCTGATTGTGATAAAATTGACAAACTGCGTACAATTCCCGAATGCAGTTTGTCATCCTGAGCGAGCGAAGCGAGTCGAAGGATCTAATGCCAGGGTAGCTCAGTGGTAGAGCACAGGATTCATATCCCTGCGGTCGTGGGTTCAAGTCCCACCCCTGGTACCAAATAGTTTGTAGTCAGTAGTAGGTAGTTGGTAGTAAGATAAAGATATATGAAAGTAATTGTTCTAGCAGGTGGGGAAGGGAAGAGAATGTGGCCAATTGTTACTGAAAAATGCCTGATTCCCTTTTTAGGCAAGCCCTTAATTTACTATACCCTTTCCAAATTAAAAGACAGTATTAATTTTGATGAAATAATTATTGTTGCCAAATCTTCTTCTCAGGAAGAAATTTCCAATATTGCCTTAAGTTTAGGTTTAAAGTTTAAAATTGCCATCCAAAATAATTCAAAAGGTATGGCTGACGCTATTATTTCTGCCAAACATTTTATAAAGGATGAAATATTGATTGTGAATGCAGAAGATGTTTTAGAAGAAAAAATCTATCAAGATGTTGTAACTTTAGCTTCAGAATCTACATCAGATGTAGTTTTGCCTGGTTTAAAAGTAGATAAATATTTTCCTGGAGGATATTTAAAAATAGAAGGTGAAAAAGTAACAGAAATAGTTGAGAAACCTGGGGAAGGAAATGAGCCATCTGATATGGTCAAACTCGTGGTAGATTATTTCAAAGACGGGCAAACACTAGTTAATTTATTAGAAAATGTTCAAACTGAAAATGATGATGTTTATGAAGTTGCATTGTCAAAGTTAATAGAAGATGGGGCAGATGTAAAATTCTCAAAATATGATGGAGTTTGGATTCCTTTAAAATATCCATGGCATATTTTAGATATCACAGGCTACTTTTTGGGCAGTATTGAGCAACAAATTTCCCCAGAGGCTAAAGTATCCGATAAGGCTGATATTTCAGGTAAAGTGGTGATTGAAGAGGGGGCAAAAATATTTGAAGGAGCAGTAATAAAAGGATCTTGTTATATTGGTAAAAATGTCATTGTGGGGAATAATTCTATGGTTCGGGAATCAAATTTGGAAGCAGGGTGTGTAACTGGTTTTAATTCAGATATAACCCGTTCATATATAGGTGCAAATTCTTGGTTTCATACCAATTATATTGGGGACTCTGTTTTAGAAGGAGATTTTGGGATGGGTTCTGGTGCAGTTTTAGCAAATTTAAGGTTAGATGATCATACAATCAGGATAGCTCCGCCAGCTGGCGGAGAAAAACTGGATACGGGCAGAACAAAATTAGGCACAATTGCAGGTAAAGGGTCAAGAGTTGGGGTAAATGCTTCTATTATGCCTGGGGTTAGGGTGGGGGCTAATTCTTTAGTAGGACCTGGAGTGACTTTATACAAGGATGTGGAAGATAATAAAAAAGTTTTAGTAAAACAAGAACATGAAATTACAGAACATACCCCAGTCCTAACTTCTTACGAGAAATTCAGGGATAAAATTTAACCCGCCTTAGTTACTTCGGCGGATTAATTTACAGACTAGCTTCTTCCATCCATATCCTGCACACTTTTTAAAACAACAGGATCTATTGCTAGATTACCTGTTGGATTTTCTACTGTAGCTATATCTACTGCTGATAGAATAGGATGCCGATGAAGTACCACCTTTGCTAATGGATGTGTACTTGGATGACGCTCATCTAAAACTCTTCCCGTGCTTGGTTGAAAAGTTCGGTCTCTCGGTTCAGGGCCTTCCCAATTCATTCTGACTATCTGAGATTCGATAGCAGCCTGTCTTGCAGGATCATTTTCTCTGTCCATAAAATCACCTCCTTTCCAAGTATTTGGAAAATTCGAATTAAGTGAAGTGGTTAAAAGTCCCAACATAAAAAGTGGAGAAATCAAATTACCATGACTTGAATGAGGGAGTCAAGTCCAGTACAATCTGCCTATGCTTCTTTACGAATTTGAGGGCAAACAGTTATTTAAAAATTGTGGAATAAATGTTCCTATGTCTCAACTCTTAGAATCTCCAAAAGATCAAGTTAGTTTAGTAGGTGATGTAATTTTTAAAGCCCAGGTTTTATCAGGGAAAAGGGCAGATGCAGGTGGAATTAGTAAAGAAAATAATCTGTTTGGAAAAACAATTAATGGTGAAAAAGTAGAAAAAGTTTTAGTGGAAGAGTTGGTAGATATAGATAAGGAATATTATTTATCTTTTTCATATTCAACTGAAACTCGCGGACCAGTTATGACATTTGGCAAAGGTGGGACAGGGGTAGAAAAGGGAGTGACCAAAACATACCAAGTTGATATCCTAAAAGGTTTTGTCTCTCCAAAAGATTTTCCATCTGAATTAATAGATGTAGCTGAGAAGTTGTGGCAAGTATTCACAAAATATGATTGTGAGTTGGCAGAAATTAACCCATTGGCAATTGTAAAAAGAGACCCTTCGACTCGCTCCGCTCGCTCAGGGCAGAATTATGTCGTTGCGTTGGACGCTAAGATAATTCTGGATGATGACTCTGATTTTAGAAGGGAGATTAAATTTCCTCAAAGGAATTTGTTTGGTCGGGCTTCCACAGAATCTGAAATAGAAGCCAGGAAAATAGATGAAGGGGATCATAGAGGCACTGCAGGTTCTGTTTATTGGGATTTGGATGGAGATATTGCAGTAATTGCAGCAGGAGGCGGAGGTTCTATTGTAAACATGGATGCCTTAATTTCTTTGGGAGGAAAACCTGCCAATTATACAGAGCATTCAGGTAATCCACCGCGGGAAAAATTAAAAAGATTAACTAAAATTGTTTTACAAAAACCTAATTTAAAGGGTTGTTGGTTTGTTGGGGGTACCGCTAATTTTACAGATATCTATGAAACCTTAATGGGATTTGTGGAAGGGTTGCGTGAGGTTTCGCCTAAGCCTAATTACCCAATTGTCATCAGGCGAGGAGGACCAAATGATAAAAAAGCCTTTGAGGAACTAAAACAAATAGGGGAAAAAGAAGGTTTTGAATTTCATATATTTGGGAGAGAAACACCCATGACTTCAACTGCAAAAACAATCGTGGATTTAGCTTATAAGGAGGATAAGAAGATAAGAGGATAAGAATGATGAATCGAGGAGGACTCATCACTAGATACTCTTATCCTAGATACTAAAAATATGGCTATTTTAGTAACAGATAAAACTAGGGTTTTAGTCCAAGGTATTACTGGGAAAGAGGGCTCAAAGGTTGCTTTGCAGATGAGAAATTACGGGACTAAAGTGCTTGCTGGGGTAACTCCTGGTAAAGGTGGACAGGAAGTACAGGGAATCCCTGTTTATAATTCCATTGAAGAGGCGTTAAAAAATCATCCAACTATTAATACTTCATTTATTGCTGTGCCTAATTTTGCAGCTTTTGGGGCAATGGAGGAGGCCATAAGCAACAAAATTCCTTTAATTAATGTACTAACAGAACATATCCCAATTAAAGATACTGCCAAGGCTATAGCTTTGGCCAGAGGGAATGGATCCCAGATTGGATCTGGGACAAGAATAGTAGGCCCTTCATCTATTGGAATTATTTCTCCAGGAATAGGGAAAGTGGGTTCGATTGGGGGAGATGACCCAAGAGGGGTATATTCCAAAGGATCTGTGGGCGTGATTTCCAAATCAGGTGGGATGGCTTCTGAAGTTTCTTGGATTTTAACCAAAAAAGGAATAGGCCAATCAACAGTTGTAGGTATTGGAGGGGATATTTTAACAGGTTGCACCTTTGCAGATTTGCTAGAAGATTTTGAAAAGGATGAGCAAACAAAAACAGTTGTGATATTTGGGGAAATTGGCGGAACTTATGAGGAAGATGCAGCAGAGATGATAAAAAATAAAAAGTTTACAAAAAAAGTAGTGGCTTTTATTTCTGGATTATTTGCAGAAAGCTTACCTGCTGGCACAAAACTTGGTCATGCAGGGGCTATAGTTTACGGAGAAAAGGGGAGTTATAAGTCAAAGATAAAATCACTGGAAGCTGCTGGGGTTATAATTGCTAAAACCCCGGATGAAATTCCTTCTTTAGTTTAAACAAAAGTATTGACATCAGTTTCAAAAAGTGACCACAATAGAGTTAATGAATGAACTTGCCCAGTTCGTTAATGTTTCTTCTTTTGTAATCCCATTTTTTCTTATTTATCTTTTTAGACATAGCTGTCTTGTGCAAAATTTAATTGGAAGGAGGTGAAAATATGAATATTTTAGTTGCCATAGTTTTAAATGCTTTGGCTCTTTTGGTCACAGCCTATGTTGTTCCAGGATTTCATGTTGCAAACTTTACCAGTGCTTTAATTGCAGCAGTAGTATTGGGAGTAATAAACGCTTTTATAAGACCTATTTTAACTACACTTTCAGCTCCTATTACTTTAATGACAATGGGGCTTTTTAGTTTTGTAATTAATGCAGTTGTTTTATATATGGCTACTTTGGTGGTGCCTGGATTCAGTTTGGATGGCATAATGTCTGCCGTACTTGGGGGAATTGTGCTTGCCATAGCTGCAACAGTTATTGCTAATTTAGCAAAAACAATAAAAAAGTCTTTGTAAATTTATTAGGTTGGGTTTTCGGTTGCAAGTCGATTGTTTTTCAGCTAAAGTATTGTCATGGATAAAAAGTGGAAAACATCTATAGCAGGTATTGTTGAAGGAGAAACCTTAATTCATGGCTATAAAGTTACAGAACTTATAAATTCAGTAAATTTTACTGATGCTATTTGGTTGGAATTAAAAGGGGAGTTGCCCAATGAGAAACAACGGGCAATGTTAGATGCGATCCTAATATCAACAATTGATAACGGGATGGGGCCTCCTTCAACCACAAATGCCAGAAATTCGGCTTCAGCTGGAAACCCCATGCAAGCTTCGGTGGCTGCTGGAGTATTAGGGATAGGGGAATTTCATGGTGGGGCAATTGAGGAGTGCGCCAGACTTTTACAGTTGGGTTTAACTGCTGAAAAATTGGTAGAGAAAGTTTTATCATCAGGTGATAGGATTGCTGGATTTGGGCATAAAGTATATAAAGATGAAGATCCCAGGGCTACCCAAATTTTTGAAAAAGCTAAACAATTAGGTTTTTACGCGGAACACTCCGAACTTGCAAAATCTGTTGAAGCAGAGCTTGAAAAAACAAAGGGTAAAAAAATAATCATTAATGTGGATGGGGCAATAGCAGCTGTTGTTTCTGATTTGGGGTTTGATTACAGATTAGGTAAGGGTTTCTTTATAATAGGTAGAGTAGTGGGTTTGATAGCCCATATTTTTGAAGAATTGGTTAGGGAAAAACCTTTCAGAAGGATTGCATCTGAGGAAATTGAATATGACGGTACGCCTCAAAGAGAACTAAATAAGTAATAAAAAGCGCTTTTATTACTTGACATTTATCCCTGAAATTGGTTGAATAGGCTTATAGATATCCCATAGGGGATTTTTATTTTTAAATATGAACTTAAAATTTAATCACTTTACTAAATGCCGTTACTACTTTCCGAAAGGAAGGAGCGGTTCTAGTGACTAGATTTATAAAAATAATCTAGCAATTAGACACCGCCGCTCCAAAAGAGCGGTTTTTCGGTTTTAAAGGAGAAAAAATATGTCACTTTTACAAATAGAAGGTAATGCTATACCGGCCTTAACTTTTGACATGCTTCAAACAAATAGAAGAGGAGAAGTTTTGGCTACTAGGGCATTTCAACGCTTTTTTGGTCCAGAGGATTATAAATTATTTAAAAAATTAGGCGAGACTGGAGAGTATATTTCTGAAGAGGATAGATCTAGGGTAGACAACCGTGCATATGCTCAAGTTGCAGCATTATTAAGTATCCCTGAAGAAAAGGGAAAAGATAAGTGGAAACAAGCGATAGCTCTATCAAATAGTGCAGTAAATTATGCTCGTGTTAGGCTTTTTGCAGATCAAGAAAGAAGGGTAACATTGGCAAACAGAGTTGCAAGAGTGAGAAGACCTTCCTCAGCTCTGGAAATACTGACCACACCTGTTGACCAAACTGGAAAACAATGCAGGTATGAACAAGGAAGACAATTGGCGCTTGCTATTCCTGCTTTGGAAGTAATTAAAATGGATGAAAGCGATAATGCAGAAATAATCCTTGATGAAATTGAAAGAATGCTAGACGAACAATTCTTTGTCAGCAAGCCTAATGATGTTGAAGATTACACTGTTTACTCTTTCCATGACCCTTATACAAACAGATTAAGAGGGGTGAGCAGGGATTATCCTGATCATAATTTTTCTGAAGGATTATGGGTTAAAAAATTAACTTATCCATGTAGAACAATAGGATTGAGTGATGGGTCGGGATTATGGTTGCCTGTAAAGGCTTTATATGATGATAGGGAAAAGGATCCTGAAGCGGCAGTTTTAAAAGCTTTGCAAAGGTCTAAGATAGCAAAGAAAAAAGAAGAGGATGGGAAAGATACTGAAGATTCCCCAATAGCAAAGAAAAAAGCAGAAGGCGGAAAAGTTATTGAAGTTTCTCCATATACAGGAGATAGGATTGGTTTTAGATTAGTAACTATGGAAGGGGGTAGGGAGATGAGGGATATAGTTACAGCTAAATTAGATAAATTACTTCATGCTTTAGGTCATGATGTTAAAGTTACGCCTCGTGATAGAGTTAATGAACAAAATGGTGATCCCACCAGGATTGAGTGGAACAGAAGAGATGTTAAGAGCTCAGAGCTAGCAGAGCCATTTGAATGGCTAATTCAAGCCTTAGAAGACTATGTTTCCTATCAATATGAAGTTGGAGATTTTGATCCCGGGATAGGTAGGCATAATGGACAAGCACATCCTTTTTATAAGCTTGATAGAGTATATGATGTTGCAGAAGACATCTGGCCTTCCAGCATTTTTGGTTTAGATCTTAAAGAGGCTAAGGTTGCAGCCTCTTTTGATTCTGCAACTAAATTAGGTAGGAATGAAAGAGTTTATCCCTCGCCTTACCTAGGTCAACCAGGGTTTAAGCAAAAAGTTTTAACTGATGCACTAAAAGCAGATATTGTCCCTTCTATATTTAGATCAGGAGTTTAATTATTTCTACTTCTTGACCCCGATTAAATTGTTACTTGACAGTATACTCTCATACTAGTATAATAGTATATTATGATTAGAAATAAGCAATTGGATGAACTAATTGAAGTTTTTCTAAGCATTAAAAATAAAGGAGAAATGGAGGATTTTTTGAAGGGGATATTAACCCCAAAAGAACTTTTAGAAATCCCAACCAGATTGCAAATTGTGAAGATGTTAAAAAAAGGAATATCTCAACACAAAATTGCTGAAGGGTTGGGGATAGGGGTTGCAACAGTAAGTCGAGGTTCAAAAGAAATTCAAAAAGGATCTTTTACAAATATATGAAAAATAATTTTGATAAAAATTTAAGTAATTGGAAAGACCCTGCATAGCGGGGTAGTTTTCGTGATTTAGTCACAGAATTAGTCCCGCCTAGGCGGGATTTTTTTATGGAAAAAAAGAAAGGAGGTGAAAAATATGATAGAACTACAAAAAGAACAAGTAAATGATAGAAGAATAGATATCTTCAATTCTCAGATTGCGAGTTTAGAGCCAGCACCAGAAGGATTTGAATACAAAGGGTTTATGAAGCGACGTGTTTTATTTCCTGAAACAGGAAATGATCCGATCATAAATGGGACTGGATATACCGAAAGACAATTGAGAGTAGCTTTAATCCTGCAAAGATGTAAAGATGCTGATCCCGAAAGCTTTAATGATTTATTAGAATCAAGAGATAGAAGAATAAGGCGAGATGAGATTCTGCAAACACTTGCCAGAGCTCGTTGAAAGGGGTATAAGCCTTATTGCGTAAATACTACCAAGGAAATACAATACAAAAGTAATATGAAAAGAGTTTTATCTGGAATTAGAGCAACAGGCAAATTGCATCTTGGGAATTACTTAGGTGCAGTCAAAGGTATGCTTGAACTGCAAGATGATCCTGACTACCAAACTTTTTATATGGTAGCGGATTTACATACTTTAACTGATTCTTATGATAAAGATTCTTTAAAAAACTCTGTGAGAAACATCATTATAGATTATCTGGCGTGCGGACTAGATTCAACTAAGAGTACTCTTTTTATCCAATCTATGGTATCTGAACATTCAGAGCTTGCTTACCTATTCTCTACAGTAGTGTCTATAGCCAGAATGCAGCATTTACCAACCTTTAAAGAAAAAGTGAAACAGCATCCCCAAAATGTGAATATGGCTCTTTTAAATTATCCTGTTTTAATGAGTGCTGATATCTTGGTTTACAAAGCAGGACTTGTGCCTGTTGGTATTGACCAAGAACCACATTTAGAAATTTCAAGGGAAATTGCCAGAAAAATGAATGAAAAATATAACCTAGATTTCCCAGATCCTAAAAGATTTGCAACAGAAGGGGAATATGTTCCATCGCTTTTGGGTGAAGGAAAAATGAGCAAGAGTGTTGAGGGTAGCTATATAAATTTAACTGATAATTTAGAGGAAATAAAAACAAAACTTGCTAAGGCTCCAACAGATTCTGGTAAAGGAGATAAGATTCCTGCTGAAGGGGGAGTGGCAGCTTTGCTTAAATTTGTAGAATTATTCCAAGGAGCAGAAGAAAGAAAAGAATATGAAGCTAAATATACAGGTGAAGGACTCAGATACAGTGACTTAAAAGAGCAGTTAGCTCAAGCAATTTATGAACAGTTAAAACCTATCCAAGAGAAAAGAAAAGAATTAGAGGCAAATCCTGAATTTGTAGATAAGGTTATTAAAGAAGGGGCGGAAAAAGCCAGAAAAGCGGCCTCAGAAACTTTACAAGAAGTTAAGAAAGCTATGGGGCTTGACTAATATAATAAAGGAATGTAATCTCCAAATATGGCACAACCTGATAGGGCATCTGAAGTTCCATTAGAAATTACATTTGATAGAGAAGCAGATGCAGCTTATATATCACTTGAACCATCTTCACTCTTAACTGGATTGCATTTAAGTACACCTTCAGCCAGAGTGCAGGAATTAACTCAGGGCATAAATATACATCTGGATGGTGAAGGTAGAATACTAGGTATAGAAATCTTAGGAGCAAAGACTCTTCTACCTGAAACTTTATTAAGTAGGGCACAAGATATGACAAACCCCGGATTTGATCAAAAACCTGCTTAAATGATTACAATTGATGATTTTGCAAAAGTAGAACTTAAAGTTGGGACTGTTTTAGAAGCTGAAGAGGTTGTAGAAAGTGAAAAGCTGATTAAATTAAAAGTAGATTTGGGTCCCGCACCAGACGGTGCAGGATCGGATATTAGGCAGGTTTTGGCTGGGGTAAAACAGTTTTATAAAGCAGAAGACTTTGTAGGGAAACAAGTCATAATTGTGGCTAATTTAGAGCCTAGGATGATGCTGGGACTTGAGTCACAAGGCATGATGTTGGCTGCAGAGACTCCGAGAACGGACCAGTTTTTCTCCAGCCCTCAAAACAGGTCCCTCCAGGGTCAAAAATAAGGTAATTTACCCCTATAATTATAAGCTCATTTGTGGTAAAATCTGCAAATGGCAAACGGGAAAAGAAGGTTTAATTTAAACAAAAAATTTGGAAACAAAAGAATCTCTTCAGTTTTAAAAGGTTTGCTGGTTTATATAATCATTGCCTTAGCTGCCTTAATTTTCTTCTATCAAGTATCTGGGGGTTCTTCAACTTCAGGTAAGGAAGTGCCTATTTCTCAAATAATAAATGATATAAAAGATGAAAAAGTTCAAAAGATAGTTTTAGAAGGGGATAAGATTACAGCAGAAATTAAAGGATCTGATCAAAAAACCGTTTCCCGAAAGGAGGCAGGGGAATCTATCTATAAAATTTTAGAATCCTCAGGAGTTGATCCTAAAACCGTAACAATTGAAGTTAAAGATTTATCTCTTCAACAAGCCTGGATTGGAATTCTTTCTGCTGTTTTGCCAATCCTAATATTGGTTGGGCTGATGTTTTTATTGTTTAGGAATGCAAAAGAAGCAGGGGGAGGAATTTTTTCTTTTGGTCAATCAAGAGCTAAGCTTTTTACTAAAGATCAACCACAAATTAAATTTGCGGATGTAGCAGGGGCAGAGGAGGCAAAAAGAGAATTATCGGAAATTGTAGAATTTTTAAAAACTCCGGAAAAATTTAAAGCATTGGGAGCCAAAATTCCAAAAGGAGTATTAATGGTAGGGCCAGCAGGCACAGGTAAAACTTTGCTTTCCAGAAGTGTAGCAGGGGAGGCAGGGGTACCATTTTATTCAATAGCAGGATCAGAATTTATGGAGATGTTGGTAGGTGTGGGTGCAGCAAGGGTAAGAGATATGTTTGCCCAAGCTAAAAAGAATTCACCGGCAATTATTTTTATTGATGAAGTTGAGTCAATTGGCAGGCAAAGAGGAATGGGCATGTCTGGGGGACATGACGAGCGGGAGCAAACCTTAAATCAAATTTTGGTTGAGATGGATGGTTTTACCCCAAATGTGCATGTAATTGTTATTGCAGCTACAAATAGACCAGATTTATTAGATGCTGCTTTAATAAGACCAGGTAGGTTTGATAGAAGAGTAGTCTTGAATATGCCTGATTTGGAAGATAGAAAAGCAATTATTACTTTGCATATGAAAGGTAAACCATTTACCAACGATGTTTCAGTAGAAAAACTGGCCAGAAGAACCGTAGGATTTACCGGAGCAGATTTGGCAAATATATTGAATGAAGCAGCCATTTTAGCAGCCAGAGAAGGGAAGAAAGCTATAGATAATAAAGACTTGGAAGAGGCAGCAACCAAAGAAAAGTTAGGTCCTCAAAGAAAAAGAATTCAATCAAAGCATGATAGGGAGTTGGCAGCTTATCATGAAGCTGGACATGCAGTTGTGGGGCATTTTTTGAAAAATGTTGATCCTGTCCATAGAATTTCTATAGTGTCTAGGGGGATGTCAGGAGGACACACTCTCTTTCCTCCAACAGAGGATAGGTCAAATGAAAGTAAGTCCAGGCTTTTGGAACAAATTACTGCAGCTTTAGGAGGACAAGCAGCTGAGGATTTAATTTTTAAAGATATTTCAACAGGTGCTGCTTCAGATATTGAAGTTGCAACCAATATTGCAAGAGCTATGGTAACCCAATATGGAATGTCCGCTTTAGGACCAATCAGTCTTGCTCCTAAAACTATGTTTGGGTCTTGGAGGGGGATGGATGAGGGTAATGATTTGTCTCCTAAGCTCCGTGATTCAATTGACGTTGAGATTAAAAGAATTATGGATAGTGCTTATAAAAATGCACAGTTAATACTTAAAAAGCATAAAACAAAGTTGGATGCAGTTGCCAAATCATTGCTTGAAAAAGAAACTTTAGAATCAGATGAGTTTGAAAAAATAGTTGGTGCTTCAAAGAAGAATTAAGTTGACAGATAGCCTCAAAAAGGTTTAAAATCTATTTTGCCCAATTTTCATGAATCCAGCCTACTCCGCCGAAGTAGCTCGGCTACGAAGGCCGGGAAAACATTGAAAAGTAAGCTGTAAGCCAATACACGTACCCAAGTTAATATTCCACAAGATTCCGGCTCGTCACAATGAACTAGGAATTAAGAACTAGGAGCTAAGAAGAAAAAAATCCTAGTTCCTGAAACCTAGCTCCTAGATCCAAAATACCTTAGACTTCGCTCCTTTTTCAAGTGGGGATTTATGGGTATAGAAAGTTATTATGATACGATCAAGACAGAGAATGAATTTTATACAAAAAATATGGATTTTACTCAAGCCCTTTCATAGGGATTTCTACAATATTGTCGCAATTACCACTGTTTTCCAAATAGTCAGGATGGCAGGGCCTTACTTTTTTGGAAAAATATTGGATTTATTAATAAATACAAAGGGATTGCTTACTTTTGAAACTGCAGTTTATGTAGTAGGAGGACTTATTGGGGTGAGAGTCTTATCTTTGGTTATGGATTATTTGATAGATGTTGTTTTGGTGGGATTGCTTTGGAAATCTGAACAATTTGTCTCAAGGCAAACATTTAATAAATTGCTTGAGCTTTCTTTGGATTACCATGAAAGAGAAAATACAGGCAACAAGATTAATTTAGTTAATAAGGGTCGAGATAAATTAATAGATCTTTTGGCAACTTATGGTTGGAATTTTCAGCCTGTGGTTATACAGCTATTAGTTACAGCGGTAATCATGTTTTTTGTAAATTGGGTATTTGGCTTAATTTTTAGCTTATCTTTAATCCCTTTTGTGATAAACATGTATAAAACTTATAAAAATACCTCTGTGATGAGAGCTAAACGTCATGATGCCTATGAAAGATCCAGCGGTGAGATAGGGGATACTGTTTCAAATATTACTGTGGTGAAAGCGTATGCTCAAGAGAAGAGGGAAGCAAATAATTTTTCCTCGATTTGGGATGAAATTAAAACTTTATCTGTTAAGGAATTTAAATTGCATATGGTTAATGGTTTTTTGCGCAGTTTAAGCATTGAGGCAATGTATGCCCTTCTTTTGGTAATTGGTATTTATGAAATACGCTTGGGGGTAATTACTGTTGGTTCTTTGGTATTTTTAATTTCTTTAACAGAACGGGCTTATTCTAATATTTTTCAATTAGGTTGGATATATGAGCGGGCTGTTGATGCTTCAGAACCAGTTGATAGGGTAATTTCTTTGCTTTCCCAAAAACCAAGTATCGAAAATCCTCAAAACCCGATTTTTTTAAATGAAACTGAAGGCAGGGTTGCATTTAAACATGTTACTTTTGCATATCCTTCGACTTCGCTCAGGACAGGTACAAAAAGGAGAGTTTTGAAGAATCTAAGTTTTACAATTCCACACGGGTCTTTTACTGCTTTGGTTGGTAAATCAGGCTCAGGTAAATCCACAATTGCCAAACTTTTAAGTAGATACTATGATCCAAGTAGTGGATCGATTGTAATTGATGGAAAGTATAATTTAAAAACTCTGGATCTGGAGAGTTTTAGGAATAAAACTGCAGTTGTATTCCAAGACTCACCTGTTCCCAACAGAAAGATTTGGGAAGTTATTGCCTATTCAGGAGGCCAAAAAGATTTTTCGCAAGTAAGAAGCCAGGTATATAAAGCAGCAAAGCTTGCGTATGCTGATGAATTTATAACTGAACTTCCCCAAGGTTATCAAACTGCTGTTGGGGAAAGAGGGGTTAAATTATCTGGTGGGCAAAGACAGCGCTTGGCAATAGCCAGGGCATTGTTTGCTTCGCCTAAAATCTTGATTATGGATGAACCAACCTCTCATTTGGATACCCATTCTGAAAGCTTAATTCAACAAGCCTTAAAGGATTTATCAAAAGAGAGGTCTTTCACCAAAATTATTATTGCCCATAGATTATCAACAGTAAAAAATGCTGATCAGATTTTGGTTATGGAAAAAGGGAAGCTTGTAGAAAGAGGTACCCACAAACAACTGCTTGAAAAGGGTGGGGTATATTCAAAGATTGTTGCCCAAAGTGAATTAAAAGATTAAAATGAATAAATGATTAAGGTCAGAGTTCAGAGTTCGTTGTTCATAGTCATTTCTGCTTTTATCTTTCTCCTAACTACCAACTACCAACTACCAACTACTTATGCCAGTGAGGCATCTAGATCTGCAACCATTGCCGATATTGGGCACTCCAGGATAGATCCTGCCTCTCCTTGGTATTTTCTAAAAACAGTCAGAGAAAATTTAGAAATGAAGTTGGCCCAAACTAAAAGAGTGAAAGATTTAAGGATGTTGGAATTTGCCACCAGAAGGCTTCGGGAAGCAAGAACCCTAATTTTAAAAAATGAAGACTTAATACCGCCAACTTTGGAAAGATATGCCGCACATCTTAGAGGTTTGAAGCAACTACATACTGAAAATACTCAATTTGGGGAGGATTTGAAGAATAACTTATCAATTCATCTTCAAGTGTTGGAGCAAATTTATAATTTAACTCAAAATAGCCGTACCCAAATGGCTATTAGAACTGCCATGTTTAGAATTATTCAAAGAACTGATGTTGCAAATTCAGACAAGTTACCAGTTTGTAGTTTCTTCAGTAAAGAAGCTACCTCTTCAGCATTAAATTCAACAGAACAATATGTCCTTTCTCAAAGAGCAAAAGAGTGCCTCCAAAATTTAAAATTGCCTCAAATTTAATGAGAAGAATATTGTTTTAATATCTTTTCGTACAAAGAGATCAGTCTATTTGTTAAAAGATAAGGGCTAAAGTTTTTTTGTGCTATTTTCGGAGAATTAAGACGGAGTGTTTTTAAAAGTTTTGGGTTGTTGAGTAGTTGGATGATTTTTCTTCCAAAAGATTCTTTCTCAAGGGGCAGTAAATATCCATTTTTGTTATTTAAAACAATTCCTTTGTATGCCGCATCATTGGCAACTATCAATGGTAATCCTGAAGCAGCAGCCTCAATTGCTACCATCGGATGCACTTCTGAGGTCGAAGCAAATACAAAAATGTCAGCATCCTTGTATACTTTTGCTATGTCTTCAGCAGCTATGTTGCCGGTAAAATGCAGTTTGTCTTCGATATGCAGCTGTTTTGATAACTTTTTTAAATTACTTATTTCTCCCCAATCAGGACCAACAATCACCAGATGAATGTTTTTCATATCTTTTGAAACCACTTCCAAAACTTTGACTAAAAACTCGAAATTTTTCTCTTTACCTATTCTGCCCACAGATAAAAGTATTGGGTGACTTGCAGGGATTTTACATATTTTGTGTATGAAGCCCTTTTTAATATTTTTGAACTTATCAAAATCAACAAAGTTGGGGATGAGTTGGATATTTTTTGCCACACCCTCTTTAACTAAGTGCTTCCTCATCTTTTCTGAGGGGGCAATTACTCCGTCACAGATATTCCCAAGGTTTTTTAAAAGGAGTTTGTTCATCATGCCTGGTTTGATTAATCTGCCCTTAAAAAAATAATGAGCATAGTTTTCTACTTGTATATGAAAGGTTTGGATGAAAGGTATTTTTTTAGCTTTGGCTACAGTTAAACCAAGTAATGGAAATGCACCATTGCCATGAGCATGCACCAGATCAAAGTCAAAAGCTACCATCTTCCAAAAATTTCTATTAAAAATTGGTAAAGGTAGTCTGGCCCCTTCAGGCAAAGAGGGGATAAGTCTCACAGAAGAGAGTCTGTATATATGGTCATTTGTATCTTTATAGTTCCTAACTTTAGGTGCAAAAATATAAACAGTGTGTCCGATTTTAGTTAATTGTTGGGCAAAGTAGTCAACAGATGTGGCAACCCCAGAGGTTTGAGGTAGGTAGTTGTCAGTAAAGAAAGCAATTCTCATATAATAATCACATAGTATATCTGATAAAATCTAATTATGCATAAAAAAGTTGAGAAAATATTAAGGTTTTTACTAATTTTTGGAGGATGTTATTTTGTTTTTGATGGACTGCTTCATATATCAGGGATTAAATTATCTTCAGTTGATAGTTGGCCTGAAGGTGCTTTGGGATATGCCAATTTAATAAACAGTATTTATGCCTCATTTGTATTTTTGGCAGCAGCTTTTATTTTTGTCATACAAAAAGATCTTAGTAAATACAAAAGCTTAGTGGTTGCAACAGGGGTTTGGGCGCTGTTTCATGCTCTTTTGCTACTATTTTTAGTTTGGAGCAACAATTATCAGCAAATCTTTCAAAACTCTCCTTCACTTCTAGTATGGCTGCCAATTTATAGGGAATATTTAACTATGAATTCAGTGCTTCTTGTTATTTATTCAATAACTGTCTATTTTTGGTATAAATCATGAGTAAAATTGAAGTTTCAATTGTAATCCCAGCTTTTAATGAGGGGAAATATATTCAGAATTCTTTGTTTTCCTTACTTAAATCAGAACAAAAAACAAAGATAGAGTATGAAGTTATCTTAATTGATAATAATTCAACTGATGATACTGTAAAGAAAGCTTTAGAATTTAAAAATGGTATGAATTTGCGGATTATAAAAGAACCAAAACAGGGTAGAGGGGCTGCTAGGGCCCGAGGTTTTGATGAGGCAAAAGGAGAAATCATACTTTCAGCTGATGCAGACACTATTTTTTACAGTGGTTGGATAGAGACCTTAGCATCACAAATAAAAGGGGAATTTATTGGGGTTACAACTTCTTGTAAGATTGCAGATGGATCAGGATTAACTAAGATAGTATTTAATTTTTTTCAACCAATATCTATGGTTTTATACAGAATTTTTTTAGGACATTATTGGTTATCTGGTTTTAGTTTTGGGATTTTAAAATCAGTTTATGAAAAGTCAGGTGGTTTTGATACTTCTTTACAAGCACAAGAGGATACTGATTTATCATTTAGGGTTGCCAGTTTAGGGAAAATTAAATACCTAAACAAACCGGTTACATTTTCTGCTAGAAGATTTAAGGAAGGTTTTTTAAAAGGGCTTTTTGAGTATATTACTTCTTATAATCAGCTTTTTGTTCAAAAAAGAAAAAGTGTTTATTTAGATAATCCAAGATAAAATAAGATGCGCAATTTAACTGCCCTTTTTGTAGCACTATTTTTAATAGTTTTAGGTTTTCTTTTAATTTCTTTTATTCCCAAACCAAACCAAAATGCCTTTCCTGTAAAATATGGTGTTTCTTTTTCTCCTAGATATGCAAGATACTTGAAGCTAGATTTTCAAAAAACCTTTTTACAGATACTGGATGAGTTGAAAGTGAAAAATTTTAGACTGCCAACATATTGGACTAGTTTGCAGTCTCAGGAGGGTAAATATGATTTTTCTGAAACTGATTTTATGATAGATGAGGCAGGCAAAAGAGGGGCTAGGATAATACTCGTGGTAGGAGCCAGACAGCCTAGGTGGCCAGAATGTCATTATCCTGATTGGGCCAAGAAACTATCTGTATCTAGTAGACAACAAAAGACTTTAGAGTTTGTGGGAAAGGTAGTTGAGAGATATAAAGATAGTAGTGCTATTTGGGCATATCAGGTAGAGAATGAACCATTCGCTTGGTGGTTTGGAGAGAATTGTGATCCTCCTGATGCTAAATTTTTACAATCTGAGGTAGATTTAGTTAAAAAACTAGATCCAAAAAAACCTATTGTTATAACAGATAGTGGGGAATTGGGTTTTTGGGTTGAGAGTATATCCAATGCTGATATATTAGGATCATCTGTATATAGGAAATCATATAATACTGTTTTGCATGCTCACATACCTTACCCTTTTCCAGTATCTTATTATCAGTTGAAAGCAAATCTGGTTAAAAAACTACCTGGTCAACAGAATAAGAAAATTTTAATAACAGAGCTACAAGCAGAACCATGGCTTTCAGGCACAGGGGGAGAAGAAGCAACTCCTTTAGGGCAGGCAAGACTTTTTACTTTAGAGGAATTTAAAAATAATTTAGAATTTGTTAAAAAAATTGGTTTTGAGGAAGATTATCTTTGGGGGGTAGAGTGGTGGTATTTTATGAAGGAAAATGGTTATTCGGAATATTTAGAATATGCTAAAGAATTATTTAAATAAATAGTCGGCTCGTCATGTTCGGGGTCCTGCTCGCCTCGCTGAGTCGTCGAAGCGGGCCAGCTCGAGATCCCACCGTACGTCCTCACTCGACTTCGCTCGCTGCGGTCATGCGGTAGGAGCCCTTCTCGCTGTCACCCCTCACTGTATTATTGATTAATCTTTAATCTCGCTTTGAAACAAAGGGCGTTTTGTCATACTGGAGTTTATACTGAGCGAAGCCGAAGTACGGCCAAAAGTATGAAAGAAAAATAGGTTTTTTGTGTTAGAATTCTTGCATGAAAAGACTTGTTTTAATAGATGGAAATGCGCTTTTACATAGGGCATATCATGCCACCCCAGCCTTTACTACCTCAAAAGGGGAATTGATTAATGCAGTGTACGGATTTTCTGCGATGCTTATGCGGACTTTAAACGAGCTAAAACCAGACTTTTTAGCTATCGCTTGGGATGAAAAGGGTCCAACATTTAGGCACCAAGCATATACCCAATACAAAGCTACCAGAGGTCCTACAGAGGATGGATTAACTACTCAATACAAGAGAGTTTTTGAGGTAGCTCACGCCTTCAATATCCCTGAATTTTCTCTTTCAGGGTATGAAGCAGATGATTTAATAGGAACATTAAGTAAACAAGCTGAAAAAGAAAAAAATCTGGAGATTATTATTGTCACTGGAGATAGAGATATTATGCAGTTAATTGATGAAAAAATAAAAATCTTAATGCCTAAAAAAACATTGCAGGATGTGGGTTTGTATGGAGTGGAGGAGTTTGTTTTAAAGTATGGATTTGAGCCTATTCAAATGATTGAATATAAGGCCTTGGCAGGAGATGCATCTGATAACATTCCTGGAGTGCCTGGGATTGGGGATGTGACAGCCACAAAGTTAATTCATAGTTTTGGGACAATTGAAAAAATATATTTACCTGAGAATCTAAAAACTTTGCCCCCAAGAACTCAAAAACTTTTGGCAGAAGGTGCAGAATCAGCTGTGATGAGTAAAAAATTAGCCACCCTAGACCTTAATGCCCCTATAAAATTAGATTTACCAGCTTGTGTAGTACATGATTACGACCATAAGAAAGTTTTAGATCTGTTTCAGGAATTAGAATTTAAAAGTTTAATAAATAGATTGCCTGGGCAGCCTGTCACCCTGAACGCTAGTGAAGGGTCTCTCGCGAATGCGAGCACAACTGAAACAAGTTCAGAGATTCTTCGCTCCGCTCAGAATGACAGTGGAAGTGTGACTTCGAAATTAGATCTGGCTGTCTTACCAGTTTTGGAAAAAATGTCAAAAACTGGCATACTCTTGGATTTGAAGTTTTTAAGCAAGCTTGGGAAAGACCTAAAAGCTAGATTAGCTAAGATTGAGAAAGATATTTACTCTAAAGTAGGACATGAGTTTAATCTCAACAGTCCAAAGCAGTTGCAAATTGTACTGTTTGATGAGTTAAATTTGCCTGTTATCAGAAAGACTAAAACCGGCAGATCAACAGATGAAGCAACTTTAAATGAACTGGCTGCCGCTCACCCCATGATCCCGCTTTTTTTAGAATATAGGCAGCTTTTTAAACTTGTCTCCACATATATTGATGTCTTACCCAAAGCAGTTAAAGAGGATAGAAGAGTGCATTCCACCTTTAATGTAGAAGGTGCAGCCACAGGCAGATTGTCTTCCCAGGATCCTAATTTACAAAATATTCCGATAAGAGGTTCAATGGGAAGTGAAATCAGGAAAGCTTTTATTGCTCCTCAGGGAAAAGTATTATTGGGGGCAGATTATTCCCAAATTGAGCTTAGGATTATGGCTGATTTAGCAGATGATCCTAATTTAAAAAAAGCTTTTAAAGAAGGTTTGGATATTCATGCGGCAACAGCCTCAAAAATCTTTAAAGTAGCTTTGGATCAAATAACTAAGGAGCAAAGGAGTGTGGGTAAAACCATGAATTTTGCCACTCTTTATGGGCAAGGACCTCGGGCACTCTCAAGACAGTTGAAGATAGATTATGAAACAGCCAAGCTTTATATTGAGCAGTATTTTGACCAATTTCCTAAAGTTAGAGAATGGATGGGTAAGACTTTAGAAAAAGCATACACTGATGGGTATGTTGAAACTATCTGGGGCAGAAAGAGATTTATGCCAGAACTTAAATCTGCCAATCAAATGTTCAAAGCGGCAGGCGAGCGAGCAGCGATTAATCACCCTGTTCAAGGAACAGCAGCGGATATGATTAAGCGGGCAATGGTAGACATTGCCGCGGAACTAGGAACTAGGAACTTGGAACTTGGAAAACAAAAAAAACCTAGCTTCTTAAACCTAGCTCCTAGTTCCTGTCAGATGATTCTGCAGGTACACGATGAGTTATTGTTCGAGTGCAACGAGAACTCTATTCAGGATGTAGGAAAAATGGTTAAGGAAAAAATGGAGAACGCCTTAAAATTATCTGTGCCAGTGGTGGTTGATTTAAAAGTTGGTCCTAATTGGGGAGAGATGGTAGAATATAGGATAAGAAGATAAGAGTACCTAATGATGAATCAAGACTCATCACTCTTATCTTATTTCCTCTTATCTTAAAACTATGAAAACTTTAGTAACCCATATTAATCCTCATTTAGATGATATTTGCGGAATATGGCTTTTGAAAAAGTTTAATCCCGAATTTAAGGTTGCAAAAGTTGAATTTATTTCTGCATCTCACAAAGGAGAGAAAGAAACAGAAGATAGGATTTTTGTAGGGACTGGCGGAGGTAAATTTGATGAACATAAAGAGGGTTTGGATTCTTGTGCAGGAACTTTAGTTTATGAATCTTTGGAAAAAGAAGGGCTAATTCCTGAAGGTTCAACCAAGCAAGCTTTGGAAAAGTTAATAAATTGGAACTTTTTAATAGATACAGGCAGGGGTTCAGATACTCAGTTCAATGAATTTTCAGTGCAATCCTTTATCAGGACTAAAGATAATTCATCTGAAACTTCTTTAAAGTCAGTGGGGTTGGGGGAAGAGATCCTAGACAGAATCTTGGAAGTTTTAAAAAGAAAAGAGCAATCAATAATAGATTGGGAAAAAGCAGTTGAATTTGAAACAAGATTGGGTAAAGGATTTGCCGTAATTTCACAAACCGTTGATAGGGAGTTTTGTAGGGAGCAGGGAGGAGATTTATATTTAATGTATGATCCAAAATATAAGTCAGTTCAATTTTTTAGTCCAAAGGTTGATATAGAAGCTATATATAATAAGGTAAAGCAATTGGACTCTGAAGCTGATTGGTTTTTACACCAATCTCACCACATGGTCATTTGTGGTTCCTCATCTGCTCCTGAGAGCAAATCCACCAAGCTATCATTTGAAGAGTTGGTTGAAGCAGCTAAGAATTCTTAACCCATTCGATTGCACTCAGGTCTTCGACTCTGAGGTTGAGCACCTCATTGCTCAGACTAGAAGAGGTCAATGCTGAGCTTGTCGAAGCATTGACATCCCTCTTACAAATATGTTCTACTAAAAATTAGTGAACAAATCTGTCCAATCTCAACCCTTCGGTAAAGTTTACGCTGAGCGAAGTCGAAGTGCTCAGGGCGAGAGAGGAGCAATTCTACCTATTTTAGTAGTCATACTCCTTGTTATTGGGATTTTAGTCACCACAGGTTTGGTCAAAGTTCCTCAAGTGTTTAAACCTAAGGCAAGTGGAGTTTCTCCGATTGAATTAATAGGTGATGTAGCAATTGGTCCAGATGGTAGACTTCATACTTCTTCTCCAACAATTACTGCCAGACTTCATCCTCCTTATAATTTTGTAAAAAGATATGCTTGGTCAACTTTTGATCCTCAACCTAAAGAAAAGCCCATTTTTGAAGATTATTTTTATGTAAATGAAAATGGAACAAATAAAGTATTGCCTGAAGGACCGGTAAATTCGGTAAACAATACCAATATTCATGCAAACCGTACTTATACTAATGGGTCTTATGAAATTTCAATTGCCAAAGATACAAATGAAATCTTCAGGTCAACAGGTTATCAGCTGGCAACATATAAAACCAACATTACAGAAGATGAATATACTGCTGTATTTGATGCAAAACTAACTGGAGAAGGGGATGGGCCTAAAAATATTGGTGTTGTTTTTGGCTTAAGTGAATTTGAGTGTGATTTTGTGGGTACTACTTCTTGTTACCACTATCACTTAGAAAATGATGGGACTTCATATTTGGTTAAACAAACTTATCATCCAGGATACACTGGGGTAAATAATCACTTTTTTGCAGCATATAATGATTCAAAAGTTGTCTATACTCAAAAAATTAATGACCTTAAGCCTTTAGGATTACAATTAACTTTTAGATTTGACAGGAGTAAAGACAAGATAAAAGGTTGGGTAAAGATTGCCGGGGCTGAAGTTTGGACACAAGTAATTGATGCTCAAATTGATCAAGAATACAATGGTAGGGCATTTGGATTTTTGGTGGGAAGACCAGGAAAAGACGGACATACAGCCAAAGGGGTATTTGATAATTTAGTAGTTTATAAATTAGGGGATTTACCTGAGCCAGAGAACACCATTTCCTATCGTTATTCTTTTGATAAACAGGAATTAGAGAATGACCAAAAAGGTGAATTTATTAAATGGGAACCTGTTGTATATAACAACTCACTAATGATTAATTCCATAAAAATCCCCTCAGGTTCTGGGGTGAAAATATTATATGTTCAATTTAAAAAAGCAAACGAAATAGGTGAGATATATCAGCAAGTAATTACTTATGATGAGAAAGTTGATGTTGAGCCATCTGCAAGCCCTTGACAAATTCTTTTGATTTAACATATTGTAAGAATAAGTGAAAAAATATTCTGTCCCAAATGAGCGTCCCTTCGGTTCCACTCAGGGTCAAAGAGGTGCAATTCTCCCGATACTGGTTGTTCTTCTATTAATTGCTGGAATCTTAGTAACTACTGGTTTAGTCAAAGTTCCTCAAATCTTTAAACCCAAAGCTTCAGGTAAAGCAGTTGAATTTTTTGGTACAGGAGTAATAGAAAAAGCTGGTCAAAAAACTACAAAAGATATTACTGCTTGGGTTTCTATTCAGTCTCCTTTTGGTGGACCAATTGAAACTTCTGGGGGTAGGGGAGCTCAGTCTGTTGAACAAAAAGGTGAAGATTTCAAAAAAAGAGTACTTTTGCCTTTGTGGGATCAACTTACAACAGTAAAAGAAGCTTTAGCGCAGACAAATGAATTTTACCCAAATCCTACATCCGGATCTAAGGTTTTAAGCGGTTGGGAGGAAGTAACTCCGCTACCAAAAGGATATGATGCGGGGGGTGCTGTGACAAATGGTAATTATATATTTGTTGCAGGAGGTAATCAAAAAGATGCTAGTCAGCCTACAAGTGAAATTAGTCAGACTATTTATTCAGTTAAAATCAATTCTGACGGAACTTTAGGAGAATGGAGGTCTGATTTACCTGTTCTACCAGCTGGCTCGGCAGCTAGTCAAGGGATGTTTCTTTTTAATGGCTATATTTATTTAGTAGGTGGAGAAAATAATTCTAGAAGTGCTGCTGAAGTTTATTCAGCTAAAGTAGATGGAGGGTCAATTTCTGAGTGGAAAAAGGTGAATACATTGCCTGTTGGAGTTTCTCGACATGGACTTATTTCTGGTAACAGCTATTTATACGTAATCGGTGGCTATCATGCAGATGATCCTAATGTAAGGGTATCTGATGTTTATGTTGCCAAGTTCGCTTCTGACGGAACTTTAGGAGAATGGAATAAAACTACATCTTTGCCAAAAGGATTAAGCTCAATAGGTGTTGTGGATATTTATACTGATAATGGACCATATATATTTGTAGCGGGTGGATTAGAGGGTGGGGATGTGAGTGGGAACAATAATCCTTATGGTGTTTCTTCTGATAAAGTATATTCATCTAAAGTTAATAGTGACGGTAGTTTAGGAGAGTGGAAAGAAGTAGGTAAATTAAAAACTGGTTTAGCTGCTTCTGCTTTAACTTCAAATTCAGGGAATCTAATCTTAGTTGGAGGATCAATAATTGCTGATAATCCTGAGGGGAGCTACCTTACTTCCTATTCTCAATCATTTGTATATTCAGCTAAAGTTAATAAGGATGGATCTATAGGGGATTGGGTAGCTCAAGATAGTTTACCTACAGGGTTGGCTTTTCATTCACTCGTTAATACCAAATCATTTAATAAAAATGATTTATATGTTATTGGTGGACTTAATTCTGAACAAGTTTATAACCAATTTGTACAGCCTAATGTTTATCGTGCTAAGTTAATTAGTAATTTTCCTCCTACAAACTACCCAGTATCAACACATCCTAAAAATGTTAAGTTAGATTCTTGCCAAACAGATACAGCTACAGTTTCTTGGGATGAAGTTTCAGGAGCGAATAGTTACTGGGCTGAAATAAATAATTTAACTTATAATGATAATAGTGATGTAAAACAAACCCTTGGTATGCCAATTCCTGCAGGTGGGGGGAAGTTTGAAATTCCTATAAAAACAGGAAATATTTATGACATCACTATTAAATCTCCGAAAGAGGTTTATTTCCAATCAGAACATATTGCTGTAGTTTGTGGAGTAGAAGATAAAGAGGGGACTGCTGCTTTTAGAACATATGCTTCCTCAGCTGATCAATTAACTAAAACTCCATTCCATTTATATAATGGTACATATAACTTTCCTTACCCATTAAAATTTACTTCAGAGCCACAATTTATCTTTGCAGAGTTTGTTAATTATAAAAACGAGAGCAAAATAGCCTCAGATTCTATAATTTACACAGGTCCTATTCCAACATACAGTCCTCCTCCCACA
>Ga0209726_10002305_pt1 | contig 28512 bp, 23 predicted proteins | sample Subgrocontami54m_FD_187453 | JGI IMG/M metagenome (GOLD analysis project Ga0209726, IMG submission 187453) | Subsurface groundwater microbial communities from S. Glens Falls, New York, USA - GMW46 contaminated, 5.4 m (SPAdes) (version 3) | ecosystem: Environmental > Aquatic > Deep subsurface >... | reverse complement strand
GACGCAGCCCTGCGGGCCGTTGAGCGCGGCGGCCGCCGCCACCTGCACCGGCGTGAAGGCGCCGTAGTCGAGGTAGGATTTCACGCGCGCCAGCGCCGCGATCAGGCGCTCGTTGCCGACGGCAAAGCCCATGCGCCAGCCAGGCATGGCGTAGGTCTTGGACAGCGAGGTGAACTCCACCGTGATGTCGACGGCGCCCGGCACCTGCAGCACCGAGGGCGGGGGAACGCCGTCGAAATAGATCTCGGCGTAGGCGAGGTCGGAGAGGATGATGAGGCCGAGCTTCTTGGCGAGCTGCACGACCTCCGTATAGAAATCGAGGCCGACGGTCATGGCCGTGGGGTTGGAGGGGTAGCTCAGCACCACCGCCAGCGGCCTGGGGATCGAGTGCTTCACCGCCCGCTCGATGCCGCGCAGAAACTCCGTCTCTGGGTCGCCGGAGTCGACGCGCCCCGGAGCCGCTACCATCGGGATATGGCGGATGGCGGCGCCCGAGATGATGAAGCCGAACTCGTGGATCGGATAGGTGGGGCTCGGCACCAGGATCACGTCGCCCGGGGCGCTGATCGCCTGCGCCATGTTGGCGAAGCCCTCTTTCGAGCCCAGCGTTGCCACCACCTGCGTCTCGGGATTGAGCTTCACGCCGAACCGGCGCGCGTAGTAGGCAGCTTGCGCCTTGCGCAGGCCGGGAATGCCCTTGGATGCCGAGTAGCGATTGGTCCTGGGCTTGGCCACCGTCTCGACCAGCTTGTCGACGATGTGCTGCGGCGTGGGCATGTCGGGGTTGCCCATGCCCAGATCGATGATGTCGGCGCCGCCGGCGCGCGCGGCCGCCTTCAGGCGGTTGACCTCCGCAAAGACGTAGGGCGGCAGGCGCTTGACGCGATGGAAGTCTTCGATCACGTGACTAACCGTAGTGACTGCTGTCGATTCGCTTGCGATGAGACGGATGCGGCGAAGGTAGCGGGCTAGGAGACCTCACTTGCCACTTTCTATCTCCTTGGCGGCGTCGGTCTGGTGCCTTTGGCCCTTGTCGATCATCTCGTTCACCTTGCCCTGCTGCTCGTCCTTGCTCAGGACTTTCTGCGGCAGCTTGGTGATATCGGGCAACTGGGCAAGCGGCAGCGTCTCGGAGCAGCCGCCGAGCAGACTAGCGGCCAGGGCAGCCGCTGCAAGTGCGTATGTCGACCGGGCCGTGATCACCTTTCCCACACCCTCGGTTGCACGAGCGCACTCTACCACTCCTGTTGCCGCTCGTCTGCGCCAACTGAGGACTGCGCCTAGCTGATTCTCGCTTCTTAAGGCATCCAATCGTACTTATTTTGGCGCGATCGTGACCAGAGTACTAAATAGGCCTCAGACATGTGGCCGCCCAGCCGCTCACCCCTTCCCTCCGAGGGACCTATGCAGAAGAAAGCCCCCGAGAAGACGAAGCCAGTGCCGGTCGAGATCGACTTCGGCGCCTACCGCATTGCGGATCCCGAGGAATTCAACCGCAACATGCTGCGCCTGGTCGAGGAAGGCGGCAAGGTCCTGTCCGGCTTTCTCGAGCGCAGCAACGGCAATGCCGGGCCCATTAGCCTTGCCAGCGAAGCAACCGAGGCCACCAAGCTCTTCACCGAGATCGCCCAGCATTGGATCACCGATCCCGGCAAGATCGCGGAAACCCAGGGCGCGCTGATGCGCGACTACATGGAGCTGGCCGGCGCCACCGCGCAGCGCATGCTGGGCGCGGCCGTGCCGCCGGTGGCGGAGCCCGAGCCCGGCGACAACCGCTTCAAGGACCCCGAGTGGAGCCGCAACCCCTACTTCGACTTCTGGAAGCAGGCCTACCTCATCACCACGCGCTGGCTCGATGACGTGCTCGACAAGACGGACGGGCTCGACGACCGCACCCGCCAGCGCGCGGAGTTCTACCTGAAGCAGCTGGGGAGTGCGCTCTCGCCCTCGAATTTCCCGATGACCAATCCCGAGGTGCTGCGCGAGACCTTCGCCTCCAGCGGCAAGAACCTCGTCGCCGGCATGGCCAACCTCGTGCACGACATGGAGCGGTCGGGCAATCTTCTCAACATCAGCCAGACCGACGTTGAAGCCTTCGAGGTCGGCCGCAACGTGGCCACCGCCCCCGGCAAGGTCGTGTTCCAGAACGAAATCCTCCAGCTCATCCAGTATGCGCCCAGCACCGACGCCGTGCACGAGCGGCCGCTGCTGATCGTGCCGCCCTGGATCAACAAGTTCTACATCCTCGACCTGGGCCCGCAGAAATCCTTCATCCGCTTCATGGTGGGCAAGGGCTTCACCGTGTTCATCGTTTCTTGGGTCAACCCGGACGAGCGCCTCAAGGACAAATCCTTCGAGGACTACATGACGGAGGGCATCCTCGCCGCCACCGATGCGGTGAAGCGCGAGACCGGCGTCGACAAGATCAACGTCATCGGCTACTGCGTCGGCGGCACGCTGCTCGGCACCACGCTCGCCTATCTCGCCGCCCGCGGCGAGGAGCCGTTCGCCTCCGCTACCTTCTTCGCCGCCCAGGTCGACTTCACCAAGGCCGGCGACCTGATGCTGTTCATCGACGACACCCAGCTCAAGGCGCTGGAGGAGATGATGGCGGAGCGCGGCTTTCTCGACGGCGCGCGCATGGCAACCGTTTTCAACATGCTCAGGCCCAAGGATCTGATCTGGCCCTACATCGTCAATAACTACATGCTGGGCAAGAAACCGATCCCGTTCGACCTGCTGTTCTGGAACCAGGACTCGACGCGGATGACGCCTGCCAACCACAACTTCTATCTGCGCGAGTTCTACCACGAGAACAAGCTCGCCCGGGGGCAGATGTCGATCGGCGGGGTCAAGCTCGATCTGGGCAAGGTGAAGCTGCCGATCTATGAGCTGTGCGCCAAGGAGGACCACATCGCGCCGGCCAGGTCGGTGTTCATCGGCTCCAGGCTGTTCGGAGGACCGGTCACATACGTGCTGGCGGGCTCGGGCCACATCGCCGGCGTCATCAACCCGCCGGACAGGCCCAAGTACCAGTATTGGACCAACGCCAAGAAGACTGCGACGCTGGAGGCGTGGCTCGACAGCGCCGAGGAGCACCCGGGCTCCTGGTGGCCGCACTACGCCGAGTGGCTAGCCAAATACTCAGGCTCCAAGGTGCCGGCGCGCACGCCCGGCGCCGGACTCGGCGTGATCGAGGACGCCCCGGGCAGCTACGTCAAGGCGAAGAGCTGAGCTGCTTGCGGCCGCGCGCACCGCGGCGTCAAATCGCGGCTACGACGCGGAACGGCTCTACCCCTGCCCTTCCTCGGTGAAGAACTTCTCGCCGTAGGCGAAGCGGTTGGGCTTGAGGAAGAAGCCGAGGATCAGCGCCCCCTTCGGCGCCACGGCTTCGTGCTGGTTGCCGGCCGGCCGCCAGCAGAACTGCCCCGGCCCGCACACGCCCTCGTGGTCCTCGAGCGAGCCTTCCAGCACATAGGTCTGCTCGAGCGCGGTGTGCTCGTGCAGGGGCACCACGGCGCCCGGCGCCAGCTTGAACAGCGCGGTGGTGCGGCCGTCGTCGTCGGAATAGAGCACCTTGATCTGGATGCCCGGGAACTTGGTTGCCTCCCAGGGCATGTTGGGCACGTCGAGGAAGCGCGTGGCGAGCTTGGGGTCGGTGTTGAGCTTGATATCGCCGTGCACGACTTTGCGTTGCTGCTGCGCAGATACGGCGGCCATGGGGTCCTCCTCGGGTTGTAAGGCGTATTGGGCACAAGAGTGCCCGTCAAAATGCAACCCCGCAAGGGCAGATCGGCGAGGGCGCACTCTCTTCACGCCAACCGGCCGCGCGCCGCCACCGGCAGCACGTCGACGATCCTGTCGCCGCGCACGGCGATCAGCCGGTCGACCATGTTGACCACCACGCACACGTGGTTGGGGATGACGCGCACGACCTCGCCCACTTTGGGCCTGGCGTTGCTGCGGGAGAGATCGAGGAAGCCGTGCTCCTCGGCGAAGGCGCCAATCTTGGCCTGCGGGTACTCGAGGATCAGCCCGAAGCCGTCGTTCAAGCCGCCGGTGTCGGCGGTCAGCGTCTTGGAGCCGCTATCGAGAATGCCGCGCTCGGGCGCAGCGCGGCTCACCACCGTGGCGTAGACGCTGAGTGCGCAGTCCTCCAGGGTCGCGGCCCCGCAGGCCAGCATCATGCGGTCGTTGAAGATGTAGGTGCCGGCCCGATGCTCGGTGGCGCCCTCGAGCTTGCCAAGGTTGGGCAGGTTGGGCGTGCCGCCGGTCGAGACGATGCGCGCTTCGAGCCCGAGCGCTCGCACGCCCTTGGTGGCCTCGTCGAAGAACCGCTGCGTTTGCGGCCACGATTGCTCGGTCGGATAGAATAGAAAGCCGTCGAAGCGGAGCCTCGGCTCGTCTTTGATCAGGCGCGCGAGCGCGATGGCCTCCGCCGGCGTCTCGACCCCGGCGCGCTTGCGGCCGGTGTCGCATTCGATCACCACGCCGAGCGGCCGCCCGGCGATCTCGGCGGCTCGCGGCAGCCCCTCGATGACGGTCGGGTTGTCGGCGGCCACGGTGATGCCGGCCCGCTGCAGAAGCCGGCCCAGTCGGCCCATCTTCTCCTCGCCGAGCAGGTTGTAGCTGATCAGGATATCGTCGAGGCCACCGTCGACCATCACCTCGGCCTCGCCGAGCTTCTGGCAGGTGATGCCCTTGGCGCCGGCCGCCGCCTGCATCTTGGCGAGCACGGGGCTCTTGTGCGTCTTGATGTGGGGGCGGTTGGCGACGCGCGCGGCATCGCAGAGCCGCTGCACGCGGGCGATGTTGGCCTGGACGCGGTCGAGATCGACGACCACGGCCGGTGTGCCGAACTCGTTGGCGATCTGCGCCTTGAGCGCCTCGATGCTCATCGGTTGCTTCCCCCGTGATCCTCGACGCACGATAGAGCCTGGAGCGGCCGACACACAATGCTGCGTCGCATGCTGGAGCGGTAGCGGGATGCCGTGATAAGGTTTCCTCTTCGGCCGGCGCGCGCGAAGAAAGCTCCAGGCACGAGGGAGGTCCCATGTCCACACCCAAGCCGCACAGCACCGTGGCGACCCGCATGTCGGGCATCCGCGAGGACTGGCTGCGCCTGACGCAGGAGGAGATCCTCGAGCCGGACCTGGCCATCGTCGACCCGCACCATCACCTGTGGGATTTCCCGGCCCATCGCTACCTGCTGCCCGACCTGCTGGCCGATACCGGCAGCGGCCACAGAATAGAAACCACCGTCTTCATCGAGTGCACGGCCTGCTACCGCGCCGACGGCCCGCCCGAGCTGCGCACGCTGGGCGAGACCGAATTCGTCAACGGCATTGCCGCCATGTCGGCGAGCGGCGGCTATGGGCCGACGCGCGTTGCCGCCGGCATCGTTGGCCTGGTCGACCTGACGCTGGGAGCCCGCGCCGAGGAGGTGCTGCGCGCCCACATGGCCGCCGCCGGCCCGCGCTTCAAGGGCATCCGCCATGCCGCGGCCTGGGAGGACGGGACGCCGGAGGTGCACAACGCCCACACCAATCCGGGGCCGCACCTCTACCGCGACCACGCCAAGTTCCGCGAGGGCTTGGCCGCGCTGGGCCGGCTGGGCCTCACCTTCGATGCCTGGCTCTATCATCCCCAGATCCCCGACCTAACCGCGCTCGCGCGCGCGTTCCCGGCGCAGCCCATCGTGCTCGACCACGTGGGCGGGCCGCTGGGGCTCGGCTGGTATGCGGGAAAGCGCGACGAGATCTTTGCCGGCTGGAAGCGTGACATTCAGGAACTGGCCGGCTGCCCCAACGTCACCATGAAAGTCGGCGGCCTCGGCATGCGCATCAACGGCTTCCAGTTCCACCACCGCGAGCGCCCGCCCTCCTCGCAAGACCTGGCGGACGCCTGGCGGCCCTACGTCGAGACCTGTATCGAGGCGTTCGGCGCCGGCCGCTGCATGTTCGAGAGCAACTTCCCCGTCGACAAGATCTCGGGCTCCTACGCCATCTACTGGAACGCCTTCAAGCGGCTGGCGGCAGGCGCCTCGGCCGACGACAAGGCGGCGCTGTTCCGCGAGACGGCGAAGCGCTTCTATCGCCTGGGGTGAAGCCCGCCGTCATCCGGGTGCTCACCAAGCAATTTCCAAAATCTCCTTCACGTCCTCCACCGTCTTGATCGGTCGCGGGTTGACCTGCACCGGCTGGTAGCTGAGCGAGCGCCGCGCGATCTCGTCGAGGTTCTCGCGCTTGATGCCGACGGCGCGCAGCGTCACCGGCTGGTCGAGGCCAACCACCAGCTCGCGCACGAGATCGCTCGCCGACCGGCCCGGCTGGCCCATGGCCTCCGACAGGGCCTTCTGCCGCTCGGCGTTGACGGCCGCGTTCCACTTCAGCACCGCGTGCAGCATCACGCACGAGGTGTGGCCATGCGCGACGCCGAAGGTGGCGCCCAACGCGTAGCCGATGCCGTGGCTGGCGCCGGTGGGCACGCCGGCGGCCGACGGCGCGACCGCCTGCCACATGCCGATCTGCGCCTCGAGCCGGGGCCTCAGGTCGCGCGGAGCCTTCTTGATCGCCGGCAGGGCGCGGGTGAGTAGCCGCAGGCCCTGCAGGGACAGGGCCTCCGTCGCCAGGCTGGCGCGCGCGTTGCAGAAGTTTTCGACCGCGTGGTCGACCGAGCGGATGCCCGTGCAGTAGAGCAGCCAGTCGGGCGTGTCGAGCGTGGCGGCGGGGTCCAGCACCACGGTGCGCGGGGCGAACAGGCGGTGGCGGAACGACTGCTTGGTGTTGGTCGCCGACTGGGTAACGCCGGCGTTCTCCGTGAACTCGGAGGCCGACAGCGTGGTCGACACCGACACCATGCGAATCGGATTGGCGGGGAGCGCCACCTCAGGAACCTTGCTGCGGTCGAAGCCCGAGCAATAGGGCTCCATCGCCTCGGGGCTGTCGAGCCCGGCCCACAGGCACAGCTGCATGGCCTTGGTGGCGTCGATCACCGAGCCTCCGCCGACGGCGACCAGCAGATCGGCCTTGGCGGCGCGCGCGGCCGCGGCGCCCGCTACCACATCCTCGCGCGGACTGTGTGATCTGATCGTCGCATGCGTGCCGACGTGCCGGGCGCCCAGCGCCCTCTCGACGCGCTGCAGGGGCCCCATCTCCTTCTGCGCCAGGGAGCGGGTGGAGGTGACGAACACGCGGCTTGCGCCGACGCGCTCCGCCTCGGCCACGACCGCCTCGCCGGCCGGCGTGCCGAACACGATGCGCTCCTGTGCCGTGACGTAGAAGGTGCCGGGCGTGAGGCCGGCGTGGGTTGAGCTCATGGGGGCGGGCTCCGGTCGGCTGGGTAGGCCCCAAGCGTACGCAGGTTTGCGTCGCCGCGCCACCAGGGGCGCGTCGCCCGGCCCGCCCCAGAGGCCCAAGGACGACGGGAAACTGGGGTTGCCGATTTCAGCCGCGCAGAGTGCGCGCAAGCCTTCGGCCTGCGTCCCCGGCCGGAGCGCGATAGCGCGTAGAGCCGGGGTCTTGCCGCTGATCGAGTCACGATCTGGTCTTGTGCAATCTCTTCGCAGACGTGGTCAGCTCCGCGATCAACCTGCATCGCGGCCTCCCCTGGGCCAAGGCGCTGGAGCTGGCCAAGGAGCTGCTGGGTCGCGTGCGCATCCCCGATGCGGCAAGCCGGCTCGCGTCCTACCCGCACCAGTATTCCGGCGGCATGCGTCAGCGCGTGATGATCGCCATGGCGCTCGCCTGCCAGCCGCGCCTCATCATCGCCGACGAGCCGACCACGGCGCTCGACGTCACGGTGCAGGCGCAGATCCTCGATCTCCTCAAGGAGCTCACGCGCGAGACCGGCTCCTCGCTGCTGCTGATCACCCACGATCTGGGCGTCGTCGCCCGTTACGCCGATCGCGTCGCCGTCATGTACGGCGGGCGCATCGTCGAGACCGCCCCGGCGCGCGAGCTCTACAAGCACCCGCACCATCCCTACACGCTGGGCCTGATGGCCTCCGTGGCGCGCCTCGACGGCGAGGCCGGCCGCCGGCTGGTGCCGATCGAGGGCCAGCCGCCCGATCTTGCGCAACTGCCGCCGGGCTGCGCCTTCTCGCCCCGCTGCCGCCGCGCCACCGATCCGTGCCGCGTGAGCCGGCCGCCCCTGGTGGAGGTCGGCAACCAGCATCTCAAGGCCTGCTTCAATGACGTCCGAGCTTAACGGCGTGCCCATGCCGGTACGCAAGCTCGCCGCGAGCGAGCCCGACGAGCTCCTGCGCGTCGAGGGCCTCGAGGTGCACTTCCCGCTCACCAAGGGCATCGTCATTCAGCGCCGCATCGGCACCGTCAAGGCCGTCGACGGCATCAGCTTCGCGCTTGCGCGCGGCGACACGCTGGGGCTCGTTGGCGAATCGGGCTGCGGCAAGTCGACCACCGGGCTCGCCGTGCTGCGCATGCTGGAGCCCACCGCCGGCCGCATCGTGTTCGAGGGCCAGGACATCACCCATCACGACAAGGAGCGTATGCGGCCGATCCGACGGCGCATGCAGATGGTCTACCAGGATCCCTATGGCTCGCTGAATCCGCGCATGAAGGTGCGCGACATCATCGGCGAGCCGCTCGAGGTGCATGGGCAGGCCGGCGACCCTGCCGCCTACCGCGAGCGCGTCGAGGCGCTGATCGCCATGGTCGGCTTGCTGCCCGACATGGCCGAGCGCTATCCGCACGAGTTCTCCGGCGGCCAGCGTCAACGCATCGGCATCGCCCGCGCGCTGGCCCTGAACCCCAGCCTCGTCATCTGCGACGAGCGGGTCTCCGCTCTCGACGTGTCGATCCAGGCGCAGGTGGTCAACCTGTTCATGGAGTTGCAGGAGCGCCTCGGCCTCACCTACATCTTCATCGCCCACGACCTTGCCGTGGTGCGCCACATCTCCGACCGCATCGCCGTCATGTATCTGGGCCGCATCGTCGAGATCGCCCGCCGCGACGAGCTCTACCAGCGCCCGCTCCACCCCTACACCGAGGCCCTGCTGGCGGCCGTCCCCGTCGCCGACCCGGAAGTCGAGGCCACGCGCCCGCGCACGATCGTCAAGGGCGAAGTGGGAAGCGCGCTGAAGCCGCCCCCCGGCTGCCGCTTCCATCCGCGCTGCCCGAAGGCGATGGAGAAGTGCCGGACGGTCGACCCCGCCCTCACCGACCTCGGCGCCGGCCGCGCCGTGGCCTGTCACCTGCATGCGTAGGGGTCAGACCCTCAACGCCGCCGTCTCGCAAGAATACAGGGGTGGACGTGGGGTCTGACCCCATGGCACTGACCCCATCGGCCCCGACCCCATCGCACCGGATCAAACCCTGCGCGGCTCGGGATCGCCGGCGCTCACCCGATAATTCAGGCCGACCTCCGCCTTCGCCTGCTCGATGCTGCCGACGAACGCATCCGGCGTGATGCGCATGTGCGAGACCTTGAAGTCGTCCTTCGTCACGTCGCACCTCACATAGCCATGGTGCCTGCAGTCGAGATCGACGACCGTGCCCTTGTTGTTCTCCTTCAGAGGCTCCAGGTTGCGCAGGTTGGAGGAGATGGCCGTGCAGACGAACTCCGGCGCAACGGCACGGGAGTTTTGCGGGTCCTTCCAGTCCTTCAAGATCCGATTGACGAAATGCGAATGGATGTCGCCGCCGAGCACGATCGGGTTCTTGGCGCGATGGCGGTCCATCAGGTCGATGACGCGCTGGCGCGCAGCGATGTAGCCGGACCAGCCGTCCGTCCAAAGCTGCGGCCCCGTCTTCACCTCCGGAAATTGGCAGTCGGCCTGCGAATCCACGTGCGCCATCATCACGCCTTGGGCAAGCACGTTCCACACGGCGTTGGAGGTGCCGAGCTGAGATGCGAGCCATTGCTCCTGCTCGCGGCCCAGCATCTCGCGGCTCTTCCCATCGGCGCCGACCGCCGGCACGATGTCGGGACAATCCGCCAGTGCGATCACCTGGCCGTTGCCGCGCAGCTTCTTCCTGGCACAAGCCTGCTCGCTGCGGTATTGCCGCTCGTCCAGCATGCAAAGCCGCAGCAGCCTGCCGAAGTCGAAGTGACGATAGAGCCGTCTGCGCTGGTTGCGGACCGGCAGCGTGGAGAGGCGGATCGGCAGGTTCTCGAAGTACGCGCGATAGGCATTGATGCGGCGCTGCGCGAAGCCCTCCTCCTCGTGGGTCTCGGCAAAGTCTGCCGCGTAGTCGTTGTCCACCTCGTGGTCGTCCCAGGTGACGATGAACGGGCATTGCCGATGCGCGAATTGCAGATGCTTGTCGAGCTTGTACTCGGCATAGCGCCGGCGGTACTGCGACAGCGTCCTTATCTTGCCGATGCGATCGAAGCTCAGCTCGCGCACGCGGCCGTGTGTGGTGACATCCTCGCATCCGGCACGCGGCACCCTTGGCTTGATGGGATCGCGCCGGAAGTACTGGTCGTAGGTCTGCTCGTAGATGTAGTCGCCGAGGTGGACGATGAACTGCGGCTCGTCGCGCGCCATGAACTCGTAGGCGTAGGGCCAAGCGAACTCGTATTCCGCGCACGAGCAGAAGGCAAAGCGAAGCTTGTCCGGTGTGGCGTCGGGTGCCGGCGCCGTGCGCGTGATGCCGCCATCTTCCTGGCCCCCGGCCATGAAGCGATAGCCGTAGGCCCGGCCGGGCTGCAGGCCCGTCACCTCCACGTGCACGGCGTAGGCATTCCGCTGCGCCGCAATGGCGGTGCCGCGCTTGACCACGGGCTCGCCCGCCGCTTCCAGATCGCGCACCGCCCAGTCGACCTGATAGGCGCTCTCGGACAGGCCCCAGCGCACGCCGTCCGCGAGGTTGAGCGCAAGCCGGGTCCACAGCACGACGCCCGTCGCCGTCGGATCGCCCGACGCCACCCCCAGCATGAACGGGGTCTTGGCGAATTTCGCCGCTGCCGCAACACTCCCCGCAAACGGTGCGGTCAAACCGGCCGCCGCCAGCACCAGCGCGTGGTGCACGAGATCGCGGCGCGACAAGCCCGGCGCCGCTCCATTACGCCTCTCCCGCATCTCCCAGCTCCCCTGCACGCAAGAACGATAGCTACCGGCAAAGACGCGACGTGTCACTCTCGCCCCGGCAGATACGCAAAGCCGCCGGCGCGCTCGGCCACGCGGGCGATGTGCGGCTCGGCGAAGTGGGCCGGGTAGAGCACGCTCCCCCTCGCCGCCGCACGCTCCAGCACCCGCCGCCGCGAGCGCCGCGCCGCGCCGGGATCGAAGCAGAAGGCGCTGCTCCAGTCGGGGCAATGGATCTGGATCGGGTGGTGCATGATGTCGCCGGTGAACAGCGCCTCGCTCCCCCGCGACTGCAGCGCGATGAGTACGTGGCCCGGCGAGTGCCCCGGCGCCGGCGAGATGGTGAGCGCATCGCCCAACTGCTGCGTGCCGTCGACCACCATGTCCTGCCCGGCCTCCAGGATCGGCAGCACGCTGTCGTTGAATACCTGCGCGTTGAGCACGTCCTTGCCGCCCTCGCCCCGCGCCGGATCGAAGTAGTCGCGATCGGTCTTGGAGAACACGTACTTCGCATTGGGAAACGTCGGCACCCAGCGTCCGTCCTTGAGCCGCGTGTTCCAGCCGACGTGGTCGACATGCAGGTGCGTGCGCAGCACGTAGTCGACCTCCTCGACCCTGATGCCGGTCGCGCCCAAGTTCGCCATGTACGGCCGATCGAGCATGTGGAAGCGCGGCGAGCCCGGCCGCGGCTTGTGGTTGCCGACGCAGGTGTCGATCAGGATGGTGTGGTGTCGCGTCTTCAGCACCCAGCTGTGGATGCTCATGATGAGACGGTCGCGGCCGGGATCGAAGTGTCCCGGCACCAGCCAGGAGAGATGCGGCGCGATCGCCTCGGGCGTCCAATCCGGCAGCAGCGCCGAGGGCCGGAAGCCCGAGCCCAGGCTCTCCTCCACCCGCAGCACCTCGATCCCGCCGATATCGAACATCGCGCTTGCCCCTCATTGCGTCATCTCGATGCTGTTGTACCAGCGAGCCCTCGCAATCGGAAACATCGACAAAAATCTGCGGGGCCATTCTTCCCGCAGACGGCGCGGCCACCAGGACGCCATCCCTATGGGCTCATTAACGGTGCAGGCAGGCGTGGACGCGCACCAACTCCCGGCTTGCCACCGGAACTGCACGGTCGACGTCGCGGCTCGCTGACGCCGTCTTGCAGGACAGCCAGAAATAGCTCGCATCCGGGTCCACGACGAGGCGCGCTGGCGCAAATCCCGGTGCTACCAACACGGAGAGAAAATGGGTCGTTGAAGACCACTCTACCGTCTTGAGGCGTGCGGGGATCCGGTCCGACGATACGAACCGGGGGTCTCCGAGTTGGGGATCGGATGCCGCACCGATGGCCAGCGCCCGCACGGCGGCTGCGTAGTTCTTCCAGGCTACGACAAACTTTGCGGTCTCGACCACGTGCACCAGCGTCGCCATCACGATGGCGCCGGCGGCGGCGCGGACGGCGAGCCCGCTTGCGAAAGCCGCCAGAATGCGCGTCAAGAAGGGAACCGGCAACTTCAGGCAACGATCGGCCTCGAGCGCATACGCCGCTGCCAACGCGCCGAATGCGGGCGTGAAGATCAGGAGAGCGGTGCGCAGATAATACTTGTTTTCGCCATTCACGGCCCTGTCCGACACCAGCCAATAAATGGCGAGCCCCGCGACCACGACCGAGCCTGCATGGATGCGGGCCCGCGCGGGGGTAACCCGGTGGAGGACAAGGAAGGCGACGACGTACCCCGGCAATGCGCCGGACAAAACTAGGAATGGGTCGACGGCAAGGCCGGACACATCGACGAAATTCAGAGCCGCTACGAGGAGAATGCTTGCGAAATAGTCGTCGGGTGAAAACGTCAACTTGATGGCCGCCCAGATCGCCAAGACCAGGCTGAAGGCGCGAACCGCCTTGAGAAAGCCGGGGTCACGCGGCCCGCGCAGCAACAGGGTTACCAGGATCGCGACAGCGAAGATCAGCGCCCCTTCGTGCGTCAGGACGAGCGCAAGCAGCGCCGCGAAAGTCGCAGGCCCTGCAAGAGGTCCGCGGGCGTAGTGGCACACGGCCAGAGCCGGCCAGAACAAGGCATGCGCCATCCACATCTCGGTCGGGGCCCCGAACACGAGCGGACAGAGGCACGTCGTCGAGACGCAAGCGTAGCTGAAGATGATGCGGCCTCTGGAGCGGTCGGCCGCCAGCGTCAGGACAAGTCCCAACAGTTGTGCCCCGAAAAACAGCAATCCGTAGATGACGATGCCGCCGCGCGCGTCGCCTGTGAGCTTGACGTAGGTCTCGGCGGGTAGGTGGGAGAAAAGATGCACGAACAGCCGGGTCGAAATATTGTGCCAATGGAACAGCCATCCGTCTTCCACCGCGACGGAATAGGAAAAGATCGAGCCGTCGCCGAACATCTGCAGGTCGTATCGCAGCCCGACGGCGACGAACAGCAGCGACCACGACAATCCGGCAACAACCGCCAGAGCCCGCAACAGCCTGATGTCCGAGCGGATCGGGAGGCTGATTTGCCACAGGTCACGTGCAAGGCTCGGACGCGATAGGTCCGCCATGATTGCCCCCCGATTCCCCCAGCGCTATGGCGTCGCCTCAGCCGGCCCCCGAAGCTTGCGCGCGACGATCATTGTGTAGAGCACCGCGCTCTCCCGAGTAAGCCTCTCGAGAACCAGCCCTCCGATCGGGGCATCTCCCGACCAGGCGCGGCGTCAGAGCCCTGACCGCTTCGGTTCGGCAACCTCATCCGCCATAAGCCATGGACGCCCGCCTCCGCTATCTATTCCACGGCAAAGTCCTGCGCTGTTGGGTCGGCCGCGCCCTCAGGTACCACCGACACGTTCGCCTTGCGAGGTCGAAGCCGAAAGGTGGCCGAACCAGGCGCCCGTCCCGTTGCCCGCCCGCCTCATATCAAACGCCGGGCAGCGACAGGCGCGCGCGCAGGCGCAAGTCGTCCAACGCCGGATCGCTCGAGCCCAGCAGCGCCAAGCGCTCCGCCAGCTCGTCGAGATAATCCAGGTTGGTGCCGAGGAGCCCCCGCCCGGTGGCAATCAGCGCCACCATCTCCTCGGCCTCGAGTTTCACGTAGCGATCCGTGTCGCGATTGATCTCGAACGCGAGGGCCTCGACGCTGCCCTGCGGGGTCTCGAGCGGCACGAAGGTCGGCACATAGGCTCCCGTCAGCATCTCGCGCGCCCACAGGATCTCCGTCTCCCTTTCGACGTGCGCGCTCGGTATTCGGAACGCCAGGCCGTGGCATATCCCCCCATGGTCGAGCGCGGCCATGAGGCCCGGACTGCCGGGCGAGCCGCGCCCCATGGTCGTCTTCAGGCAGAAGCGCCTGTGGTAGCCCTGCAGCGTCGCCTGCCTGATCTCGACGATGCGGACGGCCGGGTCCCACATCAGCGAGCCGTACGCGAACAGCCACAGGTCGTCCGCGCGCCCTGCCAGCGCCTTGGCCCGCGTCGCTTCGCGCGCCTCGTGCGAGAGGCGCCAGCTCGGCGGATAGCCCTGCTCGCGCGCCATGCGATCGAAATCGACGAACCGCTCGCGCGCCAGGCGGAAGAAGGATCTCTCGGGCTCGATGATCTTGCCGGCCAGCGCCGGCACGTGACGGAAGGCTTCGGGGGGAAGGAGCATCGTCGTGCGGAGGGAGCCTGGAGGGCGGGCCGCGAGCGGCCCCGCTCAATAGCACCGAAATGCCTATCCTGCGCAAGACCGCCGAGCGTAGCATGTGGGTGACGAACCGAGGGAGGCAACCCGATGGCCAGCGCGGCGCAGCGCGAGGACGATGCCGGCCTCGCCGGCAAGGTCGCCATCATCGCCGGCGGCGGTGCGGCCGGCGACGGCATCGGCAACGGCCGGGCTGCCGCCATCCTGCTCGCCCGCGCCGGCGCGCGCGTGCTGGTGGTCGACCGCGACGGCGCACTCGCCGAGCGCACCGTGGCCATGATCACGAGCGAAGGCGGCTCCGCTGCCGCCCACCAGGCCGATCTCACCGATAGCGCCCAGGCCCGCCAAATGGTCGCCGCCGCGCTCGACCGCTTCGGTCGGCTCGATTTCCTCGACAACAACGTCGGCATCGGCAGCCGCGGCTCGGTCATCGACGAGGAGCCCGACACCTGGCGCCGGGTCATGCAGGTCAACGTCGAGCCCATGTTCCTCGCCGCCAAGCACGCGATCCCGGCGATGATCGAGACCGCCGGGCGCGGGGCTATCGTCAACATCTCCTCGATCTCGGCCCTGCGCCCGCGCGGGCTCACCGCCTACTCCGCCTCCAAGGGCGCCGTGATCGCGCTCACGCGCGCCATGGCCGTCGACCACGCCGCCCAGGGCATCCGCGTCAACTGCGTCGCCCCCGGCCCGGTCTACACGCCGATGGTCTACGCCCGCGGCATGACGCCGGCAGCCCGCGACCAGCGCCGCAAGGCCTCCGCGCTCGGCATCGAAGGCACGGGGTGGGATATCGGCCACGCCGTGCGCTTTCTTCTCTCGGACCACGCGCGCTATATCACCGGCCACACCCTGGTGGTCGACGGCGGGGTGACGCTGCAGGCGCCCGCGCGCGACAACCAGGCGCATTGAGAATTCCCCTGACAGCCGGCAAGGACACATCCCGACATGAGCGACAAAGCAGCCGGCGTGGTGCCGACCCGCCCCGCGGCCACCGCGGTGATCCTGCGCGACGGTAAAACCGGCATCGAGGTCTTCATGGTGGTGCGCCACCAGGAGATCGATTTCGCCTCCGGCGCGCTGGTGTTCCCGGGCGGCAAGGTCGACGCGCAGGATGCCGCCGCCGAATGGGCCGAGCTCGCGCCCCACTCCACCACGCTCGATCGCACGTTCGTGGTCGCGGCGGCGCGCGAGACCTTCGAGGAGGCAGGCCTGGTGCTGGCGCGGCGGCGCGGGTCGCAGGCCATGCTGGGGGCGGAGGACGCGCACCGGCTGGTCGAGACCTACCGCCCGCGCCTGCTGGCGCGCGCGACCAGCTTCCTCGATCTCGTGCGCAGCGAAGATTTGCTGCTCGCCACCGATCTCATGGTGCCCTTCGCCCATTGGATCACGCCCGAGCGCCAGCCCAAGCGTTTCGACACGCACTTTCTCCTGGTGGCCGCGCCGGTGGAGCAATTGGGTGCGCACGACGGGGGAGAGTCGGTCGAGGGGTTCTGGATCGCGCCGCAGCAGGCCCTGCGCGATGCCGAGGCGGGGACGCGCACGCTGGTGCTGCCCACCCAGATGAACCTCCTCAAGCTCACCCGCTACGCCAGCGTGGCCGAGGCCGTGACGGCAACACGCACGAGCCGCATCGTCACCGTCACCCCGCGCGTCGAGCGCTTGGCCAACGGGCGCAAGCTGCACATCCCGGCGGAAGCCGGCTACGGCGTCACCGAGGTGCTGGTGCCGATACCGGCACGACCGCAGTCCAGGTCCTAATTCCGGATCGGGTTCTGCTTGGCCAGAGCTTCCAGCGCGGCGAACGTTGCTCGGTCGAACACGCCGTCAGTGCGGCCGCTGTAGAGGCCGTGGGACTGCAGCAGCTGCCGATCTTCCCTTGAGGCACGCCCGCCGGGACCACTATGCTGGGCCTGCCAGCGCGTTCCCGCGTCGGCTTGCGGAGCATTGAGCCATGGATGCCTTCATTTGCACGGCCTGCGGCATGCAATACCCGCCGAGCGACGGCCCGCCCCGGAGCTGCACGATCTGCGAGGAGGAGCGGCAGTTCGTTCCGCTCGCCGGACAGGGCTGGACGACGCTGGCGGCCCTCGCCGCCGGGCGCTTCAATGCCTGGCGCCAGCACGAGCCCGGCATCATCGGCATCGGCAGCCAGCCGGCGTTTGCCATCGGCCAACGCGCGCTCATCCTCTGCACGCCCCACGGCAACGTGCTGTGGGACTGCATCTCGCTCATCGACCCGGCAACCGTCACGCTGATCAACGCCCTCGGCGGCCTTGAGGCGATCGCCATCTCGCACCCGCACTTCTATACGACGCTGGTGGAATGGAGCCGCGCCTTCGGCGGCGCGCCAGTGCATCTGCATGCCGACGACCAGCGCTGGATCATGCGGCCCGACCCCTGCATCAAGCTCTGGCAGGGCGAGACCCTCAACCTGTTGCCCGACGTGACGCTGATCCGCGGCGGCGGGCATTTTCCCGGCGGCGCCATGCTGCATTGGGCCAAGGGCGCCGGCGGGCGCGGGGTCTTGTGCGCCTCCGACATCGCCACCGTGAATATGGACCGCAAGTCCTTCACCTTCATGCGCAGCTATCCGAATTTCATACCGCTCTCGCCCAAGGGCGCCACCGCCATCGCCGCGACGCTGGAGCCGTTCCAGTTCGACACCGTCTACGCCCACTTCTTCGACCGCTTCATCCCGAGGGATGGCAAGCGCATCCTGCAGGCGTCGGTCGAGCGCTACGTCGCGGCCATCGGCGGCGCCTACGACCGGGAGTGAGCCGCGGCCAATTAGGCCCTGTCTCAGGCCGGCCCAACCCGTAGCGGCGTAGCGGCTGCGGCAGGCTCTGCGGCAGCGCCTCGAGCATGCGCGCAGCCGCCAGCAGGGCCACGATATAGCCGTAGGGCCCGAGGCCGCAGATGACGGCTTTCGCCACCGACGAGATGACGGAGTCGCGGTGCAGGGGATCGCGCGCGTGAATGTTGGAGATGTGCAGCTCGACGATCGGCCCATCGAAGGCCTTGAGCGCATCCAGCAGCGCAATCGACGTGAAGGAGAACCCGGCCGGGTTGATGATGACGGCGTCGGCCTCATTGCGCGCAGCCTGCACCCAGTCGACCAGCACCCCCTCGTGGTTGGACTGATGGAACGCAAGCGAGGCGCCGATCGCCGCGGCAAACTCGCGGCAGCTCGCCTCGATGGCGGAGAGCGTTGTCGTGCCGTAGATGTGCGGCTCGCGCACGCCAAGCAGATTGAGGTTCGGCCCGTTCAAGATCATCACGCGAATGGCCATGCTTTATATGCTCCCGCCTTGCGCCGGTCCCACGATCGCAGCCACGTTACCATCGCGCCGGACGTTTTTCGGCCCAATTGGGATCGGAGAACCGGTAACCAGCGTTTAGGCAACGCTTGGTAAAGTGTGAATGCGTGTCTATGAAAGAGAGCGCGCGATTCCCGACCTGAGGTCTCCAACGCAAATGCAGATCACACCCGAGAGGCGCCTCGCCCACCTCGCCATCGCCGCCATCGCCGCGCTGCTCGCCACCACCGATACCGGTCCGGCGGCTGCCCGCGGCGGCCGGGACAGCAACCGAGAAGAGGTCGTGCAGTCCCGCCCGCTGGGCGCGCCCCTCCTGGCCATCGTCGCGCTCGGCGAGCAGCGGGTCACGATCTACGATGCCGACGGCAAAATCCTCCGCGCGCCCGTCTCCACCGGCCGCAACGGCTATGAGACCCCCGCCGGCATCTACAGCGTCATCCAGAAGGAAGTGGAGCACTACTCCAACCTCTATGACGATGCCTCCATGCCCTTCATGCAGCGCATCACGTGGTCCGGCATCGCCCTTCACGCCGGGCCCCTGCCCGGCTATGCGGCCTCGCACGGCTGCATCCGCATGCCCCATGGGTTCGCCGAGCGCCTCTTCGACCTGACCACGGTCGGACTGCGGGTGATCGTGGCCCCCAGCGACGTGGCTCCCGTGGCCATCACCCATTCCGCCCTGTTCAAGCCGATGCCTGTCTCCAGCACCATTGCGCGGGCGACCCAGGCCTCGGAGGCGGCTACGAGTGGTAACGCTACCGCGATGCGACTTGGGGTTGCACCGGGTGAGTCCGGCGCAACCCAGCCGGCCGACTCAACGACGCAGCCGCAGACCTTGCGATCGATTGCTGCCGCCAAGTCGGCCGAGGCCCAGGCAGCGATAAGGAAGGCAGAGGAGACCAGACTGATCGCCGGAAGATTGTCCTTGGAGGCTGGGCGGCTGATGAAGGCGCAGCGCGTGGCCGCGATCGCCAAAGCCAGGGCCGAAACGCAACTCACCGGGGCCGAGCGGGCGCTCGAGGCCGCCACTTCGCCGGAGGCGAAAGAGCGCGCCGAGCAGGCGAAGACCAAGGCACAGGCCAAGATCGCCGAAGCCCAGGCGAAGTTCGACGCCGCCCAGACCGAGGCGCAGCCCAAGGCGGATGCCGCGGCGCAGGCCAGGGAAGAAGCCAAGGCTGCAGAAGCCGCCAGGGTCGCTGCCGTCAATGCGGCGAAACAAGCCGCCAACACGATGGCGCCCGTGTCCGTCTTCATCAGCCGGCAGACCCAGCGCCTCTACGTGCGCCAGAACTTCCAGCCAGTGCTCGAGACCCCCGTCACCATCCGCGACGCCGACAAGCCCATTGGCACGCACATCTATACCGCGCTGGATTACACCAACGGCGGCGCGGACGTGCGCTGGAGCGTCGTGTCCATGTATGCAGGCCATGGCAAGGACAGTGAGCATGGCTCGCGCGCCGGGCCGCACCGGGGTGCGGATCGCGACGCCGAGGCGCCGGCAACGGATGCGAGCTCGGCTCAGGCGGCGCTCGGACGGATCGACATCCCCGAGGAGGCACGCGCGCGCATCTCGGAGGTCGTGTCGCCCGGCTCCTCGCTGATCGTCTCCGATGAGCCCCTCAACAGCAAGGAAACGGGCAAGGGCACGGATTTCATCGTGCTCCTGAGCGGCGAGCCGCAAGGCGGCATCAAGATCAGGCGTCGCCCGGAGCCTTGGTCGGGCGACAGGCCCTACGGGCGCTCGCGCTACCCCTACTACGGTGGCGGCCCATTCTTTTTCCAGTGGTAGTCCAGCCCGTGTGACGGCCCGCATCGCGGTCGCTGCGGCGCTTCAGCAGCCGGCGATGCACGTCACGCCGTTCTGATATCCCGTCGTCTTTCCGGGAATGAGCCGCTGGGGATTGGAGTCGACCGGCGCTCCTTTCGCCTTCTCGGCTTCGAGGGCGGCGCGCGCCCGGCCGGCAGCCGCCGCGGCGGCACCGGGTGACCTCGGCCGCCCTTTCCGGTGCTCATCGGCCTGGTCCGCGGAACTCGATGCGGATCTCGCGCCCCAGCTCGAGCGGCCGCGAAACTTGAAGCGCGCCGCTTCGGCCGGGTCGGCCTCGAGCGGCACCAAGGACAGGGCCAATGCAAGCACGATGGGAAGGCTGACGGCGCGGCGCGTGATCGCGCGGCCTCGCATGCAGCCCATTGCCATGCTCCAGCATCCTCGGTGACGATGGGCGGCGACCGTAGCGGCGCAATGCTAAAGCTCTGTTAAGCTCGTCAACCGGCCCATGCCGCTTGGTCGGACAGATGCAGGGCGCAAATTGCGCCTGGACTGGACGTCGCGGTGCGTGGTCCATTATGGCCCAATAATGTAGGGAGGAATTCGTTATGACCGCAGCCACAGCAGCCAAGACTCCGGGCGCCAGGCGCGCGCGTCCAGGCGAGCATCACTTCGAGCTGGCGAAGCTCAACCAGATCAAGGGTGGGCCGGACTATTCAACCGCCGTTGGCGCCTGCATCGAGGGCGACCGCATGATGGCGGCCTTGATGCGCATGCCGGCCGGCACCGGCGCGGAGCCGCACAGCCATCCCAACGAGCAGTGGATCTACATTGTCGAAGGCACCTTCGAGGGAAGCGTCGGCGGGAGGGACGTCACGGCGAAGGCCGGCTCCGTCGTCTACATCCCCGCCAACGTGGTGCATTCCGGGAAGGCAACGCCCGACGCGGACGTGGTCTTCTTCACCGCCAAAGATACGTCCCACAGCCTGCACGGCATCAAGGCCGGCTGACGCAACGCACACCAGCGGGCCCGCGGCGCCACCACGTCAGCTGTTGTTTGCCCTTGATCCGCGCTGGGCTAGAGTTCGGTGGGAACAGGGTTTTCGGCAAAGCTGGTGACATCGCTGCGACCGGACACAGATTTAGCCAAGACCTCGAATGCGCGCTGCATTCGTCCCGATCGTGACGCCGCCTGAAGCAAATGAACGACGACTCGCCTGGGAGGGTGCATGGCGCTGCTCATCATCGGTCTGGACAAGCATATCGGCAGCGCGAAGGCATGGCGCGACACGTTCGAGGAACAACTACCCCATTTGCGGGTTCGTATCTGGCCGGATGTGGGCGACGTGGCAGACATCGAATATCTCGCCTTCATGCATCCTGATTTCGATGCGCTCCCCACCTTCCCGAATCTGAAAGCCATGTTCAGCCGATCGGCCGGCGTGGAGTCCTTCATCAAGCATCCCAAGATGCCGAAGGTCCCGCTCGGCAAGGCGGAGCCGCCAGGCGGCGACCCGATGATGACGGAATACGTCGTCATGCATGTCCTGCGCTTCCATCGCGACATGCCCGGGTATCAGGTCGCTCAGGCCAAACGGGAGTGGCGCAGGGTGCCGATTGCCCGTCCGGAGCAAAGGCGCATCGGATTTCTGGGCTACGGCATGATGGCGCAAGCGCCCGCGTCGGTGTTGAAATCCCTCGGATTCAAGGTCTCGGGCTGGGTGCGAACGCCCCGACAGGCCGGCGAGGTCCCCTTATTCCACGGTCAGGATCAGTTGCAGCCGTTTCTCAATCAGACCGATATCGCCGTCTGCCTGTTGCCGCTTACGCGAGAAACAGAGGGCATCTTCTGTGCCCGTACGTTTGCCATGATGCCAAGAGGGGCGATGCTGGTGAATGTCGGACGCGGCAAGCATGTGGTGGTCGAGGACCTAATCAGTGCGCTCGATTCGGGCCAGTTGGCGTATGCCGCGCTGGACGCTCTGTGGCCAGAGCCCCTGCCGCCGGAAAGCCCACTTTGGCTGCATCCAAGAGTAACGGTCATGCCGCACGTGGCGCGGCGGCCGACCGTCGCGCAACTGGTGACGCAAATGGCCGCGAACGTCCGCAGTCTCGAGGCCGGCGGCTCGCTCCTGCAGGAAGTCGACATCACATTGGGGTATTGATCCGCTGCGTCGGCCGGACCCGGCAAACCTCAGTTCTTGAGCTCCACATCCTCGTAGGAGGGGAACGGGCTCATCCAGATGTCGGTGATCGTGTGCTTGGCGATGCGCGGGCCGACGCCCATCAGCACGCGCAGGTCCATGACCGGCGCATACATCGCCCGATCGATCGTCAGCTGCTGGATCTTGTAGAGCATTACCTCCCGCTTCTTGGCGTCGCGCTCTTGTCCCTGCTGCTGAAACAGCTCGTCGATGTCCGGATAGCCGCCGTAGGCGTACGCGCCCTTGGACTGCATGAACGCCTCCACACGGCTGGCGGCGTTGCCGGAGTTGCCGACCGCGGTCATGAACAGCCCGCGCAGCTTCTTCTCCTTCCAGGAGGCGTAGAAGGCCGCGCGCTCCATCGACCGCAGCCTGACGCGGACGCCGACCGCATTCAGATCGTTCACCACTGCCTCGGCCACGGTCGGAAAGCCGGGAATCGCGGCGAACTCCCCGGCATCGAAGCCGTTCGGATAGCCGGCCTCGGCGATCAGCTGCTTGGCCTTCTGCGGGTCGTAGGGCGGCGGCTCGACCTGCAGCGCGAACTCCATGACGCGGGGAACGATCACGCCCGCCGGCGGACAGAAGCCGAGGCACGCCGCCTCGTTGATCCGCTTGCGATCGAGCGCCAGGTTCACCGCCAGCCGCAGCCGCTTGTCGTGCCAGGGCGACTTGGCGTCCCATTGCTCGGTGAACTCGATCCAGAAGATCGAGGCGTGCTTGGAGGAGACCACCTGCATGCGCGGGTCTTTCTGGATCCCCTCCGCGTCGGGGCCGTCGAGAACGTAGGAGATGTCGGCCTCGCCGGTCTTCAGCATCAGGGCGCGCGTGGTCGCGTCCGGCACGCTCTTCATCACCATCGTCTTCACGCTCGGTACGCGGCGCCAGTAGTCGGTGAAGGCCTCCAGCTCGACCTCCACGCCCGGCTTGGAGCTGACGAACTTGTAGGGGCCGGCACCGATTGGATGCTTCCTGAAGCCGTCCTCCCCGACCTGCGTGAAATATTTTTTCGGCACGACGATGCCGGCGGCGCTGGCGGTGGTCCCGAAGACCGTCATGAAGTCGGGCCACGGCGCCTTGAGATGAAAGCGCACCACCAGGGGATCGACGATCTCGATCTGCGCGACGTGGTCCTGCAGCACCTTCGCCGACGCGCCCTTGTAGCGCTCGAAGCTGAACTTCACGTCCTCCGTGGTCACGGGATCGCCGTTGTGGAATTTCAATCCCGGACGCAGCTTGAACTCGTAGGTCTTGCCGTCCTCGCTCTCCTTCCACGATTCCGCGAGGCTCGGGCCCATCTTCTGCCCGGGATAGGGGCGCACCAGCGCATCGTGGATCGCATAGAGTATGGCGAAGGGCGTGATCTGCGGCGGCGCAGTGGAGGGATCGAACCAGCTGGGCGAGACGGTCACGTGAAACGCCATGACGGCGCGTCCCGACGGTGCCGCCGCGGCAGCCGTGGCGGTGCTCGCGCCGAGGGCGACGATCGCAACCAGGAGCGATCGGGCGAATGCGCGATAGAAGCGCAGGACCTGCAATGTGGTCATAGGACCCTCCGCACGGGAAAAAGTCGCAAGTTGGAGCGGTCAGCAAAGTATGGGTTGAGCCTACGCCGGCGTCAACACGGACGTTCAGCAGGCCGATGCACGCCGCCATCCGTGCTGGCCCAGTCGGCCGACTTCCGGCATGGCATCCCAGCGCGCCCCGCGTTGACCAGTTGTGCATGCTGGTGCTTCTGGTGATATTTCCTGCAATGATCGCAGTGGCTGGGAAGGCTGGTTCGTCGTGCCCTGAAGCGGATTGATCCGTGAACCCGCAACATCGAGCCTACCCTTGAGCCGCAAGGGGGAAACCGTGGCAGAAGTTCCTGTCCTGATCGTCGGCGGCGGTCCGGTTGGTCTGACCGCTTCGATTCTGCTGTCGCGGGAGGGTGTGCGCTCGCTCCTCGTCGAGCGTCACCCGGGCACCGCCGTCCATCCCAAGGCCCGCGCCATCAACGCCCGCAGCATGGAGATGTACCGCCAGTGCGGGGTCGAGGCTGCCATCCGGGCGACCGGTCTCGGGCCCGAGCACACGGGGCTCATCGTCTGGACCCGAACTCTGGCTGGCGAGGAGATCGAGCGCCGCGTCCCTTGGCGCGCCGGCGCGCAGAGCCAGGCGGTCAGCCCCGTGCGCAACTGCCTGTGCGCCCAGGACGACCTCGAGCCCGTGCTGCGCGACTTCGCCGAGCGGCACGGACCCGGCGAGCTGCGCTTCAGCACCGAGGTCACCGCCTGCGAGCAGGACGAGGGAGGCGTCACGGCAACCCTGAGAGACCGCTCGAGCGACCGCGAAATGCGTGTGCGCGCGCAGTTCGTCATCGCCGCGGACGGGGCCCAAAGCTCGATCCGCCGCCAGCTGGGCGTGCGCATGATCGGACGCGAGACGGTCTACGAGAGCGTCAATATCCTGCTGAACGCCGATCTGCGGCCATGGACGGCGCATCGCCCGGCCGCCCTCTACTTTGTCGAGCACCCGCAGATCAAGGCCACGTTCCTCACCATCAACGCCGTCGATCGCTGGGGTTTCCTGGTCAACAGCCTTTCGGCCTACGGGTATACGGCCTCCGACTTCACGCCCGAACGCTCGGCGGAGCTTATTCGCTTGGGCGTCGGCGTCCCCGACCTCGACGTCAAAATCCTGGGCATCGCGCCCTGGACGGCCTCGGCCCACGTGGCCGAGCAATACCGCCACGGCCGCATCTTCCTGGCCGGGGACGCGGCCCACGAGATGCCGCCCACGGGCGGCTTCGGCCTCAACACGGGCGTCCAGGACGTGCACAATCTCGCCTGGAAGCTGGCGGCCGTGCTCCGCGGTGTGGCCGGTGCCTCCCTGCTCGACACCTACCACGACGAGCGCCAGCCCATCGGCCGCGCCATCACCGAGCAAAGCCTCAACAATTCCGTCTCGATGGGACGCTTGGGGGGACAAACGTCCGGGACGGCCATTGCCCGGCCCGAATACCTGAACGAGCAGGGCATGATCTTCGGCGCCGCCTACGCGTCCGCGGCGGTCGTCCCCGATGGCACCGCCGCATCGGTGCTCACCAATCCCGTCACTGACTACGTTCCCTCGGGGCGACCGGGCGGTCGCGCACCGCACGTGTGGCTCGAGCGCGACGGGGCGCGCATCTCCACCATCGATCTCCTCGGCAATGGCTTCGTGCTGCTGACGGGCTCCAGGGGCAAGGCCTGGAAGCAAGCCGCGCAGCGTTTGGTGTCCGAAACCGGTCTCGCCATCAGTGCGCTCAGCATTGGCGATGCCGGGATCAAGGACCCCGATGGGCAGTGGCCGACCACCTATGGTGTCGATGCCGACGGCGCCGTCCTGGTCCGCCCCGATGGTTACGTGGCATGGCGCAGCCCGTCGCTGGCGCCGGAGCCCACGACAACGCTGCGCGCCGCGCTGGCTGGAATATTGGGCAGGCCCTTGAGCCGGTGATGTCGCCCCGTCAGGGCTGTTTCAGGCGCACCTCCTCGAGCGGCGCCGACCACGGGTAGGGGTCGATCAGCATCAGCGCCGGCTCGGCCACGCGCGGGCCAATCCCACTGGGCCAGACGTATTGGTAGATGGGACCGTACCTGACGCGCTCGTGCACGAGTCGCTGGATCTGGTGCAGCATCGCCTCCCTTTTCTTGCGATCCGTCTCCACGGCCTGCTGCTTGAAGAGCGCATCAATGTCGGGATAGCCGCCGTAGGCCCACGCCCCGTCGCTGGGGATGACTTCCGACAGGCGCGAGGCCGCGTTGCCGTAGAGCGCCGTTGAGCAGACGCAGAGGCCCTTCGCCTTCTTCGACGAGATCAAGGCCATGTAGGCGCCGCGCTCGCTGATGCGCAACTTGAGCCGGATGCCGACGGCCTGGAGATATCCGACAATTGCCTCGCCCAGCGTGAAGTACGGAGGCAGCTGGTGCAGCTCGCCGCCGTCGAAGCCGTTGGGGTAGCCCGCTTCAGCAAGCAGCTGCTTCGCCTTCGCCGGGTCGTACGGGTAGGGCTCGATGGGCAGCGCGAACTCGAACGTCGGCGGGACGTGGTTGCCGGCGGGCTTGGAGGCCCCTAGCGTCTCGGCGTCGCTCAGCGCCTGCCGGTCGATGGCGTAGTTCGCGGCCAGCCGCACGCGCCGGTCATGCCACGGCGATTTGGGGTCCCACTGGTCCAGGAAGTCCAGGTAGAAAATGGCGATCCCGCCGGAGAAGGCCAGCTTGAGCTTGGGGTCCCGCTTGACCTCCTGCGCCTGAGGGCCTTCGAGCAAGTAGGCGATGTCGACCTCCCCTCGCTTCAGCATGGCCAGCCGTGTCGTGCTGTCCGGGATGGTCTTGAAGACGAGGCGCTTCACGGAGGGCATTTTTCGCCAGTATCTTTCATTCGCCTCCATCACCAACTCGACGCCGGGCGTGTAGCTGACGAACTTGTAGGGGCCGAGCCCGACAGGGGCCTTCCTGAAGCCTTCGTCGCCCACCCGCTCGACGTAGGTCTTCGGCACGATCCAGCCCGCCCCGGACAGGATGGTGCCGTAGAAGGTGATGAAGTCCGGCCAGGGCTCGTGCAGAACGAAGCGAACGCGAGCGGGCTCGACCACCACGACCTCCTTCACCCTTTCGCGCAGGATCTTGGAGCCCTTCGCGCGGTAGAAGCTGAACTTCACGTCGTCTGCGGTGAAGGCATCACCGTTGTGGAACTTGAGCCCCTCACGCAGCTTGAACTCATAGACGCGCTGGTCGGCGCTGACCGTCCACGACTCCGCCAGGCTGGGGCTCAGCATGTTGCCGGGCATCGGCTTCACCAGCGCGTCGTGAAGCGCGTAGAGGATCCAGAACGGCGTCAGCTGACCCGACACCTCGCCCGGATCGAACCACACAGGGGGCAGGGTAACGTAGAGCGCCCAGCGCATCTCGCCTTCGGGCTTCGCCTGGGCAGCCGCCGGGGAGAATGTACCGCCCGCGAGCAGGGCGCACAGGGAACAGTAGAGAGCGAAGCACAGTCTGCCGAACATACTCTTTCCTCTCCTGAAATATGGCGTGGCGGTCTCGATTGAGACGCGCGCGCAAAATGAGGATGGGACGCGGCAGTAGCGGTCGCATTATGATCGCGCAGGTGCGCATGCGCAAGCACGCGTCCCGTGATGCCGGGCCGTGCCAGCCGATCCGGGCCCTGACATCTGTCGCCGGACAAGCCGATGCCGGAGGGTGCTCATGCCTTTGCCGCGCGAACCGCAGCCACAGCCGCTGTCCCGTTCCGAGGTGCGCGACGGCATGCGCATCGACTGGGACGTGGCCGTGCCCATGGACGACGGCCTGGTCCTGCGCTGCGACGTGTTCCGGCCCATCGCGGACGGCCGCTATCCGGTGATCCTGACCTACGGCCCCTACGCCAAGGGCCTCGCCTTCCAGGACGGGTACCCGAGCGCATGGCAGCGCATGCTCGACAACTATCCCGATGTCGCTGCCGGCTCCAGCAACCAATACCAGAGCTGGGAGGTGGTCGACCCGGAGAAGTGGGTGCCGCACGGCTACGCCTGCGTGCGCGTGGATTCGCGCGGGTGCGGCTGTTCGCCCGGCTTCATCGACCATTTCTCGCCGCGCGAGACCAAGGACTTCTACGACTGCATCGAATGGGCGGCCGCGCAGCCCTGGTCCAACGGCAAGGTGGGCCTCAACGGCGTCTCCTATTACGGCATCAACCAGTGGCACGTGGCCTCGCTGCAGCCGCCGCACCTTGCCGCCATGTGCATCTGGGAGGGCGCCGCCGACTGGTACCGCGACATGACGCATCACGGCGGCATTCTCTGCACGTTCTGGGAGAACTGGTACGACATGCAGGTCAAGACCGTGCAGCACGGCGCCGGCGAGCGCGGCCGGCGCAGCCGCGTCACCGGGGAGCTGGTGTGCGGATCGGCGCTGCTGTCGGACGAGGCGCTGAAGGCCAACCGCTGCGACTTCGGCGCCGAGATTCGCGCCCATCCGCTCGACGACGCCTATCACAAGGCGCGCTCGCCGCTGTGGGAGAAGGTCAACGTGCCCTTGCTCTCGGCCGCCAACTGGGGCGGTCAGGGTCTGCACCCGCGCGGCAATTTCGAGGGCTTCGTGCGCGCCGCCTCGGCGCAGAAATGGCTGGAGGCGCACGGCATCGAGCACTGGACGCACTTCTACACGGACTATGGCCGCGAGCTGCAGCTGCGGTTCTTCGACCATTTCCTGCACGGCAAGGACAACGGCTGGGACCGCCAGCCGAGAGTGACACTGCAGGTCCGGCATCTCGGCAGGTTCGTGGAGCGGGGCGAGGGGGAATGGCCGCTCGCGCGCACGCAATGGACCAGGCTCCATCTCCATCCCGCCGACGGCAGCCTGCGGGAGGCGGAGCCCACGGGCACATCGGTGCTGAGTTTTGCGGCGATGGGGGACGGCGTCACCTTCCTGACCCCGCCGCTGGACGCCGAGACCGAGATCACCGGCCCGTCGGCGCTCAAG